>Ga0302325_10028527_pt1 | contig 11548 bp, 5 predicted proteins | sample Palsa_T0_2_FD_201948 | JGI IMG/M metagenome (GOLD analysis project Ga0302325, IMG submission 201948) | Peat permafrost microbial communities from Stordalen Mire near Abisko, Sweden - Palsa_T0_2 | ecosystem: Environmental > Terrestrial > Soil > Palsa > Peat permafrost | place: Sweden: Abisko... | reverse complement strand
TATATGTAGATGGCGTCAGTAAGCCGGATGAGTGGGATCCTGCCGCCGGCTGGTTTGCCAAATATGATCATCCGCTTTGGCAGAAATACAGCAAAGATGCGGAAGGTGCGGGGCATGGGGGAATGGATTGGTTCGTGCTGAATGCCTTTGTAGAATCGATCAAGCGGGGAGTTTCGACGCCGCAGGATGTATATGATGCTGCTACATGGAGCGCTATCTCGCCGTTGAGCGAGATTTCGGTTGAAGGTGGGGGGCGGCCCGTTGATTTTCCCGATTTTACGCGGGGGCAGTGGATGTACCGGAAAAATGATTTTGCGCTGGGGGATGATTTTTAATGGGGCTTTGGCGGGAGCTGGCTTCCTTTCCTGAACAGAACTAATTTATCGTTGATGTAGAGCAGGATGTCCTCGCTGTTGGCTTTCCGGCAGAATTTGTAGGATGGCCGGTAGCGCCTTAAAAAGAGTTGCAGGGAGTCGCCTGTCAGCCGGGTATTGCTTTTTTTCTGATTGAGATTTATGACGGTAACTCCGATCAGGATCTCCGTTCCGCCTCTTTTTATGGTCTTGCCCGCCAGATCCTGTTGTGCAAATCCAATTGCCGAAAATGCAAAAATAAATAGTAGGCCAACGCTAGTCTCTTTAAGCATGTCAGTGCAGGCTGATGAGTTCGAATATAGCCCTTAGTGATAGTCTTGCGTCCCGCCGGGATTAGTTTTAAGTTTTTATTAACTAGCGCTAACTCCTATTTAATATCATATTAGCGCTGAATATAATGCTATATTTGGCTGTAAGCTATTTTTTTATTATATTTGTAGCTGATTATAGTGTTAAACTATGAAATTAATAGCAGGTAGAGAAACAGAACAATTGGTTATGAATCAGATTCTTGCAAGTAAAGAAGCAGAGTTTTTGGCTGTCTATGGGCGGCGCAGGGTAGGTAAAACCTTTCTAATACGCCAGGTTTACCAAAAGCAGATTGTTTTTCAGATGACCGGCATTGCCAGCGCCAATACGCCCCAGCAATTGGCCAATTTTTTTTCTGTGCTAAAAGAAGCAGATCCTAACGTCGCTCCTGATTCGCTGCCGAAGAATTGGTTCGATGCATTTGGCCTGCTCAGAAGTTACCTGCAAAAATTGAAGATGCCCAAAAAGGTGATCTTCTTTGACGAGTTGCCCTGGATAGATACCCCCCGTTCCAATTTTCTTTCCGCTTTGGAACATTTCTGGAATGCCTGGGCTTCCACAAGGCCCGATATCATTCTTGTGGTCTGTGGTTCAGCCGCATCATGGATGATCAGCAAGTTGATTAACAACAGAGGCGGATTATATAACCGGGTCACTCAAAGAATCCGCTTATTGCCTTTTACACTCCACGAAACAGAAAAATATTTTCGCAACAACCAAATCAAACTGGACCGTTACCAAATTCTTCAGATATATATGGCTTTAGGTGGAATACCTTTTTATCTGAGCGAAATCAGGCCGGGGAAAAGTGCCTTTCAGGAAATAGATCGCCTGGCGTTTTCCGAAAACGGAATATTGGTGACAGAATACGAGAACCTATACCGTTCTTTGTTTAATCATGCTGACCGGCACATCACGATTATTGAAACACTTGCCCAAAAAAGCAAAGGGTTTAGCCGTGAAGAAATTATAACACTGAGCGGCCTTAATGACGGAGGCACACTGACAACTGTGCTCGGGGAATTGGAGGAGAGCGGGTTTATAAGCAAAAGCTATCCGTTTGGGAAAAAAATCAGAGACAGCATTTACCGGCTTACCGATCAGTATTCCTTATTTTACCTGAAATTCATTAAGGACCAAAAACAATCCGGATCCGGATCCTGGGTAAACAGGATCGACAATCCTGTATGGCGTGCCTGGAGTGGCTATGCATACGAAAATATATGCTTTCAGCATATTGGCACCATTAAAAAAGCGTTGGGCATCAGCGGCGTATATACAGAAGAATCTTCATGGCTCGATAAAGCCCGCAGCGTTCAGATCGATCTGCTGATCGATCGGAGGGATCATGTAATCAATCTTTGTGAGGTAAAATTTACCCAAAACCATTTCAACCTTACGAAAGCTTACAAGGAAGAATTTGAAAAGAAATTATTCACCTTTAGAGAAGAAACACAAACACGGAAGAGTGTTTTTCCAACCCTCATAACAACTTTTGGCCTGAAAGAAAACATCCACTCCCTTGGGTTTATTCAAAATTCGATTACTATGGATAGTCTGTTTGAACCTGGTTAGATTTGGCTCAAAATTTCATTAAAAATAAAACCCGCTCTGAGAGCAGGTTTTAAATTATAGCCGGGCGGTTGGATCCGGGCCTGGTTTCAGGTTAGAGGCTGCCGCCGGCGTCACCCATGCCTTGCGAATTCATATCCTTGCGTTTGAATAAGTTTAAGTCCATTTTGCCGAAGCGGTAGGTGAAGACCACCCGGACCAGCTGCGGATCTTTGAGGCGGTCATATTCCTGCTGGAAATAGGCGCTTTGGCTGAATTGGTCCGACCAGCGGGTACGGAAGATATCGGTCATGGTTACCGTCACGGCGGCGGCATTGTTTTTCAGGAAGGTCTTTTTTACGGCCAGATCGATCCCGTAGAAGGATTTGATATACCCCTGCGAAGAGGCCTGGGTGCTGGAGTTTGGAGGTCCGAACTGGTTGGCATTCGTGTTGATCGGCAGTTGGGTCTTGGACTGGAAGGTCGAAGTCAACTGGATGGTGAAGCCTGCCGGCAGCTTGAAATTGCTGTTGAACTTACCGAAATAGCTCCACATGGCCGCCTCGGAAGGCTGGTTGAGGTTGCTCGTATTGATATGCGAATTGTAGAGATTGATGTTTAGCGAGGCATCCCACCAATGGGTGAAATTGTAGGTGGCCGTTGCTTCCGCGCCTACGGTATAGCTGTTATTGGCGTTCTCGTAGGTATTGATCAGCACCGGCTCGCCGATGGGGTTGAGGCCGCTGTCCTGAAAGGGCGTGATCAGGTTGGACGTATACTTATAATAGGCAGAGAACAACAGGGTGTTGCTATGGGCCAGGGTCTTCATATACGTCAGTTCGAAGGATTCGGTGAACTGCGGCACCAGGTTGGGGTTACCACGGGTGATATTCAGCGTATCCGAGTAGTCCGTATAAGGGATCAGCTGGAAAAAAGTGGGGCGTGTTATTTTCCGGGTGGCGCTGAGCTGGAGTTCCTGGTCATGCTTGAATTTTTGGCTGAGGAAGATCGACGGGAAGATACTCAGCGGATAGGTGTTCTTATACGGCACACCGGTATTGAGCAGTTCGCCGGAGTAGTTGGAGCTCTCCGCTCTCAACCCCAATGCATAGCTGAAGTTGCCGAACCCGCTGGTGTAGTTCACATAGGCAGCATAAACGCTGTTGGTGCTTTTGTAGTCGCTGACGCCGAGGGAATCGAGGATGGCTTTGCCGGTGCCGTCGAGCGTGTAGGTATTATTGTCGTTGCCCAGGTGCTGGATAGAGGCGCGCAGGCCGGCTTCGAGCTTGGATCTTTTGCCCAGTGGGTCGGTATAGTCCGTCTGGACGGTAAAGAAAGCGGGGGAAGCGGTGCCGATGGTTTCTTCCTGGGTGACCGCGTTGACGGGAGAACCGATCGCCCCGCTGAAATAGTTCGTGGTATAGAGTGCGGTGGTGTGGGCCTGTACATCGAAGAAGGAGGCGTCGGCGGTCCATTCCTCGCCACTCTTGGCAAACACGTGTTTCAACCCGAGTTGGGCACCGTTGACATCGAATACCCGGTTGGAATTGGAATTACGGGTGGAGTAGGTGACGGATTTGTCCGGGGCGTTGAGGCTGTCCGTTTGAATCTGGGAGACATCGGTTGGTTTAAAAGCGCCGTGTACTTTTATATAGGACGCGGACAGGGTCGTCTTGTTGCTGATAAACCAGTCGGCGCCGATCTGACCGAACATAAATTGGCCTTTGTTGCGGCTGAGGTCCTGTTGCAAGAGGCGGGTGGTGTCGCCGAGGTAAGTATAACGGGTGGTGTTACCTATCGTTTTGCCATTCATGCCGTTGATCATCCCGTTGGCGGTGACGTTGACCTTTCCCTGGCGGATATTGAATCCGGCGAGCGCGTTGGGTGCGCCATGGGAGTCGATACCGGCGGAGATGTTGCCGTTATAGCCTTTTTTCCTGTTTTTCTTGAGGATGATATTGAGGATGCCGGCACCGCCGCCGGAAGCATCGTATTTTGCGGATGGGTTGGTGATGACTTCGACGCTTTCGATGGCATCGGCGGGGATTTCATCCAGGGTCAGGGTGGTAGGTCTGCCATCGACAAAGATGGTTGGCGCCTGGCCGCGGAGGGTGACATTGCCGTCGATATCTACGTTGACGGAAGGAACGTTGCGCATGACGTCGAGACCGGTCCCACCGGCGCTGACGATATTTTTTTCCACATTGAAAACTTTCTTATCCAGTTCGAGTTTCATCGTGGGGGGGGCGGCGGTAACCGTTACCGCGCTGAGGTTTTTTACATCTTCGGCCATCTTGACCGTTCCCAGATCTTTTTCGAAAGAGGGTATAGCGCCGTAAGGGGAGGCATTGCTCTGTCCTGCCGGAGCGGGGGTAGCGGCGGGAGCGGCGGCGGGGACGATCATAAACGACAGGTCCTGGCTTTTGTAACCGGTGCCGGAGATGCGCACGACCAGTTGGGAAACAATGGGCAGGTCTTCAAAATCGAATTCGCCGCTGGCCTTTGTTTCCATGCCTTTGATGAGTACCAGTTTCTTCTTTTTTGTAGTCGGGTCGACGGTTGATTTTAATACAAGCGCCGAAATCTGGGCCAGCGGCTGGCCGGCGGAGTCGGTTACTTTTCCAAAAGCGCGGCCGATGGTAGGCGGCGGCCCTTGTTTTTGATTGGCACCTTTTGGTGCGGCAGGGGGCTGGGCCTTGCCTGCAAAGGCTAAAAGGAGAAGGAAGGTTAGCGTTGTTGCAATTTGTCTCACAGTTGTAAATTTATTCAGCAAAACTACCGGTATCTATCGAGTCGGTCCAGATGAATGCTGCAAACGGGGGAAAAAACACGGTAAACGGCGTAAAACTCTCGGCAAAAGCGCCTAATTTCGTTACATGGTGAAGCGGTTCCGGAAAAACTATTTATTCGTTCCCCTCGTTGCGCTGCTTTCTCTTGTTTATCTGGCTTTTTTGGTCTCTTCCGCTCAGCCAGGCGTCTTCTTTTCCAGTGACGGGGGCATCAAATATATCGTTGTCAAACAGTTGACGGAGGGGCATGGGTATAAATATATGTATCTCCCTCAACCGCAGTGGGTGCAGCAGATTTGGGGGAATGGCTTTTTTCCTTTCCGACCGCCGTTTCTTTATCCTTCACCGAGCGGTTATCTTTTCGTTTTCCCTCCGGCCTTTCAAATCATCAGCGCTTTTTTTTATATGCGATTGGGTAATGCGGGTCTTTATGTTATACCGGTAAGTTGTACGGTGTTATTGTGGCTGGGCGTGGTCGTTCTGCTTAAGCGTTGTGGCGTTGTTCCGTCGCGGATCGCGGCCGGGTTATTTGTGCTGGTATTCTGTTCGCCGCTGACTATTTATGGGGCGACGTATTGGGAGCATATGACGGCCATTTTGTTGCTGTTTAGCGGGCTGGCTTTTTTGGTCAGGCCACCTGCGGGGATGCCGGCGGCGTTGCTGATGGGTCTGCTCAGCGGGCTGGCGGCGTGGTTCAGGCCGGAAGCGATGATGATGAATGCTTTGTATGGGTTGGCGCTGGCCTTTTTATATGTCAGGGAAAAACAGCGGTCGACGATTGTGTTTGTGGTGGGTATGATAGTGGGCGTCGGCAGTTTTTTACTTTTTAATAAGATCCAGTTCGATTCATTTTTTGGTATCCATAGCCGTCAGGTGTTAAAGGATAGTGTGGAAGGTGGTGTTGAAGTGAACAGCTGGAGCAACCTGATTGCCAATAACCTGATTAATGCCCGACATTATTTGTTCGTTCTGCTGATTTTGCCGGCGGCGTTTGTTCTTGTAAAAAACAGAAAAAAGCTGGAGATCCGGACGATAATGCTGATCGGTATTGTGTTCGCGTATTGTGTGCTGACGCCATTTATGGTGCCCAATGATGGGGGGAGGCAGTGGGGGGCGCGTTATTTTCTTCCGATCGTCACCGTGGTGCTGGTAGCCTTGCTGCTGATCGAAAAAGAGTGGAATTTGTTTGGGATGTTCCCGCGGCCGTTGTGGCTTTTGGGGATTGTCGTTTTGTTTGCTGCGTATTCTTTTGATCGGAATACGTATAAAGGGGGGGTGAAGACGTTGCGATGGGAGAATTATCATCGCATCTCGCCGTCGATGAATTTTATCAACCGGCAGCAAAGCAAGGTGGTGGTGGTTTCTTATCCTTATATCGCGATGGAGCTGGGATATATTTTTGATCGGAATTATTTTTTTCTTGCGCCCGATGATTCGAGTCTTCATCGTCTCCTGCCCCAATTGAAGGCTGCGGGCGTTCATGAATACACTTATATCTATGATGTGCGGGTACCCAATGTGCGGCCGAAGATGGTGGCGGATACGGTAGCGGGCTGGCCCAGGGAGATGGGGGATTTTGAGTTTAAGAACTATACTATTGAGTAGCGTGAGTGGCTCAGCGAGCGTGGGTAGCCGCGTGGGTGGCTGCCTGGGTAGCCGCGTTGCTGCCGAGCCAGAGGACCGCGTCTTCGAATAAGCGATTCTGGAGGGCTGAGCTGAGGACGAGGTCGCCATGGCCCATGTTCATGTACAGCATTTTATAGTGGGTGTTGGTCCAGACGACGGGGATATCGCCGCTGCGGAGGATATCTTTTTTTCCCAAGGGATAATTTGCGGTGTCGAGTGAGATGAGGACGTGGACGTCTTTGTCGAGCCGGGGGTTGGGTCGCCAGCCGTACCATTCGTTGATGGGTGCGGTATAGCGGGCGGGCAGGCGCCGGGTGGCGGGATGTTTTTGGTCTTCGACGATGAGGCGGGCCGGTAGCGGCGGCCAGCTGTTATTATAGAATACGGCGTCGCCGAGGAAGTGGACGAACCAGGGCCAGTGGGTATCGCGGTCGTTATAGGCGGAGACGTGGAAGCCGAGCCAGGCGCCGCCGTTTTCCATATAGCGGGAGAAGGCGCTTCGTTCTTCTTCGGTGTGGGGGAAGTCGTTTAGCCAGAGGATGACCTGGTAGTTGTCGAGGCTTTGGCTGCCGGCGGCCCAGTCGGAGGTGGTGTCGAAGCTGAAGCCTTTTCGGGCGGCGAGGGCGGTGTAAAAGTTGATGGCGTCGCGGGCGAAGGCGATGTGGTCGGGTTCGACGGTATGGGAGTAGAAGGCGAGGGCTTTGAATTTGGGGGTTGGTTTTGCGGCGGGTTTTGCGGCGGGTGGCGCTGGGGTGGCGGGGGTAGTCGCGGTGGAGGTGGGTTGGGGCGCGGCGGGTTTTGCGCCGGGGGTGGCGGGGGAAGGATTGGGGGCAGGGGTGGCGGCGGTCCAGAAGATGGCATTGGAGAAAATTTTTCGGTATACCCAGTCGTCGAAGAGGATGGGTGAATGCCCCATAAAGATATAGACGTTGCGGGCTCCCATCTTTTCGTTGGTCCAGATGACGGGGTGATCGCCCATTTTGACGGTGGTGTCGGGCTGATAGGAGGATTCGTCGACGCTGGCCAGGACGTGGACGTTTGGCCGGGGGCTTTTGTCGTAGGTATACCATTCCTCTTTTTGTACGACAAAGGAGTCGGGTATCCCTTTCATGACGGGGCTGGCGGGGTCTTCGATGTGGACGGTAGCTTTTGCAAATCGGAAAATATAATCTTTCCAGCGGATGCCGCCCATAAAATTTGAAAACCATGGCCAGATCGGGTAGCCGTCGAACTCACCGAGCAGGGTGGCATGGTGGAAGCCGATCCAGCCGCCCCTACCCTCTTCGATATACTTCTGAAAAGCGACCATGGCGGCGGCCCCCCATGCGTAGGGTGCATAGTCGAGCTGGATGATGAGGCGGTATTGGGACAGCTCGTCATCGGTGATGCTGTCGGTATGGGTGAGGTAGTCTATTTTAAAATTGCTGTCGGCGGCGAGTTGGGTCAGCCAGGTGCGGGCGCGGGCGGAGTATTCTACGTGGTGGCCGCCGTTTTCATAAAGGGCGAGCACTTTGAAGCGGGGGGCGGGGGTGGCTTGCGCGGCCGCAGGGGTGGCTTGCGCGGCCGCAGGGGTGGCTTGCGCGGCCGCAGGGGTGGCTTGCGCGGCCGCGGAGGTGGCGGCGGGAGTAACGGCTGCGAGGGGGTCCGGGGTGATGGAGCCGGTGGCGAGGTCGGGGTTCGGGGAAATGGGGTTCAGAGTGGCATTTAGCCGGATGGAAAGTCGGTTCATGATCGCTCTTGTAGTGGAGTCGATCCCTTCGAAGAGGCGGCGGTCGCCGGCGGACCAGGGGTGTCCCAGGCGGAAATCCCACCAGCGGTATTCGATTTTGGAATACTCGTTGGAGACGCCCGGGCCGATTGGTTTTTCGTAATAGTGTAAAGTCTGAAAGGAGTAATGGCCGGGGGTTACGGTGACGGTCCAGTCGAAACGCATCCAGTAATAAGGGATCGGTTCGCCGGTAATGACTTTGAACAGGCCGGCGCCGGTGAGGGCGCCGGTTTGCGGGTCGCTTGTTTTTATGGTCAGCAGGGGGCCGGAATGAGTAATGGCTTCGTGGACCTGGCTGAAGGAGGTGGTGGTGGCGGGGATGGCAGAGGGCATTGCGGTGGCGGGAGTGGCGGGGGTGGCGGCGGTGGCGGCGGCCAGGTCATATTGTTGTTGGTAGTGAACGATGCCGTCTTTCATGGTGATGGGGGGAAGGGGGTCACCGCTGGCGGCCCAGAGGATGGCGTTGCGGAGAAGGGCTGTATAGTTCGGGTCCTGCAATAAGGCGGGATCGTGGCCGGGGCCGATATAGATCATGCGGCGGAAGTGTTCGTTGGTCCAGATGATGGGGTGGTCGCCCATCGGTTTGTTCTGGTGGTAGGTGGATTCGTCGACCCGGGCCAGGACATGGACGCGGTCGCGGGGGCTCTTGTTGAATTCGTACCATTCGTCCGGCCAGCTGACGCGTGCAGGCAGGTGGAGGGTGGCGGGGTGGAGAGTGTCTTCGATGATAACGCTTGCCTGCTGAAAGGCGGGGTGCGGGCTATAGGTGACGCCACCCATGAAGTCCTCGAACCACTGCCAGTATTTGCTGGTGGGCGCCAGGAATTCTTTGCCGGTCAGTCCGGCGGCGTGGATGCCTACCCAGCCTTTCCCTTCCTCTGCGAATTGCTGCAGGGCGGCCTGCTGGGAGGGGGACATATCGAATGGGGCGAGGTGGAGCATGACGAATACCTGGTATCGCCGAAGGTTGGCGGTGTTGATCTGGCTGGTATCGTCGGTAAAGTCAAGGTCGAAATGGTTAGCAGCGGCCATGTTTTCAAAAAAGGGGCGGGCGGCGGCGATCATTTTCAGATGATCGCGGGCGCGGGAGGCTACGACAAGGACACGGAAAGAACGGGCGGTGGGGGTTGGGTTGGGATGGGCGAGTACGGCGGGTACGGCAGGATCGGTGGGTACGGTGGGTACGGTGGGTAAGGCGGCCAGCGGCCCGGACGCAAGGTTCATCTGTCCCCGTCCTGCGTCCGCGCCGGCCAGAAAAAGAACTAACAGGATTAAGCCGGGGAATTGAAAAAGACGTTCCTTATACATAGATGCACAAATTTCAATTCTGCACAGCAGATCAGCAATTTATCCGGCACTACAATAACACTACAAGGACTGTTTTTCAATGTTTTACATCCTTATGACACCGATCTGCTAAAAATATACCCTTTTTTGCCAAACCCTTTTTAAATTGTTGTCCCATGCGGAAAATGCTATTTGGGATCCTTGTCTGTCTGGCACAGGCTGGTTCGGTATCCGGTCAGTCGACCATCGGGTTGCCGGCGATCCGGAATTACCGGAGCACAGATTATCATGCGGCCACCGAAATCTCGGATATCGGTCAGGACAAGCGGGGGCTGCTTTATTTTGCCAATAATGATGGCTTGCTAACGTTTGACGGCACCTATTGGAAATTATATCCCTTGCCAAACAAGGCGGCGATCAAATCCCTGGCGATCGATTCGGCGGGGAGGATCTATGTAGGGGGACAGGATGAAGTCGGCTATTTCTTCCCTGATGGCAATGGCATGCTGAGTTATCATTCCCTAAAGGAAAAGCTCCCCGAGGTAGCGCGGCAATTTGCCGATATCTGGAATATCGTCCAGGTTGGGGATGCGGTTTTTTTCCGGACGATCGAGACCATCTTCGAGTTGAAAAACGATGCGATCCGGACTTTTGATGCGCCGGGGGGCTGGCAGCTGCTAACGAAGATTGACGGGCAGCTGTATGCGGCGGATAAAACGAAGGGGTTGTCGGTGTTTAGGGATGAACAATGGCAGGAAGTGTGTCCGGGGGCGGCGGGTTTGCATGTGACGGGGTTGCTGGAATACAAAAAGGATAGCCTGCTGGTCACGACGCTAAAGAATGGACTTTTTTTGCTAACGCCATCGGGTCTTGTCCGGAAGCCAACGGCTACCGATGCGCTGCTGATGAATCATTTGATCAACCGTGCCCTAAAGATCGGACCGGACCGGTATGCGGTTGGCACGGCTACGGGCGGGGTGTTGCTGCTGGATGGGGAGGGAAGGCTAATCGAGCGCCTATCATCCGCGGAAGGTTTGCAAAACAATAAGATACTGAGTGTTTTGTCCGACCGGGACTCGAATCTCTGGTTGGGGCTGGATAACGGGATTTCTTTTATCCACTACAATACGTCGGTCAAGCTGATCCGGCCGGTCACGGACAATCAGTTGATGAGCAATGCGGTGAAAGTCGCGGATCAGAAGCTGTTTATCGGGACTGCCAATGGGTTGTATAGTGTTCCGCTGGAGGCGGCGGTATCGGATCTCAGTCTTTTGAAAGGGGTGTTTACCGGGGTGGCGAATACGAAGGGGCAGGTATGGAGTCTGGAGGAGATCGACGGGGAGCTGTTGATGGGTCATCAGGATGGGGCGTTTGTGATCCGGGATAATACTGCGATGCCTGTGCTGCAGCAGCAGGGCGTGTGGGATTTCAGGGAGTGGGGCGGGGACGATGGGAGGGGCGATGGGAAGGGCGCGGGAGGGGGCGTCGGCGAAGCCGGGGCAAGGGGTTCCGGTCAAGGGCAGGGCGCGGGTGAAGGGCGGCGTATTATTGCCGGGACGTATACAGGGTTGCGGTGGATCGATGACGTGGGGGGTCAGTTCAGGGAGGGAAAGAAAATGAATGATTTGTATGAATCTCTGCCGGTGATAGCGGTTGACCCGCAGGGTGTGCTGTGGGCGTCGCATCCCTACAGGGGAGTGTTTAAGAATTCCCCGGGGGGAGGCGCCGGGGGTAGCGCGGAGGGGCCGGCAGGGGGCGCGGGGGAGGGCAGGTCGCTGCCTTATAAACATTATGGTGTCGGGCAGGGTTTGCCGTCTGACGTGAATGACTATGTGACGATTATC
>Ga0302325_10028526_pt1 | contig 11548 bp, 23 predicted proteins | sample Palsa_T0_2_FD_201948 | JGI IMG/M metagenome (GOLD analysis project Ga0302325, IMG submission 201948) | Peat permafrost microbial communities from Stordalen Mire near Abisko, Sweden - Palsa_T0_2 | ecosystem: Environmental > Terrestrial > Soil > Palsa > Peat permafrost | place: Sweden: Abisko... | reverse complement strand
GGCGCGCCGAGCGCGGCGACTTACAGCCCATGTTCGACGAACAGTATGAAGCTGTTCGGGACCGGTGGATTGCCGGATTAATCGCGCACAACCGCGATGAAAATGATGGGTACGATTTCTGGGAATGGGAAGGTGGACCGCCAGAACGCGTCATGTATCGCCCCTGGAAGGACGAAGAGGCCACGTGGTTTCAGCTTTGGGAAACCGTTAGCGAAGGGACCCCGGTTTCGCCGCCGTTCGCAACGCGGGATGAATTGGCGCGATATCTCGCGGAGCACGGGGACTTCTGGGATGAAAAACGCGGCGCTGGCGGCTGGGGAGCGGAAAGGGCTAAAGCCTTTGTGTTATTGGGATGGGCTCCGTAGTTCATGATCGACGGTGGCAGAGTTTTGGGCAGCAAGGATATTCCGCTCGCCCTAGAGCACCCGGGGACGCCAGCAAAAAGCGGCCTGGCACCGGAGGCAACTCAGTCATAACGAGTTACGGGAGAGACTGAAAGATCGAAGCCCACAAAAGGCTTGAAGCGTTGATAGTTAACACTTAGGAGGAGAACGTAAATGAAGTGGCTATTGTTGTTTTCCGCGTCGCGTCAGAAATGGAATTCCAACGACGCCTTAGTATTTCTGGCCGTGCTCGCATTCGCTTTGTATTGCGTGGCCCATCTGGTATAAAACGCAGATGCCCGACCAATTAGATCTCAGCCCATTGCGCGCCAAGCTGGGCACCAAGCCCCGCATGAAGTACGCGCAAGTGCGGCAAGCATGGCCGGAAATCCAGCAACTGCGCGCCGAGGGCCACGCCGTCAAAGACATCTGGCGGCTCGTGTGCGAATGCGGTATCTCGATCGGCTATACCCGCTTTGCCGGGTATGTGCGCCAGCTCGCGCTGGAACGGATCGCCGCCGGAACTCCGCGCCCGCTATCGGCACCGTCCACAACCGGCGCGGCTGACCCGCTGAACGCGATTCGCGAAGCGCGCCGGAAGCCGTTCTTTAATCCAGTGCCCGAGGAGGGGCTAACCAGATGACAGCCACCGCTGAAAAGAAGATCAGCACCGATAAGGATGTAGCGGTAACCACTCCGGCCATCCATATCATTCTCCAATCGAAGGGCGGTGTTGGCAAAAGCTATATTGCCTCGTTCCTCGCCCAATATCTGGCAAAGAAGCGGCCAGTGCGCGCCTACGATACCGATCCCGGCAACAACACGCTGGCGCGCATCAAAGCAATCGACGCCACGTCGGTCGAACATCTCGTCGACCCGAGCGGCATAATCAATCAGGCAGCCTTTGATCCGCTTATCCAAGAACTGGCGACCGACACGGATAGCGTTGCCGTAGTCGATACCGGCGCGGCTACTTTCCTGCCGCTGTGGAGCTACGTACTGGAGAATCACATTCTGGAGTTGCTCGAACGACATGGGCGCCCAGTTCTTGTCCACTGCCCTGTTGTGGGCGGCCAGGCTATGGTTGACACGCTCAACGGCCTGCTGAGCATCTCGCGCACCCTAAACACGCGCTCTCTCGTGGTATGGCTCAACGAGTATTTCGGCGAAGTAGCCGAAGGCGGGCGGGGCTTCGAGGATTTTGCCATCATCCAGGAAATCTTGCCGAAGGTGCTCGGCTGGGTCCGCCTCCCGGAGCGCACGAAGGCCACATTTGGCGCGGACGTCCAAAAAATGCAGTTGCAAAATCTGACGTTCGCGGAGGCGATCGAGTCCTTTCCGTTGGTCAGCAAGCAGCGTTTGCAGATCATACGCCGCGAGGCGTTTGACCAGCTCGATAAATTAGGGCTATGAAATGTGTCAAATGAACACCGCGGAGATCTCCCGGCTTAGGGGCCTTATCGATAAAGCCGCAGAAATTATCAACGGGCTGGAAACACGGCAACGAGGGCGTCCGTCTCCTTGCGATCCAATCGCTACTGACCGGGAGCGGCGCATGAGCATGTCACTTATGGAATTAGGCCGGCGAATTCACGCCAATGACATAACGCTCGAAGACGCCCTGCGTGAAATGAAGGACGGCTGCTGCTCCGTGATCCTGGGCTGGAGCGAAGACGACGGCGATCTGTGGGAGTGCTCATGGATCGTTGGCGGAGTCAGGTACACCGGGCACCACCCACAACCAAGGTCCGCCGTTTTAGCCGCTGTCGTCCTATTGCCGACAGCCCCACCGCTATGACCCAAGGCAAACTGCCCCTCATCGCCTCGAAACCGGACACTGCGAAACTCGCCGCCGTCATAAGCGAGCGGCACGGCGTCGTCATCCCACCGGACGATCCGGCTTGGGCAATAGTGACAATGAACGAATTGGTGTTGGGCGCCGTCGCCCACGAGTTTTTAGGCGCGATTCATAAAGTGATGGCTGCCCGTACCGCCGAGTTGTGCGGCACCCTGCGCGCCGCCGAAAAGCAAGCTGGGCATACGATCGACGCGCACGCGCGAGCGGCGGCCGGGCATCTGCGGAATACGCTACGCGAGGAAATCGCCGCACGCGGCAAGGCGCGTGCAATCAATACGCCAGTCAGGCGCGCGCCGGCGTATCGGCGCTATCTCGCGTTCGCCGTGGGCGCGCTGGCGGTATTCGCGTACGGGTTTTGGATGGGGAGATCTTGAGAAACGCGAAGAACACCCGCTGACGCCCGCAAAAAGCAGCGCGACACCGGAGGCGGCTCAGTCATAACAAGTACGAGGGAGACGGAAAGATCGAAGCTCACAAAAACATAGGGAGTAACTTTTATGAGCGCAGTTGCAACACCAACACCGTTCAGTAAGAACGATCTTACTTACACAGCCGTAAAGACAGCCTTAGACGCCATCGGAGCCCAGTCCTATGAGTTGGGCACCTTACATCGCCAGCAACCCCACGACTACATGGACATGCGGCAAAACTTAACCCGCGACGACATTCTGGCAGCCATCCCTAGATTAAAAGCAGAACAAAGAACACCGGATACCCATATCTATGTACGCCCGTTCGGCAATACCAACCTGACGCTGGTCGACGATCTCAAAGCCGCCGCGGTTGGCCGGATGCGCCAGGAAGGCTTTTACCCCGCACTCGTAGTCCAGACATCCAACGGTAACTATCAGGCGTGGATCAAGCACGCGAAGCCGCTGGACCCGGAAATCGAGCGCCGTATTTCCCGCGATCTGGCGAAGCGCTATGACGGCGATCTGAAAGCGACGGGCGTGCGCCGGTTCGGCCGGCTGCCGGGCTTCCGCAATATGAAGGAGAAATACAAGCAGATCGTCCCAGTGGCGGAATATGACGATTGGCGAGAGCGCAATTTCCACCGTGACCTGGAGGGTCAATGGGCCGATCGAGATTGGAACCGCTATACCGACGAACGACTGCGCGAGATGCACGCCGCGCTCCAGCCGCGCACGTATTATCCCTTCGTTACCATCAGTCAGAGCGACGGCCGCATCGCTGAGCGAAGCCCTGAGCTGATCAACGCCGCCGCAGCCGCGCTAACGGCCGATCGCATCGAGCAAGCCCGCGCCAGGGAATATTACGCGCACGTACCGCAGCGAGGAAGCACCAAAACGATCGCCGAATTTCACAACGATCCGCGCTACGACGGCGATCGCAGCCGCGCGGATATGGCGTATGCCATACATGCCGCGGGGCGCGGGATGGGCGACTCCGAGATCGGAGCGCAAATAGCAACGCGGGATCTGAGCCACCATGGCCGGAGCCTCCAGCGGCAGCAACAATACATCGGGCGCACGATCCAAAAGGCCCGGCAGCAACTCTCGTTGCGGGCGGCTCAGGAGATGAGTCTGTGAACCGGGAAGTCGTTACCGAGCGCGTGATTACTTCCGCGACCGATCGCGCGGCGCGCGACCGGGAGGAGCTGTTGGCAAAAGGCCGGGCTATCCTCGAAGAACTGGATCGGAGGATCGCGGAGAACCCGCATGAATACCTTCCAGGGCCGAAACCATTCAGCAAGAAGCCGAGGCCAAGCCGATGACGCCCGCGCCCGTTCACGCCACGCTCGATAGAAGACTCGTTGCACCGCGTTTTACCGTCCTGGATGCGGTGCGCGCCGGAGAAGAGTGGAATTTCAACTGCGGCCCCGCCGCGCTAGCGGTGGTGGCGCGACTGACGCCCGATGAGATCCGCCCACATATGGGAGACTTTGAGGACAAAGGCTATACCAATCCCACGTTGATGTTCGAGTGCTTGAACCGCGTGGGGCTGTCATGGAAGCCACGCAAGGCTACAGGGCCTACTGATTGGCACTCAGATGGCCTACACGTCTGGCCGAAGTTCGGATTAGTCCGCGTACAGTGGGAAGGCCCGTGGACAGCCCCCGGCGTTCCCATTTGTGTCCGTTACCGGCACTCGCATTGGATCGCGGTGGATTCGACAATTGAGGGCGAGGAGCCCAATATCTTCGACGTGAATTGCATATGCGTCGGTGGCTGGGTGCCGCTCTCCCAATGGTCCGCCAGCGTAGTGCCCTGGCTGCTGCAACAATGCGAACCGAAGGCCAGCGGCGCATGGCATCTGGCGCATGTAATTGAGGTGAATGCACCCGCAGACGCCCGCAAACAGCGGCATGGCAGCGTGATGCCGCTCAGCCACCCCGAGCGCGATGGCCGAAGAACGCCCGAAGCTCCCAAACAAAAATGAGCGAAAAGCGTACCTCATTATTTACCGTTCGACTAACAGAAACAGAACGTAAACGCCTAACTACAGCCTCTCAAAGTGCAGGCTATGCAACCCTAGCAGACTACGTTAGAGAATCTTTAATGCGGGATGCCACACAGACACAGCTCGGCACGGAATTACGCCAGGTAGAGCAACGAATAGCGAGCACGTTGGCCACGTATTCAGGTGAGATCCATCGCAACAGAAAGCTGGAGATGGTCAACTTCGCCATGCTCGATCAACTGGCTAAGGTGTTTTTCACCTATATGCCCCCGCTTGGTGCGGATGCGCTGCCGGCCGCCGTTGCGGCAGGTAAAGATCGATATACGCGATACCTGCGCTCTGTCGGCATGGGCCTGGCTAATGGGTCCAAAGAATCTGCGCAGAAGCTTTCGGAAACGCTATGAGAGTATTTGCCTTTGGGGAGCTGCGATGCGCTTCAATCGCTTGATACGCGACGTGGCTCTTCAGCGGTTCTCGGTCGGGGGAGTTCCGCTGGCAGACATGGGTTACACTGAACACAACGCCCGCAAGAATGGGCATGACACCGACTCGGTGAAGAGCCATGCCGCGCGATGCAAGAGCCGCAATGCAACGAAGCCCCAAAATCCAAAGTCAAAAGAATCTGCGCAGAAACTTTACAAAACGCTGTAACGGCTGTCGAGCACGCCTCTCCCAGCCCCGCACCTCGATCAACCCCAGGAATTCCCGATAGCATGGGGAGCAGTGGATGACGTGTTGGTAGTGGGAGTCCGTATCGAGCGCCACGCCCCTCTCGTCGACCAATTGATTCAGGATGTCTCTGGAAGGGCAGCCGCGTCGCTCTGGGTTCGGATAATCGGTGAGGATGTGTGCTTGCAGGGCTTTCTGGATGCGATCGTATTGCTCGCCGCTATCGCGGGCCATCGATTGAATTATGACATTTGACAGCGGCGTCTACCAGTACCGTTCTCGCCGTAAGTAGTACTGGTGCTATGGTTTATTCCAGTTCCATCTCCGCGCCGGGCCGGAGCGTTTTGATGCGCCGCTGAAACAGCCGGCGCAACGTCGGGCCAGATTCGCCGGCAAGCAGCCTCGCGGCGTCGCGTTGACTGTACCCCTGAAGCATTAACGTCATCATGCCGACCAGGCGCGGATCCTTCAGCTCGCGCCGCACGAAGCGTTCAGCGTCCTTTGCTTCGAGATCCGGGAGCGGGTTGTCGACAAGTAGATCGTTCACATTGGACGGCAGTCTGATGTCTAAACCAATTCGCCGCCGATGGCCACCCGCAGCCAAATCCATAGCGTTATAACGTACCACAGCCTTCAATTGGCTGTTCGCGCCGGGGCCTGGGCATGGATAATGTTGCGACAATAGATGCACGGCCGGTTCCGTAATTTCGGACACGCACCAGATGTCGTGAGCAAGTTGCTTAGCCATCCCGCGTAAAATGTCCGCGCAAGGCACAACAACTTCCGTTATCCAGTCTCTCCGCACCGCGTTCCCCTTGGAGTCGTGATCGGCAATAAAGATTGGGACTATTCCCGATTCGCCAGCGTAATCTAGCGGCACAACGAACCCGGCGGCCATGGTTCAATGCCCTCCAGCCTCGGGCGCGGCGGGCAGCAACGTCTTCCGCTGGAGCTTCATCTCGAAGACGCGCTGGTCGTCGTCGGTGATATAAAACTTACCGCCCGGCTCGATCGCGTATTTGATCGGACCGTTGATCGTCACGTTCGGCTTGCGCCATGGCGTCTCGCGCGCGACATCGTACGCGTAGCCATCGCCCACGATGCGCAGGCGCTCCCACGGCATGGGCATGACGAGAAACCCGTCGCCGGGGGTCTTATGGTGCTCCTGTTCCTGCACCGTCCCGATTTTCCAGGTGTGATCCGCCGGCGGTTTCGCGAACACTAGGAACCCGATTGTGAACGGCGTCAATAGTAATCCCATCATAATTTGCTTCACGATTCTGTCTCCTTTCGTTGCTTGCTCCATCGCGCCTTCGCGCCCGCGCGGGCGATCTTTTTGCGTTGCGCGGGCGTCAAGGCTTTCGCGCGAGCGGGGCCGCCGCGGCGCCCCATCATGGCGAACACCTTGGAAATCTGCTCTTTACTCGGATCTTCGGGGGGCTTTCCTGGTTTCGATTTCTTTGCCATCGGAAATGATTTTACATCCGCGACAGTCGAGTATGCCTGCATTGGCCGAAGCGTACCACCATTTCGGCTTAACCGTCAAGTAATTCGCTAATGTTTTTTGATCCGGCTAAATGCACGCCCGCAAAAAGCGGCGTGGCACCGAAACGCTGAAGAGCGATCCTGTTTTCGCTAGAACACAAATGCCCGAAGCCCCAAAAGACTGATACAGCTCATTCCAGCATAGAAGACAGCAAAGAACTCAAATGACAGTAGGGTCTCCCGCAATCACAATTAGGCGGATGCAAATCTGTATGAGACCACCCTAATTGTAAGGCGGTGGGATGCTCTTTAACCCAGGTCTGTAACGTCCCCCGATTCACCAAGTGCAATAACAACATCAAGTCCGCGATCCGCAGGGTAACGTGAGCTTCCGGCAGGTGCAGTTTGCTGGCAATGCTGGCGTCGGTTTCGGAGAGCAGTTTCAACAACTGCATATCGGCGATCTTCAATGGTTCGAGGTGCGGATCCACCTGGCCGCCGACGAACGCCTCCGGATGCTGCATGGCCCACTGGCCCAGCTCGCCGCGGTTGCCAAGCCGCAGGCCGCGGAGCAGATCCCGGACACACTTGGCGATGCTGATTTCAGAGACGTGCAGGAGCGCGGCTATCTCTTTGTTGGGTTGATTGCGGCCGACGAGCAACGATACCTGGGCCTCCTTGAACCCTAATTGAACCTCGTGCTCGTTCTGGCCCCATTTCGTGAAACGCATAGGAGCGACCCCTGTCGATGGGGGTATGTATTCACAGGGTATCATCTTGATAATACAGTACTATACCCCCAAAAATAGGATCTTACAGTACACTTCAAAGCCTGTAATGCTTGGGACGTGGGTGCATCCCCAAGAATTATAACGCTACCGCGGAATCCGGAGGCCCTAGCGCCGGGCGAACTGACGGATCAGGAACTCGCGGATCAACTCGGCTGGAAAATCAATCAAGTAAATTTGTTCAAGCCGACAGCCGATCGCTGCGACGATCTAAAGGCGGAAATGCGATTGCGCTGCCAGGATAAACCGGCCGATCAATCGGCGGTTCTCGACGGAACTGAGTGGCGGGTCAAAGCCGGACCGCGGGCATTCGTCACCACAATTCCGCCGCCGGCGACGATCCATCGCATGTACCGCGCGGCAAAAAAGGATTTTTACGCGGCTTGCAGCGTCGCGCTGAAAGCCATCGCGCAGGACCTGGGCGCGGCCGTGTTGGAGAAGATCTCGAAAAAAGAGCAGAGCGGCGCCCGCCTGATCACGGCCGTGCTGCTGCAGAAACCCGCGGCGTAGGCGAGGCGACCCCGGATATTTCCAGCCGATTTGGGACTGGCTTTGCCGTAGGAGCGTGTATGGAAAGCGAAAACAGAGTGGGCGAAGAGGCGAGCGGGCGAGCGGGCGAAACCGCGGCGCACGGCTGCGCGCACTGCGGCGCCTGCGAGAAGCATGACCGCTGCGACCATTGCGGCTATTGCCGCAAATGCGGCGTTTACGTGATGCTGCCCGCGCAAATTGCGCCGATCATCTGGCCGTCGCCGTACAATCCGTGGCCGCCATATATGACGACTTTCGCCGGCATGGCGACCCGCGGCGAATCTCCGCTTTCGGTGACCGGCAATACCTACACCGCCACGGGCGGCGAGCAGATTTCCTTCAGCAACCGAACGCTTTCTTCGGGCGCAGGCGAAATCGGTTCCAACTGACTAGCTGGTATGCGATCCAAGCCCGCGGCGGTTTCGAATGCCGCGTAAGCGCTCGCCTGCGCGACCTCAACATCACCGAATTCTGGCCGAACTATCCCGTCACACACCGCTGGTCCGACCGCACTAAGTCAATTGCCGCCCCGTTGTTCCCCGCATATTTGTTCGCCAGAATTGAGTTGGTTGCCGGGTGGATGCCGATCACGCAGACACCCGGTGTTATCCGTATTTTGGGAACGATCGCCGAACCCCAACCGATCGACGATTCGGAAATCGAAACCGTCCGCCGCCTGATGTCCTCCCCTGAATTATTGTTGCCTTGCCCGTTTCTTGCCGCCGGGGATCTGGTGCGTATTGAGCGCGGGCCATGGACCGGAGTGGAGGGGATCGCCGTTAAGACCAAAGCTGGCGGATGCAGGGTAGTCGTATCCATCAAGAAAATAGGGTGTAGCTGCTCTGTTGAGGTTGATACTCAATGGTTGCAGAAGCTTCCTAAACCAACCCCTAGCCTTTTGGGAGCTTCGCGCGTTCCGGCGCCGGCGCACTCTTGATGGCTCTTCAGTGCCTCTGTGTCGGGCTGCTTTTTGCGGGCGTTTGTGCTGCGTTCTCGTGATTGGAGAGAGCGGATTTCGTATGACTCCGAAAGATGCCCAGCAGCTAATGAAGCGTTACCCAAGAGGCTCGCAGGCCATAGGCATCATTCTGATTATATTGATGCCGCTGTGGTTTCCTGTTTTGTTCTTCACCGCTCCATACATCAGCGATATGCGGCTGGATAGCCCTTACGGCTATTGGGGTCGCCTGCTTCAGATCTGGGGAGGCAAACCGGGCAGCAGTTTTCTGTATTGGGCAAGCCGCCGGCGAATGGACCGACCACGGGCGCGGAGAGAGTGCCCCATCTCTGCCAATGAAATCCGATCGGCCCCTTACCGCTGAAGAGCCATGCCGTGCAACGTGCGACTGATGCACGTCGAAGCCCCAAAAGACATGGAAGTCTGCAATGAGTTACGCAACTCAAGTACAGCTCGAATCCGACGACTTCATGGCAGCCCGCGTGAAAGTGATGCCGCAGCGGATTACGCCAACCCCCAGTCTGGATGATGTGCTTTACGATCAGTTTGCCCTTTTGCTCGATTCCCGCGACAACGCCGGCGCCTCGGATGCGGAGCGCGATCGGCTGAATCGGGTAACGAAAATCCTGCTAGAGCCATTTGAAGAGCCGGTGCTCAGTTTCGCGTTTGCGGCCTGGCAGCATCAGGCGTCGCCGGTAATATGATCCTCGGAATTGTGTTCGTGCTGGTTGCCGGGCTGCCAACGGTGTTGCTGGCGCAAGCGGCGCTCGACCGCATCAACCGCTGGCCATAAAGGAGTCTTTTGGGGCTTCGCGGCGTCCAGGCGCTCCCGCGCGCGGCATGTCTCTTCAGTGATTGACGGTCATTCAGCTTTTTGCTGGCGTTGTTCAGCACTGATTTCAAAATGCGGCGCAAACAGCAGCCCATCCCGGAGTATCTGACCGAAGACGAAATCGAGCGGCTGTTCCGCGCAATCGGCGGCGACGTGCGATCGCGCGCGATGTTCCGGCTGCTTTATCACCGCGGCCTGCGCGCCTCGGAAATCGGCAAGCTCCGCCTCGAGGACTATCAGCCGTCGGTTGGCCGTCTTTTCGTGCGCCGGCTGAAGGGATCCCGCGGCGGTGAATATCACCTGGTCGAGAGCGAGCGCACAGCTCTGAAGGCGTGGTTGCGGCTGCGCGGCAAAGACCCGGGGCCTCTGTTTCCCTCGAGGAATCACAATCCGCTCTCACGGTGGCGGCTGAATGTATTGATGGCCAAGTTCTGCGCGGCGGCCGGCATCCCCTCCGAAAAGGCCCATCCACACGCGCTGAAGCACTCCTGCGGCACGCACTTGAGCGCGCGCGAACGCGATATTGCGGTGATTCAGGACCATTTGGGCCATGCGAACATCCAGAACACCATGAAGTACGTGCAGATCACCAACCGGCGCCGGGATGAATTCGCCGAGAAGCTGGACGACTCCGGATGGGGGAAATAGCTCCAACGCAACATTACGGCGAAATCGCCAACCACAAACGGCTGCTAAGTCTTTTGTTTCAGTGGGATAATACTTGCCAACGCAACAGAATAACTATTCTATAGCGTTCGGCTAAGCCCTTTACAATGATCGGAATATTGAAAATTGACGACGTCGGCGAGGCCAATAAAGCCGACCCTTCGAAACTCGCCGGCGTGCTCAATTTCGTGCCCGGCGCGCGCCGGGCTATTGCACAATCCTGCACACATTACAGCCTTTCCGGCTATCCAGAGAACGTCCCGCCCTGCCACCCCTCCCACCGCGCGCGCCCGCAGGATCGCGAGACGCTGCGCGTGATGACGCACGACGCACAAGCAAGCATCGAGGCGGCCGAGCTGCTCGATCGGCTCGAGCAGTTGGCGATGGCGCGGAGAAACGCGGATTATTGAGTCGTGGTCGACGAGCCTGACACCTTCGACGTTGACGTTGGCGATTGCGACGTCCTCAGCCCGCAGACGACCGAACAACTCGCGGCGTCGTTCACTGCGCTATTCCAACCATGCGTCGACCTGATCGAACCCGACGAATCCTACTTCTTTTAAACTAGAAGTGATCCATGGACCCCGACCCCGACGAACGCAGGATGGAGATCGAGGCCGAGGCCGTCCTGATGCGCGCCAGACACGTGCGGCGAGGCGCGTGGACCATCGAACAGAGCGCGCTGTTACTCGGATGGATCGGACAGGACGTCGGCCCGAAGGAAGCCGCGTATCAGGCAGGGAAGCCGCTCAATGCTGCCAGACAGATGCTGCGGGACCTGCGCGGCCGGCATTGCGAACAGCGTACCCCATCCCTACATCCGGATTCCCCCGGCATCAAACCGCTGAAGAGCCATCTGCAATAGCGCGCGATTGACGCGCCGCGAAGCCCCAAAAGCCTTATGAAATTCCTGTTTCTGCTGTTACTCTCACTCCCCCTGTTAGCCCAGGAAGAAGA
>Ga0302325_10028524_pt1 | contig 11549 bp, 6 predicted proteins | sample Palsa_T0_2_FD_201948 | JGI IMG/M metagenome (GOLD analysis project Ga0302325, IMG submission 201948) | Peat permafrost microbial communities from Stordalen Mire near Abisko, Sweden - Palsa_T0_2 | ecosystem: Environmental > Terrestrial > Soil > Palsa > Peat permafrost | place: Sweden: Abisko... | reverse complement strand
GTATCCTTCGCTCGCCGCGCCATACTAACAATCCGCTGGTATAAAACATCGGGCATGGCACGGCCAGCCTCGAAGTTAACTTGGGCCATAATTGGTTTGCTCAAGGCCAAGCGTCCCAACTGCATCCCGGGAAAGAGAAGGGAGGCAGAGAATGCCGATTCCGGTCTGAATCCAATTGGACTCAGGTAGTGACCCCGATGCGTTTTGCATTTTCCAAGCAACGAATTTGTGGAATTCCGTCTCTCGGACTCCCGGAAGCAAGGGATAGACTGGATTGCTTGACAGCTATTGATTGCAAAAGCGCAAGAGGGAGACCGCAAGTTGGAAATCGTCATCCTGGCCATCGCGCTCTTCGCATCGACCAATGTTGACGACTTGTTCGTTCTGGTTGGTTTATTCGCTGATCCTGGGTTCCGATCCAGAGACGTTGCCATCGGCCAGTACATAGGAATCGCGATCCTGTTTGCTGTCAGCCTGCTTGGGACAATCTTGCCGTTGGTGATCCCACACGCCTACATAGGATTGCTTGGCATATTCGCTGTTGCCCTCGGAGTCAAAAAGATGGCTGAACTTCTCCGAAATCGCGGAACTGACCGCCAAAATGCGGCGCCCCTGAACCGTTTGGGCAAATACGCTCGAATTACGACGGCGGCGTTGATCACGCTGGCAAATGGTTCCGACAACATAGGAGTCTATATGCCCGCGTTTGCTGTCCACTCCGGATTTCAGATTGTCATATTCGGAGTTGTCTTCCTTCTCATGACGGGTCTCTGGTGCTTCCTGGCGTACTCGCTAGTACATCATCCGACTATTGGCGCGCCGGTTCGTCGATTTGGAAAACCGTTAGCAGCGTTGGTCTTGATCGGTATTGGAATATTGGTGATGTATGAGGCTGGAAGTTTCGGTTTGATCCTTCATCGATGATGGGAAACTCGCCATAAACCGTCGCCGCTTTCCAACATAAAGAGAATCGTTCAATGTCCTGCACGAGCGCCAGATCGAGTGTCGGCGGCTCAATGCTCAGAGCATTCAATAAAGACCGTATTAGGATGAGCAGCAAAACCATGGCGATTTTAGGGTATCTTCATGCGGCTTTTACAGTCGCCATTTAAAGATCGAACAACATGGAATAGAGAATTGTGCCGTGGCTACCTTTCCCGAGCGAAAGGTGGCCGGTGGAATATTGTGCCTGATAAGTTGAAGCGGCTGAGAGCTTAATTAACTCACTGCAAAAGCCTTGCGGTTCCTTTATGTTTTGCGGCGTAAGAATCGGAGATGAGGGGAATGGGATCTTCCAGCTACTCCTCGGTGAGAGCCAACGCATGTTAACCCGACGAAACACGTCGAGGAGAATGAATTCATATGAAGACTAACTTCAGGACGGCCGTCTTTCTAGGAGTTTTATTGGGAGGGCTTGCCGCACAATTTACGAGTCAAGCTCAAAGTCCATCGCCAATCAAGGATAAGAGCATAGCTCCCCAGTCGTCATCCGCGATGGGTCCCGTTCAGTCCGCTCTGGTTGAGTATCCGGCTGTGGAAGGACCGGAAACAGGAGCTGCCAAGCCCGCGAGCGACTCAACATCTGCGGCTGCCGCCAATGGCAGCGCGCCGGCGTCCACTGCGACCTCGGCCACCCCTGGAACAGTGCCGGTGCCGCTCAAGAACGAGGCCGTCCTCAAAGAGATCGCGGCAATGAAAAAGCAGTTCGCGCAGATGCAGGACGAAATGAAAACACGGATTGAGAAGCTCGAGTCGCAGCTGGATACAGACCCTGCGACCGGTGACTCCGTCTCCGCGGAAAAAGACGCCAGCACTTTGCGCACGGCGGAGACCGGTGATACGGGCGATTCAATGGCTGTTGGTCAAGCAGCAGCGCCGCCGGCAGCAGCCCCAGCGCCTCCCGAGATCTCGGCGGAGACTACCACCAAGTCTGCGCCGTTCCCCGGCGACTGGACATGGCTCAACAGCAATGGGCATGCGGTCGACAGCCCCATGGCCACCAAGTACTTCACGCCGGAATTCCGCGCCGACGCGAATTTCACTTTGGACTACAACCACCCCGAGGACGACAGTCTTGGCGGATCGACAGAGACGTTTCGTTCCGACGAATGGCAGTTGGAGCAGATCAGCGCCGGCGGCGACATCCGCATCCAGAATGTGCGCGGACGCATCCTGACAATGGATGGCCTGTTCGCCACGACTACCGTGCGAAACGACGGCAGCCCCAACCGCGGGCAATGGGACCTGGCTGGCGCATATAAGTATGTCTCAGAAGCTTGGGGCGGATATCACTGGGATGTGGGCCATGGCCTCAACGTGGATGCCGGTATCTTCGTTTCTTACATCGGACTGTTCAGCTATTACAACTTCGACAACTGGACCTATCAGCCTTCATTCGTTTCCTCCAACACGCCCTGGTTCTTCAACGGTCTTCGTATCCAGTATTTCCCGACAGCGAAGCTGAAGATCGAGCCGTGGGTCATCAATGGCTGGCAATCGTATGCCCGCTACAATGGCCACGGCGGCCTGGGCGGACAGATTCTTTGGCGCCCCACCAACAAGTTGGACGTCGTATTTAACGACTACGGACTGGGTGAAGACGATGCCGGCTATCCAGGACGTTCCCGCGTCCACGCCGACTATAGCGTGCAGTACAAGTTTTACGACAACCCCAAGAACATGATGGACAAAATAGCCTGGACGCTCACCGGCGATGCAGGCTGCGAGTACGGCGGAGGGCCTGCCGCGGGCTACTACGATCCTCATGGCTTTTCTCCGGAGATGGGCACTGCCGATTCCTACGTTGGCGGCGTAAACTGCCACAATAGCAAGAATGGCAGGCCCAAGCAGATGTTTATCGGCACCATGAGCTACCTGCGCTTCTGGTTCAACAAGGACATCTTCGCGATGACCCTTGGCGGCGGTCTGATGAACAACCCAGGCCGTTACCTTACGCTGCTCCCACCCATCAACGGCGCGACAGCCATCACCGGCACTCCGTACTACACCGAGAACGCAGGCGATCGCGCTCAGATGCACGACGGAACCATCACCTTGGACTACATGCCGGCGCAGTTCATCACCTTCCGCCTTGAAACCGGTTACCGCTATTCCGATACCCCCTACTGGACGGGCCGCGGCGGCATCACGCCTCCCGGCGGGAACAACGGAAACCCGGCACACTATCAATGCGCAGGCGGTGGCGATTCGGGATTCGGATACGGCAACACCGTGCTTGCGGCGCAGGCTTGCGCCGGGGTAGGCGCCAATCCCGCCACTGCTCTTTGGTGGCCTGATTTGCGCACTAACCAGACTGTCAGCACAATTGCGATCATGGTCAGGTTCTAATCGCTTCCGCCATCGCGGGCCGCCCGCGACTGCGCAAGCCAAGCTCGCGAATTGAATGTGCAGCACCGGGAAATCCTTCATCCCGGTGCTGCTCCGCAACGTCGACATCGTCCGCCGCAGCTTTCCCATCGGCATTGGTTTGCGATGAAAGCACTAACTTGTTTCAAATCAAAAAAACAGCAATGAAATGGAGCTAAGCCGGTTGCGATCGTCGGTAAAACATCGGTAACTGGTCATCGCGCACAAGTCCCCGTATATAACTAAGTTCTAAACGCGATGCTAAGCCGCGAAACCCTGCACGGAGCGGGCTTAATGGCTATCTGTCTATCCTCCCTGCGGATAAGCTGGCATAAGTGCGAATAAATTAATTCCGACTTACAAAGGTTCCGCATGTTCCTTACGATTCTTTTATGCTGCATCGCGTAACAATTACGATAGCAATCTTTCGAAGCCATCTTCGATTTGCAGTCAAGAGGCTCGAAATCACCGCGCGCGTGCTGGAGTGGGGCGATGCAAAAGAGGGGCGTGAGGAATCGTATGAAGAACAACAGTCTAAAATCCGGACTGATTCTCGTGGGGATCGCCGCATGTCTTGCCGCCGGCGGTTGCAAAACCGACAAGGTAAATGCGGACTCTGAGGCTCCACCGCCGGCCAAGGTGATTTCCGGAGTGGACGTCTCCTTTTTCGCGGTCGAGCATCCGGAGCAGTATCCGATCGTAGTAGCGAACGAATACCAGGCCCCGTCGCAATTGTTCGTGACCGGTACTGTAATTCCGGATATTGCGCGAACGGTACCGGTGATTTCACTTGCCTCCGGCCGCGTTGTGGACATTCGCGCTCGCCTCGGCGATGCAGTAAAGAAGGGCCAGCTCTTGCTGCGCATTCGCAGCGACGACATTTCGGGAGGCTTCGACGCCTACCGCAAGGCCATCTCCGATGAACTGCTTGCGCGCAAGCAATTGGATCGAGCAAAGCTGCTGTACGAGCACGGAGCCATAGCGCAGGGAGACCTGGAGGTTGCGCAAGACGCCGAGGACGACGCCAAGACCACCCTCGATACCGCGACTGAGCATCTTCGCCTGCTGGGCAGCGATCCCGATAACCCCAAGGGAATGGTCGATATCTTCGCCCCCGTTTCCGGCGTGATCACCGATCAGCAAGTGACGAATGGGGCGGCTGTGCAGGCTTACTCCGCGCCGAACCCATTCACTATTTCAGACCTGACCTCGGTGTGGATCGTCTGCGACGTCTATGAAAGCGACATGGCCAGCGTGCGCGTCGGGGAACCCGTCGACATCAAGCTGAACGCCTATCCGGACAAGGTTCTCAAGGGCTCGATCAGCAACATCGGCTCGATTCTCGATCCGAATATCCGCACAGCCAAGGTTCGTATTGAAGTGGCCAATCCGGGCGGAATGATGCGGCCGGGCATGTTCGCCACGGCCACTTTGTTCGGCAAGGAGAAACGAACCTACACGGCTGTTCCGGCGTCCGCGATCGTGCATCTGCACGACCGCGATTGGGTCTACGTCCCTGCGCAAGAGAAGTTCAAGCGGATTCAGGTCATCAGTGGCGAACAGTTGCCGAACAGCATGCAGGAGATTCTATCCGGGTTGCAGCCGGGCCAACAGGTCGTGACAAACGCAATCAATCTCCAAAATGTAATCGACAATGAATGACGCTCGACTTCGAGGCCTGAGGAAGAATCGATGATTCGCAATCTCGTAGATTTTGCGCTCAATAACCGGTACGTGGTGCTGGCGGTTGGAGTGCTATTGCTGCTCTGGGGCGCGGTGTCGTTTCACAACATGCCCGTCGAGGTCTATCCAGACATCGCCGATAATTACGTGAATGTCATCAGCCAGTGGCCGGGGCATTCCGCTGAAGAAATGGAACAGCAAGTTTCGGTTCCCATCGAAATTCAGGTGTTTGGGATTCCGCATCTCACCACGGTCAGGTCGGAGTCGATTTTTGGTCTTTCCCTGATTACGTTGATCTTCGATGACGAATCTGTCGACGATTGGAACCGCCAGAAAGTGCTCGAACGGCTCACGCAGGTCAATATGCCGGCGGGCGTGCTGCCTCAAATGGGTACGGACTGGAGTCCCACTGGCCAGATTTATTGGTACACGATCCGGAGCACGAATCCGGCGTATGACCTGATGAATTTGAGGAGCATCGAAGACTGGACTCTGTACAAGGAATTCAGGAAAGTTCCGAACGTTGTGGACGTGAGCGACTTCGGCGGCACCGCGCGCGAATATCAAGTGCGCGTCGACCCGAACAAGCTCATCACCTACGGCTTGAGCATTAGCCAGGTGGAGAACCAGTTGACCAACAACAACGTGAACGCCGGCGGCAGCTTCGTCGAAGAGGGCTTGCAGCAACTGAACGTCCGCGCACTTGGACTTTTCCGCAGTGTTCAGGATATCGAGAATACTGTGCTGACGACTTCGAATGGGGCTCCGGTCCGGGTAAAGGACATCGCGGTCGTCGAGTGGGGCCCCAGAATTCGGCTGGGGCACATGGCCAGAGCCGATCATCGTCCGGACGGCGTCATTGTCGATGAGCCTGACGTCATCCAGGGCGGCGTGCTGATGCGCAAGGGGGCCGAAGAAAGCCCCACGCTCGAAGCGATTCACCAGAAGGTGGACGAGCTCAACAATCACATCCTTCCCGAGGGTGTGAAGGTTATTCCCATGCTCGACCGCAGTGATCTGCTTCATTACACGCTGCACACGGTGCTGCACAACCTGGGCGAGGGAATGATCCTGGTAACGATCATCCTCTTTCTGTTTCTCGGGAACGTTCGCGGAGCCTTCATTGTTGCTCTCACCATTCCGTTTGCCTTGCTTTTCGCGTCAATATTTCTCAACCTGAGCCATATCCCCGCAAACCTGATTTCACTTGGCGCGCTCGACTTCGGAATGGTCGTTGACGGCGCGGTCGTCATGATGGAAAACATCATGCGGCATTTGGGCCACGGCAGAAACGATTCAACCGAAACTGGCCGGATCACCATGAGTCTCAAGACGCCGGTTGAGATGATCCGCGACGCCGCTCACGAGGTCCAGCGGCCGGTTTTCTTCGCAGTTGGCATCATCATCACCGCCTACATGCCGATCTTTACGCTGCAACGTGTCGAAGGCCGTTTGTTCCGGCCCATGGCCTGGACCGTTGCCTTCGCACTACTCGGCGCAATAGTCTTCTCCATTTTCCTTGTGCCCGTGCTTGCTGCCCTGTTTTTCCCGCATGGCGTCAAGGAATGGCGCAACCCGGTAATGGAGTTTCTGAAGGATAGGTACCGGGGTGTAGTTAAGTCGGCGATCGAAAATCGCTGGATCACCGTCGGCGTTGCACTGGCTTCGTTGGCCGTCGCTGCTTTCCTGACGTTCAGCGGCATCATTGGCTCGGAGTTCCTGCCCCACTTGGACGAAGGCGCCATCTGGGCGCGCGGCGCGATGGCCAACAGCGTAGGCGAGACGGAAGGCACGCATTTCACCGAGCAAAACCGCTATATCTTCGCCTCGTTTCCCGAGGTCACCAAAGTCGTCTCACAAGCCGGGGCGCCCGACGATGGAACCGACACGGGAGGGTTCGGCAACACGGAATACTTCATCGACTTGAAGCCCAAGGGCCAATGGCGGCCCATCTTTCATGAGAGCAAGGAAGAGCTGATCGCCGCGATGGATCGCGAAGTGGAGAAACATCCAGGGGCCTTCTGGAATTTCTCCCAGCCCATTGAGGACAACGTGGATGAAACGATGACCGGCACGAAAGGCGGACTGTGTGCCAAGCTTTACGGGCCGGAACTGGACGTTCTCGAGGAAAAGGGCGAACAGATCAAAGATGTCATGGCCAACGTTGACGGGGTCAAGGATTTGGGAATTCAACGCGATACGGGCCAGCCGAATATCGATCTCACGGTTGACCGTCTTGCGGCTGCGCGCTTCGGCATCAATGTGGCCGATGTACAAGATGCAATTCAGACCGCGGTCGGCGGTAATTCTGTAAGCCAGGTGTTGCAGGGAGAGGCAGTCTACAACGTGGTCGTGCGCTATCAGAAACAGTATCGCGATACCAAGGAAGCCATCCAGAATATTCGCCTGCTCTCTCCCTCCGGAGAGCGCGTCTCGCTGGCTCAGGTGACCAAAGCCCAGGTTCGCGACGACGCCTACGACATCTACCGGGAAGACGGTTCCAGCTATGTGGCCATCCGCTTTGAGGTTCGCGGGCGCGATTTGGGCACCACTGTCAAGGAATCCATCGCCAAGATCGCCAAAAATGTGCAGATACCGCGTGGTTATCACCTGGAATGGTCAGGAGAATACGATAGCGAAACGCGAGCCGAAAAAAGGCTGCTCTTCATCCTGCCGCTGACGATCTTTTTTATCTTCATCATTCTCTACAGCATGTTTCGTTCCTTCAAATGGGCGCTGCTGATTATCCTCAACGTGGCCATGGCTCCCACTGGAGGCTTGCTCGCTCTCCTCGTGACCCACACTTTCTTCAGCGTATCTTCCGGTGTCGGCTTCCTGGCGCTCTTTGGCGTCTCGGTTCAGACCGGCGTCATCATGCTTGAATACATCAATCAGCTTCGAGCCCGAGGGTACACTCCGGAAGGCGCTGCGATCGAAGGCGCTGTGCTGCGGCTTCGCCCCATCATGATGACCATGCTGGTGGCTACTCTGGGATTGCTTCCCGCCGCGATGTCGCACGCCATCGGCTCCGATTCGCAGCGCCCATTTGCCATTGTCATTGTGGGGGGACTCATGGCATCTCTCGCGATGAGCATCTTCCTTCTGCCCACTCTGTATGTCTGGGTCGCGAGAGATGGGGATACGCTGCCCAAACCGGAGGTGGCATTTGAAGGCTAATCTGACGTATGGATTCATGCGAAGCATCTGGTTTGTCGTTGTGGGAATTGCGCTCCATGCAAGCTCCGCAAGCGCGCAGCAGGCGCTTAGCTGGGAGCAGGTCAAGGCGAAATTCGAAGCAGCTAGTCCGCTTTTGAAAGCCGACGCCGCGAATGTAGAGGAGATGAAAGCGGAAGAGATCACTGCGTTTCTCCGCCCCAATCCACAATTCACTATCGCCGCCGACGGCACGCAAATCGCGCCGCACAATGGGGTCTGGACTCCTTTCAAGGGCACAACCGAGCAGCCTAACTTCAGTTACCTGCATGAGCGCGAACACAAAAGGGAACTGCGGTTGGAGAGCGCCAAGGAAGGCACGGAGATTACCCAGTCCCAGCACGTAGATCTGGAACGCAACCTGATCTTCGGTCTGCGCTCCGCCTTCGTGCAAACACTTCAGGCCAAGGCGGTGCTTGAACTGGCGAAGGCCGATCTCGATTACTACGACAAGATCATCGACATCAGCCGCGCGCGATTCAATGCCGGCGACCTTGCCAAGATCGACCTGGCCCGGATCGAGCTTCAGCGCGTGCAATACGAATCTGAGATCGAGACGGCGATCGTCAATTTGCGCACCGAGAAGATTCAGCTCCTGCTCCTGCTCGACGATCGCACTCCAGTCGACCAGTTCGACGTGACGGGAACCTTTGATCTGGGTCCGGAACTCCAGCCGCTGAGCGAATTCCACCAGATTGCGCTCGACAACAGGCCCGACCTCCGGGCAGCGATCCAGACCATCCAACAATCGCAAACCAATCATAAGCTCGCCATCTCCAACGGTTCCACCGATCCCACTTTCGGCGCGTGGTACACCTATAACTCTTCGACCAATAATCCGAACGCCAACCAGACACTCGGCCTCAGCGTCAGCATCCCACTACGGATATTCGACAAGAACCAGGGCGAGAAGAAGCGAACGCTGATCGACATCGACAGAAGCCAGCAGGCTGCCGAGGCAGCCAAGGCACAGGTCTTCAGCGACGTGGACGATGCCTACGAATTGGTGCGCAGCAATATTGCCTTAATCAAGCCATATAAAGCGCAGTATCTCGACCAGTCAGTCTATGTGCGCGACACGGTGACTTTTTCCTATCAGCACGGCGGCGCATCGCTGATGGACTTCCTGAATGCGCAGAGCGACTACCGCGTGGTTCAACTAGCCTATCTGCAGTTGATAGGCGCGTATATGACGGCCGCCGGGCAAATGAATCTTGCCGTAGGACACGAGGAGATTCAATGACCGAGATGGGTATTGTGAAGAGCGCCCGGCGCGTCGTGTATTCGACTACCGATACGGAAAGGCCCTGCGAATGAAGAGAGATGAGGTTCGCGAACTCATAAAGAGGATTGGCATACTCCCATCTGTCCGTGTGACTTCACGGGATCTGGCGAGTTTCGCTTCCGAGACCGTCTACTCTTCTGGAATTCCAATTGTCGAGATCACCATGACGACGCCGGGTGCGCTTGAGACAATCAACGACTTGGCTGCTCGGCACGCGGACCTGGCTGTTGGCGCCGGAACCGTCCTGGATGAAGAAATGGCGAAGCGATGCATCGACGCAGGCGCCAGATTCATTACGAGCCCTGGATTCATTCCAGAAGTCGTTGCGTATTCAAAGAAGATGGATGTTGTAACGCTTCCAGGGGCTTTAACGCCAACCGAAGTCATCGCAGCATGGAAGGCCGGCTCAGACTTTGTCAAGATATTTCCTACCGGGCATGTCGGTGGGGTCCAATATGTGCGCGCACTCAAAGTTCCTCTACCGCAAATCCCGCTGATAGCATCCGGAGGGGTAAATCAGTTGACCGCAACAGATTTCATTCTCGCCGGAGCCACTGCTATCGGGATGGGTGGGGAACTGCTTCCCAAGGAGGCGCTGCATTTCCGCCAGGAAGATCGCATCCGGGAGTTAGCGAGCAGATTTCTTGGCATGGTAAGAGATGCGCGCGCCTTGGCTGAGACATACTACTAGCGCCGAATGACGATTCTCGGAAAGAAACAATGGCGGATTGTGCGTCCCCTGCGTTTCCGGGTGGGATCTCAAATTGGCCGGAGGGCAATCTTTACGAATTATTTGCTGCCTTCATTGCCCCAAGTCGGTGGACCGCGGATCCAATCCACACGGCCACTCCCCATTAGACGATGGTGCTAACCTCTCTTGTTTGTGAATGAAGAATGCGTTCCCGGCAGCACAGGGCAGGGAATAACCGTTTCACTCTGCTGAACGCCTTACGATGCCTCGCATGAAATCAGCACGTAATCTTTATGCCTTCTTTGCGGGTGCGACACTACGCTGGCACTAACTCGTAACGCGCAAAAAACGGAACAAGATGCAGGCCAGATGGAAGCCCCAATTTTCTCGAGATGGATCAATCTGTCAATTAAGTTGAGAACCCTGTGGCAGATTTTAATTGCGTGGATTTGTATCGCTCTGTTGACGTGGTGCGGCTTCATCTGGCAGGTCAACCTGGTAACGATCAGCAGCCTCTATTTGCTGGTTGTGGTTGCCGTTGCTGCTCTGTGGGGCTTTTGGCCAGCTTCCCTGACTTCGCTCTTGGCGGTGGCATGCCTGGATTATTTCCTCATGCCCCCGGTCTTCCGCTTTAACGTCACCGATCCTCAGGACTGGGTTGCGCTTGGAGCATTCGAGACGACCGCTCTTGTCATCAGCAGGTTATCGGCGAAAGAAATTCGGAGTGCATGGGAAGCTACGTTTCATCGCACCGGGATGGAGAAGCTGTACGAACTTAGCCGCAACTCCGTCTTGCTCGATCTGCATCAGGCTCCGGGACCGCAAATCGCGGTGCTCATCCACAGGATATTCGGCGTTCGCGCAGTGGCGCTTTTCGACAAGAACCTGGGCCGAGAGGATAGGATGGGCGATTGGACCGAGGGCGAACAGGATTTGGCACAGGAATGCTTCGCGGACAATGCAAACCGGGACGATCGCGATAGAGAGACTTCCCAGCGCATCGTGCGGGATGCTTCTGGACCATTGGGAGCGCTGGTTGTGCGGGGAAATCTGAGCCCGCTAATCGTAGATGCATTGGCGTCGCTGGCAGCAATAGCGTTCGATCGTCATCAGTCATTTGAGAAAGAGGAGAGAGCCGATGCGGCCCGGAGAGGCGAGCAGTTGCGCGCCGCGGTAATGGATTCCCTGGGGCATGAATTGAAGACCCCTTTGACGACGGTTCAGACTGCGAGTTCCGGCTTGCTTGAGTTGGGCGGTTTGAACGAATCGCAGTTCGGCCTGGTGAAGTTGATTGACGACGAGACGCTTCGC
>Ga0302325_10028522_pt1 | contig 11549 bp, 10 predicted proteins | sample Palsa_T0_2_FD_201948 | JGI IMG/M metagenome (GOLD analysis project Ga0302325, IMG submission 201948) | Peat permafrost microbial communities from Stordalen Mire near Abisko, Sweden - Palsa_T0_2 | ecosystem: Environmental > Terrestrial > Soil > Palsa > Peat permafrost | place: Sweden: Abisko... | reverse complement strand
TGGACGAGGGTGGGTGTTTTGGTTATATCTTTGCGCTCGACCTGTCGGCCGCCGCGTTGGGTATCATTGCGTAAAAAGGGATTGACGGCATTGCTAGTGTACATTTAGTTATTCACTGATGGCCCAGAGCGCCCCATCCATCTCGGCTGATTCAAGCGCAACCGGCGCGACGCCACCTGTTTCGACAACAGGCAAGTATGTTTGTCCGTTCTGTGGATCGATCACTGACGATCTGGACAAACCCTGCCGCCGATGCACGATGGAGAACACGCCGCTCACTCGTCAGGCGACACGTGCGCGGATCGGGCCGTGGTATGTGATGCAGACGCGCAACCCCTCGGCCCCGGGGATGAAATTCAGCACGCTGCTCACGCTGATCCGCAAGGGCCAGATCACGCCGCGCACGGTCATTCGCGGGCCGACGACGCATCAGCTCTGGCGCTTCGCCGGGCGGGTGAAAGGCGTCAGCAAACATTTTGGCCAGTGCTATTACTGTGGCGAGCAACTCAGTCCGGAAGCGAGCACCTGCGGGGGATGCCATCGATCGCAGGAATTGCCGCCGAATCCCGATGCGCTGCTGGAGAACGAGAGTCCAGCGCCAGTTGCCGCGCCGGTGATGAAATCCATGCCCGAACCTGCCAAGGTTCCGGCGACCGAGGATCCATTCAAACTGAAATCGCCTCCCGCGCGCCCGGCAGTGCCGCAGCCGAGATCGAACAAGGTTCCCGAAAAACCGGCAGCGGAATCGACACCCGAGCCGCGCGAGGATGCCGACCGACAGTGGCCGCCGGAGCGGATTCTTTCTGCGCGCGAGTTGGCCGCGGCATTCAGCCTGCAATACGATCCGAAAGATGAATCCCAAATTACCCGCAGCCGGCGGCGGAAAATTGGAATTGCCGCGGTGGCAGCGCTGCTGCTGATCGGCGCGGCCGTCTGGTTTGTGCCGGGGCTGCACGATCCAGTGATGGGTTGGGTCTCGCAAACTCTGGGTTCATCCAAGACAGATGCGGCTACGCCGCCGTCTCCCAATCCAGCGCCGGTTCAAACGGTCAAGGATTCGGATAGTTGGCTGATGACCCCGCCGCATGTCGCGCCACCGGTGAACGAATCGCCGGCTCCGTCGGCTAATTCTTCGACGACCCCGCCCGCGATTGTCCCGCAGGCGCTGGCTTCGGCATCCGACACCACGCCGGTGCCGGATTCGCCCAAGCCAGCGGATTCCTCGCTTCCCGAAGCGGTCTCTGAACAACTTTCCGCCCAGGATATGGACACCAAGGCCATGCACCTCCGCGCTGACGGCATGGATGCCGAAGCCCGCGGCGATTTTACGGCGGCAACCTACTTCTACGAGCAAATCGAAAAACTCCCCAAGGATCACTGGCCCATCGACATCGACCAGCGCCTCCAAGCCGCTCGGAAAATGTCCGATGCGGCATCGACAAATCATTGATTTTTTAAAAAACCAAGAATTTAGCCACCGATGAGGCACCGATGAGCACCGATTGGTGAGGATGCGCTATAGATTTTCTGTGTTTATCGGTGCCGATCGGTGCCCCATCGGTGGCTAATTCTGCATTTGATTTTTCTGGAGTTGGTCGCTCAGAATTGCATGTGCCGCAGGCGAATTTGGATCGCGCCCCGGCCAATGCAATCCGATCAGTAGCGCCGCGGCGGGGGTGAAGTGCAGGACGAGACGGTCGAGCGAATCCTGCATGAGATTTACCAGATTTAGCGGGGTGATCATATAAACCAGGACGTAAGCTGCGGCGTGCAAGAGCAGGGCGAGCCAAAGTGTCCAGACGGGTCGGGCGCGAAATTGCTGGGGGTTCGTGATGGCCAGGAGAATAAGCACGATCCAGAATCCGCTGAAGTCTCTGAATCGCATGAACTCCAATCCCATCGTTTTCAGAATGAGCGGAATGTCCGAAAAGTGCGAGACAATCCGGCCAATCGAAAAATGTCCGGCGTAATCCTCGTCGGTGCGCGGCAGGCCGTGGCTCCAGATGAGCCAGGGGATGAACATGGCGGCGACGATGGCGAGGAATGCGAAGTCGCCGAAAAGTTTTCGGGATGAAAATGGTTTGGGGATCAGCGCTGCAATGATGGATAAATTAATCGCAGCCATCGCCGTGCCTTCATTTTTTGTCCAGGTCATGAATCCGCTGAAGAGGGCGGCGAGGATCAGCCAATTCCGCGTCTCATCGCGCTGATAATTGAGAATACAGATCAGGCTGCAGCCGTAAAAAGCATCCAGCGCCATCTCGGCGGTGCCGGCGGCGGCGTAGCGCATGGCCAGGGGGATGGTGAGAAGAAGCGCGGTGGTGGTTGCGGCGGCAATGGCATCGCGGCGTTCGCGCACCGCCGCAAATACCGTGGCGCCCAGGCCGATGAACATCAGCAGAAACGCCGCCTGGCCGGATTCATCCTGATAATCACCCGTCATCGCATGGACGCCGGCCGAGATCATCGGCACGAGCAGCGGATATCGCAGATGGCTGTAGCTGAGCGTGACATCGGAAAAATACGCCGGGCGGGGGACCATCGGCTGGAGGTAGAGCACCTTGGCTTTGAGTTGCCAGATGGAAAAGGCGTCCCATTCGTAGGTGGGGAAGATGAAGGCGTTCCACGCGGTCATCCCGATGGCGAAAGCGATGAGCAATGCGCAGAACATGAGCCACCAGCGCTGGACCGAAGAGAGTCGGGATCGTGCTGGAAATTTTGGCGGTGCGTCTGTCTTCTTTCGCCAAGCTGCGGCCACGATGCTTATGGCGGCGAGGATTGTCAGAGTGGCAATGCTCGTCCGCGTCGGCGTGAATCCCAGCATGGACAGGGCAATCAAAATCATCCCCATCACCCCCGGCCCGAGGCACGCGGACAATCCGAAGCGCAGCAATTTGGCCTGCTTCGGCGTCAGCCAGATCGCCGCGCCGTAGCCGACGATCAGCAGGCAGCATAGGTATAGCGCAACAGCCATGGTGTTTGCCGACCCCGGATCATTGCGATGGCGCCGATGTGGTGTTCATGGGGAGCCAGGCGCTGTCGAAATCGCCAAGCTTTGCCTTGGGTGTCATGAAAAGCTGGCCCACCACGTCGTGTTGTGCCAGCCAAGCTTCATCAGGCATTTTGGCGTTGGCGTCCAGCAATTGATATCCATCATTGATGACAACCCCAGGCGGGCCGACATAATCGCGCTGGGGCCAGAGAACATAGCTGCTCAAGAAATAAATATTCTGCGCATACCCACCATGCACCGGCGGATTGAAATTGACAAAATGGATAGCAATCGAGTGCCCATCGGAGTTTCCGATCACGCTGAGATTGATGCGTCCATAGAGGTCCAGCAGGGTGAGGAGGTTGGGATTGGTCCGCATGCGAATGTCGTAGCTGGCCGCGATCGACATGGAGATCGCCGTCGCCGCGAAGGCCACGATCCGGATGAGTTTGGCGAGCGGGCTTAGCTGGTTCAATCGGCGATCATCCTATGTCGGCGGGGGGCTGCGTCAAAGAATGATCCGAGGTTGGCGGATTCTTCGGCCAGGTTTCGCAATCTTGCAGGGATTCGATTTCAGTTTTGGAAAATGTGCGGCCGGTGTTCATGCCATGGCATCGGCGGGCGGCGTAGTTCCAGGCCTTTTGGGATGCCAGATTCCCCGGCCAGAACGGCCAGGTGCGGCATTGCAGTGGACGAGCGGGGTACACCGAGCAGGATCGCCGGCCGTGATTGTCATCCTTGAGAAACACGCAGTCGTGCCCGCCATGGATTGGATTTCGTCTTTCCTGTAGTGCCCAGCGGTCGCCGATTTTTCGGCAATGGTTGTCACGAACGGTTTCGATGGAGACATTCAGATATTTCGCCAGCCGTTTTATTTCGCGCTCGCTGATCCAGACGAATCCGGGCTCACCGGTGCAGCAGTTCCCGCATTGCGTGCAGGTGAATTGCAGGCCGTCGGAGTACCAGGGGTTGGGCAGGACATTCAATTCCATGATGGGACGCGCAAGATACCTCAAAAGCCCTGACCGGGCGAGAGGGAATCAGATATAATGCTCACGCATTGCCAAACGCGGAGGGCTTGTGATTTTTCGATTTGCTCTGTGTGCCGCAATTACTATCGCATCGGCATCCATCACGCTCGCGGATTCGGATTCGCCGGTCTCGGTTAGGGAATCCGCTTCCAGTTTTGTTCTGGACAACGGAATCGTCACTGCCACCATCGAAAAGAAATCCGGCAATTTGCAGTCGTTGATTTTCAACGGAAAGGAATTGCTGGCAACCGGACCAAATGCGGCACCTGGGCGTTGGTATTACACGCCCCAGACGCAATATCCCACCGAAGCGCGCGTGACGATCGATCCATCCGGCAATTCCGGTCAGCGCGCCGAAGTCGAAGTTGCGGGGATTTATTCGCAAACCGCCGATCCCGGAACGGGCGCCCCTTCATCTTTCGTCAAACCAACCATTCGATATTCCCTCGGTCGCGGCGACAAGGGGATTTACACCTACGAATTGCTGGCAATCCACGAGTCGGTAAGCGCGACATTTCCTCCATTCAATGGCTCTTATGTTTTGCGTTTGGATCATCAATTGTTGGACCATCTCACCGCCGGCAAAAATATTTCCCGCGACATGCCGAGCATGCAGGAATGGTTGGCCGGCAAGCCCACGAACATTCCCGAAGCGCGTGCAATCCAAACCGGGCGGGATCAGGGGCAGGTGGAATGCAAATATGATTACGATGTTCGCCCGATCGATGCGCCGGCATTTGGCTGGACCGACACAAAGGATCAGATTGGCATCTGGGTGATCAATCCATCGACCGAATACATCTGCAATCCGCTGCGCGTGGTCTCGACCGGATGGATTGCCGATCAGAGCGGCGTGCCGATCCTGGCGAATTTCTGGGGCGTGCAAAACATGGCGGGAGATGAGTTGGGACTTTATCAGGGGCCGCGCAGCGCGCTCAGCGACGACGTGGATTGGTCGAAAGTGATCGGTCCATTTTTGATTTACTGCAATTCCGGGTCGTTCGATGATGCACTGGCCCAGCAGAAAACCGAGGCGAGCCAATGGCCATATTCGTGGGTGCAGATGAAGGGGTATCTCCCGCGCGAAAAGCGCTGGACGATCACCGGGCAGATTGCGCTTGAAGATCCGAAGCAGACGATCCAGTGGGGTGGGGGTTTCAACGCGACTCCTGGGCAATGGGCGGCCGCTGCGAATCCGCCGCCGGCGAATCAGGGTCTGAAGAATCTGCTGGTCGGCCTGACCACGCCCGCGCCGGATGGATGGGAATGGGATGATTGGCAAAGCGATGTCGGCTCCGGCGAGCAAAGCCCATTCGTGAATTATCAATATTGGGCCCGCAGCGATGACGGCGTGCATTTCAGCATCCCCAATGTTCCTCCGGGCACATACACGCTGCATGCGATTGCCGATGGCGTGCTTGGGGAGATGACGATTCAGAATCTCAAGATCGATCCGCCGAGTGGGCAGGCCGATGCGCAAAGTTCTTTTGACCTCGGCAAAAAAGTCTGGAAACCGTTGCGCCTGGGTCCGGAGCTTTTCCAGATTGGCACGCCCGATCGCACCGGCGACAAATTCTGGCACGGCGGTGACTATCGCCATTGGGGTTTGTACACGCTGTATCCGAACGAGTTCCCAAGGGATGTGAATTTCACGGCCGAATCGAGCGATGAAGCGAAGAACTGGAATTATCAGCAGCCGTTGGGAACGACATGGACGATTCACTTCGCCGTGGGATATGTGCCGCCTCCGCCGCAGCAACAGGTCCAGACGCCAATGCCGGGCTACAGCATGGTCACTCAAAATACCGTGACTGGAGGACGCCCCGGGAGAGCCGGCGGGATGCCCTCCAATTCGGCGTTCAGTGTCGGAATGGGAAACAGCAACTCGGCGCCGGCTGGGTCGTTTTATCCGCCGTCGCATCTTTGGATTGCCTTTGCGAACAACGCGGGGATGCAGTTTGCCGGGCAATCGAGACTGGCGGTGGCCGTAAACGGGACCGCGGCGGAGACGACCCAGGCGGATTTTCATCCTGATAATTCGGGTCCGCCGCCAACAAGTTATGACGACAAATCCGTCGCCCGCGATGGAACCCAGGGCATCTGGTCCGCTGAGGTGTTCACGTTTCCATCCGAGGTTCTGCACGGTGGCGACAACATCGTGACTTTACGGGCCGTCACTCCGAGCGGTGGCCCGGCAAATCAACCCCATGGCGGAATCATTTACGATTCCCTTCGCATGGACTTGGGAAATTATCCCGGTCTGGGGCCGTTCATCGTACAGCCTAGCAACGCCGACCCGTAACACCGGCCCGGCGACTTTAGTCGCCGTGGTTTGCCCATCAACCGAACACCAAACGCCAGATGCAAACGATGATCAACGCTTCCAGCATGGCTGAGATGGCAATACCGATCGGCATCGTCCAGTTGCGCCGGGGCCGCGCCGGCGGTACTGCGCGAGGAATGATCGCCGCCGGGCCCAGGCGATGTTGGACCGTGGCGATGATCAAATTGGCTTCGAATGGTTTGATATTCCGCCGCGCCGCCTGGCGCAAAAGCGATTTTCGGGTGGACCAGGGAAGAAGGGGGCCGACCATCTGGCGCGCCACGAGATCCGCAAAATCGCGCGCCCATCCTCCACGCGGACCGATGACCGCGGACTCCGACCAGTTATCGGACCTGCTCATCGGAGGATCGCCGGCAGTTTGATTCGCCAGATTTTGCAGCGCCTGCTGCAGCCGCAGCGGATTGCCGCGATGTTCGGCGCGGATTCGGCGAGCCTGGCGGAGGTAATTCCACATTCCGGCGAAGTCTACCCCACATCTCAAAATCGGCCGGAAAAATGGAATGTTTTCAACAGCTTCCGGTTATTCCCACGCGCGGTTCGTAGCGGATGTTCGGATTGTTCCGTTAAACTTGCGGCGATGAAAGGAAAGTGGCGGAAGAAAATTCTGCTGTCGCTGGCGACGAGCGGCACCGTCTTTCTGATCTCGGCGGCGTATGCGTGGCATTTGTATCGCGCCGATCCCGATTGGTATGGTCGGCCGCTGAGTGACGAAGATCGCGCTGTCGCCGCCAACAGTGCCGATCAGAAGATGGCGAAATTATTTTCGTGGGCATCGAACGTGGCGGCGCAATTGGTCCAACAACAATCGGGAATCCGCAGCAATGAGAAACCGCCTCCGCGCCAACAAACCGTGACGCTGAGCGCGGACGAGCTGAATAGTTTCATCCAATCCTGGATCGCCGGCCGGGATTTGCAATTACAGAAGGACATGTCCGCGCATTTCAGCGATGGTCGGGTCGGTCTGCGGGATGGGCAGATGATCGTCGCGGGAAAATCGACGGATTATTCGACGGTGGCGAGCATTGCGTTTCAGCCGAGCGTGGACGATCAGGGGCAATTTCATTTTGATCTGGGTCAAATCGCGGCGGGGCGTTTGCCGATTCCCAAATCCGCGCTCGCCAAACAGATCGAGCAGGCCAAAGAGATTTTGCAGGATGAGATTTCCGACGACCTCACCACCGCGTGGATCAGCGAAGATTCGTTGGCCAATGGATCGGCGGCGGAGGCGGGTTACACGCAGATGCTTGTGTCGGGCTTGAGCGGTTTGGGGATGCAGCCGGTCATGTATTTGCCGTTTGATGTGGAGAATACGAATCGTTTGTTGCCGGTGAAGATCGAGGCTGTTGAAGTGGATTCGGGGTCGATCACCCTGACGGTGGGCGAAATGAGCGCCGCGGAAATCGACGCCCTGCGCCAGCAATTGCAACCTAAATGAACTGTTTGAGATGGATGGCGAAATCGACGCGTGCTCCTACAAGGTCAATTTTGTCGGTCGTGGGTCTGGAACCGATTGAGGGCGCAGGCTCGAATAGCAAACGGCGCTGGCGCTGCGAAGACCGTTGGCTGGCCCGTTGATATTCGTCCAGGCATTTTGCAATGGGAAGAAGAGTTCCCGCCTTCGGCGGCGGATGCTGAGGAGTTTCGCGCTCAGGCGCGACCCTCAACCGTCCTTCACAGCCCCGCATGTCCGACCTCCCTGGAATTTGCGAATGCCGTCCCTTCGCGCATCTGAATCGGAGGTCGGACAATGGGGCGTGACGGATGGTTGAGGGTCGGCCCGTGGCCGAAAGTCCATCGCATCGGCCGCCGCAGACGGCGACTCTCTTGTCAATTGCAGAATGCCGCTATGAACGTCAACAGGCCGGCCAACGGTCTTCGCAGCGCCATCGCCGTTTGCTATTCGAGCCCGCGCCCTCGATCGGTTCGAGCCCCATGACCGACAAAAATGGTGTTCCAAAGACATAAATGAAAGTCGGCGTGAGTTTCATTCGGTAATCATAGTTTCTATTTCTCAAATAGCGCTGGAAGTGCAACCGATCAGGCAGAAATTGCGCCAGAACTTCATTTCCACAAGGGAGCCACTGCGAACGCATCCCTCGGTAAAATCGGGGGATTTGTAATCTCACATACTGAAACTTCGTCTGGCACGCCGCTTGATATAGGACGGTAAGCGTGTCGCTGCGCACCGGAAAAGTGCGTCGGCGTTTTGGTTTGGCGCGGGCAACTGTTTGCGAGAGGAATGGAATGCTTTACGGGATGTACCTTTCGGCGGCTGGATTGATCGCCAGCTCGTACAGACAGGATGTGATCGCCAACAACATCGCCAACTCTGAAACCACGGGCTTCAAGCGCGACCTGGCGTTGTTGCAGCAGCGGCCTACCCCGGCGGAGGGATTTGGCCCGCTCGATGACAGCGGCGATCCGATGCTTGATTCACTCGGCACCGGAATATTCGCAAGTCCAACGACCGTGGACACCTCGCAGGGCGAGCTCGAACCCACCGGCAATAATCTCGACATCGGGCTGCAGGGTAGCGGGTATTTTGGCGTCTCCAACAATGGCCAGGTCCGCCTGACTCGCAACGGCCAATTCCTGGTAAATGCCGGCGGCCAGTTGGTGATGGCTGACAACGCGCAGGAGACGGTTCTCGATCCGGATCAAAAGCCGATTCAAATTTCCGGCACTCTTCCGGTGACGATCGGATCTGATGGAACGATCATGCAGGGTGGAAAAGCCGTCGATAAAATCGGCACATTTAACGTAGCCGATCCCGCTGCGTTGCGCAAGGACGGCGACACTATGCTTTCCTTCCCCCAGGATTCCGCGCTGACCACCGCAAGCCCCACCTATCGCAGCGGATACATCGAACGATCCAACGTCGAGCCCACCACGGAGCTAACGGAGTTGATGGAAATGCAGCGCCAGCTCGAGGCCAACGCCAACATGATCAAATATCAGGACGAGACGCTGGACAAATTGGTCAATGATGTAGGAAAGATCAGTTGAAACGAACTGGAATGAACTAGAGCCCATTACCGACAACTAATTCCATGGCTATCACCGCACTACACGCTGCCGCGACCGGATTACGGGCGCTCTCCACGGACATCGACGTCATCGCCAACAATTTGGCGAACTCCGAAACCACGGCGTTCAAGGGAAGCCGGGTCAATTTCGAGGACCTGTTCTATCAGACATTAAAACAACCTGGCACGGATGGTTCGACCGGACAAATTGCGCCGTCGGGCATCGCTGTCGGATTGGGCACGCGCATCGGCAATACCGAAATCGACATGTCACAAGGGAGCATGCAAAATACGAACAACCCGCTGGACATCGGCATCCAGGGGCCCGGATTTTTCCGGGTAAAAGTGCTCAGCACCCTCGGCGATGGAACCGCCTACTCGCGCAACGGGGCGTTCTACGTCAACGCCGACAATGAGCTTGTGCTGGGTGTGGGCGACGGATATCAGCTTGTGCCGCCGGTCACTATTCCGACGGGCGTCACCAACATCACTATCAGCCAGGATGGAAATATCACCGGCCTCAAGGCCGGCGCGGAAGCGCCGACAACCATCGGCCAGATCAAAATTTCCCAGTTCGTGAATCCGCAAGGCCTGTCGCAACTGGGCGGCAGCCTATTTCAGGAAACCGCGGCATCCGGCCCGCCGATCGAGAGCATTCCCGGCGATCAGGGGTCGGGCCAGTTGCTGCAGAATTTTCTCGAAGCCAGCAACGTCGATCCCGTGAATGAACTGGTCAATCTGATCAAAACGCAGCGAGCGTTCGAGCTTAACAGCCAGTCGATCCAGACCGCCGATCAGGCTCTGGAAACTGTGGCTAATTTGAGGCGGTCGTAGCGTAAGTAGAGTCGTTATGGATACGCGACAGGGAGGTCGCGATGAATGGGCGTAAATTAACCAAGAAGCAGCAAGTGCAATTGGGAGTGATTCTGACGGTCCTTTTCTGGGCAACCACCCTCTTGTTGCATCAGTGGGGATTTGGACAGGAAACCACCCCGCTGACGATTTCGCCGGATGAAATATCCAGCGATAAATTCGTTACCGATCCCAATGAAATGATCGGCGGAATACTGGAACTACGCGGAGAGGCGACCATCATCGGATCCCAGGCAAAACTCAAGCAGGTCTGCCGCTGGTCAGCGGCGGATGCAACGGTTTTCAAATCGCTGGAAAATCTGACGGTGGCGCGCATGGACGACAAGACAGCCTTCAAATCCGTCACCGTCGCCGACATTCGGCAGATGTTGCACGATGCCGGCGTGAACGTGGCGATGATCAACTTCGCCGGCGCCGAAAGCTGCACGATCACGCGCGCGGATGCCAGTATTGATCCACGACAGGCTCTGGAAGATTGGATCGACTCCCGGCAATCCGGCAGAAGCCCGCTCGATGATGCGGATTCGCCGGCAACTCAACCGGATGTTGCGCCACCTCCTGTCGCCGCACCGACCGCCGATGCCCAGCCGGCCCATCGCCTGCAAGCCCTGCTGATCGCCGATGCGTGTCAGCGTCTGGGCGTGTCGCCGGACGACATGCAGATCACTTTCAATCCTGAAGATGAAAAAATCCTCGCATTGTCCGAGCCGTATTTCAAATTCAACATCCAGCCCCAGCGAATGAACAATCTAGGTGCAGTGTCGTGGGATGTGACAATCGTCACGGACACTGGCGACAAGGACGTGACCATCAGCGCCATCGCGCGTGCATGGGAACAACAAGTGATCGTTGCCAAGCCGATCGCATACAAACAGGTCTTGCAGGAATCGGATTTCACGAGCAGTCGGATTCTCGCCAACGTACTCCCCGATCAACCGCTCCTGCGATTGGATCAATGCGTCGGTCAGCAAGCCGCCAGCGACATGAAGCCGGGCACGATCATGGTGCCTCGGCTGGTGGACCCGGTTCCGATGGTGCGTGGCGGGCAGTTGGTAACGGTGATGCTGCAGGAGGGATCGGTGCAAATCAAAACCGTCGGCCGCGCTCTGGAGCCCGGCTCGATGGGGCAGACGATCAAAGTTCGCAACGATGCGACGCGGGATGTTTTTGATGTGACGATTACGGGACAGCAAGAGGGAAGACTCACAGGGACGGATTGAGACCCCTCTTTTCCCCTCCTCCGGTACTCCGGGGGAGGGATAGGGTGGGGGTTTCTCTGGGCT
>Ga0302325_10028521_pt1 | contig 11549 bp, 12 predicted proteins | sample Palsa_T0_2_FD_201948 | JGI IMG/M metagenome (GOLD analysis project Ga0302325, IMG submission 201948) | Peat permafrost microbial communities from Stordalen Mire near Abisko, Sweden - Palsa_T0_2 | ecosystem: Environmental > Terrestrial > Soil > Palsa > Peat permafrost | place: Sweden: Abisko... | reverse complement strand
ATGCCCAGCTCTTCGATCTCCCGCTCACCAGCGGTTCCAGCGGGCTCGACCAGCTCAGCTTGCTCATATCGACCTACCTGACGACCCTGCGCGAGCGGGCCCCCGCGCCGCAGGCCTTCCTCCTGCTGTGGTCAGAAGCGGTCGCGTCGGACCCTGTGCTCGCGCCGCTGTTCGCCGAGCGCGACGCCTGGTTCCGTGACCTGCTGGCTGGCTACGTCCGCAGCGGCATGGACGACGGTTCCATCCGGACCGACGCCGATCCTGAGGCGGTCGCCGTGTCCATGCTCGGGCTGCTGCGCGGGCTCGGCATGCAGCTCATCTCCACCGCCGAGCCGGCACCGCTGGACCTGGTCGTCGCTCAGATCGTCGGGATAGTCCAGCGCGGACTCGCACCTGCGGTCATTATGGCGTTCGCGACTGAAGCGTAGTCGCGGACGGTTGCGTCGTCCCACGAGCGTGCCACGTCAGGATCGCCGGCACGCAACTCCTCGACGCGGCAGTCCTTGATCCTAAGTCCAATCTGCGTGCGCAGGACTGAGGGAGCGGTGCGGCGCGGTCGCGGCCGCACTGCTGCGCTCACGGCGTGCCCTACTTCGCGAGCAAGGCCGCCATCGAGCGCGTCCTGGCCGCCAGTAACGTGCCGCACATTGTCGTGGCGCCGACGTAGTTCACGCTGCCCGGCTGGATTGAGCAGGCCTGGCCGGCCCTGGACGCTGACGCTGGGCTCGCCCAGGCGGTGAACGCCGTGGGACGAGGGCATGCGGCTGGAACCGGAACATCCTTCACTCGCTCACCTCACCTTCGTGGCCGCGATCGAGAGCTACCGGATGCGCCTCGCCGACGACGCCCCCTGCGACTGCCGGCACGGCTGCACCCACATCAAGACCGCCGCCACGAAGCGATTCCGCAAGGCACTCAAGACGGTCATGACCAGCCGCGAAGTACAGAGGATCTCCGGGCTCGCCTATGATCTCCGGTCCTACACCGGTCACCTGGGCAGCCTGTTCGGATTAGAGAAGAGGTTCGGCTACTCACCCCGCCTGTCCCTGTTCAACGTGGCCGGCGACGCCGTCTTCGACTACATGGTCCTCCCAGAACTGCGCAACGCCAGCCGCCAGGTCCTGGCCAAGGCGCTAGGCAGGCCCGGCTGAGCCGCGCTGTCAGCGCCCGCGGCGCCAGCCGGGGCGCGCCGTCCGCGGCGGACGCCGTCGTCCTGCGGCTGTCGCGCGGCGGACAGCCCGGTGTCGGCCTATCGGCGGCACGACCTTAACCCCGTTGCCATACCCCGTACCCCAGCCCGCACGGGCACCCTCGAATCGACCTCGCCCACTACAAGGTGGCGCGTCTGTCGTTGTCCCATGTCATCTCGGACACGCCCGGATTGGCGGCCACGCTCTTGACCCCGAGTCCGGAAAGGATGTGCCCCGGAACTGTCAACGGGCATGGCTGAGCCGGAACGTATGCTGGCGCCGCGATTGGCAGCATTGCTGGCCCTGTTATCGTCGCGCAGGCGAAGATGAGGCGTGGGCTTGCGATCTCGCTTGCGGAGCATCTTCGGCGCGCTTGACGGGAAGGCCGGGCATGACGGGCAACGTGCCTGAGAGCTGGAAGGATGGTCCGGTGACGTCCGGGGCCGCACGGGAGGCAGGGCTGTGAGCGACGCGAGGACCCAGAAGACCGACCCGGCGGAACTGGGGCCGGCCTTCCCGCGCACGCACCACGTGCTCTGGCTTGAGTTCGGGGACCGTGAGGACTTCGACGACCCGCGCAGGGAGTGGCGGCGGCTGTTCTCGGAGCTGCTGGGCACCTTCGCGCTGGTAATGGTCGCCGCGGGCGGAGGGCTTCTCCACGCGAAGGGGCAGATCAGCCTCGCTGCGGCTGTCGTCGCCCCGGGCCTGATGGTGACGGCGGTCATCTTGTTCATGGGCGCGGTCTCCGGCGCGCACCTGAACCCGGCCGTGTCGCTGGCCTTCGCGCTGCGCGGGGACTTCCCGTGGAAGCGTGTCCCGGGCTACATCCTCATCCAGCTCACCGGCGCGACACTGGCCTGCCTTTTCCTGCGCCTGGTGTTCGGGAACACCGGGCATCTGGGGGCGACGCTGCCGGGTCCGGGATACACGAGCTGGCAGGCCCTGCTGATGGAGATCGTGCTCACGGCGCTGCTGGTCAGCGTGATCCTGGGTACCGCATCGGCGGCGCAGAACGTCGGCGCGATCGCCGCGCTCGGCGTCGGCGGCTACATCGCCCTGGCCGGGCTGTGGGCAGCTCCGGTCAGCGGCGTGTCGATGAACCCGGCCCGCTCCTTCGGTCCCGCCCTGGTCAGCGGTGACTGGACGGCCTACTGGGTGTATGCCGCGGGGCCGATCGCCGGAACGCTGATCGCGGTCGGCTGCGCCCTGGTGCTGCGCGGCCGCGGCGGCGATGTCATCTCGCGGGCGGCGGGCTCCGGCGTGCTGGACGAGGGGGCACTAGCCGCCAAGGCGGAACGGCCGGAGGAGAACGAGCAAGGCAAGGTCGTCCCCCCGACGCGGCCCTGATCCGCGAGGAGGCGTGATTGAGCGTCACGCCCTGGCCACCGTACGGGTACCCGCCCAGGTCAGCACCTGCCGATACGGCCACGTATCCCCGTCAGCTGACGCAACCGGAAAGCGCCCATATCAATTACTCGTGTACGGCCCGGCCGACCGTGCCGATCGGCTGAGTCAGGCGCCGGATCGGCGGATCTCGTCGAGGGAGCGACCAGCGGATGCCACCAAGCGTATCCGTCCTTTTGGAAGGCAAGCGGCCTTATCAACTACGGGTGACAGGATTCGGACTGGTGGGGAGACGGTCATCGCATACACCACTGCCGTAAATGCAAGCATTCGGCAACGGAAGAACCCAGGGTTCAATCAGGCAATAGCGTCAGCCGCTGCCCCTTGGGCAAGTGGCGCGGTGCGACTACCTGGAAGTCGCGGCGGTCGAGCGTGGCGACTTCATACAGATCGAGCCGCTTGGCAAGGGCGACGACGCAGGCATCGACCGCCTGGCGCCGCAGCGAGGCATAGGTGGTGAGCAACTCAGCCATCCGCCCGTAGTCATGCGGCGTCACCTCGATGACCCGCAGCTCGTCGTCGGCCATGGCGGCGCAGAATTCCGCAGCCAGCCCTGACTAGACAGGTCAAATCGGCCGATTACTCGCTGATGGTAATCAGCCGCATCTTCGGCTTGCGTCGCCGTGCCGGAGCCTACCGGTATGAAGGCCAGGCTGGCATCGTCAGGTTGCTGCAACTGGGTCGAGTGTCTTAATGATCATCCGAAGATTCTTTGCGATCGCGTAAGGGGCAAATTTTAAGGTATGCCTGCGGTCGGCGCGCTGTGCCGCCGACAAGGTTGCACAACCACATCGGCATATCTCCCAGCTGTCTGATCCCCCCGATGCGAACGAGGCTCTTATCGGTCGATATCGCTTACTGTAGCTGGGACCTATTCACCGAGAGATTTCGAATGCTCGAGTAAGCTTCACGCAGCCTGGTGCGGGTCGATGATGGCTCCCCAATTGGCTCCCAGGCGGCTGGACCGACAGCAGAGATGGTCTGGCCCGGCTACCACGCCGTGCGCGGCGATCTCGGCTGGCGCCGGGGCGCCGCGTCGATTACCGCCGGCGTGGCGGCGGACCATCTACCCCCGCACAACACCCGCCTGCCACCCGCTCGCATCCAGGCCGCTCGGGCCGAGCGAGAGGCCTGCTTGGTGAGCGAGCCGTCACGTCGATGCATCCCCGTCGGAACCTGTGGACTCCCGAATTTCCTCATTCACGCGAGTGATCTCCCGGCGAAGTTCCCGGCGCCGGGAAGCGGCGTTGTGCCGCCTGCGTTCCTCGGTCGTCCGGGGGTGCCAGGACGGTACCGGGACCGGCCTCCCGTCGGGGCCGACGGCGACCATCGTGAAGTAGCAGCTATTGGTGTGCCGGACGACATGGCGCAGCAGGTCCTGCGTCGTCACTCGTACCCCGATCTCCATCGACGTACGGCCTGTCCAGTTGACGCTGGCCTGCAACGTCACCAGTTCACCGATGTGGACGGGCTCCCGGAAGACGACCTGGTCGACGGAGAGCGTGACAGCGTAGTTCCGCGCATATCGGGTTGCGCAGGTGTACGCGACCTGGTCGAGGTACTTCAGCAGAAGGCCGCCGTGGACGTTGCCGGCGAAGTTCGACATGTCTGGCGTCATCAGGATGGTCATCGACAAGCGGTGCAGACCGTCACCCGTGTCGTCACCGGCCTGGTCGTCGGGACGACCGCTTGGCGTGGTCATGGTGTTCCCTCCTCTGAGGCGCGGGCCGTCCAAGGGTAAGGTCCGCCGCCGGGCCCTCCGACTTCGGCACAGGCTCCTACCGCGATGCGCGGGGTTGACTGCGATCTAGGACGTAGGCCCGCCAGGCCGCTCCGGTTCCGACGATAAGGCGTGACGCGACGACAGGTGGCCGCCGGTATGGAGCAGTACGCAGAAGAAGTTGGTGAGCCAAGCCTGACTCCAGCGGTGTACTAGTACTGCGCCGGGGCGGTGCCGCCGATATCGCCTAAGGCGATGCGGTTGCTCCGATACCGGCGGTTCAGGCGCGGTCCAATAGGACGTGCTAATCCTTGACCGCGTAGAGCAGGCACCCCCCACTGACGTTCTCCGCCGTGGCCGTTTGGTTCGCTTCCAGCGGTGACCACGGCAGGATGCCGACGTTGTTGTGCAGCGCGGCGGGCACTACCTCCCACTCGCTCTCGCGGGACAGCAGGCTGTACTGCTGCTGAAGGGTGACCGGGAGCGTCAGGCTCAGTGTGCGAGCGGTCGATATCATGAGCTGCAGCTGCCAGCCCGTGAAGTTCGACAAGCCGATGTAGTTGACCTTGCCGGAGCGGACCGCGTCGTCGAGAAACGTGAGCGTCTCCTCGACCGGAGTGATCGGGTCCATGCATGGATCTGGTACAGGTCCATGTGGTCGCGGCCGAGCCGGCGCAGGGAGCCATCGAGGGAGCGGCGGAGTCCGCGGCGCGAGGAACCGGCGGCATTGACGTCGGTGTCGGGCGAGAAGCGCCCTTTTGTCGCCAGGACCACCCGGCCTGTGACCTCGCTCGGCCGGCTGGCGAACCAGCGGCCGATGATCTATTCGACGAGACCGCCGTTGTAGACATTCGAGGTATCGACGAGGTTCCCGCCAGCGTCGAGGAACGCATCGAGGATCGCGTGCGCGTCCTCTTCCGCGGTAAGGCTGCCAAAGTCCATCGTGCCGAGCGCAATGGCAGAGACAGCGATCCCGGTCTTGCCAAGCATGCGGTACTGCATAAAGAGATGCTCCTGTTCTCAGATGTCCGCGAAAGCGATTGTGCGAGCAGTAATGACGTCCCAGGCTGGATGGTCTGGGCCTCGTCAGGTCCAGCGTTACGTGACGGCTGTCGGCGGAAGCTGAATTCTGACCCCGTCCCGGAAGGATGTCTCTTGCCTGTGGGCGGCCTACCACGATGACCTGGGATTTGGCGGCGACCGTGAACATGTTTGGCGCCGGTTGCGGATAACAGATGTAGCCTCCCGCTTCCGGCAGGCTCTCTTGCAGACAGAGGTCACCATGTCCCAGCCCTACCCGTCCAGCGGCCAGCCGGCCGAGCCGCGGCGTCCCGCTGTTCCCGTGCCGGTGCGGAGTGCGGTCACGTTCATGTACGTGGGCGCCGCCGTCAGCACCGTCACCTTGATCATCGCGCTGGCTCTGATCCCGGGGATCAAGGCCGCGCTCCGCACGGCGCACCCGGGCCTGACCGCGGCCCAGGCCGGCGACGCGAACACGCTCATCACGGTGGCGATGGTCTTCGGCCTGGCCGTGATCGCCGCGTGGCTGTGGATGGCTCAGGCGAACGGCCAGGGCAAGAACTGGGCGCGCATCTTGTGCACGGTGCTGTTCGGCCTGGCGACGCTGGAGCTGATCAGGGTCAGGCCGCAGTATCGAGGCGGCTATGTCGCTCGTTTTGTCATCGGGGGCCACGTGTACCCGGTGATCCATTCCGCGCTCGGCGCGATGGTGCTCGGCCTAATCGTCCCCGTGCTGCTCTGGCTGACCGGCCTGGCCGTGGTGTGGTTGCTGTGGCGCCCGGCTTGCAGCGCGTTTTTCCGCGGGCGGGTCAGCCTGGCCAGGGCGGCGGTGTCGTGACCCAGGGCCGTGAACCGTGGCCCCGCGCGTTCGCTGGTCTGCTGGCTGCCTGGGCAGAGCCATGGGCAAAGCAGGCTGACCGGCCAGGCCCCTGTCACGGGCATCCCGGTACGCGGCAGGCTGAGACGGGCGCCAAAGTCCGTGCCCTGCCGAGCGCGGTCGATTCAGCGGGCGTGAGGTCCAGTCGCGCAAAGGCCAGGCCCCAGGCCCTGGGCAGGCGGCGGTACCGGGCCTGGGGCTGGCGGGCACCGTGCTGGCGGGCACCGTGCTGGCGGTCGCGGGATGCGGCGACGGTGCGGCTGGATGCGGGCCCGGCCGCGGCCGCGCTGGTGGATCCGGTGCACGTCACCATCAGCGGCCTGCCGTCGGCGGCCCTGGTTACGGTGCAGGCCTGGGCGCTGGACCGGGAAGGGCAGACGTGGGTGTCGGCGGCGGTATTCCGGCGAACTGCGGCTTCGCGCTAGGGATGCCGGTGTTGTCGCCTCCTGCGCTATCTCGCTGGCGGCGCTGTTTTCGGGATGGCTGCTCGGGATTGGTGAGCCGCCAGTGCGGTGAGCCGTCCCGAAGGAGTTGCTGGTCGCCGTGACGCTAGCCGGGGAGCGGCAGGCTTCTGCTCTCAGGCTGACAACGTGTTACGGCCGCTTTCAAGGAGCCATCATTGACGGCGGAGCGCCCTATGCGTGGCGTCTGGTGAGGCGTAGCATCGCAAGTACTGCTCCGGACCCGGCAGCTGCAATCACCGCGATACTCACGGTAAGCGCAGCGGGGTCCGTTTTTCGTGCACGGAACGGTGCCGGCAAAGACGCCATGGCCACAGGACGGTGAGAAACCCGGGAGAACTCCTCTCCCATCGCGATCTACCCAGCATGACCGACTGCCGCGTACGTCACTTCGCTGACTAAGGAGCCGGTAATGCGCATCATCGCCAACATGCTGATCCCTGGCAGGAGATCACGGGGCCTTCTCCGCACCTGCGTGATCGGCATCGCCGGGGCGGCCGTTTCCTGCTTGCCCCCCATCGGGGCCATCCAGCCGCTCCCGCAGGTTCGCCCGCCGCTGAGGCGACGCCGCCGCAGCGCACTGACGGCATAGCAGGGTTCCTTTCGCTAGCCGGCCAGGCGACGGTACAGGTCGCCGAGTGCGTCACATCCTGTCGGGCGAGCGTGAAAGCAGCCGAAATCCCCTACGGCAGCCCTCGGCTTGTCCGGATCCGGGCCGATCGACTCGTTCGTCCCGGTCGTCATGTTCTCCATGCCGTTCGGGCTGTCCATGGACTACCTGGTGTTCCTGGTCAGCCCCGGATTCCGTGTGACTTTCAGTTCCTCGGACGGTGGCCGAGGGACGTGCGCGGGGAATGAATCGGGCACCGGATCGGCTGTATCCATCGGCATGATGGTCCTGGCTTCGTACCGGTTGTGAGCTCGCGGAGAACGACGTCGTATGCTTCCTTTCAGGACGTGGAGAAGCAGCGCAGGGAAACCGGTCCGCACGCTGATGGCTCGGGACGCATGTGTGCGCTGATCAGAGGTCAGCAGCTACGGTTCTTTTCCTTGCGAAACCAGCGCGCGGAATCCGCATGAGCGAGGCATAAACCGTCGGCTGGAACACCAGCTCGCGGCCGGTCAGTTGCGACGGTAGTCCGCCCTAACGGAGGCCGAGCCCGGTATCAGCGTCGTGGCCAGGACATGGCAGGTGACGTGAGGGTCACCGTCGCGCTGGATGGGCTACCCGGCCGGGGCAGCCCTCGACAGCGTGTCCAAGAACGTAACCAGTGCGGGAGAGTACAGGGTGCTTGACGAGCAAGGCGGTTGTTCATCAGCCGGGAAAGACGACGGCGATACCAGCGGCTTCGCCGAGCTGGGGCTGGCCCCCGGACTGTGCCGAACGCTGTCTGGCCTGGGTTACGAGGAGCCGACGCCCATACAGCGGGCTGCCGTCCCGCCGCTGATTGCGGGCCGTGACCTGGTCGGGCAGGCCGCGACGGGGACGGGCAAGACGGCCGCCTTCGCGCTTCCCGTGCTCCAGCGGATCCTCGGCAGGAGCGGACCGGCGGGAGTGCTCGCCCTGATTCTCGTACCCACCCGCGAGCTCGCGATACAGGTCTCCGAGGCGATCCACAGCTACGGGCGCGACATGAGCGTGCGCGTGCTGCCGGTCTACGGCGGCCAGCCGATCAGCAGGCAGTTGCGTGCGCTAGAGCGTGGCGTCGACGTCGTGGTGGCGACGCCTGGGCGTGCGCTCGACCACATCGCCAGGGGAACGCTGGACTTGAGCGGCCTTGAGATCGTCGTGCTCGATGAGGCCGACGAGATGTTTGACATGGGCTTCGCCGAGGACATCGAGACGATACTGGGCAAAACCCCGCAGAACCGGCAGGCCGCGCTGTTCTCGGCGACGATGCCGCCACGGATTGACGGCATGGTGCGCCGTCACCTGAGCAACCCGGTGCGGGTCGAACTCGGCCGCAAGGCGACAGCGTCACCGGAGAGCCTGCTGGTGCGGCAGACCGCCTACCTGACGCCGCGCGGGTACAAGCCGGCCGCCCTCATGCGCGTGCTCGACCTGGAGACGCCGGCGGCCGCGATCGTCTTCTGCCGGACCAGGGACGAGGTGGACGAGCTCACCGAGACCCTGAACGGCAAGGGCTATCGGGCCGAGGCGCTGCACGGCGGAATGGACCAGCGGCAGCGTGACCGGGTCATGGGCCGGCTGCGCGGGGGCAGCCTCAATCTCCTGGTGGCTACCGATGTCGCCGCTCGCGGTCTCGACGTCGACCAGCTCACGCACGTGGTGAACTACGACGTGCCGAGCGCGCCGGAGTCCTACGTGCACCGCATCGGACGTGTCGGCCGGGCGGGCCGCGAAGGTACCGCCATCACGCTGGCCGAGCCGCGCGAGCACAAGATGATCCAGGCTATCGAGCGGGTGACGAGGCGGCCGATCGCGATCGAGAAGGTACCGACCGTCGCCGGCCTGCGCGCCAGGCGCCTGGAGCGGACGCGCGATGTCCTGCGGAAGATGGTGCTCGAAGACGATCTTGACGCCTTCCGGGCCGTGGTGGAGCCGCTCGGCGACGAGTTCGGCATCTATGAGGTGGCACTGGCCGCGGTCAAGCTCGCCGCCGAGGCGAGCGGAACGTCTCGTGACGAAGAGGACCTGCCCGAGGTCGAGCTGCCTGCGCCGGGCGACCGCGGCGGGCGTCGCAAGGCCGAGGGCCGCGACCAGCGGAACGGACGCCCGGCGGGCAAGGCCACGACGCGGCTGTTCGTGGGGACTGGACGTTCTTCCGGAGTCCGGCCGGAGGATCTGGTCGGCGTCATCGCCCGCAAGTCGTACCTGTCCGGCCGGGAGATCGGCGCGATCGAGATCGCCGACCGCTTCTCGCTCGTTGAGGTCCCCGAGACTGCGGCAGACGACGTGGTCGCAGCGCTCCGGCAGGTCAGCATCAAGGGCCGGAAGGCGACGGTCCGCCGCGAACGCTTCCGCGCGGCACGGTAGCGGGACTGGTCATCAGCGACCCGTACAGCGCCTACGTGCTGGCCTATGACGCCGCACGGTTCGCCTGCATCGCACTGCTCGCGCAGCAGGGCCTGCGCCACGACCAGCGGCGGTCACTACGCGGTTGAACAATCAGTCCGGCTCAGTTCGGCAACGGATTGCGGCCGTTCGGGGTTCACATCCCCTAAGCTCGACCGCCAGGCGGGTGGCAGCCAAGAGGTCACGTGAGCTAAGAGAAAAGGAACGCCGATGGGATCGCAATCGCGCTGGGGTCTGACGTTGCCGCTGAGCGGGCTGCCGCTTGCCGCCCAGAAGGACCTGGTGGCGGGCCTGCCCGAGCTTGGCTACACCGATGTCTGGACGGGGGAGCTGAACGGGATTGACGGCTTCACGCCGCTGATCCTAGCCTCCCAGTGGGCGCCGCAGCTGCGCCTGGGCACCGCGATTGTCGGCATCTACACCCGGGCACCTGTCTCGCTCGCCGTGCAGGCCGGCACGCTGGCGGCCCTTGCTCCCGGCAGGTTCGTGATGGGCATCGGCACCTCGTCCCAGGTCGCCGTCGAGCAGTGGAACGGCATCGCGTTCGCTCAGCCCTTCCAGCGCTCGCGGGACATGCTGCGGTTCCTGCGCGAGGCGCTGGCCGGCGGCAAGGTCACCCGCGAGTACGAGACGTTCTCGGTGAATGGCTTCCGGCTCGACCCGGCGCCTGAGGTCCCGCCCGCGCTCGCCCTGGCCGCGCTGCGCCCTGGCATGCTCAGGCTCGCCGCCGCCGAGGCCGGCATCGCGATTACCAACTGGCTCGCCCCGAAGGACGTACCGAGGGTGCGGGAGGCGGCAGGCCCGGACTGCGAACTGGTCGCCCGGATCTTCGTCTGCCCGACCGCCGACGTCGGCACCGCCCGGTTCATCGGCAGGCGGATGATTGCCGCCTACCTCACCGTGCCGGTGTATGCCGCCTTCCAGCAGTGGCTCGGCCGCGGCGACGTCATCGCGCCCATGCTGGCGGCCTGGAACTCCGGCGACCGCAAGGGCGCTGTCGAGGCCATCCCCGACGCGCTCGTCGACGAACTGGTGATCCACGGACCTGCGGAACAGTGCCGGGAGCGCGTGGCGCAGTACCAGGCGGCCGGCCTGGACACTCCCGTCATGGCGATCATGCCAGTCCCCGGCCTCGACCTCGCCGACACCATTCGTAAGCTCGCGCCCGCCTGACACGCCCGGTCCGGACGATGCCGCTGAAGGTGCATACGGGCAGCTCAACGACGTGGAAACCGCCGAGCGGCCGCCAGATCATGCCCGCGGCCGCCGCGGTCGCATCAGGCCGCGGTCGCATCAGGCCGCGCTCGCGAAGCAGCACCGCAGCACGGTGTCGTAGGCCATCGTGCCTAAGACGATCAAACCGCGGTGGGTGCGGAATGAAGCCCTCCGTCTGGAGGAGGCAGTATGGCGGCGAGCCCTGTGAGGAGGATGTCGAGGCCGCGTTCGAGTTCGGCGGCGCCGTCGTAAGAGGCGAGGTCGGAGGCAAGGCTGCGAATCAGGGGGAATTCGCCGATGGGCAACCGGTACAGGCCGAGCCGGAGCAAGTCGTCGGTTTCGTCGGGGTTGTCGATAAGTTCCTGGAGCTCGTTAAGGACGTGGCCGTGCAGGAAGCCGAACAGGGCCCGGTAAATGTGCAGGGCGTCGAGCCTGCTGAAGCCGACACGGGTGAGCAAGGTGAGGACGTCTTCGAGGGGGCGCAGGGTGCCCTGGGGCCGGAGCCCGAGCGGGGTGGCGAGCGGCCGGGTGACTAGCAGCGGCACGACGTGCGGGTGGGCGAGAGCCAGCTGCCGGTAGTCGCGGGCGACGCTGCGCAGCTGGGCGGCCCAGTCGGGGTCGGCGG
>Ga0302325_10028520_pt1 | contig 11550 bp, 7 predicted proteins | sample Palsa_T0_2_FD_201948 | JGI IMG/M metagenome (GOLD analysis project Ga0302325, IMG submission 201948) | Peat permafrost microbial communities from Stordalen Mire near Abisko, Sweden - Palsa_T0_2 | ecosystem: Environmental > Terrestrial > Soil > Palsa > Peat permafrost | place: Sweden: Abisko... | reverse complement strand
CGTTCCGCGCGGTGATGACCTCGATCGCGAACGTGGGCCTGCGGTAGCCGCTGACCGCTTCCCTGATGTCGTGCAGCGTCTGCCGGCTGACCCGGGCGATGTCGCCGAGTTCGGTGAGCACCGCGTCACGTTCGGCCGACGCGGGCAGCCTGGTCAGCCGCTTCGCCGCCAGGTCGGACTTCAGCGTGATCATCGACAGCGACTGGCCGGTCAGGTCGTGCATGTCCCGGGCCAGCCGCAGCCGTTCTTCGTTCGTCGCCAGCTTCGCCACCGTGCCGCGGGCCCGGGCCAGCTCGTGCATCAGCACGATCTGCATCCGGAACCCGATCATGGCCAGGCCGACCAGCACGACCGGCAGCAGCACGGCGAGGAAGTTCCCGGCGCTGAGGTGGGAGAGCCAGCCGAAGAACGCGTAGCAGGCGGCGACGAACAGGACCCCGAGCAGGGCGACGCGGCGTGGGGACGTGGCCGCGAGAATCATGCCCGCCGCCGCGGACACGTAGATCCACAGCGGGGTCCAGTCCTGGCCGTACACCACGGACGCCACTGCCGCCAGCAGGACGAGGGCGGCGAGCCCGCAGCGGGACAGCCGCGGCCGCTTGTCCACGTCGATGATGACGGGCGCGTAAATGACGCAGAAAGCGGCCGTGATCGCCAGGCCGCCTGCGATCCACAGCACCCCGTGGTAGTGGCCGTGGTGGCGGCCGAACAGCGCCGAGACCGGCTGGACGAGGTAGACGAGCCAGATGCTGGAAAAGAGCCAGCGCAGCGGGCCGCCCGTGCCCGGCACGTGGCGATCGGTGAGGCCTCTCGTGATCAGGGGCGCCCTGGGCCACTCGGTGCCGGGCGCGTGGTCCCGGGTCTCACTCGCCGGATGCAGGCCGGGCCCGCTGGCGTGACCCGTATCGCCGGACCTTATCGCCATCGCACCTTCACCTCCCCTTCCATGCTGCCACGTTTCGCTGTCCGCGCCACCGGGGGCGTACCAGTGCTGGTACGCCCCGGTTTCCCGGCAAGGCCCCCGATTTGCCCGCCGGGTCCCCCGGTTCTCACCGTCCCGCCTGCCCTAGGGGTTCAGACCGTTTCTGCGGTGGAGCGGACGGCGAAGGTGGCGAGCACGGCGAAGATCGCGAACCAGACGACGAGGCCGATCACGTTGACCAGCGCCACGCTGCCCTGGGCGATGACGTCCGTGCTGATCTTGACGATCTGGTAGGTGGGCGTGAATTCGCCGAACTTCGCCAGGGCACCGCTGAGCGGGAACCACAGGCCGCCGAAGATCGAGAAGGCGAAGAACACGACGATGGTGACCGGCTGCACCGAATCCGGGTTGAGCTTGTAGCCGAGGGCTACCGCCAGCGCCGCGAAGATCAGCGTGCCGATCCAGATGGCGACCGCGCACACGACCCACTTCCAGATCGGCATCTGGACGTGAGCGTAGAAGCGGCCGAGCAGGAACACGATCAGGATCGACGGCACCGTGGTCACCATCGAGGTCAGGACCTTGGCCACCACGTAGGCGTTGGCCGGAAGGGGCGTGAGCCGCAGCTGCCTGATCCACCCGTCCTTGCGTTCCTGCGAGATTCGGATCGTGTTGTTGTTGAACGCTCCGCTGAAGGCGCCGAACGAGGCCATGCCGACCATGTAGAAAGCCGCGAAAGAGACGCCGTATCCGGTCGTCTGCGACTTCCCGAAGATCAGGTAGAACATCACGGGCAGGGCGACCGTGAAGATCATGTACCGCTTGTTCCGCCGGAGCCTGGATATTTCGGCCTTCGTCAGCGCCAGTGTGCCGCCCATCTCAGATCGTCTCCCCTGCGTGTGCGTTTCCGTTGGCCGCGTCGTCTTCGGCGGTAATGGCGATGAAGGCCTGCTCGAGGCCGAGGCTTCCTACCTCGATCTCGTGCGGCCGGTGGCCGGCGTCTAGCACCGCGTAGAGGGTGGCGTCGGAGTCGCTGGTCTGGATCTGCACGACATCGTGCCTGATCTCCAGGTTCACCAGCCCCGGCAGGCCCAGCAGGAACTGCTCTTCCACCCGGTCCAGCTTGAAGGAAAGCCGTTTGGCTCCGGCCCGCTGCTTGATCTCGGCCGGCGTGCCGTCCGCGAGCAGCCTGCCCCGGTTGATGACCAGGATCCGGTCGGCGGCCTGGTCGGCCTCTTCCAGGTAGTGCGTGGCGAACAGGAGCGTGCGCCCCCCGGCGACCTCTTCCTTCATGCTGGCCCAGAACAGCCGGCGGGTTTCCACGTCCATCGCCGTGGTCGGCTCGTCGAGCACGATCAGCTCGGACTGGCCGCAGATGGCCAGCGCGAACCGCACCCGCTGCGTCTGGCCGCCGGACAGCCGGTCCACCCGCTGGTCGGCGAACTGGGCGATGCCCGCCCGCTTGAGCGTGGTCTCCACTGGTTCCGGCTTCGGGTGCAGTTTCGTTATCAGCGTGACAAGCTCGCGCACCGTCACCTCGGGCATCAGCCCGCCGGACTGCAGCATGGCGCCCACCCGGCCGGACTTCACCGCGTGGTACGGATCAGAGCCGAACATCTCGATCCGTCCGCTGGTGGGCTTGCGCAGCGCGAGCAGCATGTCAAGCGAGGTGGATTTGCCCGCGCCGTTCGGGCCTAGCAGGGCGACGGTCTCGCCGTGCCGCAAATCGAGGGTGAGGCCGTCCACGGCGTGCAGGTTTCCGTAGTGCTTGGACACGTTCTCGAAGGAGACCACCGGCGCCCCGCCCCGGCTCGCGCCATAACTGGCCGCAGAGCTGAGGGCGGTGGCGTAGCCCGCCTGGTACTGACCCATATCTATTCCCTGTCTCCGTTTCGCCGGGAACTGGTGTTTCCGCCCGTGCGCCCATACCACCACCGGGCGGTCCGGAGCAGTAGTGTCGTCCCTCCGGAACCTGGCATGACATGCGTCATCCCCGGCCCGGTGACATGGCGGGCTCGATGCGTACCTGAGCTGGCGGTTTAACGCCCGGAGTCAGCGGCCGACGGCGTAGCCCTGCATGCCGCGAGGGTTGGCCGCGGCGTACAGCATCCCGTTGCGGCGGGCGACGGCGCTGACCCGGCCGAGCGACCAGGCTGGCCGGATATTGACCAGGTGACCGCGGCGGCGCAAGTCCTCGATCACCGTGGGGCTGACCCGTGACTCCACGTCAAGCACGCGCGGCTGCGCCTGGCGCGGGTAGAACGACGAGGGCATGTGGGCCGAGTGGAACGACGGGAAGTCGATCGCCTGCTGCAGGTTCATCCCGAAGTGCAGGTGATTGAGGAAGAACAGCAGCGACCACTGGTCCTGCTGGTCACCGCCGGGCGTGCCGAACGCCAGGTACGGTTCACGGTCCCGCAGCGCGAGGCTCGGCGTGAGCGTGGTCCTGGGCCGTTTGCCCGGCGCGAGCGTAGCGGGCAGCCCGGGCGTCAGCGTGAACATCTGCGCCCGCGTGCCGAGGCAGAAGCCGAGCCCCGGGATGACCGGCGAGGACTGCAGCCAGCCACCGCTCGGGGTGGCCGACACCATGTTGCCGAACCGGTCGGCCACGTCGAGGTGGCAGGTGTCGCCGGCCCGGTAGCTCGACGCGGCCTTCGGGTCCTTCGGCCCTGCGCTGGTGCGCATCGTCGGCTCACCCGTGCCCGGGTCAAGCCGCGGCGCGGGCGGCTCCACGTCCAGGCTCGGGTCCGCGCTGGCATGGTCGTATCCGGCCGTTCTGCGGATCACGAAATCCGGCAGCCGCGGCGGCCTGCCGTCCGGGGCGCCGGGAACCAGGGTGGCCGACGCTTCAGCCCCGATCAGCTGACGCCTGGCCTCGGCGTAGTCGGCGGAAAGCAGCGCCTTGACCGGCACGTTGGTGAAGTCAGGGTCGCCGTACCAGGCCTCCCGGTCGGCGAACGCGAGCTTGGCGCACTCGGTCACGGTGTGGATGAAGTCCACGCTGCCCGGACCCATGGCTTTGAGGTCGAAGCCGTCCAGGAGGGCGAGCTGCTGCAGGAAGACGGGCCCCTGCCCCCACGGCCTGGTCTTGCACACGGTCAGCCCGCCGACGTCATAGGTCAGCGGTTCCTCAAGCCGCGGGTGCCAGCCCGCCAGGTCGGAGTAGGAAAGCAGCCCCCGGTGCGGCTGGCCGGTGACATCCATGACGTCAGCGGAGGCGACGTAGGCGGCGATCGTCTCGGCGACGAAGCCCTCGTAGTAGACCCGCCTGGCCGCCTCGATCTGCTCGTCGCGATCCGCGCTCGCCGCCTCCGCCTCGTCCAGGATGCGCTGGTAGGTAGCGGCCAGCGCGGGGTTGGCGAAGAGCGAGCCCGGCGCGGGCACCTGGCCGCCCGGCAGGTAGACCTCGGCCGAGCTCGGCCAGTGGTCGCGGAACAGCTCAGCCACGCTGGCGATGCCCCAGCTGATCGCGGGTATCAGCGGGTAACCGCGGGACGCGTACCCGATCGCGTACCCCATCACGTCGCGGAGCCGGAGCGTGCCGTACTCCCTCAGCAGCATCATCCAGGCGCCGAACGCTCCCGGCACGCAGGCGGCGAGGAGCCCGCTGCCGGGCACGAGATCGAGCCCGAGGCCGGCGAAGGCCTCCGGGGTGGCCGCGGCGGGCGCGGTGCCCTGCCCGCAGAGCACGAAGGTCTCGCCGCGGCCGGCGTGATGCGCGATCACCGGGACCTCGCCGCCGAGGCCGTTCAGGTGCGGTTCGGTGACCTGAAGCACGAGCCCGGCGGCGACGGCCGCGTCGAACGCGTTACCGCCGTGTTCGAGCACTGCCATCCCGGCGGCCGAGGCGAGCCAGTGGGTCGAGGCCACCATGCCAAAGGTGCCTGACAGTTCCGGCCTGGTCGTGAACTCGGGAATATCGCCCATGAGCCGATCTTCTCATCAAGGCCTGGCGGGCCCGCCTGTGTGTCGGCTAGATCGCGGCCAGGGACCACACCTTGGTGTCAGGTAACGTCGGCGTCATGGACCTTTCCCGGCGGGTGCGCGCCGTTTGCGACCTCGACGTGGCCGAGATGCGCGAGTACAGCGGCCGGCACGAGTACGACGGCAAGCCGCAAGACCTGTCTGGCGCCGGCGTCCGGGCCGGGCTCGCCCGGCTGGCGCAGGCGCGGGCGACGGGCGAGAGGGTCGCGGACGCGCACGACGAGGCACAGCTGGCGGCGGCGGAGGACCAGAGACAGGTGGTCTACGCCACGCTCGAGCTGCACCGCCGCAATCCGCTCCTGCACCTCGGCGAACTTGACCTGGCCGGCTACGACAGGGACTACGCTCCGCAGGCCGAAAGGGACGCGGCGCGGGCTGAGCATCTCGCCGCCTGGCCGCGGGTCGCCGACGCGGCCGTGGAGTCGCTCGACCAGGTAAGTGCTCCCGTCGCGCAGGCACTGATGGAAGCCGTGAGCGGACTCGGCGCGGGGCTGCTTAGCGGACCGGCAGGTAACGGTTCTGGCGAGGCCGCCCGGAAGGCCGCGGCGGCCGCGCTGGCCCGTCTGGTGGCGCATCTGAAGCAAGCCGCGGCGAACGGCGATCCCGACCCCGCGCTGGGCGGCTCCGGACTCACCGCGCTGATGAGCAGCGCGGAGGCCATGCCGGTCGACCTGGGCCGGCTGGCTGAGCAGGCTGACGCGGAACGGGACCGGCTGCACGCCCTGCTGGCCGAGGGGTGTGCCCGCCTTGAACCGGGCCGGCCGGCCCTCGACGTGGCCCGCGAGCTGGTCCGCGACCATCCGGACAGGGCCGGCGTGATCGACGCGGCCCGGCTCTGGACCGAGCGGGCCATCGAGTTCGCCCGCTCTCGCGACCTGGTCCCCTATAACGACGGTATCTGCCTGGTCGGCCCGGCACCCGAGTCGCGGCGCTGGGCGATGGCCATGTTGTCCTGGGCCGCGCCCGGCGAGCCGGAAGGCCCCTCGTGGTTTCACATCACGCCGCCGGAGGAGTCCTGGCCCAAGCGCGCGCAAGACGAGTGGCTGGAGGTATTCAGCGCTACGACGCTGCCAGGTATCGTCGTGCACGAGGTCGCGCCCGGACACTTCTCCCACGGTCGCGCGATGCGGCGGCTGACCTCCGAAGTCCGGTCCAACCTGCATTCCAGCGCGTTCATCGAGGGCTGGGCGCACTACGGCGAGGAACTGTGCGTGGAGGAAGGGTTCGGCGCCGACGATCCCAGGATCGCGATCGGGATCTGGCTGGAGGCGCTGGTCCGGGTGACCAGGCTGGCGTGCGCCATCGGCGTGCACACCGCCGGGATGTCGGTCCGGGACGCGGCGCGCCGATTCGAGGCGGATACCCACCTGTCCGGCAGCGCCGCGCTGTCGGAGGCCAGGCGCGCCACCTTCGACCCGACCTACGGCCGGTACACGTGGGGCAAGCTCGAGCTGCTCAAGCTCCGGGAGCGGGCCAGGAAGGACTGGGGCGCCGCTTTTTCGCTGCAGCGTTTCCACCGGGCCCTGCTGGACCTCGGCTCCCCCGCGCTAGGCCTCCTCGGCACCGCGGTCGATCGCGGCTGACGATAGCCTGTGACCATGCGCAGACTGAGGTCAGTTCTAGGCGCCGCGGGCGCTGTCTTGCTGGCGGCGCTGGTGGTAACGGGCTGCGCGTCGGCCGACGCGTCCTCATCCATCGGCATTGCCAGCGCCTACGTGCCGCAGCCGTCGACGCCCGGGACCACCGTCGCGTACCTGGACATCCGCAACAACGGCAAGGCGGACCGGCTGATCTCCGCGCAGACCAGCGTGGGCGGCAAGGTACAGCTGCGGGCGCCGGTCGCGCGGCACGGCGGGATCTTGACCATGCACACCGTGCCGTACATCGTTCTCCCGGCCGATACGATGACCAACTTCAACCCGGACACGTACCACCTGCTGATCACGGGGGCCGGCCCGATGCACGACGGCAAGGACATAATGCTGCGGCTCACCTTCGCCGACGCGGGCACGGTCACGGTCATCGCGCTGGTCACCAATCCCCAGTCCGGTGGCAGCAGCTACTTCCTGAACTAACGGGGGTTATGGGTCAGCGCCGCCCGGCCGGTCAGATGACGGCGGACGCCGCGGTGCCTGCCTTGCGGGTCAGCGGCAGCTTGGCCCGGGTATCGGAGTTACATGGCGTGTACACCATGATGCGCGCTTCCGGCAGGTCCGGGACGTTGAGCTCGCTGATGGCCAGGCTGAGGGACCCGGCCTCGCGATGCAGGTAGGTGAGCACCCGCGGCTCGGGGTCGGCCACCTCGTGCCGCGCCCACAACTCGGCGAACTCACGGCTGAGGCTCGCCAGCCTGCGGATGTCCTCCTCCCAGTCCTGATCGCCGATGTGCCTGCTGTAGCCGGATCGCAGCCGCGCCACCATATAGCGGACCTGCTGGGAGTACTCGGGGAACTTGTCGCGGGCCGACGGCTCGGTGATGCAGCACCACAAGGTGTTCTTGTGGATGCAGGGCATCGAATGCCAGTCCCAGAACAGTTCCTCGTGCGCGTTATTCGACATCAGGATGTCGAACCGGCTGTTGATCAAGATCGCCGGGAGCGGTTCAAGCGAGTGCACGATCTCGCGAATGGTGTCGGGCACGGTCGTGAGCACGCACTCGGTCCGCACGGGCGTCGCCTCGGCCAGCCGGTACAGATGCTCCCGCTCGACGCGGTCGAGCCGGAGGGTGCGGGCCACCGCGTCAAGCACCTGCGTGCTGGCGTTGATCTGACGGCCCTGCTCAAGCCAGGTGTACCAGGTGACACCCACGCCGGCCAGGAGCGCGACCTCTTCGCGGCGCAGCCCGGGCGTGCGCCGCCGCGAACCCCGTGGCATGCCGAAGTCACCCGGGCTGAGCCGGGCCCGGCGCGCCTTCAGGAACTTGCCAAGCTCCGCCCGCCGCTGTTCGCCCGCTCGCCGCGACGCCCCGTCCATTGCTTCGTACGTGACCAAGGTCTTTTTCCCATCACCCCATCTTCCCCAGACAAACTTAGCGGTACCCAGTGACATTCCGGGAGTTCCTGCGACTCCCGGGGGCCCGCGATAGAGACTCCCGGGGGTGCGCGATGGATTTGTTGGCGACCAAGATCATCTTCGCGACAAGGCAATGCAGATGATGCCTGCCTGGTTGTGACGGTGCGCACAGACGTGGCTCGGTGCTGGGCTGGTTCAGCCCGTGCGACAGCGAGGACGGCACCGCGGGACTCGGCTACCGGGTCGCTCGGCACGTGGCCGGATACGGCGTGGCGACCGCGGCGGTGCGGGAGCCGGCCGCTGGCGGCGGCGCGGCACGGGCTGCGCACGGTGAGGGCGGCCGCCTCCCGCGAGAAGGCTAGTCCCGGAAGGTGCCAGCCAACGCCGGGCCCGGCCGGACCGGCCTGGCCCGGCGGAAAGCCGGGCACCTGGTATCAGCGCGACCTGGCGGCCCGGGATCGCTACACGGGGTAAACCGTGGGGGTGGTGGTGTGGGTGCGGCCGGCCGGGGTTCGCCATCGCAGGACGCCCGGTTCTGGCATATCCAGCCACCAGCCTAGGGCCTGCTTACAGCGGTGGTGATGACGGCACAAAGGGGCCAGGTTACATTCGCAGGTGAGGCCGCCGTGGTGCCAGGGCGTGGTGTGGTCCAGGTCACAGCGGGCGGCGGGCTGCCCGCAGCCGGGCGCGGTGCACGTGGCGTTGCGGGCGGTGATCAGGTGGCGGAGCTTGCGGCCGGGCCGGTACCCGGCGTGGGCCTGGGCGTGATCACAGGGCCCGCGGATGACCTCGTTGAACGTCAGGGTGCGGGGGTCGGGGGGACCGCCGGGATGCGGGCCAGGGGCGCAGGCATGCGCGGCGGCGGTCCCGTCGGGATGCAGCACGGTGTAGCACCACCGGGTATCAGCGTGCCGGGCCGCGGCGGTGACCAGGTCCCGGGCGGTCTGGGGGTCCAGCACCCCGAACCCGCCGGCTTCGCCGGGGGTGTCCGAGCGGCCCTGCCAGGTTCCCCACGGGATGGTGAGGGTGACCTGGGCCGCCAGGCTCGGCCCGCTGTTCCCGGCCGGCCTGCCGGCGCCGGCACCGGGGCCGCCGGTCCCGCCGGGGCCGTTGCGGGGACCGCGACCGGAGCCGCCGTTCCCGCCCGGGCCATCGCTCCCGCTGGGGCCATCGCTCCCGCCCGGGCCGCCGTTCCCGCTGGGGCCATCGCTCTCGCCCGGGCCATCGCTCTCGCCCCGATCGCCGGTCTCGCCGGGGCCGCTCGTGTCGCCAAGATCGTCCGTCTCGCCGAGGTCGCCCATGTCGTCGAGACCGCCAGTTTCACCGGTGTCGCCGGGGTGGGTGTCTTGGCCGGGGCTGGGCGGGATGGCGCGGATGTCGCGCTCTTGCAAGAGATCGAGGTAGGCGCGGGCGCGGAGTTCTTTGAGGGTGCCGGGGATCCCGGCCGCGCGCAGGTCGCGGGCCCGCTGGTCGATGTGCTGCCACGAGGCCAGGACCTCATCGGGGGGGAGTTCGCGGGCGGACATCCCGGCGTTGCCTGAGGCCTCCCGGAACGGCCGGACGTGGGCGTCCTTGCGGGCCTCGTTCTTACGCCGCAGCGCCGAGTCCGGGTCCAGCTTGAGAACGAGGCGGTGCGCGTGGTACCGCAGTTCCCCGAACGTCTTGGACTGCGCCGCCGCGGCCAGCTTCGCGTCAGCCTCGGGAAGGTATTTGTCGGCCAGGTAGGTGGTCTCGTCTTCGATGATGCGCAGGTGGACCGGGTGGATCTTCCCGGCCCGCAGCGCCGCGAACGTGACCGGGAGCCGGGCCGCCACCGCGCAGGCGTAGGTGATCTGGTCCGCGGCGGCCTGCCAGGTCAGGTGCAGGTCCGGGGCGAGCGCCTCGGCCGCGAACTCGCGGACCTTCGGGCGGCCCGGCAGGCCCGCGCACGCCGCGGCCGGATCCCGGGGATCCACCCCCCGGGCGCCGCGGCGGCCACCGGAAGCGCCGCCGGAAGGCGCACCGGGGGCGGCACCGGAGGCGGGACCGGCGGCCGCGTCCGGAGCGGTGGCGGGGTGGCGGGGGTCGGGGCGGGTGGCGTACTCGCGGATCGCGGTCATCTCGGCCCAGGCCGCGAACGACCCGATCCGCCGGACCGCGGTGATGACCCCGGCCAGGTCGTCGTCGGACAGGGTGGCCAGGATCTTGCCGTCGGTGGTGGCGGCGTGCACGAGGGTGGCCAGGACCGGGCCGGGGTGCAGCTGGTGAGCGGTGCCGTCCTGGCTGAACCCGGCCTGCGAGATGTCCTCGGCGGTGAGTTCCTCGCCCGCGGCCGCGGCGGCCATCAGCTCCCCCAGGTAGGCCGCGCTGTCCTCCTCATCGGACCAGGAGGGCTCGGGGGCACCGTCGTTCCCGCCGTCCGGGACGGGCTGCGAGCCGGAGGGCTCGGGGGCGTCCGGGTCGGGGCCGGGGGACGTGGGTGAGGACATGCACCACCTCTCGTTCGGAAGGAAAGAAGGAAGGAAGGGGGCTTGGGAACAAGAATACCATCTTTCGAGTCTACGTTTGAGTATATGACGAACCTTTTTTCGAGCAAATCTTAGGTGCGGCGGCTAGTGATTCCAGATTCTGGTGGCGCCGTCGCCGAGGGCGGCCGGGCGAGCAGGTATGGTCCGCTCGGCGCAGCGGTCCCCGAGTCCGCCTGTCCCCGGGGCTCATGCTGCGGGCAGCTAGGACGAGTGGCTCGCCACCCGCGGTTACCTGCGAATCTGACGTGCACCCGACTCCCGGCTAGGGCGAACGGGGATGACCGCTCGTCGACGTCGCTAGGCTTGACGGGTGCGAGTGCACTTCTGCGGGGTCCGCGGATCGACCCCAGCGACCGGCGCGGAGTTCGTCCGGTACGGCGGCAACACTTCGTGCGTGGCCGTAGCCCATGACAACGGAGCGCCGCCAGCGCTCATCCTCGACGCCGGCACGGGAATCCGCCGGGTCACCGCGCTGCTGGCCGGCCAGCCGTTCACCGGCACGATCCTGCTCACCCTCCTGCACTGGGATCATGTCCAGGGGCTGCCCTTCTTTCGCGCCGGTGACCGCGACGACGCTACGGTCAGGCTGCTCCTGCCGGATCAGCAGGACGGCGCCAGCGCGGAATCGGTCCTTGGCCGGGCGATGTCACCGCCGCATTTCCCGATCGGCCCCGGCCAGCTTCGCGGCCGCTGGGAATTCGGCACCCTGGAACCGGGCCAGTTCGAGGCGGGCGGGTTCAACGTCGAGGCTCGCGAGATCCCGCACAAGGGAGGCAGGACGCTCGGGTACCGGGTTAGCGACGGGCGATCAGTGATCGCCTACGTCACCGATCACTGCCCCACCGCGCTGGGCCCCGGACCAGACGGATGGGGCGAGTACCATGCCGCCGCCGTTGAGCTGGCCGCGGGAGCAGACGTGCTGATCCACGACGCCCAGCTGCTGGCAGAGGAAGTCCCGGCCATGGCGGCGTTCGGCCATGCCGCCGACTACGTGGTGGCCCTGGCTGAGCGCGCCGGGGCCCGCCACGTGGTGCTCTTCCACCATCAGCCAGACCGAACGGACGATGGGCTCGACCAGCTGGCTCATCGGTTCGTGACGTCACCGGTTCCCGTCACCGTGGCCGC
>Ga0302325_10028519_pt1 | contig 11551 bp, 7 predicted proteins | sample Palsa_T0_2_FD_201948 | JGI IMG/M metagenome (GOLD analysis project Ga0302325, IMG submission 201948) | Peat permafrost microbial communities from Stordalen Mire near Abisko, Sweden - Palsa_T0_2 | ecosystem: Environmental > Terrestrial > Soil > Palsa > Peat permafrost | place: Sweden: Abisko... | reverse complement strand
GCCCGTCCGCCGCATCATGTGGCGGGGGCGCGCCGCGGGCGCCAGAGCGCGCCTCGTCTCGCGTCTCGGCCCGTCAGGCCGACCGTGCGCCGCACCTCCGCTAGCTGCGAGTCCGCCGCCCCCTTCGGCTTCTGGTCCGCGCGGCCAAAAAAAACTCGCGCAATTTCGCGCGAGATTTTCTGGTTTAAGCCATGCGCGTCTGTCTATAATCTGACACGTGCCCTCCCCCGCGGCCGCGGCGGCCGCCATGCCGGAACCGCGTCCGCCGGCCCGTGCCGGCCCGAAGGAAAGACAGGATGATTCCCAGATTGTTGCGGCTTCTCTGGTTCGCATCGATCGCGCTGCTGCCGGGCTTGCTGGCTGCAACCGCCCGGGCTGCAGACGTCGAGGAAGTGCAATACAACGTCGTTGTAAATCTGTACAACGCCGGACAGTGGCAAGCGGCCATCAGCAAAATCGAAGAGCGTGAAAAGCTGACGCTGCCCGACGCGATGCGCTCGAAGTATCTCTACGCCAAGGGCCTGGCGTACGAAAAAGGGGCCAAGTCGGCCGAGGCCCTGGCCGCATACGACCAACTGCTCGCCAAGTATCCCAAAGCCATCGAGAGCGATCCGGCGCAGTTGGCGGCGATGTATTTGCGGTACTCGCTGGGCAAGCACGACGAAATCATCGCGGGCTATGAAAAACTCAATAAAAACAAGCTCGCCCCCGCTGACAAGAAGAACCTGGCGCTGGTGTACGCCGAAAGCCTGTACGCCAAGAAGGATGACAAGCGGGCCTTGCCCGCCTACCAGGCCGCGGCGGCGGCGGGCGCCGATCCGGCCGGTTTCGCCGCAAGGCTTTTCGAGCTGCGCGTGCGGCAGGGATTGCACGCCGATTTGCTGGCCCAATCGGCGCAGGGCGTGCCAGGCTTCCCGCCGGATATGCTGGCGCTGGTGCGTGCCGAGTCGTTTCTGGCCTTGGGCAAATACGCCGAAGCCGAGGCCGAAGGGGTCAAAGTTCCCGCTGCCAGCCCGTATTATGCCCGCGCTTGCTTCGCCCGCGCCCAATCGCTGGTAAAGCTCAATAAGCTGAAAGAAGCGATCGCCCCCTTGGAGGTCGCCGTGGCCGGGCTCAAGGACCCGCCGGCTCCGCCCGCCGCGTATTTGGCGCTGGCCGAGTGTTTACTGGACGGAGGCCGGCCGGCAGAGGTGGAAAAGGCCGTGGCCGGCGCCGAGCGTGCCCTGGCGGGGCTGCCTGAGGCGGAAAAGGTCAAGCTGCGGGCCCAAATGGCGCTCTTGCGGATTCGCGGCGCGGCCGGCGACAAACCGAAGCTGGTCCAGGCAGTGACGGAGTCTCGCGACAAGGTTCCGCCGGACCAATTGGCCAAAATTCTCTACATGCGGCTGTTTGCCCTGTCGGAATTGGGAGATCAAAAGGCGGTGGTGTTGACGATCAAGGACGATCTGCCGGTGCTCGCCAAGGGCACCGAATACGGCCCGGCAGCGTTGATCTATTACAAGGCGCTGCGCGAGACGCAGCGCGCCGACGAAGGGCTCAAGCTGCTGGAGAGTTTCGTTGCGGCCAAGCCCGACAGCCCCGACGCGCTGCGGGCCCAGGTGGCGCTGGGCAACGCCGCGTTGGAAAAAGGGGATCATGCGCGGGCGCGGACGTTTTTCGACCGCGTGTCGGCGGCGCCCAAGGCCGCGGAAGTCTTGGGCCCGGCGGCTCTGCACGAGCTGCTCTACAACCGCGCGGTCGCACTGGAGAAACTGGGCGACCATGCGGAAACGATCAAGTCGCTGACGGCGCTCATCGCGGCTAAGCCGGCTGAGGAGATTCTGCGTCAGGCGTTGCTGCTGTTGGGGCAAGCCCAGTCCGCAGCCAAGAATTATCCCGCCGCCACGGCCGCCTGGAAACAGGCGCTGGCGCTGGGCAAGCTCGCCGACGAGCTCGACGTGCGCGATCGGCTGGCGCGCGTGCTCTACGCCGCCAAGGATTATCCGGGCGTCAATGAACAGTATGCGGCAGCCCTGAAGTTGGCCGGAGTGGAGGAAAAACTCCCCCGCGAAAGCCGCGAAGTTTGGGCACGCGCCCTGTTTGACCAGGGGAATTTCGTCGAATCGGCCGGGCACTACGAGCGATTGGCCAAAAGCTTCAGCGAGGCGCCGGGCTATGCCTTCGAATCGGCCGTTGCCTGGTCCAAGGCCGGCAAGCCGAAGGAGGCGGCCGCATGGTACGCCGCGGCGCGCCAGCAAAAGGACAAATTGCCGCCGCAGTACGCAGCCGCGCTGGCAGCCAACCTGGCCGTCTTGCAGTTGGACTCGGGCGAGGGCGATCTGGGCCTGGCCCATTGGCTCGATGCCGTGGGCGCGGCCAAGGACGAGGTGCAGTGGGAAGCGGCGATCTCGGCGATTCGCAAAATCTCGGCGGCCGGAAAAGTCGATGCCGCGGCGCTGGCGAAGCTGGAAGCGGCGATGAACGCGGCGGCGGCGGATCAGGCGCGGCATTACGCGCTCGGCGGCGTCGTGTTGGAGGGTTTGGCCGCGGACAAGAAATCGCTCGATCGGGCCCGGGCGCTGGCCGACAAGCTGGCGGCGGAGCTGGGCGAGAACGAAAAGAAGCTCGACGCAAAGTCTTCCGGAGCCACGATCGGGGCGGCCATGATCTATTTCTACAAGGCCCAGACGCAGCGGCTGAGCGGCAAGCCTGTGGACGCCGTGGCTTCCTACGAGACGGTGTTGGCCGCGTATCCGTTCAACGAGTGGCCCGACGCGGCGGCCTGCGGCGCCGCCGAATGTTACCTGGCACTGGGAGACAAAGACACGGCGGTCCTGAAATTTCGTGAAGTGGCAGACGCACAACCGGCGGGCGCTGCGTCGCAAAAGTGGCAAGAACTAGCCCGCAACCGGCTGAAAGACCTTCAAACAAGGAAATGATGCATGAACGCGATTCAAACCGTAGTCGAGTTGTTTTTCAAGGGGGGCATCTTCATGTGGCCCCTGCTGGCGTGCGCCATCACCGGCATCGTCTTGGTGATCGAGCGGTTCCTGTTCCTGCGCGACAATCGCGTCGACTGGGACCGCCTGCAGTTCGAGCTTCGCTCGCTGCTCAAGAACAACGAGCTGGACAAGGCCATCGCGCTGGCCGCCAAGACGCCGGGCATCGTGGGACGCGTGCTGCACGAATGCCTGTTGCGGGTGCAGAACGGCGAGCGCAACGTCGAAACCGCCTCGGAGAAGGAAATTCTGAACGAGATGGCTTCGATGCACAAATCTCGCGGCTGGCTGGCCACGATCATTCAGATCTCTCCGCTGCTGGGCCTGATCGGCACCGTGCAGGGCATGATCATGGTCTTCATGCAGATCGAGGCTTCGGCCACCGTCGATCCACGCATGCTGGGCGCGGGAATCTACACGAAGCTGATCACCACGTTTACGGGTCTGTTGATCGTGATTCCGCTCAGCGTCGCTCAAGAGGAAATTCGCAAGCGGACCAACGATATCTTGCACCATCTGGATCTCTGTCTGGTCGAAGTTCGCGAGTGGCTCGACGAACAACAGCGCCGCGAGGAAGGCCGTCCCGCGGGCAGCTACGGCTTCCGCGCAGCATCCGATAAGGGAGAGCGCGTGCTGGCGCCGGTCGGGCCGGGGTTGGCCATCGGGGGGGCGCAAGCATGATCCGAAAAAGCAGACACGAACTGCCCGAAGATCGCCCGATCAACATGACGCCGATGATCGACGTCTCGTTTCAATTGATCTTGTTCTTCGTCCTCACGTCCACCATCGGCGGCGTGGCCGACTCGGCGAAGACGAAACAGATCGAGCTGAACCTGCCCGAATCCGCCACCGCGGAAAAGACGTCGGAAACGCCCGTCCTGGTCGTGACTTACCGGCTGGTCGAGGGCCAGCCGGAGATTCAACTCAACGATGAGCCGCTAGCCGGACTCGCGGCGCTGGGCGGCGCCATGCGCACTGCCGCCGGACAGGACCAGCAGCCGCACGTCGACGTGCGCATCGAACGCACGGTGCCGTATCAGGACGTCGTCGCCGTGATGGACAGCGTGCGCGGCGCGGGGTTCTCCAAGTTTTCGCTCCTCACGCTGACACCCGGCCTCGGCGGATCCAAATGATGCAAGCAACTCCTCATTCGCCCGCCCCGGAGGGACCCGGCCGGTTGGAACTGGTGGGGCAGGTGTTTGGGGTCGAAGCCTGTCGCCTGGTGACGGGAAGCACGCGAATGGTTGTCGGCAGAGGCGCCGGTTGTGACCTGCCGCTGGCCGACCCACTGGTGCCCGGCAAGGCGTTCCGCATCCGGCTGGATGCGGTGCACGAGGCCGCCCCCGACAAAACGGTCTCTCACGAAAATCAACAGCCGGGCAGTTCACCGGCCGAGGGCGGGCGGTGGATCCTCGAACCGTACCCCGGCGCGCGCGTTTGCGTGAACGGCCATACCGTCCGTCGGCGCGAGCTGCTTCGCGCGGGGGACATCATCGCCATCGGCTGCCACCGTCTCGAATTCAAGCCCGGACTGGTCGGCACGCGCGATTGCCGGTTGACGGTCGACGTGACCGATCTTTGCAACACGCTGATCGATCGGGACAGCGTGCCGGCAGCGTTGCTGGGAGGTTTTGCCAGCCATCGAGACCGGCTGCGTGGGCAGCGGGCCGCGCTGGTCGGCCTAGGCCTGGCCGCAGTGCTGGCAGGACTCATTCTGCTGGTTCCGCGGGACGACGTCATGGAAACCGGCGGGCCGATCGCGGTCACGCTCGCGCCGGATCGGGATCAGTTGCCCTCGGCCGGCGACGTGCGTTCGTTGGAGACGGTGGATCGCAAAAGCGTCGACGCTCCGGCGCAGGCCGAAGTTCCAGTTGAACTGAGCCAGCCGGGCATCGAACCCGCGGCAGACATGCGCGTCGCACCCCTGAACACGGTCGATCTGGCGCCTGCGACCCCCGCGCCCCAGCTCTCGCGCACGGTGGAGGACGCCGGGCCCAACCTGGGGCAACTGGCCGTCGTGGCCCCCAGCACCCAGGCTGTGCAATTCACGCGCGATCTGGCAAAGCTCGGCGCCACGACGGCGGCGCGCCGCGTGGCCGTGAGGGAAGAGAAATATGCGACCCAGACCGGCGACTTGGGACAGCCGAGCGTCAATCCTGACAAGGGTCTGCTGGCGGCAGCCATTTCCACCAGCGCCAGCGATCTGGCCGCGTCGCGAGTGGCGGCCCCGCAATTGGCGCGTGTGATGGATGACGCCGGGCCGAAACTGGAAAGGCTGGCCGTCGCGGCGCCCGGCGGTCCGGCCCAGCAATTCGCGCGAGACCCCGCCGGCAAGCTCGGCGCGACGACCGCATTGCGGCGCGTGGCCATGATGGAAGGCAAGCCGGCACTGCAAGGCGAAAACCTGGGGCAGTCGAACGTGAAAACCGACAAGGGCCTGATGGCGGCCAACGTGTCGACGAGATTCGCTCGCGCGGTGACCGACCGGCGGGCGATCCAGCCGGAAGGCAAATTGGACGCCGGACGCGCGGAGAACCTGGCCGCGCTGACGTACAAGGCCAGCCGAGTGACGTTTCAGCAATACCTGGGCACGAGAATTCCGATTGCCCGCGTGCCGGAGCAATTGTCATCGCTGACCGCGCCCAAGGCCGGCATCGAACTGGACGGGTTCGTGAGCGATGACGAGGCGGCGATGAGTTTCAAGACGGGCCGTTTCCGGCTGCACGCGCCCGGCAATCCGCCGGAGGGCAGCCCCGCCACATACTGTTTCATCAGCAAGAAGCAATTGGACGGCAAGGACTACCTCTACGTCGGGTTTCGCTGTGCCGATCCGAATTTGGGCGCCCTGGTGATCCATGAGAGCGCCGGCGCCGCGCTGTGCTGGGACGATTCGGTCGAGATTTTTCTCGACGTCAACGCCGACCGCGTCGATTACCATCACATCATCATCAACGCGCGGGGCAACATTTTTGCCCAGTATTGCCGCAACGGCGAGGAAGGCATCAATGCGAAAGGCGCCCCCTGGAACTCGGGCACCATCGTGAAAACGAGCCTGCAGCGCGAACGGGGCGAGTGGCATTGCGAGGCGTTGATTCCCTATGCCAATCTGCCGCAGATTCCGAACAAAGGGGCGGAAATTCCGTTCAATGTGTGCCGCAATTTCCGCGGGCAAAAGAGCAAAGAGCCCCTGCAAAACTGGTTTACCGTCTACGAAAACAGCTCGAACTATCACCACCCGCGGCTGTTCGGCAAATTGATTTGGCCGTGATCGGCAGCAGGCGGATTCGCTGCGGCGGTCACCGAGCGCGGGCTTTCTGAAGTCTGGCGCTCTGGAACCAAGCGATGCGGGCGGCTCGCAGCCGCAGTCAACTGCGGCGGCTCGTTGAAGTCCGTTCCCTTACCGCCGAGTGTAATGCGGCGCAAAGAAAAGCGAGACGGCGAAAGCGTCCTGCCCCGCCGCCTCGACTCTCAACGCTCGCAAGGAAGATTCCCTTCGACCTAACGTGAGGTTACCAGCGCTCGTCGAGAAGTCAAGGGTCTGCCTGCACGCAAAAAACTTTACGAGCGCGCGAGCGCGGTTTGCATCTTGACACCGCGCGCGAATGTGTTCCGCGTCATGGCGCCGCGGGGCGCATCATTGCGCGATTGCCGGCGGCGATGCGATCGAGTTGCGTGCATCCTCGTGCCGTAGTTACTATTCCCTATCCCGCTCTCCTGCCTTTGACGCCGTCGCGGCGCGCCCTTACATTCGTGGTTGAGCTTTTTCCTGGCGGCAGCCATGCATCAACATCACGACCACGAATCCCGGGACCGGCGCGGCGCCAACACCAATCGTCTGGCGGCCACGTTAGTTTTGTCGGCCATTTACATGGTCGCCGAACTGGTGGGAGGCTGGTTCTCCGGTTCGCTCGCGCTTTTGGCGGACGCCGGGCACATGCTCTCGGACGTGGCCGCGCTGGGCCTGAGCTTGTTCGCGTCCTGGATCGCCCATCGACCGCCGACGCCGCAGCACAGTTACGGGTATTATCGCGCTGAAATTCTGGCGGCGCTGGCCAATGGGGCCGGGCTGGTGGCCATCTCCATTTTCGTGTTCGTCGAGGCCGCCGGCCGCTTTTTCCAGCCGCCCAAAGTCGATGCCCCATTGATGCTGGCTGTGGCCCTGGGCGGACTGGCGGTGAATCTCGCCGGCATGGTGATCTTGCACCGCGGAAAGTCCGAAAGCCTCAACGTGCACGGCGCCTGGCTGCACGTTTTCACCGACGCCCTGGGCAGCGTTGCGACTCTCGTGGCCGGCGGCTTGATCTGGCTCAAGGGCTGGAACTCGGCCGACCCGGTGGCCTCGGTGCTGATTGGAATCCTGGTGATCTATTCCTCCTGGAATCTGCTCAAAAGCTCGATCACGATCCTCATGGAAAGCACGCCGCGGCACCTGGACATCGACGAAGTGCGCAACGCGCTGGTCGGCGTGCCGGGCGTGTTGGAGGTGCACGATCTGCACATCTGGACGATCACCAGCGGCATGGATTCGCTCTCGGCCCACGTGGTCGTGCGCGAGGGCCACTCGCACCAGACCTCGCTGCAAGAAATTCGCGAAGTGCTGCACCATCGTTTCGCCATCGACCACATGACGATTCAAATCGAGCCCGACAGCCAGGAAGAGTGCTCCACGTCCTTCACGACCTAAGCGGATTGCGAAAACCAGCGATGCCTAAAGTCCACTGCTGCCTTCGCATTCCGTAATTTCACATTATCCTGATATATTCGAGGCTTCTGAATTCGTCAACAAACCATCGTTCGTATTTGTAGAACGACGAGCCGCCGGTGCCCGCGAAATGCTTGATTTGCAAAAGGCCATCGCTGAGTTTGGCGCCGAGGCCAGAGCAAAACTCGCAAATCCTAGCGCCACTGGCGAACCGGAGGACCAACTTCGCGCCCCGCTGGAATCGCTTTTTGCCCATCTCGCGGAGCTTTGCGGCTTCAAACGGGAGTCGCTTGCGGCCGTCGGAGAAACGTCGCTGTCGACGCTCAAGACTCGACCTGATTACGCGATCACTCTGCGAAACGTGCTCGTCGGCTACGTGGAAGTCAAGGCGCCCGGCAAAGGCGCCGACCCGCGCCGCTACAAAGGCCACGACAAGGAACAATGGGAAAAGCTGCAATCGCTTCCCAACTTGCTGTACACCGATGGCAACTGCTTCAGTCTTTGGCAAAACGGCGAACTCGTCGGCTCGATCGTCGAATTGCAGGGCGACATCGAAACGTCGGGAGCCAAACTTGCTGCTCCGCCCGAACTCGTCGGACGGTTTGACAACTTTCTTCGCTGGGAACCGATTCCGCCGAAGTCCGCCGCAGACCTTGCCAAAATCGCGGCGCGGCTCTGCCGCCTGCTGCGCGACGAAGTCACCGAGCAGTTGGCCGAAAAAAGCGCCGCCCTCACCGCGCTGGCCTCCGACTGGCGGAAGCTCCTCTTTCCCGAAGCGAACGATCAGCAATTCGCCGACGGCTATGCGCAGGCCGTCACATTCGGCCTGCTCATGGCCCGTTCGAGCAACATCCGTCTGGCCGGCGGACTGGACCAGGTGGGCAAGCAACTCGGCAAGACCAACTCGCTCATCGGCGCAGCCCTCCGCCTGCTCACGGACGAAGTCGGCAACGAGGCCACGCTGAAGACGTCCCTCGGCGCGCTGGTCCGCGTGCTCGACGCCGTCAATTGGCACGCCGTCAGCAAAGGCAAATCCGACGCCTGGCTCTACTTTTACGAAGACTTCCTGGCCGTCTACGACAACAAGCTTCGCAAGCTTACGGGCTCGTACTACACGCCGCCGGAGGTCGTCGGGCCGATGATCCGGCTGGTGGACGACGCGCTGCGCCGACACTTCGGCCGCAGCGCCGGTCTGGCCTCGGCGGACGTGACGCTGGCCGATCCCGCGGTGGGAACCGGCACCTTTATCCTGGGCGTGTTGCGCCACATTGCCGCCGACGTGGAGGCCGACCAGGGCGCCGGGGCCGTCCCGGAGGCCATCGAATCGGCCATCGGCCGACTGATTGCGTTCGAAATACAGCTCGGCCCGTTCGCGGTTGCCCAGCTCCGCGTGTTCGCCGAGCTGCTGGAGTTGATCGGCAAATCGCCGCGCGCCGTCCCGCGGATGTTCGTCACCGACACGCTGGGCAACCCTTTTGCCGAGGTCGAGGAGCTGGGCTCCTTGTACCGCACCATCTCCGAATCGCGGCTGCAGGCCAACGAGATCAAACGCAAGGAACCGATCACGGTCGTGATCGGCAATCCGCCCTACAAGGAAAAAGCGAAGGGCCGCGGCGGCTGGATCGAAGAGGAGCCGCTGCACGATTGGCTTCCGCCCGCCGATTGGGGCGTCGGCGCTCATGCCAAGCACCTGCGCAATCTTTACGTCTATTTCTGGCGGTGGGCCACCTGGAAGGTTTTTGACCGCGACCCGAAGAACGATGCCGGCATCGTCTGCTTCATCACGGTCGCGGGCTTCCTCAACGGTCCCGGGTTCCAGAAGATGCGCGATTACCTGCGCCGCACGGCCGACCGGATCTGGGTGATCGACTGTTCGCCGGAAGGCCATCAGCCTGACGTACCCACGCGCATCTTCCAGGCCGTGCAACAGCCGGTCTGCATCGTGCTGGCGGCCCGGTCGAAGAAAAAAGCGGCCGACGAGCCGGCCGTGGTGAAATACACCGTGCTGCCCGCCGGCAAGCGCGACGAGAAATTCGCGGCGCTGGCGAAGCTCAAGCTCGAATCGAAGGCCTGGCAAAACTGCTCGACCGACTGGCGAGCGCCGTTTCTGCCCGCAGCCACCGGCGACTGGGCCAGTTACACCGCTCTCGATGAATTGTTCGCGTACAACGGTTCGGGCGTCATGCCAGGGCGGACCTGGATCATCGCGCCCGATGCCGAATCGCTGCGGCTGCGCTGGCGGAAGCTCGCCCGGGCGAAGCCGGAGCAAAAGGAGGAGTTGTTTCATGCGCATCTTCGCGGCGGCAAGCCCGGCGACAAACACGTCAACAAGGTTGTCAATGGGTTGCCTGGTTACCCCGATAATCCAAAATCTGTCGCCGATGCAACGGGTGATTGTCCGCCGCCAGTGCGTTATGGCTATCGCTCATTCGACCGTCAATGGATCATTCCCGATAGCCGCTTGATCAATCAACCGAATCCCGAGTTGTGGCGTTCCCGCGGCGAAAAACAGGTGTATCTCAGGGCTCCATGCGATCGTTCACCGACGGCTGGCCCCGCTCTCTCGTTCACAACGTTGATCCCTGATTTGCATCACTACAATGGTCGCGGCGGTCGGGTCTTTCCGCTCTGGCGCAATGGTGGTGCGCCGCAGGCCAACTTGGCGCCGAATGTCCTGGAGCTTCTCACGACGGCATACAAGACGCCCGTGACAGCCGAGGATTTCCTGGCGTACCTGGCCGGCGTCGCTGCCAACCCGGCCTACACGGCGCGGTTTCAAAAGGACCTGGCACAACCCGGCTTGCGCATTCCCGTCACGGACAGCCCGAAGTTGTTTGCGAAGGCCATCGAGTTGGGGCGCCGCGTCGTCTGGCTGCACACGTTCGGCGAGCGCTTCGCCGATCCGAAGGCGGATCGCCCGCCGCGGCCGCCGCGGCTGCCCAGGGGACAAGGGCCGACTATCCCCAAAAAGGGCGCGATCTCGAACGACCCCGATTCCATGCCTGATGAAATCGAGTATGATGAAACCAGACGCCGCCTGCTGGTCGGCAAGGGCTTTGTCGAGAACGTGCCCCCCGCGGTGTGGCAGTACGAAGTCTCCGGCAAGCGCGTGTTGACGCAGTGGTTCAGCTACCGCAAGAAAAACCGCGAGCGGCCGATCATCGGCGATCGGCGGCCGCCGTCCAAGCTCGGTGACATACAACCCGACCACTGGCTGGCCGAATACACGACCGAACTGCTCAACGTGCTGCACGTTCTGGCCTGCCTTGTGGACATGGAGCCCGCTCAGGCGCAACTTCTGGAGGAGATCTGTGAAGGAGCCACACTCGACTTCCGACGCTAGCGAAGAACCGGAGAGGCCCGCGACCATCCCAGCGGATTTCGTCTGGGATCCGGAGTATCAGGCATGGTTGGCCGCCGGAGAGCCGTCGACCCTTCCCGAGGGATACTGGGACCGCTTCATTGAAGAGATGAAAAAGGAGAGCCAGGAACACGCCCGTCAGGGGAGGCCACGCTTGATTACCTCGGATCAACTGCGGGCCGCCGGGGCGTTCGACGTGCCCCCGGAATGGCGCAAGTCGCTGGGCGGACGGAAGCGGCCGGGCGGCCAGAAACAGCGCACTCTTTTTTCCGACTTGACCGAGGACGACATCCCAGGCCACGATCGGCAAAAGCCAACGCCGCGCGACGCGGACGGCAATGATCCTGCGGACGAACTTCCGTGATGGCCGGTGCCTTTGCGGGATAATACTCCCCTTCGAATGCTCGCAATCGGTGGCTCCGTCGCATGTGCCGCCGTCGCATGCTGGACTCAGTCATCCCTCAATGATCATTTTGTAGACATGCCGGTCCGGGTCGACGATGCTCGGGC
>Ga0302325_10028518_pt1 | contig 11551 bp, 6 predicted proteins | sample Palsa_T0_2_FD_201948 | JGI IMG/M metagenome (GOLD analysis project Ga0302325, IMG submission 201948) | Peat permafrost microbial communities from Stordalen Mire near Abisko, Sweden - Palsa_T0_2 | ecosystem: Environmental > Terrestrial > Soil > Palsa > Peat permafrost | place: Sweden: Abisko... | reverse complement strand
CCGATCTCTCCCAGCGCTACAACTCGTCCGTGGCTCATCAGCGCGGCGAGATTCTCAAAGGTCCTTCCATCCACCTTTGGCGCGTCGTTCGGATGCACCCCCACCGTCGCGTAGACGCTAGGGTGCCGCTCAGCTACGCGAATGGCGGACTCGAGATCGGGAGGGCCATCGCCGGTCCCAATCGACAACATGTATTTCAGCCCAGCCTCGCCTGCCCGGGCAATCACGGCATCGCGATCATCCTCAAACCGGCGATCGTCCAGATGGCAATGCGAATCCACCAGTTCCACAGGTTCCTACTTCAGCCGCGCCCCGGCGGCGATATCCTCGTGGAAGCCGGCCAGGATAGGAAGGCCGCCTTCCACGCTGGCCGCTACAATCATGCCCTGCGAAGTGAGCCCGCGCAGCTTTCGCGGCTGAAGATTGGCGACGATCACCACCTTGCGCCCAATCAGATCCTCCGGCTTGTAGGCCAGAGCAATCCCGGCAACGATGGTCCGCGGTTCCGCCTCGCCGATATCCACTTTCAGGTGCAGCAGCTTGTCGGCGCCCTTCACGGCTTCCGCCTGCTTCACCACACCCACTCTCAAGTCCACTTTCGCGAAGTCGTCAATCGAGATGTAGCCCGCCGCGTCTCCGCCGGCTGGGCTTTTGGCCGCGGGCGCAGTCTCGCCGGGCGCAGCCGCGGCTTCTATCTTTGGATGCCCAAGCAATTCAGCTTGGCGATTCTTCTCTTGAATTTCCAGCTCCTGCATTTTTTCAATGGCCAGTTTGACATCGAGACGCGGGAACACAGACTCGAGTGCGCCGATGCTTTGCCCGCCCGCCAGCCCACCCCAGGCCAGTTGCCCGTCCCGCGTTTCCTCAACGGGATGCGCGAATCCGAGCTGCCGCCAAATTTTTTCGGAGGAATGCGGCAGCACCGGAGCAGCCAGCACGGTAATGATGCGCAGCGCCTCCGCCGCCGTGTAAAGCGTCTCGTCAAGCCTCTCTTGAGCGCCGGGATCCTTAGCCAGTTTCCACGGAGCGCGCTCGACGATGAACTTGTCTACTACCGAGACGATGCCCCAGATCGCTTCCAGGGCCTTCGAGAAATCGAAATTTTCGTATGCCGTGAGCGCGGCAGTCGTCCCCGCCGCGGCCGCCTCCGCAATCGCAGCGTCGCCCCGGCTGCCCGGGATCACCCCGCCGCGGTACTGCTGGACCATGCTCAGAGTGCGGCTCGCCAGATTTCCAAGCCCATTGGCAAGGTCGGAGTTGTAGCGCCCCACTAGCGCGTCATAACTGAAGCTGCCATCCTGCCCAAAGACGACCTCCCTCAAAAGGAAGTAACGCAGCGCGTCAACGCCCATGACTTCCGAAATCGGAACCGGCCGCACGATATTGCCGCGCGACTTACTCATTTTGTCGTTTTCAAACAAAAGCCAGCCGTGCGCGAACACCTGTTTGGGCAACTCCCAGCCGGCCGCCATCAGAAAGGCGGGCCAAAACACGGTGTGGAAGCGCAGGATCTCCTTGCCGATCAGATGCAGATCCGCGGGCCAGCGGCCCTCGCCATCCACCGCGGAGATATAGGTGACCAGTGCATCGAACCACACGTAGAAAACGTGCCGCGGATCATGCTTCACCGGGATCCCCCAGTTGACGCTGGTGCGCGTAATCGAAAGATCGGCCAGCCCTTGCCTGACAAACGACAGCACTTCGTTGCGCCTTATTTCGGGCCGGATAAAATTCGGATTCTGCTCGTAATACTCGAGCAGCCGCTCCGTGAACGCCGAAAGCCTGAAAAAGTAATTCTCCTCGGTAACTTCCTCGTACGGCTTACCCGTTTCCGGGTCGATATCCCCGGGTTTCGCATCGTTAACGAATGCCTCGCTCACCACGGCATAAAGGCCCTTGTAAGTGCCCTTATAGATATAGCCATTTGCCAGACATCTTTCGAACAGCTCGTTCACCACACGCGCGTGCTTTTCAGTCGTCGTGCGCTCGAAGCGGTCCACCCTCAGGTCGAGCTTCTTCCAGGTGGCTGCGAAGTCCGCTGAGATGATATCCGCGTATTCCTGCGGCGTCTTCCCTTGCGCGCGAGCAGCCCGCTCCACTTTCGTCCCGTGCTCGTCGGTGCCTGTTGTCAGGACCACGTCGTAGCCGTGCAGCCTTTTCAGCCGCGCAATGGTCTCGGCCGCAATCGTCGTATACGCATGGCCAATGTGCGGCGCGGCGTTGACGTAATAGATCGGCGTCGTCAGGTAGTAATTCCGGGGATTCATAGATAGTTATTAGCTTCGATTTGATGGCCGCCGATGAACGCTGATGAACGCCGATCAATGCGAATTGAAAACGACTAGCTTATCTGCGTTCATCGGCGTTCATAGGCGGCTTGAAATCATTTTGCTAGACCTTTTCAGCGTCCTGCTAAAGGTTAGCAGCACAGGCCGGGCGTGCCAACCTGCGCGGGCTAGTTACATTCACGACTTCGCGCCGCCCCGCGACGCACTCCAATAAGCATGGTTCGCCTCCGCCAGCACCCGCCGGATAGGCACATCCCTGGCCTGAGCCAAGGCGCGGCAGTCTTCGTATTCGGGAGCAAACGAGCCGCTCGCCGCCACCTTCACGCGAACCCGCCCAAAGCTGGTTTCGATCTCTTCCATGCGCCGCGCCTCGACCCGCCTTTCGGCTTGGAGCACACGCAGCCCGAGCGTCGTGGTCTCGGCAAAGATGAGTTGAGCGAGCCGATCGACGCTGCCCGGCTCGGCGATCACCGTCAGCAACGTCGCGGGCCGGCTCTTCTTCATGAAGATAGGCGTGAGTGTCACATCCAGCGCGCCGGCCTCGAGAAGCCGGTCCATGGCATAGCCCAGCACTTGAGGACTCGAATCGTCGATGTTCGCTTCCAGAATCGCGACCGTAGTCGTTTCCTCCGCGTTGGTGCGCTCGCCGATCAGCACCCGTAGCACGTTAGCCTGGCCCGGAAAGTCCTTGTCCCCGGCACCGAAGCCCTGCGCCAGAATGTGCACCGGCGGCAGCGCCCCATATCCTTTGGCGAGCGTAGCGACAATCGCCGCGCCGGTGGGCGTTGTGAGCTCGACGTTCGGACCGGCCGAGTAAACCGGCGCGCCCAGCAGCAGCGCGGCAGTGGCCGGCGCGGGAACGGGTAACGTTCCGTGCTCGGTGGAAACCGTTCCGCTTCCCACGTTGATGCGTGAGGCATAAATCTCACTTACCTTCAGCGAACCCAGCGCCGCGCACGAAGCCACGATGTCGCTGATGGAATCCACCGCCCCGACCTCGTGGAAATGAACTTTTTCCAAAGGCACGTCGTGCACTTTGGCTTCCGCCTCCCCGAGCCGCTGGAAAATGGCGAGCGAGTTCGCGCGCGCCGCATCGGAAAGCTCGGCGTTTTGGATTATTTTCTCGATCTGCGGCAGATGCCTGTGTGCTTTTTGCGCCCCGCCCAAAACGCGGAATTTTGAAGCCGAAACGCCGTTCCGCTTGGTCTTTTCGAGCGCGTAGGTGGCGCCGAGCTGCAAACTTCCCAGAGACGCTTCCACGGCCGCCCAATCCGCGCCCGCATCCAGCAGCGCGCCCGCGGCCATATCGCCGCTAATGCCGGAGAATGCATCGAAGTAGCAGATTTTCATGGAAGTAACGGGAGGCGTCCCCGCTCGCCGCGGATACTTTCATCTTACAGGTGGCACCCGCTTGAAGCCTTCGGGATCGAAACGCGTGGTGAGTGGGGTAAAATGGCGCGGACTCTTCCGTGGAGAAATGACTGCCTATGAGCCGGCTGAACAAGCCCCTTGCAACCTGCCTCGTTGTCGCATTCGCCCTGTTGGCAGTCTGTGCCTCTCCCGCCTTTGCAGAGCCTAAGCTGCTGTTCCAGAAGCCTGCGCTGAGCGCTACCCAAATCGTATTTGTATTCGCCGGCGACTTGTGGACAGTCGGAAGAGAGGGAGGAGTGGCGCAACGGCTTACCTCGGGAGTTGGGGTCGAGACCCGGCCGCATTTCTCGCCCGACGGCAAAGAGATCGCGTTCACCGGCGAGTATGACGGTAATATCGATATCTACGTAGTTCCGGCGGCGGGCGGCGTGCCACAGCGGCTCACCTGGCATCCGGCCGCGGATGAGACCGTGGGTTGGACGCCCGACGGAGCTCGCATCCTGTTCAGCTCGAACCGGGCGAGTTACTCACGCTTCTCGCAGCTTTTTACGGTGCCGAGGAGCGGCGGCTTGCCCGAAGCCTTGCCGCTACCCATGGCAGCCGAAGGATCCTACTCGCCCGACGGCACGCGGATCGCCTATGAACCGCTGGACCGGGCGTTTGCCATGTGGAAGCATTACCGTGGCGGCCGGGCTTCCGCCATTTGGATCGCCACGCTTTCGGATTCGAGTGTAGAGAAGATACCGCGCGGGACCGCAAACGACTTCAATCCGATGTGGGTGGACGATCGCGTTTTCTTTCTCTCAGACCGCAACGGCGCGGTGACACTGTTCGCCTACGACACCCGCAAGGAGGCCGTTCAAGAGGTAGTTAAGAACGGCGGTCTGGATTTCAAGTCGGCTTCGGCAGGGCCGGGCGCGATTGTCTATGAACAGTTCGGGTCGATCTTTCTTTATGATCTGAAGACTGGAAAGACGAAGCCGGTTGAGATTCGCGTGACCGCCGACCTTCCGGAAGTGCGGCCGCGCTTTGTGAAAGTGGCCGCCCGGATTCGCAACGCGGGACTCTCGCCCACCGGGGCGCGCGCCGTTTTCGAGGCTCGCGGCGAAATTCTCACGGTGCCTGCCGAGAAGGGCGACATCCGGAACCTGACCGATACGCCGGGTGTGAACGAACGGAGTCCGGCGTGGTCGCCCGACGGAACGCGCGTGGCTTACTTCTCTGACGCGTCGGGTGAATACGCGCTGCATATCGCGAAGCAGGATGGCGCTGGTGAGGTTCAGAAAATCGACTTGGGGTCGCCTGGATCGTTTTACTATAACCCGCGTTGGTCTCCCGACAGCAAGAAAATCTGTTACGTCGACAAGCGGCTCAACCTCTGGTATGTGGACCTGGCCAAAGGTCAGCCGGTGAAGGTGTTTCAAGATACTTTCACAGGGAGCCAGCAGATCACGGAAGCCTCCTGGTCGCCCGATAGTAAATGGCTGACTTACACCAAGCAAGGGCGCAGCCACATGCGAAGCGTGGAGGTGTATTCGATCGAGACAGGGGAAATTCACACGGTCACCGATAGCATGAGCGACGCCCAGTCGCCGGTCTTCGACCGGTCCGGAAAGTATTTATATCTGCTCTCGAGCACCGACGCCGGCCCGCTGATGGACTCCTCGATGACCGGCTACAGCCGGGCGTTTACCAGCAGCGTCTATGCCGTGGTGCTGAAGAAAGACCTGCCGTCGCCGCTGGCGCCCGAGAGCGATGAAGAGAAGGCCCCTGACTCGGATTCCAAAGCCGGCGGCGGCGATGGCGACGCTCCGAAGAAGGCTGCTGGCAAAGAACCGGCGCCGGTCAGCATCGACTTCGAGAAGATCAACCAGCGAATTCTCGCGCTGCCCCTGCCGGCGAAGAATTACAGGCGGCTGATTGCGGGCAAAGAAGGTGTGCTGTTCGTGGTCGAGGCAGGGCCGGTCACCAGCCTGGGAGGGCCCGATGTGCTCTCGGCTTCACGCTTCGATCTGAAGACCCGCAAGGCGGAAAAGGTGGTGGAGGGCGTTACGTTCTTTACCGTTTCTGAGAATGGCGAGAAGGTGCTTTACCGGCAGAATGCCCCGGGTGAAAATGAGGGCCAGCCGGCGCCCGGGCAGTGGACAATCGCGTCCGCGACACCTGGTCCCGCGCCGACCACTGCCGCGGGCGGGCGAACCGGCCCCCAGAGCCTGAAGCTGGATGCAATGGAAGTGCGCATTGATCCGCCGGCGGAGTGGAAGCAGATGTATCACGAGGCGTTCCGATTGGAGCGCGACTTCTTTTATGACCCGGGTTTCCACGGGTATGACTTGATGGCCGCTGAGAAGGACTATGAACCCTACCTCGAAGGCTTAGCGTCACGTGTGGATCTGAACTATCTCTTTGAAGAGGCTTTGGGCGGTTTGAGCGTTGGGCATCTGCGCGTGGGCGGGGGCGATTTTCAGGATGTGAAGCATGTACCCGTGGGATTATTGGGCGCCGATTACAAGGTCGAGAACGGCCGGTACCGGTTCGCGCGTGTGTTCGATGGAGAAAATTGGAATCCACAACTGAGAGCGCCGTTGACACAGCCGGGCGTCAACGTGACGGTTGGCGAATATCTTCTGGCCGTGAATGGGCGCGAAGTACAGGGCGCCGACGAGGTCTATAGCTTCTTTGAAGGCACGACGGGAAAATCGGTCCGGCTGAAAGTGGGTCCCGATCCGGGCGGCGCCGGCGCGCGGGAAGTGATCGTAGTGCCGGTCGGGTCCGAGCAGGCGCTGAGAAATCTGGCCTGGGTGGAAGACAACCGGCGCAAGGTGGATGAGCTCAGTAAAGGGCGCTTGGCTTACATCTATCTGCCCGATACTGCCTCGGGCGGCTATACCTTTTTCAATCGGTATTTCTTCCCGCAGGCCGGCAGGGAGGGCGCTGTAGTGGACGAGCGCTTTAATGGCGGCGGCACCATGACCGATTACATCCTGACTTACTTGCAGCGCCGCTTATTGAATTACCGCACCACGCGGGATGGGGAAGATACCACTTGGCCGGTCAGCCTGATTCCTGGCCCGAAGGCGCTGATCGTCAATGAATATGCGGGCTCAGGCGGCGATGCTTTGCCCTTTCATTTTCGCGAGCTCAAGATCGGCCAGATGGTGGGCAAACGCACCTGGGGTGGATTGGTTGGATTCTTCGGACCTCAGGAGCAACTCATGGACGGTGGTATCGTTTCCACGCCGAGCCGCGGTTTCTACACGCCGCACGGCGATTGGGAAGTGGAAAACCGCGGGATTGCGCCCGACATCGAAGTGGACCTCGATCCCGAGGCAGTGCGGCAAGGCCACGATCCACAGCTCGAAAAGACCGTAGCGGTGCTGCTGGCGGATTTGGATAAGCACCCGATTCCCGCCGGCAAGAAACCCTCCTATCCGAAGTATCAAATAGGCCAGGCTCCGAAGTAAAGCTCGTCTCGCAAGGCGTGGTGACGTGGCGACGGCAGTCATGCCTGCCGCGTCGGCATTCTTGCCGACGTTCCCCCAGTGAGCGTCTCAACTCCGGACGACAGATGTCGAGACGAATCTCGACACGGCAGGCATGACTGCCCGCGGCGCAAAGGTGGTGGAGCACCGCGCGCCTCACCACATGTACCAGGCGCCGCGAGCCAATACCCAGATGGCGAGCAGGGCGTTGGTGGTGGCGTGCGCCACCACGGCGTCGCCAATTCTCCCTCGGGCGAGAAACACCACGGCATAGAGTATGCCTGCCACGATCCCGGCAAGCCACCGATCTCCATGCGGGAGGCCGAACACGATCGAGGACGCCAAAACGGAAAAGTAAGTCCAGGTTCTCGGATCGACGGACTCGAAATGGCTGGAAATTAAGCGACGGATGAGATAACCACGGAATGCGAGCTCCTCGGCAATGGGTACGGTGACCACGGCGCCCAGAACGCGAAAAGTCAGCCAGGCGACTTTGGCGAAGGGAGTCCAGGACGCCAATCCGGTCGCGATGCCATTGTCGGTATGGGCGCCTGAGAATGAATCCAGTCCCAGCCACATGACGAAGACGGCGCCGCCGGCGATTGGCGCGAACCACCCGAAATGCCAGTCCAGAGAGGCGTACGTAGAGCGGAAAAACCACAGAGCAGCAGCCGCGGCAAAGAACCGGAGAGGATAGAGCCATTCGAATCCGCCGGAGGCGGCACGGGAGATCATCGCCGCGGCAAGAATCATCAATAAGGGCATCAAGTACGCAGCAGTCCGATTTTCCACCAGATCCACCGGCTTGTCTTCGAGGGGCCGGTCCGTATTCCTTACCGCTACCCACGACGAACGCTGGGCGGAAACGGCGAATCCCAGCGTCAAAAAGCTAACAGCGATCCAGCCGGCTTGCGAATGAAACCCGTACACCGCAACATCCGTCGCACCCGCGTGGCCGATGAGTATCAGCGCTGCAATTCTCGCCAAGTTCATCAGCCAAACAGCCAACAAGCCGGCGGGAACCAGGAGAAGCGCCTGAGGGAAGCGAAACTCTTTGCGGAAGAACCAGAGCCACAGAATTAGGAAAACCAGCATCAATCCAATGCCTTCGATTCCGGAGCAGCGAGCGCCAACCTCGACCTGGAAGCGTTGTGTACCGATTGTCCAGGTCTTAGGGTCTGCCACAACGCCCGAGACCACCAGGCGCAGCAGCCATTCAACCATCGCGAAAGTCGATCGGGTCGCATGCTCCCACAGCCACTCCCGAAGTCCCGCTAGCTCCGCCGCTACGGTTGCTCCAAGGGCGGCGTAAGACACGGCGGAACCCATACCGCGGAGAAGCCGGGAACAGAGCATTGGCGGGAAGAATGCGAATATTGCCAGAATAACGGCAAGTAACGCTAACCCCCACAGTGCCCCGGCTACAAGGAAACTCTCTAAATAAGCTGTACCCTTGGGAAACCTTACAGTGAACAGGCCATGGAAGGCCAACATCGCGCAAACGTGCCCCGCAAGGTACCGCCAGCCCGCTAGGGGCTGCACGAGCTGAGTAAGAATGAGCGATCGATAGGAACATTGCGCGGTTTTATAACCAAAGGCGAGAAAAAGACCTGCGAACGCCACAAGCCACGCCGCTATCCAGTGGCCCGAGAGGCCTCGGCCTCGAATGAGAGAAAGCGGAATTAGCTCCAGGCCGCAAAGCGAGCCAAGCAGCAGGACGCGCGGAAGAATACCCGCTGTGAGCAACGCCATCAAACCGGTTGGCACCGGGATGTTCTTGGTGAGAGTGGAATTCACAACGCGCGGGTTGGGTCAGCGAGAAATTGTCACAAGGAGGGAGACATCCCTTCGCTCTTGAGGGTCACTGCGCTGGATCTCAATGCCACCAACCCGCATTGCCCGGCAGCTCCTCAGCGTTTCCGAGCCGCGCGAACAACGAGCAAGCCGCCGGAGATCAGCAACACGGCGCTCAAACCGGAACCTGGATCGAGTTCAGGAACCGCAAAGGCCATGAGAGACCCAGCCGTGCCGAGAAGGAGCAACGCAAAGCCAATTGTTTTCTTCATTCGATCAACCCTCCGTCACATGCTACGGATGTTTCTGAGCAATGAAAAAAGTAGTGGGTCAGTTTACCCAATACCGATGAAGACCTTCCGTGTGGAAGGTTTGACTTCGCCTTTGAGGGTCGGCGTTCTGGGGCTCAGCGCCAGCGCGCATAACGCGGCAATCTTCAGCGTTTCCGAGCCGCGCGAAGAACCAGCAGGCCGCCTGAGATCAGCAGTACGGCGCTCAAACCGGAACCCGGATCGAGTTCGGGAACCGGAGAGGCAATTAGAGATCCGGCCGTGCCGAGAAGGAGCAACGCGAAACCAATTGTTTTCTTCATTTGATCGACCCCCGTCACATACTAAGGTTGTCTCTGAGCGAAGTCAAGAGAACCAATGAAAAAGAGCTTCCGTATGACCGGCGACCAGCGTCGATGTTGTGGAAAAAGTGGGCCGGCGCGGATGGTACGTGGCGTTTTCGAGATTGATCTTCCTGCGCCTCTCACCACATGTACCAGGCGCCGCGAGCCAATACCCAGATGGCGAGCAGGGCGTTGGTGGTAGCGTGCGCGACCACAGCATCGCCGATTCTTCCTCGGGCGAGAAACACTGCGGCATAGAGTATGCCCGCCGCGATTCCGGCGAGCCAGCGGTCGCCATGCATGAGGCCGAAGGCGACGGAGGACGCCAAAACGGAAAAGTATGTCCAGGTTCTGGGATCGATGGACTCGAAGCGGCTGGAAATCAGGCGGCGGATGAGATAACCACGGAATGCGAGTTCCTCGGCAATGGGCACGGTGACGACGGCGGCCAGAACGCGAATAGCCAGCCAGGCGACCCTGGCGAAGGGGGGCCAAGAAGCCAATCCGCTCGCGATGCCGTTGTCGACATGGGCGCCGGACAATGACTCCAGAGCCAGCCACATGACGAAGACAGTGGCGCCGGCTGTTGGCGCTAACCACCCGAAATGCCAGTCCAGAGAAGTGTACTTAGATCGGAAAACCCATAAAGCGGCAGCCGCGGCAAAGAACCGGAGAGGATAGAGCCACTCGAATCCGCCCGAGGCGGCACGAGAGATCATCGCAGCGGCTAGAATCGCCAGAAAGGGCATTAAGTACGCAGCAGTCAGATTTTCCACCGGCTTGTCTTCGAGGGGTTGGCCCGCTTCCGTGACCCGCACCCACGACCAACGCTGGACGGAAAGGGCGAACCCCAGCGCCAGGAGGTTAAAGGCGATCCAGCCGGCTTCCGAGTGAAACCCGTGCACCGCGACATCGGGCGAACCTGCGTTGCCGATGAGTATCAGCATTGCAATTCTCACGGTGTTCATTAGCCATGCAAGCAGCAGACCTGCTGGAATCAGGAGAAGGGCCTGGGGGAAGCGGCTCTCCTTCCGGAAGAACCACAGCCAGAGGATCGAGAAGACCAGCATCAATCCAATGCCCTCGATACCAGAGCAGCCTCTTGTGAGATTCACTTGGAAGCGCTGTGTGCCGATTATCGAGGCCTTGGGGTCCGCTACGACGCCGGAGACGACCAGCCGCAGCACTGATTCAACCGATGCGAAGGTTAAACGACTAAGGGGCACCCACGCCGCATTGCGAAATTCCATGAGCACCACTGTTGTTAGGGTTGCCCCGGCCGCGGCATAAGCAGAGGCGGCGCCGGCGTTGCGGAGCGACTGAACACAAAGCGTCGGCGGAAAGAATGCAAATACCGCCAGAACCATGCCAAGGAGGGCTAACCCCCACAATGCCGCGGTAACAAAGAAATGCTGTAGCTGAGGTGTGCCGTGGGCAGGCGAAAGAATGGAGAGGCCAATCAAGGCAAGCATCGCGCATAGATGACCTCCCAGATACGGCCACGACACAGGGGTTCGATCGAGCTGACCGGAAATCAGCGATCGAAATGAGCTATGTGCCCTGCTGTAACCAAAGGTGAGAAAAATCGCCGCGAAAGCCACAAGCCATTCGGATATCGTGACTCCACCGAGCCCCCGTCGGATGTAGGACGAAATCGGAATCAGCTCCAGCGCGAAAAGCGAGCCAAGCAATAGGAGGCGCGGAAGAATGCCCATCGAGCGCACCGCCATCAAGCCAGTTTGCACCGGAGCGTTCTTGGGGAGAGTGGAATTCACATCGAGCGGATGAGGTCAGTGAGGAATCGTTGCAAGGAGTAGATTTGACGTCACCCTTGAGGGCGGCCGTGCCGGGAGTCAGTGCCAGCTCGAATAACCGGTAAACTTTAACGTTTCCGAGACGCGCGAAGAACCAGTAAACCGCCTGACAGCAGCACCAAGGCGCTCAAACCGGTACCTGGGTCGATTTCCGGCGCGCCACAATCAGTAACGCATCCGCCCCCCATC
>Ga0302325_10028515_pt1 | contig 11553 bp, 16 predicted proteins | sample Palsa_T0_2_FD_201948 | JGI IMG/M metagenome (GOLD analysis project Ga0302325, IMG submission 201948) | Peat permafrost microbial communities from Stordalen Mire near Abisko, Sweden - Palsa_T0_2 | ecosystem: Environmental > Terrestrial > Soil > Palsa > Peat permafrost | place: Sweden: Abisko... | reverse complement strand
TCAATTTCCTAGTTTCTCTCCAAGAGAGCCACTACAAAAGAATATTGACTATTTTCACACAGCATATATTTGTTCCGCAGCAAAAACCCCACCCGGGCTCTGGTCCGCCGCTACCCCTTCTAGGTGAAAGCACGTATCTTCTATTGTATCCAAGCTGTTATCGTATCAACTATGCAGTGGCAGACTCCAATATTTGATTAAATGCGGAGGTGGAGTTAAACTACCAAGTGGCTGGGCCGGAGAGTGGATGGCCGCGAAGAAGCTGGATTGTAACCCATTATTAGCACACTCTAGGCTGTTCCGAGCATCTAGGGCTGCTATCCATATAGGTTTAATATAGTAATAAGAGGGCTTTAAAGAAGGAATAAAGCGTATTATTAGTCGAATTAATATAACCTTAAATATTTTAAGAAAACTTGGGACATCCTCTAAATTCTAATGAGATTATAAAAGCGGTCTAAAATCATTAATAAATACTTATTATCCTTCGAGAACCCGAGGAACCTTTAGAGATGTTATGTATCAATTGTCTCACAGGATTATTACATTTAGTGCGGTTTTTCTATTTAGCACGAGCGTCGGCAGCCTACCCACTTTACATAACAAATATTACTAGAGAGATTATCCCATCACCGCGGAGGAACCTTGCACCTCAGTAAATCCCATATAGGCTTCTGTTGAATACTACTAGCATTAGCACGGGATTTAGCCCCTTTCGCAGGAGGCATAGGTACCTCTGCTTCTGTCTCAAAGTAAGCACCAGCCATCTCAAAAAAGTCGGTATCCGTAAGGTCATTGTAATTCCCATCACACTATATCCAACTGATCAGCTTAGTAACTTCATAAGGTCGAGGAGTATCTGACATCCTGTTTGATTTGATTCAACAACGCGTTGATGTCGGGCGTGTCATGTTCTGGCACGGTCTCCCAGCTTGGCTTCGCATGCAGATGGAAGAAAACTTCAAACGACGGCTGCAGAAGCTTTCCTTTTACTTCGTTTCCGCTTAAAAAGAGAACTCGATGAAAACGTCCGAATCTTCTCTTGACTTTAATCTGCCATCTTGAGTAAGGTTTGGGTTAAAGTGAGTAATCTATTCAACGTACTTGTACACGGAAGCTGAAGTCTAGTAGACTTTCAAGGGTATGCGACTTAACTTTCTCTCGTTCCCCAGTTTTGTTCTCATCATTTGTATTTGACGCTCGTTCACCTTCACCTGAGGCAACGGCATCATCACTCTTAATTTCTTCCTTGTCTGATGTGGTTGTGTTTCCAGCAGCATTTCCTTTCTCTTCACGGCTGGGAAACAATGCTACTGAAATAGCACGCTTTGTCACTGCGGGTCGCTTGACAGTGTATTTCAGATCAGGAGTCAGAGTCTTCGTGTGTTCGTGGGTCCCAGCCCAGAACCATTGGTAAATAGGACTCTTCAGCTTGGTTGAAACTTTCTTGCCCAGACAGCGGGATTTCTGCTTTCGAAGCTAGCTCCTCATTCGATGGTGTGACTGTACTTGAATTAAAAAAAAAGGTCTTCTTACTCGTCTTCCCAAAAGAATTGCTTTCACATACCATCCGTAATTCGATGTGCACTCAAACTCCACGTGGCCAAAGCATATTCAACCGTCAACGCCTTAGACCGGGTCAAACCCAGAGAAACATTCGCAGACGGCGTTTGTGATGCCGCTATGGAGATATTTCCCGAGAAAGTTGTCTCTGTGCCTCGAGTCACCGTCAATGCTGCCGAAGGATCTGATTCCGGCTTCATGGAAAGCTCCTCATCGGCCCAGGGACTCAAATATTGAAGGCAGATGTCTTGGAAGAAGTGTTCGTGTCTATTTCTAAATTCGAAACCATGCATCAATATGGAGGAGAAGATTTAAGGTAACTGGGGAAGGACTAACTGTGTCTGGTTTTCGTAGTTCAGGATAGTTGTTTCAATGTTGAAGCGAGCTGCGACGTGATATTTCCCGTGGTGACGTTCAATTGTTATCAAAGGATCGAGTATGGATATCGAAGCATAGGGCTTGGCTACATTGGAAGGTCCCCGTGCTGAAAGATTTGGAAGGAGGTAGCACTGGATGTCTGATCGCTCGTCCTCTTTTGCTTTTTGCTTCCCTCGTCTGATCATTTTCCTGGCCTAATTAATGGTATGCACTGTTTTAAATCCAAAATGACAAAAGACGGAACTGTCAAAAGCGGAGACAATACAATTAAAGCAAAAGTGAGATCGAGCGGAGAACACGTCCAAGGATCGCATGCACGTCAAAAATTTGTGGAACCAGGTCACAAATGCGTCCTCAGCCGCAGCGCTTGGAGCAGAAATCTGCCATAATAGTAACCGTCAACCTATGGTACTGATAAATAATAATGACTACTATAATGGTATTTATGAACATATGGAATTGATGACGACCATGCAACACAGTGACCAATGAACGCAGATAGAAAAGACAAAATGCTTACCGTCTGCCTGAAGGCCGTGAATTTAGGCTAGTCACAAGCAAAGGACCAAATCATGTGTGCGAATAGAGATGCGTTCGAAAAGTGAACGTCTCACTGCGGTCATAACACCAGAAAACAGATCTAAAATTGTTCTAAATAGCAATATAAGCTTAAGCCCTGTGCCAGCTGAATATATCATGCTTTGGGTTGTTATTGACCATAATTCCTCTCTTTGTACTCTTTTACTCGACTTTCTCGAATCTCAAAATCAACTTTCCTGCCCTTGGCCCTGCAATAAATTCATCCACTGGCTCAATCCCCTCCGCATCCACGATATGCGAACTATAATTGGTGTATACTGCTGCTAACATAACGAGCATTTCTACGCATAAGTAGTTAGCACAGCCATAGAAGAAAAACATACATGAAACCCGAGGCCAAAAGAATAAGAATGACCCAAAGCAAAGAACTCACCCTGTATAGCAAACGCTTTCCCAATACATCCCCTGGACCCACTCCCAAACGACCAAAACCACTCCGCAACCTCCTTCTTTCGCTCTCCCATCCACCTCTCCGGCAACCACTCCTCAGCCCGCTCAAACACCTCTTCATTCCGATGCACCGAGTACGGCGCCGCATGTGCCACCACACCCTCTGGAAGCATGAACCCATGCAGCATAGCTCCTCCACGTGGTGCCACACGAGGTTGGCCCGCAGCACCAGGTGGGTATAACCGCAATGTCTCGTAAAGCGTAGCATTTAGAAGTGGAAGAGCATCCAAAGCGCGGGGGATAGCGGAAGGAGGGATAAAAATGGAGGGTGAGAAAGCACTGCCTCCAGAGGTAGAGGGTGGAAAGAGCAGAGGTAGATTGATAGAGCGTAATTCCGCCCGGAGAGCGGTTTGGAACTCTGGGTGCGTTGAGAGCTCATACATGGCGTAGGTGAGGTTGATGCCTGAAGTTTCGTGGCCGGCGATGAGGTGACATAGCATATCTGAGGCGACGGACTTGCGGAGGAAATCTGGACCTTCGGTTGGGGAAGGAGGAGTCTTTTGCATGCTTTTAGTCTGGGAGGATAATCGTTGCGCGTAGACGACTGGAGCAGTGCTTGCGGGGTCGATGGAGTTATTCGTGACGGCGTCATGGACACGTGAGCACAGCTTCCAGCACATGTCCTCCATGTAAGCTTGGCCGTCCAGGGCCGCCTGCGCAACGAGGTTGATGCCGATTCGTTCCAGGTTCTTGGTTAGAGTTGGTAAGCGTCCTGCCCAGAAGAAGCCGTTCTTGACGACTGCGAAGGCCTTGAGGAAGTGACGGCAGGCATCTTCATCGTCGAGGAAGTCAGTGCCATAGGCACTGCCAAATTCGTATGCCGACATCGTATCCATGCTGAAAGCCATATTGAGACGTAGGACATCAATCGAAGCCCCAGTAGCTGCAGAAGTAGCAATTTTGGGAAGGACTTTCTTTGTTAAGATGCGAGAATTGAACGCGGAGATGTCTGACGAGTTTTGGACGTAGGATTTGGAGTAGACGTTTGAGAATAGACGTTTATGGGCCGAGTGTGGTCCAGAGTGGATTTTGGCGACCAAGGGAGGTGTCCCGTAGTTGATGAATGCTTCATACCAGGCGTTCTTCTCCCAATCCCCATAAATCGTCTTCAGACCATCGAGTGTGCACACACTCACCTCCTCTGGCGCGAGGCGCACGACTGGTCCGAGCCGCTTGTGAGCATCCCATACGGTGCGGTTCTCGCGCTTGCGGTACCGGATCGAGATCAGCCATATCGAGGAGAAGGGAACAGTGGGATGTGCGTTGGGGATAGCGTTGAGGGGTTGGAGCCTACCAAAGTTCATTTGGACGAAGTAGAGGATCAGCAGGAGGGGCGGAAGGAGAAGCCCCAGAGCCAGGGAGGCCATGAGAGGGACTGGTGGAGGATCTGTACTGGGAGAAGGAGATCAGAGGCGGGACGGGTCCGAGACCGAGGGAGGAAACAAAGAACAAGCCGCTTGGTTTTGCACACGGGTGATGAAAGGAGATGCGAACCGGAATATTGACGTTTCTTGACAGAATATCCAGTAATCTCTCTTGTCTTCGAGCACCTCGACCTGCATCAGCCATCACCCAATAGCCCCAAGTGTAAAAAGAACTCGGCGGAAAATCATTCGACTCCGGGGCAGACAGCGCTGAGGTTGCCCGCTAACATATCTCCGTAGCGGTGGGGCAGCTGTAGAATTCGTTAGAGTGGCCTATCAGGGCAAACTTTAATAGCGTTGTGTCAGGGTGACATTATGGCTTCTCAGCGTGTATTTTGCTTGGCTCAAGGCCTCGTGCACTAGACAATTTTTTAATATACCCTGCTGTGTTATCAGTTATTTTAACGTACCCTAGTGGAGCCTTCTAGCACGCCGCATTTACTTAGCCAACAGAACTGTGCCCTGTAAGCATAGGACCTTCAGCGCAAATTATAGCGCCAACGGCCCAGGAATTCAGGCCTCTATTATCCACGCCAGCCCCTAGGAATATATCCTCACTATTACCTACCTTCTCAAGACTTAATTTTCAAAGGTATACACAACGGGGGGCTCCCACCGCCCCCCGGACCCCCGGCGAACCCTATCTAACCCTAACCACTAACCCTAAGCCGCGCTACGCGCCTAACCCTAATGAAGTTAAAAGAATTAGAGAGTGTTTTAAAGGCGCTGAAATAAGTGAGTTACAGCAATATACGTAGTGATGTGCGTGCTGAAAAGTCGTAAAAATTATGGTTAATTGATTGGCTAGATTAATGCGGCATGCCAGAAGGCTTTACTAGGGTACGTTAAAATAACTGATAATACAGCAGGGTATATTAAAAATTCGTCCTCGTGCACTGTCAATTACAGGGGGGGAGCCCTAGAGACAACCCGAGCTCCCCGCCCCACCCCACTTCTGCGGCCCGTGCCTAGCCAGACTTTAGTGAGCAGCTATGGCCGACTCTTGCGCAACACTGCACAAGTTCGACCTTCCTACCACAGTTCAAGAGTTTTATCCAAGCGTTACTTGGATATTTAATTCCTTTTGAGTACAAACTTCCCATTGCGTGGGTTTATGTTCGAACACAAAAGCGAACTGTTATCTGAGAGCTGGATCAGGGAGTCAGGTTGAGATAATCACGGAACTGATATTGAGCCGGAAGCTTTTTTGCGTGTGTTAGACGAAATGTCTAGCTTTTTTTTTTGAAGTCTATAAAATGGTATTCTTAAAAGCTCGAAACAACTCCAAACGCCCCCAATCCGAGTCCCAAGAATCCAGCATACCGCCGACTCCTATTAAAATACACGGACCCTCCAAGATTGTCGTCCAAAATCATCAAATCTGGCTGCCTCTCCCACATTACAGTGCTATCCCGTGTTCCACCGAGTACGTCCTTTCCTTCCTGATAATCATTTGCTGGCTATCGTTGCTCCGTGTGCTGACCCCATCGTCACCAAGCGCAAAACCGTGCATCACAGTCGCCGTATGACTGACCGAATCTCCTCGTAACATGCTGTGATTCATAGTGTTCCCGTGCACTGATTCGTAATTTATGTCCAAATTATCCTGACCCTCCAATTGTTCGGGTTCCACCTTATTTTGGTGAATTGTGCCTTGCGGAACGTTCGACGCAGATTTATCACTCTTCCCAAAGAGATCTCGGAGGCCATAGCTGCCGTTTGGGCTGGAATCTGTGAATTCGGTCTTCGCTTGCTCGCCCCAGTTTGTGCTAATTGTTGACATGAAGGGCTTGAGGCAGGGAGTTGTTGCTGTCACGACGGAGAAGGCAATTTCGACTTGTGTCCAGGCGGAGAAAAATACGCCGTCGAAGCTAGGATCGGTGGTGAAAAACGCTTGGAAAAAGAAGTGGATCCTCAGGGCGCAAAATATAATAGTGCTGATACTGTTAGACTTAAGGATTAAGAGGGAAGTGAGGAAGACTTACGGCAGGCGGATACCGAAGGCCGCGATGACTATGGCCTTTTGCGACAGCGGCATGCGTAAACCTGCAACGAGGAAGAAAGACATTCCAAATATAGCGACCTCCGAGATAATGTTGAAGGCTGTTATGACTTGCCACCGTACAAGCTGTAATGGCACACCGTCAGTTTGCAAAACAACAGGGTCCATGTTCCTAGTGGTTTATCGCAAGCTGCTCAGGAATAGCTTACCATTGACGGACATTGGTCAGATGTGACGTCTGTCCACGGTTTTCGTATATGGCATCGTAGGCTGATAGCACCAAGGGATGCAATGGTCCAGACGAAAACGAAATACCGAATGCATTTGGCCGCCTGCAAGTGTTTCTTGTACGGGCTGAGTCGAATAAATAGAAGATCGAGAGAGTGTTTCGACAGAGCCAGCGTGACTATATACAGAAGGTCTGCAGCGTAGACCAACTGTTCCCAGGGCGAGGAGTTAGCTTAGTTCGTGGCCAGCTTAAATCTTTGAAAGTGCTTGCAAGTGGGAGAGTTGTAAAAAAACCCTTGGAGTCTACGTACCTTGTCTGCCGAGACCAAGTTGACTGGATCAATACCCTCTATGACTCTGCCCCACCCATGGTGGACGGACACACATACAACTGATGATTGTGCCAGCGCAACAACCTGCTTTATCTTATGACGAGTTCCATGCCAAGGAGCTCTGATCGAGGGTTTCGTACCGTTGCAAACCCAAATACCGTATCATCTCCCAACCATGGCCCGCTAAAGTTGAAGCGTATGTATATTCGGATGACGAATGTGAGCAGAATCAGCGCAATGCCCGTGGCGGCGACAAGCACAATATCAGGGCTGTGGTCGGTAGGGGTCGCGATCAGGAAAGGAGCTGCCTGCCCCGAAGGTACAGGAGCCTGAATCGGTGCCGACATGGTAAAATCATGAAGTTGAGTAATGAAAACAAAACTGCCAAGGTGGATACATCCCGCCTAGCTTTATCATATATGGCGAATTCAAAGCTGAAAGACGTGCCTCTCCTTTACCAAGTCCCGATACGTTCCCATGGGGTTGGTGCTACACGGGCTGTCAGGGCGGCGTTCCTGCCGAAAGACTCCTCCAATGGCACGACCAAGCCATGTCCGACCGGCAATCCGCATGCTGTTCCGAGATAAACTAGCCTTCAAACAGTCTCGATAAATTTACGAGGCTCGAGCGGTGGAGCCGAAAAGAGCGCCACTCCCGGGGTAGAACCTTCTTCTATTCGTTGCTGTTACTCCCCCAGACAACCCCCACGTTGCTTGATACGGGGCACCCAATTAGAGCCAATTAAGGTTCTGCAACGCTTCGGCACAACCCTGCAAACCAGGACCAACAGCTGGGGTTCATGTTTGAATGGAGAAAAGCAAGTGCACGCATAGGCGGGGAAAGGCACCCATCGATGCACGAGGGCGTCCGGCATGTCTCCCCGGTGGGATAGGTAGTGACAGGAAATTAATAGTATTCCAATGGACCAGGGGAGGAAGGCAAAGAATGCCCCGGGCTGTGAATCCAGACTCTCTTGGGCGCAACATGCGTAAGCATGGCCCTCCGACGCCGCACTTGCTCACTGGCCATTTGCCAGTTTTGTGGGCCCATGTCCATTTCCCTTCCAAATACCACCTGCTGAACCGGCCAAAGCGCTGGAGGGAGCTTTCCCCGTCTTTTGGTTGTTGGGACCTTGCGTAACGTTCCTTCTTTCATCCTTTATCCACTGCCCAATTGCTGTCTCACTGCAAAGAAGTGGCACAATCTTGTAGCTCAAGCTACCCCATCTTGATACTTTGTTAAGGCGCATTGTAGAGAGAGCTCTACCTCCGCAATCATGGCGAGTACCGATTCGAAAGAAATAGGCGTGGAGATGCACGATATAGACGCTGAGCAAGGCGACAATCCCGACATGACGGGTACTCACATATCTGTGAAGTCAATAGGTACAGCCTACGATCAACGGGATATGCGTGTGATGGGAAAGCTCCAGGAATTGCGCGTAAGAGATGTATTTAACTGACTTGCGCAACCACTAACCGATTCAGCGAAATTTCCGCTTCATCTCCATTCTAGGCTTTGCTTGTACGCTGATGAGCACATGGGAGATCGTCCTCGCATCGACAGCTTTTGCTCTGGAGAATGGAGGTTCTGCAGGATTGATCTGGACTTTCGTGATAGTTGTAGTGGGCTACTCCTTTGTGTTCGGGTCTTTGGCGGAGATGGCTTCGATGTAAGAGCGCATTCCGTATCAGTGGTTCGTGAGTTAACGAGACACAGGGCTCCTACTTCAGGAGGTCAATATCATTGGGTATCTGAGTTTGCGCCGAGAAGATTCCAACGTTTGATGAGCTATATGACTGGATGGGTATAGTTGCAATCTTTGTGTAATAGTAGCGTTTGTTTTGCTAATGTTGTCTATATAGCTTTGCGTGTGGGGTTGGGTATGTCCCTATACAACTCGATACTGTTTACGCACATATAAATGCTAATATATCAATAGTTAAGCGGCATTGCAGGAGTTTGCTTCTTCACAGCTCAATTAATCGAGGCCCTCATCATCCTCAACCATCCGACGTTTGTTCCTCAGCCATACCACGCGACACTCCTTATCATAGCTGTTGCTGCATTCTCCATCTTTTTCAATACGTTTCTTGCTAAGAAGCTACCGCTTGTGGAGGCGATCCTGCTCCTCATTCACATTGCTGGCTTCTTCGCCATCCTGATCCCTCTTTGGACCCTAGCTCCACGAGCCAATGCGAAAGACGTTTTTACGACCTTCAACAATGGTGGAGGGTGGAATAGTGAAGGAACATCTGCACTAGTCGGTATTCTAACTGCAGTCATTTCGTTGACTGGTTCTGATTCTGCCGCGCATATGTGTATGTTGACTTTCCTCCAAGCTATTGTTGAGTTCCATTTAACTGACACGATACCATAGCCGAAGAAACAAAAGACGCGGGTGTCATTCTTCCCCGATCAATTATGTGGTCTATTGTTGTCAACGGCTCTCTTGGATTCATCATGCTAGTCACTTTCTGCTTCACTTTGGGTGATCTTGACTTAATCCTCCAAACACCTACCTACTCGCCTCTCGTCCAAGTGTTCTTCAACACCACGAACTCGTATGCTGGCTCCAACGTCATGACTGCAATCATTATCATCACTCTCGTCGCCTCAGCCATCTCCACCATCGCCACCTGCAGTCGCCAACTCTGGGCCTTCGCTCGTGACAAAGGACTTCCATTTTCTTCCGTCCTGGCACACGTACGCTCCCCTATCTACTTACCAGCGTATCAGCTAACATCAAGCAGGTCTACCACGGTTGGGACATCCCCCTAAACGCCATCTTCATGAGCTTCATAGTCACCGCCATCCTCTCACTCATCAACCTCGGCAGCACAGTCGCAATCCAAGCCGTCGCCTCTCTCTCCGCCTCAATGCTCCTAACCTCCTACATGGTCTCAATCTCCACCCTTCTTCTCCGACGTTACACAGGCCCTAACCTGCCCACCCGTCGCTGGTCCCTTGGTCGCTGGGGAGCGGTAGTTAATATTGTTGCTTTGTGCTTTTTGAGTGTTTTCTGGATTTTCTCGTTCTTTCCGCCGACGGCGGTAGTAACGACCACGACGATGAATTGGAACTCGTTGATGTTTGCTATTATTGTTGTTGTGGCGTTGGTGTATTATTTGTTGAAGGCGAGGCATGAATACGTTGGGCCTGTTATGTTGGTGAAGCGAGATAGCTAGTGGGAAGGTCTAAGAGAACGATGGTTCCTGCTGCTGGGGATGAGCCATTAGTTGATGGTCGGCAACTATGTCGCCTGTCAACTGGTCACTTTTGGTGGTAGCTATAATGAATGTGACGGTCACGGGGCAACAGAACCTCTCCGGATGAGGATAATCCGTTAATGAAATGGGACTTCCTGCTTCCAATTATCCCACATTTTGCGTACTGCAAACCTCATGCAGACTTTCTTGCTCGCACTGCCAAGGAAGCCGGTGGGGCGACACGCACTCTCTCAATTCGCCTACATCAGACCTTAATATCCTCGTCAGAAGAAACACGATTAAGAGAAGCTTTTCTACACTCTAAAGCCACAATTCAAATGATCTGATACTCCCCGGACTCTCCCTACCCCACAAAGCTTTACTATGAGTCTCTTAACTGAACGTTTAGAGGACTTCGAAAGCTCCTGGATAATATTGTTTCATGCTGTGAGAAACAGACCCGAAACTTCTCTATAGAAAAGTTTTGTGCGTGATTGCTTTCCCTATTTATTCGTTCTTGTAAGGTGCTTGAGCATCTAATGGCTCGCAGGGATTGAGTGTTTCAATTCAATTCAGCTTTGTAGTTGATGCCGAATTTTATTGAGCCAATATTGACATTGAATACTTGATCGTAGTAAGTTCCTTGCCTTTAGACAGGAAATATGGGGAGGCCTTCTCCTAACTCTCTCTATCCTTCTCCATACTGAGCGTTGGCTCTGAAAGCTAACATGCTGAGCTCTGGCTACATCGGACCTTGCTTTTTGACTGTTCGACTTGGCGAGCTCTACCCCGCACTCTCCTACATCTTTATCGCTCCTATCCTCGAACTTTATTCTGGCTCGTACTAGCTCGTTGTATTAACCATTACTGTAGCTTTTTTTAGGCATGATCGTTGGACCTTTGTTTGCCACGGCTGTTATTGCTAGATTGTGGATTCTGTTTCTCAGATGGCGAGGGAGAAGATGTACAGTGGACAGCGCCCTGAAGCTGTACTTTCCAACTAGGAGGAGTTCAGCGCCGAATTTGTCAGGAGAATTGATTTAGTGGACATCAATAGTGATGAGGAGTTCGACGACACAGCGCAAGATTTGGAAACATAGCATGAGAATCACTGGATATCTCCTAGTCTGCTCAAGCAGCCTTGATACATTCTTTGCAGAACCACGAGATCCGTGAACGAACCAGCAAAAACATAGGTTTCCAAAAACCATTTAGGCTTGCTGCTGCTAAGGCTGTGTGTGGCGCAAGAAAAGTATTTCGAAAAGGAATACTCATTATTAAATCGAGGTCCGATATACCTTTAAATAAAATATTTAAAGATTATTTCGTCGAGTTTACTTTTAAATAAAATATTTAAAGATTATTTT
>Ga0302325_10028514_pt1 | contig 11553 bp, 11 predicted proteins | sample Palsa_T0_2_FD_201948 | JGI IMG/M metagenome (GOLD analysis project Ga0302325, IMG submission 201948) | Peat permafrost microbial communities from Stordalen Mire near Abisko, Sweden - Palsa_T0_2 | ecosystem: Environmental > Terrestrial > Soil > Palsa > Peat permafrost | place: Sweden: Abisko... | reverse complement strand
GTCCTGTTCCCGACGATGCTTCCGCGCCGGGAAACCGGCCAAGTTTCTGCCGAACTCTCGGCCGCAGCCGACCGGCACGTCGGCCGTACGCGCCGACCGCACGCCGAACCGCACGCCGAACCGCACCCGTGGATGACACGGCGGCATCGGAGCATTATAAGAATACGAACACGCTAGGAGTCAGAAGCCATGTCCGCCGCCAACGTCCTCGAGATCAATGACCTCAACTTCGACACCGAGGTGCTCAAGTCCTCCGTGCCGTTCTTGTTGGACTTCAGCGCGACTTGGTGCGGCCCCTGCAAAGTCCTTTCGCCCATCGTCGACAAGCTGGCCGACGAGTTTCAGGGCAAGGTCAAGGTCGGCAAGCTCGACATCGACGACTCGCCCGACGTGGCCCGCAAGTTCGGCATCCGCGGGGTCCCCACGGTCCTGGTATTCAAGAGCGGTCAGGAGTCCGGTCGTCACGTCGGCGTGACGAACAAGGAGACGTTGATCAAGCTCCTGGGCGTGTGACCACCTCCACGGCCGCGCCGGGGGTCGAGTCGCCGCTGATCGCGCGGCGGGCTCGGATGTCGAGGTTTCTGCGGATCCTCGTCACCATCACCGCCGCGATGCATCTGCCGGTCGCGCTCGGCGTCGCCGAGCTCGCGCGCCGCCTCGGCTGGCCGTCCCCAGCGCTCATCGGCTGGGGCTGGGCCGTCGCGGGCGTCGCTCTCTTCGCCGGCCGCGCCCGCGCGGCGATGCCCGATCGCCGGGGTCGCAATCCTGCGGTCGTCCGCTTCTTCGACATTCCGTACTTCATCCACTGGTGTGCGGCGATCTGGACGCTCATCCCGTCGGTCGTGGCCACGGTGGTGTCGCCCGTGGTCGACCTGATCCAAGGGCAACCCATGCACCTGCCCGTCGGCGTCTACATGGTCAGCTACCTCTCGGGGCTCGTCGTCTGCGCGTACGGGGTCCTCGTGCGGCGCCGCTGGGTGCGGGTCGTCGAGCGAGAGGTCGCCATCGCGGGCCTCGACGCGCGGCTCGAGGGGATGCGGATCGCGCACCTCTCGGATCTGCACATCGGGACGATGTCGCCTCTTTCCTGGGGCTTGCGCTGGGCGCGGGCGGCGAACGCGCAGAGACCGGACGTGGCCGTCGTCACCGGCGACATGGTGACGAGTGGCACCGATTTCCACGCCGACGTGGCGGAGACCCTCGGCGCGCTCAAGGCCCCCGGCGGCGTGTTCGCCTCGATGGGCAACCACGACTACTTCGGCGAAGGCGAGCCGCTCGTCAGCCTGCTGCGGGCCAAAGGCGTGACCGTGCTGCGCAACGAGGGGGTCCTCGTCGAGCGCGCCGGAGCCAAAGTGTGGATGGCCGCGATCGACGACACGTGGACCCGGCGCGACGACGTCGAGAGCGCGATGCGCCACCGGCCCGAGGGGGCTACCGCGATCCTGCTCGCGCACGATCCGAACCGGTTCGACGCGGCCGCCAAGGCGGGCGCCGACCTCGTGCTCAGCGGCCACACGCACGGCGGCCAGATCGCGATGCCCTTCTTCACGCGCTGGAACTTTGCCAGCTTTGGCTATCCGTACAACGTGGGGTTTTACCGGCGCGATCGCTCGGTGCTCTACGTGCACCCGGGCCTCGGCACGACGGGCCCGCCGATCCGGATCGGCGTGGCGCCCGAGGTGACGATCCTGGTGCTCAAGAGCGCGCCGGTGAGCTGAAGGGAGCTGAGCCAGCGGCTCACGGCGAATCGACGTCGTCCACCCACTCCATCCGCGCGAGCGGGACGTCGCTCCCGTAGACCAGCAAGGGGGCGAGCGACTGCGCGAGCCCGCGCACCGCCGGGGGAAGGGAATCGAGACTGACGCCCGTGGCTTGGCCAACGCCGGCCAGCTCGAGGGCCTTCTCGATGAGCGAGCTCGCCTCCGACGGCGCCTCGACGATCGGCGCGTCGTCCGGCAGGTTCGCGGCCTCGCGCGCGGCACGGAGAGCATCGCGCAGCCCGCCCAGGTGATCGATGAGATGCTTCTCGATCGCCTGCTGCCCCATCCACACGCGACCGCGTCCAACGGCATCCACGTCTTCTTTGGTCATGTGGCGGCCTTCGGCGACCCGACCGAGGAACGCGTCGTAGAATTGATCAACCTTGTGCTCGAGCTCGCGCTCCTCGTCGGGCGTGAAGCCGCGGTAGAACGACTCGACGTCGGCGCGCGGCGCCGTCTTGTAGGTGTCGACGGTGACGCCGATCTTGGCGAGCAAGCCGCTCACGTCGGCCTTGCCATAGAAGACGCCGATCGATCCCGTGACGGTGAGCGGCAGGGCGAAGATGTCGTGGCTCGCGCTGGCGACGTAGTAGCCGCCGCTCGCCGCGACGGAGCCCATCGAGACGATGAGCGGCTTGCGCTTGCCAAGGAGCTCCAGCGACCGCCACATCACGTCGCTGGCCAGCGAAGAACCGCCGGGGCTCTCGATGCGCAGGACGACCGCGCGCACCGTCGGGTCGTCGCGCAGCTGCTCGATCGCGTCGACCATCGAGTACGAGCCCACGAGGCGCGTATCGAGCAGCGGGATGTGTTGCGAGCGCCCGTCGATGATGTCCCCGTCGAGGTACAGGATCGCGACCTTGTCGCGCGGGCCGAACGCGGGCGGCGCGCGCGTCTCGTCCTCGTACTTCACGTACGAGACGTTGCGGCCGACGAGGCTCTGGGTCACGCCCTGCAGCTCGTCGTCGTACGCGAACCCGTCGACCAGGCCCGCCTCGCGCGCCTCGCTCGCCACGAACGGCCCGCGCGCCGTCACCTCGCGCACGTGCTCCTCGGTCACGTGCCGGTAGAGCGATTCGTTTCGGACGAAGACCGCTTCGACCTGCCGCAGCCCGTCGATGTGGTCCTCGCGGGCCACGGGGCCCGCGTGCTCGTTGGTGAACTGCTCGGGCGCCGTCTTGTGCGGGCCGATGCGGACGAAGTCGCCCTTGACCCCGATCTTGTCGAGCAGTCCCTTGAGATAGATGTACTGCGAGCGCAGGCCCGCGTACCGCACGCCGCCGGCCGGGTTGACGACGATGCGGTCGGCGCTCGCGCAGACGTAGATCGCTTTGGCGCTTGCGTCCTCCCACGAGCAGAGCACCCTCTTGCCGCGCGACCGCAGCACACGGATCGCGTCCGCCAGCTCCTCGGCGTGTGCAAACGAGCTCGCCGGGTCGCTGCGCACGACCAGCGTCACCGCGGCGATATCGCGCGCATCCGCGATCCGCCACAGCTTGCGCAGCAGCGCCACGTGCTCGCGGGTCGACGGCGTCTTCTCGATGCGCAGCCAGACGGCGCGTGGGAGCTCCGGAAGGCCGGGCTGCGAGTACCCCGCGATCGTCGCCGTGGCGTATTCGGCGGGCGTGTCGCCCAGGCCGTTGCCGAAGAGGGCCCCGCCCCCGGCGCTCAGGCCATCGAAGTGCACCTCGAGCCCGGCCGTGCCCATCACCGCCGACTGCTGGTCGTTCCAGAACCGGGCGGCCTGCACGCTCGCCGAGGCACGGCCGACGAACGGAATGTCGATCCCGAGCGTGCCCCTCGGGATCCACGTATCGACGCCTTGCCAGTATTCGACCTCGAGCCCCAGCTCCACGCTGCGACGGCCCGTCGGCCGCAGGGCCATGGCCAGGGTGTAGCGACCGTCGAGCACCGGCAAGTCCGGGCCCCCGTGCGAGAGGTCCGGGATCAGCGTGGCACTCGGGCGGTTGAAATCGTGGGCGACGACGGAGAACCCGAAGTGCGTGTTCGGTCGCCACGACGCGCCCGCTGTGACGCCCGAGAGGCCATTGACGTAGGCGTTCTGCGAGTACGACCGATCGACCGACAGACCCACCGCGAAGCGCTCGCCGAGGTGCGCCGCCAGGCCCCAGGTGATCCAGGTGAAGTCGTAGCCGCGGTAGGGGAAGCCGACGCCTTCGCTGTCGGCCGCACCCCACGGCGGCTGCACGAGATCGGCGCGCAGCGACGTGGCGAGACCGAAGGGCAGTGGCGCCGAGAACGAGAGCGCATGACCGCAGCCCACCTTCTCGGCGTCGTCGGGGCAGCGCACCCAGGTCCAGCGCAGCTCGCTCCCCGGCAGCCACGCGAGGTTGGCCGGGTTGAGGACAAGCGCATCGCCGGTGTCGTCGGCGGCGACGCTGCCGCCGGGGCTTGCCACGTGCTCGGCGCTGCGAGGCAGAGGGTCGGCGCTCGCGTTGCCGCTGGAGTGCGCGACCGCAAGCGCCGTCGCCGAAAGACACACAAGAGCCGTCCGAGCCGCTCGCATTCGACCTCGCATCGTGTTCTTACGCTCTCTCAGGTGCGGCCGAACGGGCACGCGCACGCGGGCCGGAGCGATCCGACGAAGCGACGAACGAGCGCTTGCCCCTCGCACCAATCGCCCAAGCCCGAGGCCAGGTTGATGTGGCCGCAGTCGCCGACGTCGACCATCGACGCCCCCCAGCGGGCTGCGGCGGCGCGGGCGTGCTCGATCGTCGCGTAGCGGTCGGTCTGGCTGGCCACGACGACCGTGGGGCAGGGCAGGGGCGCCGCCGGAAAGCTCTGCAGCGGACCGAAGCCCACCACCGTGGGCGGAAAGCACGGACTGCACACGTCGGGCGGCGCGACGAGAAAGGCGCCGGCCACGGAGGCCTCGGGCCGTTCGCGGAGCCACTCGGCGGCCAGCAGGCACCCGACGCTGTGGGCGATGAGCACCGAGGGCCTGGTGGAGGGGCGGAGGGCGGCGTCGAGCTCCGCAATCCACCGGTCGCGCGAGATGCGCTCCCAGTCGTCGTGATCCACCCACAGCGCGTCGGGAATGGTCCGGTACCAGCGCCGTTGCCAGTGCTCCGGCTCGGAATCCCCCACGCCGGCGAGAAAGACGAAGCGAGGCCCTACGTGCAAGAGACGCATCCTGCAGCGGGCGCCGGGTCGATCTGCAGCGTGGCGTGCTCGATGCCGAACACGTCGTTCAGCTTGCGCGACACGTCGGAAAGAAAGGTGGGCCCCGAGGCCGCCGCTGCCGGCATCACGACGTGGGCGGTGAGAGCCGTCTCGGTCGTGCTCATCGCCCAGATATGGAGATCGTGCACCTCGATCACGCCCGGCAGCGCGCCGAGGAAGGCCTTGACCGCCGACGGGTCGATCCCCTCGGGCACCGCGTCGAGCATCAGGTTCATCGAGCGCGCCATGAGCGACCATGTCCCCGCGAGGATCGCGAGCGCAAGGGCGATGCTCACCAGCGGATCGAGCCAGTACCAGCGCGTGGCCAGGATGACCGCCCCTGTGATGGCGACGCCCGCCGAGAGCACCGCGTCCGACGCGAGGTGGAGAAAGGCGCCGCTGAGGTTGAGATCGCGCTTGCGGTCGCGCAGAAAGAGGAGCGCCGATGCGGCGTTGATCACTGTCCCGATGAGGGCCACCGCGATCATGGTTGCGCCCGCCGCAGGGCGCGGCTCGAGCAGGCGCCGGATCGATTCCCAGGTGAGTCCGCCCGTCACGAACAGGAGGATGAGCGAGTTGGCGACGGAGGCCACGATCGTGGTGCGCCGATAGCCGAAGGTGCGCCTCGTGGACGGTTTGACGCCTGCGAGCACGGTGGCACCCCACGCGAGGCCCAGCCCGAGCACGTCGCCGAAGTTGTGCCCGGCGTCGGCCAGCAGAGCCATCGAATGCGCCACGAGCCCCGCGATCCCTTCGACCAGCACGAACGCCATGTTGAGCCCGATGCCGAACAGAAACGCCCGTCCGCGCCGCCCCTGCATCGTGCTGTGGTCGTGCGCGTGGCCATGGTCGTGCGTGTGGCCATGGTCGTGCCCGTGCCCGTGATAGTCGTGCGTATTCATCGGATCCCAGCGCTAGATCTAACTCCGAGCCGGCTCGGGCGCACGCAAGTCGTCGGGCGGCGCCATCGGGGTCACCTGGACGAGGCCCCGGACGGCGTTGCTGAGCAGGACGCGATCGGCGCCCATCACGTCTTCGACGCGCAATACTGCTTCTTTTGCGGCCTGCGAAGGGCGCTCGAGGAGGGCGGCTCGGGCGAGGCCAGGCAGGGCGCCGGAGGCGAGCGGGGGGGTGAGCAGCACGCCGGCCCGCTCGATGAAGACGCTGTGCCGCGCCGCCTCGGCGACCTCGCCACGCTCGTTCAGAAAGAGCACGTCGTACGCCCCGGCCGCACTGGCCTCGTCGAAGGTGCGATCGTAGAGGGCCCGCGCCGTCGTCTTGTGACGCTGGAAGATCGACGCACTGTCGATGCGCTGCGCACTCCACGCCACCGGTCGCGAGGGTGCAGCGTCGGGCGGTGCGATGGGCGCGGCCGTCACCTCCACGTGCCCATCGTGAAAGAGCAGTGCGCGCACGCGCTGCGGCGACCGCCGCGCGTCCTCGGACGTGCCTGAGAGACTGCTCGCCTCGCGCACGGTTGCCGTCGTGCGCTCGGCGTCGAACGCAAAGCCGAACACCGACGCGGAGGCCGCCATCCGTGCCAGGTGTCGATCGAATCGCTCGGGAAGGGCGGCGCCCGGCTCGAGACGCATCGTCTCGATGATCTGGAAGGCCGCGTTCACCGCGCCGAGAAACCTCGCCTTGAGGAGGCACTCGTCGAATTCGGCCCCGGCGTCGGCCTCGGCCACGATGCCGCTGCCGATCCCGAGCTCGCCCCGCCCATCGACCGTGGAGACGACCGTGCGGATCGGTACGTTGAAAGCAAAGTCGCCGTCGGGCGCCACGTGGCCGATCGCGCCGCAGTAGACGCCGCGCGGCTCGGCCTCGAGCGCTTCGATGATCTCCATGGTGCGCACCTTGGGCGCGCCCGTGATGGAACCGCAGGGCAAGAGGTAACGCAGTGCCGTGCCGACCTGGAGCTCGCGATCGACTTGCGCCTCGACAGTGGACACCATCTGGTGGACCGTCTCGAACGTCTGGATCTCGAAGAGGTCGCGCGCGGTCACCGTGCCCGGTTCGGCCAGGCGCCCCAGGTCGTTGCGGATCAGATCGACGATCATCAAGTTCTCGGACAGCGTCTTCGGATCGGCGCGAAGAGCCGCGCGGATGGCCTCGTCCTCTGCGGGCGTCGCGCCACGGCGCGCGGTGCCCTTCATCGGCTTGGAGACGAGCGTCGTGCCCTCCTTGCGCAGAAAAAGCTCCGGTGAGAGCGACAGCACGCGTGCCTCCGGAAAGGAGAGGAGCGCCCCGAACTCCACGGCCTGGTGGCGGCGCAGCTCGCGATAGAGCGCGGCCGGTGGACCCGCGAAGGCGAAGCGCGCCTTCAGCGTGTAGTTGACCTGGTACGTGTCGCCCGCCCGGATGTAGTCGAGGATCCGGTCGATGTCGGCGCCGTAGGCTGCGCGGTCCTGCGACAGCCGAACGTCGTGAACGGCGCAGGGCGCGCCCCCGGAGAGCGCCTCGAGGAGCGCGTCGACGGCGGATCGGTCGAGGCGCGCGCGCCGCGCGAAGGCCTGCATGCTCACGAGCGGCAGCGCCCCACGCCTCGCCTTGTGCATCGTGAACCTCGGGCCGTCGGCGACGAAGTACCCCGCTTCGTACGCGACGTACCCGCAAGGAAAAAGGCCCTCGCGGCGTGCCTGGTCGAGGGCGTCGAAGGCCGCTCCGATGGCATCGCCGTGCACCGCGACGATCGCGCGCTCTGGCGCCCAGAACAGGATCGACGTCGCATCGCTTGCGTGCGCCCGCGAGTTTTCCAAGAGCGCGAAGGGCAGCGCCGGGTCGAAGCCTGCCGGGAGCACGCCGCGCGGGCCGCGCAACGAGTTGGACATCGATGCGCTACGCGGACGGATCGAGCAGCGCGGTGAGCACGTTGCGGATCAGTCGATCGCCCATCTGCCGGAATCGGGGCATGAACCGCGTCGCCTCGCGCAGGATGCGCTCACCGCCGTGCGGCCCGTTGGCCGCTTTCACGAACCCGGCGTCTTCATGGACCCACGTGGCGACGTCGCCGGCGACGAGCTCCACGTGGAACTGCACCGCGTACGCGCGCTGCCCGAAGCGAAACATCTGATTGGGGCAGGCGAGGGTGCTCGCGAGCGGCACGGCGTCGGCCGGCAGATCGAACGTGTCGCCATGCCAGTGCAGCACCACCTCGGACTCGTTGACCCCCGCCAGGCTCCGCTCGCGACCCCCCGCGAACGTGACTGCTCCCCAACCCACCTCGCGATGACGGACCGGTGGATCGCCCACCTCGAGCGGGTACACCCGCGCGCCCAATGCATGCGCCATCAGCTGCGCGCCGAGGCAGATGCCGAGCACTGGCGCGCCGGCCCGCAGCTGCTTTTGGAGCAGCTCGACCTCGCCCGCGAGAAACGACCAGCGCGGATCGCCGATGTCGCCGACGCCCATCGACCCGCCCATCGCAACGAGCACGTCGCCCTTGGGTGGGGACTCCGGCGGCGCCGCACCGTCGCACAGCGCGTGCGTGACCACCGAGAGACCCATCTCGTGCGCGATCTCGCCGATGCGGCCCGCGCCCTCCATGGGCACGTGCTGCAGGACATGCAGCGCCGGCATCAGGCCAGCGCCTTCTCGATCGCGCTCGTGACCTCCGGGCTGCCCGGCTCGACCTTTGGCTCGAACCGCGCGAGGACGCGCCCGTCGCGCCCGACCAGGAACTTGTTGAAGTTCCATTTGATCTCGCCCGAAAATCCGGGGTTCGTCGCGTCGCTCGTCAGGTACTCGAAGAGCGGGTCGATGCCTGGGCCCTTGACCTTGACCTTCGAGAACATGTCGAACTTCACGCCGTAGTTGGTCGTGCAAAACTCAGCGACCTGCTCGTTGGTGCCCGGCTCCTGCCCGCCGAACTCGTTGGCGGGGAAGCCCAGCACCGCGAGGCCCTTGGCGCCGTACGTCTCGTTCAGCTTCTCGAGCCCCGCGTATTGCGGGGTGAGCCCGCACTTGGAGGCGACGTTGACGATCAGAAGGGCCTTGCCCTTGTAGTCGGTGAGGTTCTTGGGCTTGCCATCGATCGTCTTCGCGGAAAAATCATAGACGCTTTTGGACATGGGGCACCTCTCGCGGGGAGTTGTAGCGCACGTACGGTCGCGCGCGATGCGGCAAGTCGGGATCACCCGCCCGCATCGTCCGCGTCGCCCGCATCCCCCGCGTCGCCGCCATCGGCCAAGCATGCTGGACCCGTGGCGGTGCGGACAGGGAGCGTTGCCGTCGCGGGAACGCAGCTGAAGTCGACCGCTTCGCCGCAGCCGCAAAGAACGAGCCCCACGGCCGACCCTCCGCAATCGGTCGTGGGCACGTCGCACTGCCCCTTGCCGCTGCACCCGCTGCCGAGCGGATAGAGGCAATGAAGACCGCTCTGGCAGTCGCCCGTCGACGAGCACGGGCCGCCAGGCGGCTCTTCGCCCGGACAGGCCGAGAGCGACGCCGCGAGGGCGAGCGCCGCCGCCACCAAGCTGGCGTCACGAGTGCGCATATTGGCGCCCCGGGGCCTGAGCGGCCCCTTCTCCGGTGCTACGATCGAGACCATGGCCGGCCTCAAATTCGATATGAAATTCCTCGAGCCCCCCACCTTCAAGAACGCGGAAGAAGAGCGCCTGCACCGCAAGCGCCGCCTCGCGGCCTCGTTCCGCCTCTTCTCCAAGTGCGGCTTCGACGAAGGCGTCGCCGGTCACATCACGGTGCGCGACCCCGTGAAGAAGGACCACTTCTGGGTCAACCCGTTCGGCGTCCACTTCAGCCTCATTCGCGTGTCGGACTTGATCCTCGTGAACCACGATGGCGTCGTCGTCGAAGGCGAGCGCGCCGTCAACCCCGCCGCCTTCGCGATCCACTCGCGCGTCCACGCCGCCCGGCCCGACGTCGTCGCTGCTGCCCACGCCCACTCGCTCTACGGCAAGGCCTGGTCGTCGCTCGGCAAAACGCTCGACCCCATCACCCAGGATGCGTGCGCCTTCTACGACGACCACGCCGTGTTCCAGGACTACACCGGCGTCGTCCTCAGCACCGAAGAGGGCGACCGCATCGGCCAGACCCTCGGCTCCCACAAAGCCGTCATCCTGCGCAACCACGGCAACCTGACCGTGGGCGCCAGCGTCGACGAAGCCGTGTGGTGGTTCATCACGATGGAACGCTCCTGCCAGGCCCAGCTCCTCGCCGACGCCGCCGGCAAACCGCACCTGATCCCCCACGAGATGGCCAGCATGACCCGCATGCAGGTCGGCTCGTCCGTCGCAGGCTGGGTCAGCTTCCAGCCGCTCTGGGAGCGCATCACCCGCGAGCAACCCGACCTGCTCGAATAGAACTCAGGGCGGCGAGCGCCCCCCTACCCGCGCGCGATCGCGCCGACGCCGAGCAGGATGAGCGCGCACCCCGCCCACTTGTCCCAGGTCACCGACTCGTTGAAGTAGAAGCGCCCCGCCAGCAGCGCCAGCACGTACTGCGCGGCCGTCACGGGCACGTAGAGCGACATCCGCCCGCCGATCTGGAACGCCAGGTTCGTGACGAAAAAGGTCGGCAGGAAGCACACGAGCGAAAGCACCAGCCACCCGCTGAGCAGCACGCCCCCGGCGCGAACCTCGTTCAGCTTCTGAAAGAACAGACCGCCCGTCGTCAGCAGGGCCGTGACGAGAGCGAGGAGCACCACCTTGGCGTCGAGGCCGAGGACGGACGAGGGAAGCGACTGGGGAAGGGGCTCGGTCATGGCTCGATTCTCGCGCGCAATATGGCGTCGCCCGGTTCCGCGGGTCAAACGGGGCGAGCGGACAGCGAGCAGGAGCCCCCCGGCAAGGCGCGTTTGACATCGCCGCAGCCGGCGGCTACCTGTGGCCGCTCGCTTCAGGCGCGTAGCTCAGTGGTAGAGCACTACCTTGACACGGTAGGGGTCGTAGGTTCGAAACCTATCGCGCCTACAAAGAATAAGCGGAAAAACAAGGCCTTCGGCGCTCAGTTGCCTCCGGCTTTTTGCTGACCCTCCCCACTCGCCGGAGTCCCCTCCCCACTGCCCTCCCCACTTTTCGGTGGACCGAAGAGGCTGACGACGTTGCCGATGCTCCGTCGCTGCTCGTCGGGCGTGACCGTGGAGTAGTGCTCGCGCATGCGGTCGGTCTGGTGGCCGGAGATCGACTTGGTGACGACCGCCTCCACCTTCGCCAGCCGCATTAGGTCGTTGAACGTCCGGCGCATCCCTCTCGGCGTGAGCTTCTTGTTCAAGCCGATCAGATGCCCGACCGTTACGAACGCCTTCTTGAGGAAGGACACGGACCGGAAGCCCCCGTCCTCGGCGGGGAAGAGCAGCTCGGACGCCTTCTGCTCGGGCGTTGTGAGCTGCGTGGCGACGTGCCAGCGCAGCACGTCCATGACCTCCGCCGGGACCGTGATGCGCTGGCGCAGCTTGGTCTTCGTCGTGTTCATGAACTCGTCGCCCGTCGTGTGCGAGCGGCGAACGAGAACCACGCCCTGGTCCCAAAGGACGTCAGGTGTCGTTCCGGCGCGGCGGAGCGGTCGTAGGGTCGAAGGTCGAAGGCCCGTCGCGAAGCCGAGGAAGGTCATCGCGTACTGCGCCGGGAACTCGTCCTTCATGCACGCGATG
>Ga0302325_10028513_pt1 | contig 11553 bp, 10 predicted proteins | sample Palsa_T0_2_FD_201948 | JGI IMG/M metagenome (GOLD analysis project Ga0302325, IMG submission 201948) | Peat permafrost microbial communities from Stordalen Mire near Abisko, Sweden - Palsa_T0_2 | ecosystem: Environmental > Terrestrial > Soil > Palsa > Peat permafrost | place: Sweden: Abisko... | reverse complement strand
TGTAGAGGCGACGAGAGCGGACTCTCCGGTGAAGGCGGTGGGCTGCCAAACGATGAAGTTTGACTGTTGGCTGAGACCGGCGCCGCGAAAGTACTCCGACCAGTCGAGGCCGGGGGCGTTGGCGGCGAAGTCGGCTTGCTTCCAGGTGTTATTCGCCTTATGGATGTCGTCGTTATCCGCCAAGGCAATATGTTTTTCGGCGATCGCGCGCTCCAGTTCGATGATGTGCTGGGCGCGCAGCTCCGGGTTGGTGAATCCGGCAAGCTTGAGCAGAGCGGAAACGTGGGCCTGATACTTGGCCCGGAGGTCGGGCATGCTCCCACTGTCGGAAAGGTAGTATTCGCGGTCGGGCATTTCCAGGCCGCCTTGCAGCAGGTAGGCAACATAGTGCTCAGGATCATTAAAGCCGGGGGCGACCCATAGTCCGAAAAGGTTGGCAGTATGAAAGTCGTCGTTCAGGCCGTCGACATCCGCCCGGAGGCTCTCCCCCAAAGCTCGGGCAAGGTCATGCTTGTCGCGGATGCCAGCGATGGCGTCGAGGTGTGGGCGGAGCGGAGTAAGGCCTCTGGCTTCAATGGTGGCCTCGTCCATGTAGGAGTGATAGAAGTTGACAATCTTGCGGGTGTTGGAATCGGCAGGGGCATTCGTCTTGGCTGATTCTTCAATCAGGCTGGCGATACGCTTGCGGGTCAAGTCGTTCGAGTCGTCGAAGTCGAGGCCGTATGGATCAATGTACCTGCGATTAGGCGGAATTTCGGTGCGCTTGAGCCAGTCGCCGTTGGCGTAGCGGTAGAAATCGTCACCGGGCTTGACCGAGCGGTCCATGTTGGCGACGACAATGCCGTGCGTCTCTGGCGTGGGCGCGTCCTGCGCATAGGCGGCGAGTTGGGCGAGGGCTAAGAGCGCGTATGCGGCCACGTTCCAAGACAAGCATCCAAGTGTGAATCTCATGGGCAAATGCCCCCAAATAAGCTGCGGCTTCAGAGCCGGTCCAAATGGGGTTAACGGCACGCCAGCCAAAGAGGGTATCACGGGCCGCCGAGTGAATTCCCTACATCAAGAAGCAAGCGGTCGAACTTCTCAAGGTGGATTATCCCACTCGCGATGTAGCGCAGCAGCGTATCAGCGACGCGCTCACCAATTTCTATCGAACGAATTACCCGGAGATTGATCGGGCGCAACGCTCGTTGGTGCAGCAATCGGGCGAAGAGATTGCGGCAATCTATCTCCGCAATGTCTTCCCGGGGATGCGCGTGACCTGGGGGACGCACCCAAATAACCTCGGCCACATGAATTCGCTGGGCTGCTTCCGCTGCCACGATGGTAACCATACCAGTGCCGACGGCCAGACCATTACCAATGATTGCGCCGCATGCCATCAAATTATCGCATCCGGAGAAAACAAGCCGAAGATCCTGACGGATCTGGGAATGAAATAGCAGCAAGCGTTGGAGTCTGCAAGGAATAACGGTGCTCGGCATATGTGGATAGGAACAACAGGACGATTCCATCGGTTCGCTTCAAAATTCAATGAGCGAATCCGAGATTGAGTGTAGATGCGCTCATCCGACCTGCATAAGCGTCGATCGCACCGCACAGGAGATCGAACGAAGGCACTACGGATGCTCCCATTCCGGGTAAAGCCCTGACTTCATCGGAAAGCATTTTCATCTCTTCCCAGGCTACTCGTGCATGTTCGGCAAAATAGTACTTACCTCGCTCGGATCCAAAGAACCGGCGCCAGTAGGCGATTGCGATACCCCTCGGCATCCAATCGAAGATGGCCCGTAGGTTGAGCGGCGGGGGCGGAAGGCCGAGTGCTTGGAGCGACTTTAGGCCTTCGCGGACTCCTTTGACGAACAAGACCATGATTTCTGAGGACCGCGCAAGTTCATAGTTGTCAGCGCCAGCACAATAGAGGGCGCCGCACACAGCGGTCACGAACACAGCATGAGTTTTCAGCCAAGCATCCATATTCTGGCTCAGGGCAACATTGAATCCACTTTTCTTCAACATGGCTGCGATTTCTCGAATGCGAGGTGTAGGTGGGCCCTCGATTTCGCCGAGCGTTGTGGGCTGTTGCGGAATTATCATGTAGTTAACGACATCGCCTTGGCGGGAACCGCTTGCGCCGGCAAAACCCAACAAGACACGCTCGCGTCCGACGGCGGCGATTAACTGGGCGGAGCCTCCGGCGTGGTTGTGCATGAACAAGACCGACCGGACACCACGCGCCGCTGAAAGAATTGGCAACACGTCTCCAATCTGCTCCCGGCGCACGGGCACCATCGCCAGGTCGTATTTGTCGCAAGGAGAGAGTTGGTCTACAATCGAAACGCGTGTCACTGTGCGCCGCTTCGAGTTCCTGTCTTCGAGGATTATCCCTTGAGCCCGCAGGTCGGCAAGCCTGGAGCCACGAGCGAGCAGAGTCACGTCATGCCCGGCCTCGTATAATCGAGCGCCATAGAGCGATCCTTGCACACCCGCGCCGTAGATCAGAATCTTCATCCTCAACTTCGAATTGCCGCAGCGTCATCGCCAAGGTTGAGTAAGTATTGGCAGGTCATCCAAGTGGCATTCTGAACTCGCACTGGACATTTGGGAACGCAGTTATGAGATGAGTTGGTCAGGCATTCGATCACGGAGTTGCCTTGGTCGACCGTTTACACTGCGACGACTAAGTCTTCTTTGGATATTTTCTAGTATCCTCGGCAACTTGCCGTCGTTCTTGAACCATTTACAAATCTCTTGCGGCAGCTGCATCGGCGGTTGCGAAATGCTGATCAACTTCCGAATGCTGGTTCTTCGTTCTAGCTGGCGCGAAGTCGAGGACCACGCGTGACGGCACGTCACCGTGTTCAAGGCGGTCGAAGATTCGATTGATCGAAGATAGAGGTTGCAGCTCGATGTCGGCTTTGACCTTGTCTCCAAGAGCAAATGTGAGGGCTTCGGCCATATCCTGGCGTGTGCCGACGAAGGAGCCGCGGATGGTGATGCAATTCGCCACCACATCGAAGAGAGGAACTGGGAATTCGCCCGGCGGTAGCCCGACTAGGACGCAAGTGCCACGCTTCCGGGTCATGCCAACGCCTTGCTTGAATGCGATGAGCGAAGGCGCTGTAATCAGAACGCCGTGGGCTCCGCCGCCGGTAGCCTTCTTGACAGCGGCTGCCGGGTCTCCAGTTTTGGCATTGATCACGAAGTCGGCGCCAAGACGCGTTGCATGAGCCAGTTTGCCGTCATCGATGTCGATTGCGCAGACAAGTAGTCCCATTGCCTTCGCATATTGAATGGCCAGGTGACCGAGTCCGCCGGCGCCCGAGATAGCGATCCATTCGCCGGGCCGTGCCTCTGTCTCTTTAATCCCCTTATAGGTCGTGATTCCCGCGCAAATTAACGGCGCGGCATCCGCGGCCGTAAGACCGGCGGGTATATGCGCAACATAATTCGGATCGGCGAGGAGGTACTCGGCAAAACCGCCGTTCCTGGTGTAGCCGCCGAACTGCGCCTGAGCACACACCGTTTCCCAGCCAGTCAAGCAGTACTCGCAGTGACTACAAGCGGAATAGAGCCACGGCACCCCCACCCGGTCACCCTCTTTTACGATTGTCACGCCCGATCCAAGCGCAACGACCAGGCCGATGGCCTCGTGACCAGGAATGAACGGAAGGGTGGGCTTCACGGGCCAGTCGCCGTGGGCGGCATGGAGATCGGTGTGGCATACTCCGCAGGCCTCGGTTTTCACCAGGATTTGGCCTGCTCCGGGAGTGGGAATGTCCCACTCCTGAAGCTGCAATGGTTTTCCGAATTGCTCGACGACCGTAGCGTACATCTTGAGCGGCATGGATAGCTCCTCTTTAATTCTTCCCCCGTTCAGAAGACTTGAGCTTACCAACGGATCTCTGGTTCTTCTGAGCAAGAGTGCTCACTCTTAATCTGCCTGTAGGGTGCATCTTCTGCGCCGATCCGCGCGGCAAAGTGTCGGCCGTCTCTCTGATCATGAGCAAAACGACACAGATCACAGAACGTATCTGATAGAGACTCCTGGCAGAGCGCAAATTCATCCACCATTTCGAGGAGTTCCAACTGACTCAATCCCAGGCAACCAGAAGCATCATCGACACTCACCGGCACATTTTCGGTCCGAAACTGCGTCAGAAATTCATTGAGAATATAGGCTTTGATGACTCAAAGCCGTTACCGCAGGCCAATGCTGGCGAAATGTTTTTCTATCGCGAGTCGGTTGACGTTGATTATTCGATGGAGATTCAGCAGCAGAGTGGGGTTACGCTCTGCGTGAACAGCTACGGTGGCGAAATAGATACGTTCGCCCAAAACATCATTAAAGCAAGCACCATCGACACGCTCAAATTCCTGCACGACGAGTCCTTCGAGCTACGAGATAGGTTTCCCAAAGACATTGCCTGCATGGCCAATGCTCATGCTCTGGAGGAGAATACGCGTGATGTCATTGATCCGCTGATCTCCAAGAAAGAGGCTTGCTGCATCAGTATTTCGAGCAGCTACGGAGCCGGTCCAGATCAGATCTTTCTCGACTCGCCCAAGGCCGAATGGCTATGGGAGTACGCGCAGGACAAGGATGTTCTCGTTCATATTCATCCGCCCCTGGTAGCGATAGGCGCGGCTTCAATGCAGCAGTACAGGCTTAACGAAGCCGTAGGCCGGCCATTCGATACGGCGCTGTCGGCAGCCCGCATGATCTATAGCGGCGTCTTCGACAAATACCCAAAGCTCAAGGTTCTTTTCGTTCATATGGGCGGAGCCCTCGCTCCCGTGATTTGCAGACTAGATTGGAACTGGGACTTGAACTACAAAGGCATCCAAAACCCACCCATCCAAAAGGTCGATAAGAACCTTCGTAAGCCTTCGGAGTATTTCAAGTCGAATATTTATGTTGATACCATGGGTCCAAGCGCGATCTGCCTCAAGGCCATGATCGAAATGTGCGGCATTGACCGCGTACTGTTTGGAACCGATTTCGGGCCGGTTCCAATGAGCCCAAAGCTGCACATCGATCTTGTAGACGACACGATCACCGACGCTGGAGATCGCGACAAGATCTTCTCAACCAATACACTTGCTGTGCTCCGTCTGGCTGAGAGTGCACCTCGCCTCGTTGCCCGAGCTGCTTAGCCTTCTTGCGCGAGATCCTGGGAAGTAGGTGACCTTCCCAGGGTCAAGGCGGTAAACAGCTTGAGCATATTTCGCCGTCATTAGCTGCTGGCCGGAAGAACTGCCATTAGCTTTAGAGACCGGTTGTTGATTCGCCACACTCGCGCCCACACCAGCGCGGGTATCCTTGGCCGGGAGAGTTGTGAGTCGCATGCAAGGAAGTCTGGGTATGCAAAGACCGACTGCGGCGGAGAACTCAGCGAAGGCTGGAGCGAGGTCTGGTTTTTCCGCCTTATTCGTCCCTGAGTCCATAGCGATAATCGGCGCCACCGATCGGCCCGGTACTGTGGGCAGAACGGTTCTATCGAATCTGATTGAAAGCCCTTTTCGGTCGAAGGTGTATCCCGTTAACCCCAGCCATTCGGAGCTTCTCGGACTTAAGGCATACAAGAGCATTGGCGACATTCCCGAGCAAGTGGACCTAGCCGTAGTGGTCACCCCGGCACTCACGGTAGCGCATGTTATTGGCGAGTGTGTCGATGCTGGAGTAAAAGCGGCCGTCGTGATCTCAGCTGGATTTCGAGAGCGAGGTCCGGAAGGTACAGCGCTGGAGCAACAGATCCAACAACAATTGCGCCGCGGCACAATGCGACTGATCGGTCCTAACTGCCTCGGCATCATGAATCCGGCGATTGGCCTGAACGCCACGTTTGCCAAAGGCACGCCCAAGGCTGGCAACGTTGCGTTCCTAAGCCAGAGCGGTGCTCTGCTGACCGCAATCCTGGACTGGAGCCAGCGCGAAGAGGTGGGATTTAGCGCGATCGTCTCGACCGGCTCAATGTTGGATGTGGGCTGGGGCGACTTGATCGATTATTTTGGCGATGATCCGCATACACATAGCATCCTGATTTACATGGAATCGGTGGGCGATGCACGCTCGTTTCTTTCCGCCGCCCGGGAGGTTTCCCTCAGCAAACCTATTATCGTGATCAAGGCTGGCCGCTCCGAGGCCGCTTCTCGGGCCGCGGCATCGCACACGGGTGCCCTCACGGGAAGCGACGAAGTTCTAGATGCGGCATTTCGACGCTGCGGCGTGCTGCGAGTGCACACCATTGCAGACCTCTTCTATATGGCGGAAACCCTTAGCAAGCAGCCTCTACCCAGAGGACCGCGGCTCACGATTGTAACCAATGCGGGCGGACCCGCCGTTCTCGCAACGGATGCACTTGTTGCCAATGGCGGTCAGCTGGCTGCACCTTCCGAAGAGAGCTTGTGGAGTTTGGATCAATTTCTGCCACGCCATTGGAGCCACAACAATCCAATTGATATTCTGGGCGACGCCGATGCCGAGCGTTATGCGAAAGCGCTGGAAATTGCGTCGAAGGATCCCAACAGCGACGGTCTGTTGGTGATCCTTGCGCCCCAAGGAATGACGGACCCGTCCGAAATCGCCGAACGTCTGCAGCCCTATGCCCAAGCCTCTGGAAAACCTCTGCTGGCGAGTTGGATGGGAGGGGTGAGCGTTGCCTCAGGAGAGAAAGTCCTCAATACCGCGGGCATTCCAACCTTTCTTTATGCCGACACCGCCGCACGCGCGTTTACCTACATGTGGCGCTACAGTCATAACCTCCACGGGCTCTATGAAACTCCCACGCTGGTGGAATCTCTGGAGCCTGAGGGTGCTTCTCGCAGCCGCGCGGCCTTGGTTATCGACAAGGCCCAGAACCGAGGGCGGGTGCTCCTCACAGAACTCGAATCAAAGCAAATCCTATCGTACTACGGAATTCCTACGGTCGAAACCCGAGGCGCCAGCAACGAAGATGAAGCGGTGAAACATGCATCGGAGATTGGTTATCCCGTCGTGCTGAAAGTTTTCTCCGAGACGATCACGCACAAGACAGATGTCGGCGGCGTCAGGTTGAATTTGCAAGATGATCGGTCGGTGCGAGCCGCTTTTCGCGGGATAGAGTCTTCCGTCACCGAAAAAGCCGGCCCCGACCAGTTCTTGGGCGTTACTGTACAACCCATGGTGCTGAGCCATGGCTACGAATTGATTCTCGGGAGCAGTGTGGATCCCCAGTTTGGGCCTGTGATCCTGTTTGGTTCTGGAGGCCAATTGGTCGAAGTCTATCGAGACTATGCGGTGGCCCTTCCGCCGCTGAACAGTACGCTTGCCCAGAGACTGATGGAACAAACTCACATTTTCAAGGCGCTGAAGGGCGTTCGCGGGAGTCCGCCCGTTGACTTGGTTGCTCTTGAAAATCTCCTGGTCCGTTTCAGCCAGTTGGTGGTCGAGCAGCCTCGGATCGCAGAAATCGACCTTAATCCTCTGCTCGCCTCATCGGAAGGTTTGTTCGCTCTGGATGCCCGCGTGCTCCTGCACGACGCGAGCTTGCATTCAGATCAACTCCCTAGGCCAGCCATCCGTCCCTATCCGTCGCAGTACGTTTCACAATTCACCATGAAGTATGGCACGGACGTCACGCTCCGGCCGATCCGCCCCGAAGACGAACCCCTGATGGGCCAATTCCATGAGACGCTTTCTGAACGTAGTGTCTATATGCGTTACTTTTCCTCGCTCAGCTTAAGCTCACGTGTGGCGCATGATCGTCTGGTTCGCATTTGTTTCGTGGACTATGATCGCGTGATGGCTCTGGTGGTGGACCACAAAGACACGGCCACAGGCCAGCATCGGATTCTGGGGGTCGGCAGGCTGATCAAACTACACGCGAAGAATGAAGCCGAGGTTGCCATCCTGGTGTCCGATCAGTGCCAGAAGCAGGGCCTGGGAATCGAATTGTTGCGCCGTGTGGTCCAGATCGCGCGCGACGAGAAACTAAGTAGCGTCTCCGCGGAAATGTTGCGAGACAATTTGACGGTGCAAAGCATTTTTAAGAAAGTTGGGTTTCGTCTGCGACTGCTGGCCGACTCCTCTTCGATATCGGCCGTGCTTGACCTCTGAATTCTGTGACGCTAGCCCCATCTACAGGAAGGAACAACCTCCGTGATGACGACCCGCATTGGTAGTCGAGCAAATCGGAAGTGGCATTTCGGAATTGCAGTTTGGAGACAAAGGGTCAATTCGCGCGCCTTACTGCGTGGCTAGTGTGCGATTTCTGTAAACGATGCTAAATCCCTAGCCACACGATTTTCTACACAACGCCAAACATCGATCGTCGTTAAGCAGCCTCCGTAGTTCTGGAGCCTCTAATTCGCACGGCAAGCATCGCACGTCAGCCGCAAGCGCTGCCATTTCAGCCGGAGCATGACGCACGCGTCGGGCAAAGTAAAGGTCCCACTTGATGGCCCGCCTGCGCAAGTCGGACACCAAAAACCGTACCTTGTATACCAGCCCCAAGCTACGACGATTTTCATTCGAGTGGCCCCAGTTCGGGACTATGCTGAAGCGGGTCTATTCGTAAAGTCTGATTCTACGACTCACCCTGCCTCACAACTAATTTCCCCGCCCTACAAGTCATAAAAGACGCAAGGGGACTAGACTAAAGCGTTGCTGAGAATGCTTTCTAAGAGCTAGCACCGGCGAGACCCGGAGAGAAGCCATCATGAGAGTCATTGAAATATCGCCAAAAGAATGTGGTGAGTTGTTGAAACGCGTGTCCATCGGAAGACTCGCCTGTTCGCTGGACAACCAACCGTACATTGTGCCCGTGGTTTTTTCATACGAGGCGGATTCCGTTTACGTCTTCTCGACAGTCGGCAAGAAAATTGAGTGGATGCGGCAAAATCCAAAGGTTTGCTTGCAAGTCGACGAAATAGGAAATCGGTCGAACTGGACCAGCGTATTAGTGACAGGTACTTACCTGGAACTGACCGAATTGCAATATCCCGCTGAGCGGGAGCACGCGCTGGAACGGCTGGCGCAGTGTTCGCAATGGTGGGAGACTCCTCTGGCGGAACGACGCGAAGGGGCTAGCGATTTGTCGGTTAAGCCTGTGTTCTTCCGGATCGACATAGTATCGATAAGCGGGTTGCGCGGCATGGCGGATGCGGAGTAGGAGGGCAGAAACGGATGCCTCGCTTCTCCGTGAAGTCGCAAGACAAATGTTCTGTTGTAAAAGGACAATCGGTAGAGTGATGTTCGATCTAAACGGCTGTTGGCGTAGCGTCGCGATTTTCACTAAGTAACCGGCTCGATAGCCTCGATTCACTCCAGTTCGGCGCCAGGCACAACCGCAGACGGCCCGACTTGTGAGCGTTATAGCTCAGACGCTTAGCACCCGACTGCGTATAGTTGGCCTGTTACCCGAATTCTGTCGTGCATCAGACACGGTGGAGGCTTATTTCGGATTCGAAATCTACCTTCTGATGGATCGTTAATGTAAAACATGGGTAAGGTCGGAGGTTACGAGACGCATTCTGCCCGATCATTTCTTCGCCGGAGGCCACAGTGCAACAACGAGTTCCAATCCTAGTCTTATTGGTTTCAGTGGTCATCTCCGCCTTCGCACAAACTACGTCCCCACGACAACCGCCGATGCGTCCGGTGGATGGGGCCACTATCTTTCGGAACAACTGCGCTGCTTGCCACGGGACTGAAGGACGAGGGAATGGCCCCGTGTCCAAGGCGCTGAAGCGAGACGTTCCTGACCTGACGACACTCTCCCAGCGAAATGGCGGCGCATTTCCAGTGACTCATGTGCGGACTACCATAATGTTTGGCGCAGACGATCTCCTCCCCGCACACGGCTCGAAGGCGATGCCCATTTGGGGACCTATTTTCCACGAGATCGAGCTTGATCAGGACTTAGGCTACGTGCGGCTAGAAAATATAACGAAGTATTTAGATTCCATTCAGCGGAAGTAGCGAACAGACCACAATAGGCTTGGTTGCGCTCGATAGACCGCATCGCGAGCGCGATCGCCTATCGTTTCAATCGTGACGGACGATGGTCTTTTAGTTCGGAGTTACACCGGAAAAAACAACTACAATTGAAGCTGTCAGACCAAGACGTAGGATTGGTTTTTTGATATTGTTTGGGCATGGATAACGAAGAGTTGAAGAACTCAGTAGCAAAGATTGCCGAGACGTTGATTACGACGCAACGGAATCTCGTCACGATTGCCCGGTCCGTGTGGGCCATAAGGATTTCGCTACGGGAACTGGATCCAGACTTTGAGAAGCTGTATCTGAACCACTTCGCAGAGCCGGAGCCGGCATTCGACACAATGCGCGACAGCCTTCTTGAGACTGCTCAGGCGCTAACTGAAACAGTTCGCCGTCTTCGGGGCGAGTCGTTACTATGAACCGTCTTTCAATCGCTAGCGATTCACCACGGAAGATCAGGGCGCTCGACCCGATAGACGGCGTTTACGGGAAGGCGGCACGAAGTGTGGCCCCATGCTCTGAGTCGGGGCGGCACATCTCATGTTTTCGTCTACGCTGCCGCTGCCCTCTGCACGGCCTTCATATAACTGCCCATCGCGGACAAAATCAGAGGGAGAAAGCCGTGCAGAAACGAAAGCTTGGAAACAGCGATCTGGAAGTATCAGCCATAGGATTGGTTGCATGGGGATGAGTTGGTCCTACGGGCCACCCAGAGACAAACGGGAGATGATTTCTGTGCTCCATGCTGCCGTGGAGCGAGGAGCCACATTCTTCGAGACCGCTGAGATGTACGGTCCGCTGCTGGACGAAGAACTGGCGGGTGAAGCGCTCGCTCCATTTCGCGGGAAAGAGTAAGTGGCGACCAGTACTAGGCATCCCTGCTACTTGACGATAGTTCCCCAGTGACTGGCTACGCTGAAGTTGTGCACGGACCAACTCTCAACGACGCTGGCCAGAAGTCGGCTTGTGGGAAACTTGACGCGGTCAGTCCTGAGAAACGCTTGAGTCACAGTCTCACGAAGTATGCCCGCGACAACGAACACCCTGATGAAGTCAAGTCGCTTTCGCCGAATCATCGGTTTTTGATCGCATTGCTTTCGCCAGCCCAGAATCGCGAAACCGGACCACCAGTTTGCCCAGCAGAGAAAGTGAAGGCTGTGAACGCGCGGAAGCAGTAGCCGGACATTTTCTCCGGTCCGGTTTATGGGCAGAAAATCGCAAATTGGCGGGCTTTTCCCGAGGATTTCACGAAATGTGGGCCGATTTCTCTGCACTTCAGACTACATGGCGGAGAGGTAGGGATTCTCCGCACACCCTATAAACACGGGGCAATTCGCTTGTTCTTCAATGAGTTCCAGTCGGGCAGTGTGGTTTTGCCATCGATACTGGAACATTCAAACAACGGAATTCTAGCAAAAATGGTAGCCAGGTGGTAGCCGGTCGTGGTGCCTGACAGTAACGGTCCCCGGATGGGCGGCAATCCGGAAAGAACGCGGCGTCCGGATTGCCCCTAAAGAATAAACTCACCATACCTGTGCGCCCGGTTTCAACGTGTCCTCCGATCTCCGTATTTC
>Ga0302325_10028512_pt1 | contig 11553 bp, 10 predicted proteins | sample Palsa_T0_2_FD_201948 | JGI IMG/M metagenome (GOLD analysis project Ga0302325, IMG submission 201948) | Peat permafrost microbial communities from Stordalen Mire near Abisko, Sweden - Palsa_T0_2 | ecosystem: Environmental > Terrestrial > Soil > Palsa > Peat permafrost | place: Sweden: Abisko... | reverse complement strand
TGGTAGGCTTCCGAGTGTTTGAGCACCGCGAACGCGCCGAGGAAGCTCGCTGCGAACAGCGCGATGCCGGCGATCCAGAGGATCAAGCCCGCGATCGCCCATTTGCGCTGTACCCGCTTGAAGTGCTCGACGCTGTCCCATCGCTTGTTGCGCCAGGCCCAGCGGCTTCCCTTCGCGCCGAGCACGAACATCATGATGAAGCCGACGATCGGAACGAGGGTCAGCAACGCGATGGGTGTGCCGTTGCCGATGCCCCAGATCCAGTTGAGGAGAAATGCGCCCCAATTCCAGCGGTCGATTTCCGGCGGAATGGATTGCGGCGCGGCGGCGGTCTGTGCCGTGTCGGTCATGGTCGTGGCCCCAAATGCGAACAGCAAAAGCAGTCAATGCGGATACGCGTAGCCGAGTCGAGCCGGGCTGGGGAGGGGAACAATCTAAGTCTCGTTGCTCCCCGGCAGGAACCTATCTGCGCAACAAAAACCCCGGCTTTTAAAGCCGGGGTTTTGCACAACGGTGGATCTAAAAGAGATTAAACTTATAGGTCAGGCGGCCGACCACCTGATCGATGGTGAAGCGGCTTGGGCTGGTAACGACCCACGCCGGCGTGGCAAAGCCGCTGGAGCCCAGATTCATGTGATCGTACTCGACGCCGAGCACGACATTCTGCCAGACCGCGTAATCGATGCCCGCGCCCACCGTCCAGCCATTGTCATCCTGGGAATTGCTGGCGAGCAAAATACCGGGTGCGTTTAGGTTGTTGTTTACGTAAGCGCCGGCCCAGCCGCCCTTGGCGTAGAGCAGCGCCTGGCCGAAGGCGTAGCCGATCTGTCCTGTTGCGGTGTACAGCGATCGTGTTTTGAAGGTCTCGCTAATGCCGCCGGCAGATACGGTGTCGTTGATGTCGGCCCATGCTGCCGAGCCTTCCGCACCCAGGACGAACTGGCCGATCTGGTAGCGATAGCCGAGCACACCGCCGAACAGGCCGCCTTGCGGACTGTGGTCCACACCGCCAATAAAGTTATCGGTGTAGTTCTCGCGGCCCCGGCCGTAGCCGCCCTCAAGTCCGATGTAAAAACCGGTCCATGAGAAGGCTGGCGGCACCATCGCCGGCGCCTTGTAGACTTGAGGAACCGGCCTGGGGAGGTCGGCAGCGTTTGCGGTCTCGAGCGAGAACAGCGCCGCGAGAGCTGCGCAGCCGATCATTATTTTCTTCATTTTATGTCCGCCCATGTTGCTTTGATGGGTGGGCAACGCCGAAGTCGGCTCTTTGGGTATGGTATTTCTGCAACAGGTCGGAAGCAAATGAGGTGTGGTCGCGAGGGGGGAGCTTCCGTCACCTGAGGTGGCCGCAACGCGGCCCTCGAAGGGCGACGGCCACGGCGCCTCGGCCGCTCATCCTTCGAGGCTCGCTAACGCTCGCACCTCAGGATGACGGTTCAGATGACCCCCGGCCCAACTCTTGCTATCCCTTTGCAATGAGATTCCGGCTGCCGGGCCGGCAAAAGGCGAACCGGAGCGGATCATGCCAGACATTCTCGACAGGCTCGAAGAGCGCCGCGAAAGCGCGCGGATGGGCGGCGGCGAGCGCCGCATTGGGGCGCAGCACAAGCGCGGCAAGCTTACCGCGCGCGAGCGGGTCGAGCTCCTGATGGACCGCGACTCGTTCCAGGAACTCGACATGTTCGTCGAGCACCGGTCCGTCGATTTTGGCATGGAGAAATCCCACATCGCCGGCGACGGCGTCGTTACCGGTTTCGGCACCGTCAACGGCCGCACCGTGTTCGTGTTCTCCAAGGACTTCACCGTGTTCGGCGGTTCGCTGTCGGAAACCCACGCGCAGAAGATCATCAAGATCCAGGACATGGCGATGAAGGCGCGCGCGCCGATCGTCGGCCTGTTCGATGCCGGCGGCGCCCGCATCCAGGAAGGCGTGGCGGCGCTCGGCGGCTATGGCGAGGTGTTCAAGCGCAACGTCATCGCGTCCGGCGTGATCCCGCAGATTTCCGTGATCATGGGGCCGTGCGCCGGCGGCGACGTCTATTCGCCGGCGATGACCGATTTCATCTTCATGGTGCGCGACACCAGCTACATGTTCGTCACCGGGCCTGACGTGGTGAAGACCGTAACCAACGAGCTCGTCACCGCAGAAGAGCTCGGCGGCGCGTCGGTGCACGCGACTAAAAGCTCGATCGCCGATGGCGCCTACGACAACGACGTCGAGTGCCTGCTGCAAATGCGCCGGCTGCTCGATTTCCTCCCGGCGAACTACGCTGCCGGCGCGCCGGAATGGCCGAGCTTTGACGACGCCGAGCGCACCGACAAATCGCTCGACACTTTGGTGCCCGACAATCCGAACAAGCCTTACGACATCAAGGAGCTGATCCTCAAAGTCGTAGACGAGGGCGATTTCTTCGAGCTGTCGGAAGCGTTCGCCCGCAACATGGTGATCGGGCTCGGACGCATCGGCGGCAAAACCGTCGGCGTGGTCGCCAACCAGCCGATGGTGCTGGCCGGCGTGCTCGATAGCGACGCGAGCCGCAAGGCGGCGCGCTTCGTGCGGTTCTGCGACGCCTTTAATATCCCGATCGTCACTTTCGTCGACGTGCCGGGATTTTTGCCGGGCACCGCGCAGGAATATGGCGGCCTGATCAAGCACGGCGCGAAATTGCTGTTCGCCTATTCGCAGGCCACCGTGCCGCTGGTCACCGTGATCACCCGCAAGGCCTTCGGCGGCGCCTACGACGTGATGGCGTCAAAGCACATCGGCGGCGACGTCAATTACGCCTGGCCGACCGCGCAGATCGCGGTGATGGGGGCGAAGGGCGCGGTCGAGATCATCTTCCGCGCCGATATCGGCGACCCCGACAAGATCGCCGCGCGCACCAAGGAATACGAGGAGCGGTTCCTGTCGCCGTTCATCGCCGCCGAGCGCGGCTATATCGACGACGTGATCATGCCGCACGCCACGCGCCCGCGCATCGCGCGGGCGCTCGCGATGCTGCGCGGCAAAACGGTGGAGATGCCGCCGCGGAAGCACGATAATTTGCCGGTGTGAGTCGGCACGTAATCGCCCCTTGCCCCAAGCGTCGCTCGACCTAAAGTTGCGATCTTGGGGGGTAACTTGAAGAAAAAAAAAAATTCAAGCTTTTGCAATCTTTCCCGTGGCCGCAGGCATTGTCGCTGGCGTCAGCAGAGGCCTCTATCAATATTTGTCGACGCCCACGCTTGATTGGAGTTCTTTTATCAACGACTTTTTGTGGAATCCGCTATCGTCAAGTGCCGTAGCTGCGTGGCTTGCAGGTATAGCGGCGATTGGGACGCTAGTTATCTATCAAGTAGCAACGGGCGCTTCACTATCCGCTGACGATTCCCATGCGGTTCCTGAAGAACGCGCAAATTCAACCGGTCCCGAACACGGTCCCAAATTATCCGAGGAAGAAAAACGGCAATTAGACTCTCAAAGGCAACTCGATAGAATACGTTTCGCATTTACCCGCAATCGGCGGCGCATGACTGATGAGATTGCGCGCGTGCAGCGGAATGCATTTTTGAACTTGAGCATTGGCATTCTTTTTTCATTAGTTGCTCTGGGCATTCTCGGCTACCCATTAGTAGTTAATAATGAGTCTGGTGTCCCTTTGGGATGGCTTGGTTTTGCCGAACATTTTGCTCCAAGGTTTTCGGTCGGAGTTCTCGTTCAGCTCATAGACTTTTTCTTCTTGCGGCTGTATGTCAGCAGCGAGCGTGAGATTCATTACATCCGAAATGAAATTACAAACATCGAATCGAGAATGATTGCGTATCATATTGCAGCAGTGGGAAAAGATCAGACTGCTTTGCGCGATGTCACAAAGCAATTAGTGAGGACCGAAAGGAACTTTAGACTTAGAAAGGGCGAGCATTCTCTCTATGAAGTTGATACATCATATAATGATGTCGGGGAATTATTGGGTCGTCTGGCTGGTTCATTTGGAAAAGTTTCTTCAAAGAAGCGTGTTTAGCGCTCTACACTTCCTTCGCCCCTGTTGAGCGTTGAGTGGGCGGTGTTCAATGGCCCGCCCACCACGTCTTATCGTGGAGGGGACTACACATGCCTAAGCTGGCGGATTCAGGGCTGACACAATCGACAACCACTGACGACGTCTCACGTCGCCATCTAGTGACCGGCGCCGCCGTCGTCGCAGCGCTCGGCGCAACAACACCGGAAGCGCTCGCGCAGGGCGCGCCGGCTGCGGCCAGGGCTGCGAATTTGCGTTTCATCAAGCCGGCGACGAGTTTCAATAATCCGGGCTTCACCCATGCGGTCGAGGCGATGGGGCCGGGGCGGCTCATCTATATTGCCGGCCAGCAAGGTCTCGACATCAACGGCAAGGTCGTGGGCGCGCCGGGCGATTTCATGGCGCAAGCGGAGCAGGCGTTCCTCAACATCAAGGGCATACTCGCCGCGTCGGGCGCGGACTTCGAGCATGTCGTCAAGCTCCAGCATTATTTCATCGACCTGAAGGCGAACTTCAAATCGCTGCGCGAGCTGCGCCTGAAATACTTCGATGCGGCGCGCATGCCGGCCTCGACCATGATCCAGGTCGGGGCGCTGACCAATGACGGGGTGATCTACGAGGTCGATGCGGTCGCAGTTGTGCCGAGTTGAAGCGTCATGGCCGGAACAAGGCCGGGCATGACGGCGGAGGTCCCTTCATCGTCACCACCAGGCTCGACCTAGTGGTCCATGCTGAACCGCCGCATGGATTGCCGGATCAAGTCCGGCAATGACAAGTCCTAAGCGTTCTTAGTTGCGGTTGACGCGATCTGCGCCGCGCCAATACCCTCAAAAGCTACACATGAGATTAGTGTTGACGGCGTCGAGTCTGGCGGAGCGTCTAGGTCATGCGGATTGTCCTCGGTTTCCTCTCCGGCGTAATCGGCATGCTGGCCGGATGGTTCGGCTTGGCATTCCTGGTGGTTGCGTTGGCCGGGCCGGGCCCCGACGGGGGCACCGCGATGGGCGCGTTTTTCAACATCGGGCCCTTTGGTGCGGTTGTCGGGTTTGGCATCGGCGTCTGGCTGTTCGTGAAGTTTGGGTTGGTCGCTCGACGCGTGGTAGCTGCGCCCGCGCCTGTGCCATCCGTCGAACCGGCACGCGCTCCGTCGGTTGGCAGCACCGCGGACGCGCCGGCGAAAGGCCGAATTTCCCGGCCCTTCGCGATCGCCGTTGTGGTGATCGTCGGCGGTCTGGCGTGGTGGGGTTGGTACGAACTCATTCGCTCGCCCTATCTGACGCACGGCGACATGACTCTCGCGCTGCAATTTCGGCTTCCCGCGGGCATGGCAGCGCCGGCCGACCCCAAGGACGTGCAGATCATTCTCGACGAGGGAGGGCAGACGTGGCCGGCACTTCTGAATGAGAATGGCTGGCTCGGGCATCAGGACGGCCGTGCCGTCATTCTCGCCCCCGTTTCGATGTCGTACAAGGCGTGGCACCGGACCATTACCCTGTCGATGCCTGGCGCGCCCGCACAGTCCTGGACTCTCAATCTTTCGTACGATCCCGATCCCACGCCGGGCTATACGGCATGGCTTCCTTCGTCGAGTGCAGCCGATGCGATCGAGTTGAACTACTGGTTGACTGCAGACCGGTGATTTCTTTCGCCGGCACAGCATAAGCGGAAAGAATCGGGGCAGCTTTGATGTTAGCTAATCATCGGACTTGATGATCGGACGTTTGAATGCAGTTTTTTCTCTATGAAATCGTCGCGCGCATCATCGCATTCTATTTGTTGGTCGATACCAGCCGTCAGCTGCGGCGTGGCCTTGCCGAAAGAAAAATCAGGTACTTCAATTCCAATCTTTTGAGCTGGTCCACTTGGATTGCCGACAGAGATGCCACGCCGGTTCAGTACTGAATACAAATCGGCTTCCGGATAATCATCCTTATTTCATGCCTCTTTGTTGTGATATTTGGGTGGTGGCATCCGGGCACATTGCCGGACCAAGTTGGGTAGTGCCCCTCATTCGTCATGGCCAGCACAAGGCCGGGCATGAAGGGAGAAAAAACCTCTCTCCGCGTGCGGAGAGAGGTCGAGCCATTAGCGCGTTCACGCGCGTCTTCGACGCGCTATGGCGAGGGTGAGGGGGCGTCTCAGCTGCTTGACCGATTTCATTCAGTCTCAGGCAGCGGACAGGCCCCCTCATCCCGACCTTCTCCCCGCCCGCGGGGAGAAGGAGCGCGCAGTGCCTTCTTTAATGACTCTCGTTCGTCATCGCGATGGTGCCTTCCTCCGCATTCGCCTCGCGGCACTTCTCACAACTCTACCTTCTCCCGAAGCACGCCGCTGTGGACCGCCGTCAGGGCTTCGTGGAGTGTCGTGAAAATGTACGCCTCGCCGATAGCCGGCGTGATGCAGTGCCGGTCCATGTCGGATCGCAGATAGGAGCTGACACGCGCGAAAACGACGCTGACATTTTGGCGCGCCAGATCGGCGAGCAGGTCGCGCACGGTCTGCGCGGCGGAGAAGTCTATATCCTCGATCGGTCCGGCATCGACGACGAACCAGCGCACCGGAGTCGGCGCGTGCTCGATGAGGGCGCGGACTTCGTCGGCGAAGCGGTTGGCGTTCGCATAAAACAAATCGGAACCGAAGCGATAGACAATAAGCCCCGGTTCGGTCTGCTTGCCCGGTGTCGCTGGTATCGCCACCCACTGGCCGGCCGGGTTCGGCGCCAGCATGATGGTGTGCGGGCTGTAGCTGTGGCGCACGTGCCGAAACAACGACAGCGCGATCGCCAGCAGGATGCCTTGCTCGACGCCGATCGCGACAACGGCCGCCGCAGTGGCGACGGCCAGATAAAACTCGCCCGGGCTTTCGCGGCGAATGGCGCGCAGACCGGAAACGTCGATCATGCCGACCGCGATCGTGAACACGATGCTGGCCAGCACGCAGCGTGGCAGGTACTGCAGCGGGCCGGTGAGGAACAGCAGCACCAGCAGCACGGCAGCCGCGAAGATTAGTTGCGCGACCTGGCTGCGCGCGCCCGCGCGTTCCGCCATCGCGGTCTGGGTCGGGCTGCCGTTGACCACAAACGCCCCGCTCAATGCGGCAGCGGCATTGGCGGCCGACAGCCCGAGGATATCCGCGTTCTCGTCAACGCTTTCATTATAACGCTGCGCGAATACCCGCGATGTTGCAGCGCTTTGCGCGATGATCATGACGAAGCATGAAGCGGCGACCGGCAGCAGCGCCAGCACGTCGCTCCAGCTCACGTCGGGCAGGCCGAGCGGGGGAAGCCCGCCAGGCACCGGACCGATGACCGCGATACCTCGCTCGGCGAAATGGAATGCCGCGCTTGCCGCGATCGCTCCGACCACCGCCAGGAATGACAGCGGTATCGACGGCGCTAACCGTTGGCCGAGCAGGATGCTGCCGGCCACAAGCGCGGCTAACGCGAATGTCGGAAGGCTCGCCTGTGGCAAGCCCTGCAGGATTTGCCACGCCTGAACCAGCGTGTGGCGCGAGCCGGCCGTGAGACCGAACATGTCGCCCAGCATCGCGATGCCGACCTGAAATCCGACCCCGGTGAGAAAACCGACCAACACCGTGCGCGAGAGGAAGTCGGCAAGGAATCCCAGCTTGAAGATTCGCGCCAATAGCAGAAAGCCCGCGGTCAGCAGCGCCACTATGCCGACCAGCGCCATGTACTGCGCGCTGGCGGGCGCGGCCATCTTGGACAGCGGACTGGAAAAGATGACGGCCGTGGCGGAATCCGCAGCCACGATGAGATGGCGGGAAGAGCCGAACACCGCGAACGCGACGAGCGGCAGCAGCACGGTGTAAAGCCCCGCGACGAGCGGCGTGCCGGCGATGCGGGCATAACCCAGCACCTGCGGGATATCCATCGCCGCAAGGGCCACGCCCGCGAAAACGTCGCGCAGCGCCGTTTTGCGACTGAAGGGTCGTAAGCCGCCAAAAAGAACGAGTGGCATCGCGGTTCCTGTTCTTGTCATGCCCCGCGAAGGCGGGGCATCCCAGTATTCACCACGGCTAAGCAAATGAAACCTCTCCCCGCGTGCGGGGAGAGGTCGAGCCATTAGCGCGTTCACGCGCGTCTTCGACGCGCTATGGCGAAGGTAAGGGGGCGTCTCAGCTGCCTGAGCTATTCAACTCAGTCTCAGGCAAGCGGAGAGGCCCCCTCATCCCAACCTTCTCCCCGCGTGCGGGGAGAAGGAGCGCGCAATGCCTTCGTAACGAGAAACAATTACACGTGCCCCCAGACGGCTTCGGCCGTCTTGATCAAAATTTCGAATTTCCGCCACTCGGCGTCTTCGGACAGTTGCGGAACGCCGATCCCGCTGCTGAAGCCGCATTGCGGGCTGACGGCCAGTTGTTCGACCGGCAGATATTTTGCCGCCATCTCGACGCGCCGCTTCATGGCGTCGACCTGTTCGATCTGCTCGGATTTGGTGGTCACCACACCCAGCACCGCCACGGTGCCCTTGCGGACAAAGCGCAGCGCATCGAAACTGCCGGCGCGTTCGCTGTCGTATTCCAGCAGCAGCCGCTGGTGTTTCAACCCGCTGAACAGCTTTTCCGCGATGCTGTCGTAGTGGCCCTCGCGGTGCCATTGCGCCTGCACCTTGCCGCTGGCGTCGACGCCGCGCGGATTGCCGCGGCAGATATGCAGGCCGAACGTGACGCCGGGAAAACCTTCGATCACCGCGTTTTCGGCCCGGATCGCCCGATCGAGATTCTGTTCCGGTTCCTCGCCGCGGGCCTTCATGCGTTCGAGCGAGACCTTGTCGACGTAGGCGGTGAAACCCGGCGCGTCCATGTGCACATAGCGGCAGCCCGCGTCCACCAGTTCCTGGATCATCTGGCGCTGGATCGAGACCACGTCGGCGATGAATTCGTCGAGGCCGCTATAGACCGCCTTTGATTTTTCCCAGGCGAAACGCTGCGCGATCCGATCCGGTCCAATCAGCGACACCTTGACCGGACGCTGCGTCATCGCGGCGGCGGCTTTGTATTCGTCCAGCACGACGTTCTTTTTCAGTTTCAACCGTTCGACCGTGGCGCGCCGCGTGGCAATCGCCGGGCCGGCAGCCTCGTAATTCGGTTCGGTGCGGCTGCCAGGCTTGTTCGGGTCGCGCCAGGTCTGCGGATCGCGAAAGCCTGCGCCGGTGAGCGAGGGCGTGTCGTATCCCGAAACAGCATTGCCGAAACTGTCCTGAAAATTGCGCCGGCGGAATTCGCCGTCGGTCAGGATCGGCAGTCCGACCTGTTCCTGCTTGCGCATGACCGCGCGGATGGCTTTGTCCTCGGTTTCGCGCAATTCGCCTTCGGACATCTCGCCGCGGAGACGTTGGTCCGACGCCGCTGCCAGGTCTGCCGGAACCACCAGACTCCCGACTTGATCGACACGAAGAAGGTTCAAGTCTTCGACAGGATGCACGACCGGCATTGGATCATTTTCCTTTTCTAGTTGATGTGCAGGTTGAGCCTGCGAACGATGTTGGCGTAGCGTTCGGCGTCCTGCTTTCTGTATTCGACGTAATTCGCGGTACCGTTCTCCCGCATCACCATGCCGAGCTGATCCATGCGCGCTGTCATTGCCGGGTCACGCATCACCTTTGCGGCCTCGGCCGCAAGACGCGTGACCACTTGCGGCGGTGCTCCGGCCGGCGCGTAAAGTCCCATCACCGTCGCCACGTCGAAACCTTTGATGCCGAGTTCATCGCAAGTCGGGACTGCGGGTGCTGAGGGCGATCGCTGCAGGACGCTGATGCAATAGCTTCGCAGTTGGCCGCTGCTGATACCGGAGAGGACGTTTGGAATGCCGGACCAGGCGACCTGGATTTCGCCGGTGAGCAGGCCGTTGACCATGGCCGTGCCGGCGCGATACGGCACGTGAAGGACATCGATGCCGGTCTGATCGGCAAATAGCGCCATGGTCAGATGATGGATCGATCCGACGCCTCCCGATCCATAAGTGATTTTGCCGGGCTCTTGCTTCGCGAGCGCAATAAAATCGGACAGCGTGGTGGCTTTTAGCTGCGGATTGGCGACAAGGATGGTCGGTACCGCGGCAAGTGCGGTGATCGGCGTGAAATCCTTGACCGGATCGTAGCCGATGTTCGGATTGAGCGCGGGGATGATCGCCATGTTGCCGCTGTCGCCCAGCATCAAGGTGTAGCCATCGGGCGACGCTTTCGCCTCCGTGAGCGCAACCATAGCGGTTCCCGCACCCTGAACGTTTTCGACCACGACGGCGTGACCGAAATCTTCAGTCATCCGTTCGGCGAAGAGTCGTGCGAGAATATCGGGGTTGCCGCCGGGACCTGAGGATACCAGCAGCCGCACTGGGCGGCTCGGATACGATGCATCTTGCGCGAGCGCAGGCGAAAACAAACCAAGCGCAATTGCAAACACAACCGGGATGACGGGGGTTCGCCCCTGCATGTTTTCTCCCTGCCACGGCCCCCGGTCGGAACGATTATCTGCTTCGTTCGCCGGGGTGTTGCGCCACCATATTGGACTTGAAGCGCGTTAGTCGAGATGCCCCGCAATCCTTCGAGACGCGCCCTGTCGGGCGCTCCTCATGATGAGGTTTTACAAAGCCTCATGGTGAGGAGCGGCGCGCATGCGCCGCGTCTCGAACCATTGTCGCTCGCAATGACTCTGGCGCGTCATAGCCAGGACAAACGCGGGCCTGACGCTTTCTTAACTCACGGAAGCATTCACGCGTCCGCTCCTCACACCGCTTGCAAACAGACGACGTCGCCATCCTTTACGCCTAGCCAATCGACATGGTCCGAATTTGCTTCGCCGACGACGGTGAGTTGGGACAGCTCTATATCCGGCCGTTTGGACCGCAGCGTCCTCAATGCGTTCGCTTGGTCGCTGATGGCAACCAGAAAGTATTCTTTGAGGGGTGGTCCGCCACCGCCCATGCGCGCAGTGGAAGAGATGATTTTCCAGATTTTGCCCATGAGGCACTATGACCCGCAAGGCCTCGGCCGCAAGCGCTATTCCGGCTGTTTGGCTGGCCCGCCGCCCCATAGCGGGTCCGCGTCGGCTGTCTCAACGCGTTGAATGAAAGAGCGATTGCGTATTCGTCGGTATATTATCGACACAGTACTCGTATTTGCCCTTTTTGAGCATACATAAGCACCCTAGCTCGTGTGATAAACATTCAAATTATAAATCGACAATTTGCCGACCGGGAGCAGGCGGCCAGGAATCAGATTTTGGCGATGTCGAGAGAACTTGCGGAGGCATGCGGACAATGAGCTCAATCGATACCGAAGCCACACAGGCGTTCGATTACAGCGCCAGCGCCGATCTGTTTTCGATGAGAAGCAGGAACGGCAGGCGTCAGCCGATGAATTACAAGCACTTTGAATCGGCTGCGGAGGCCATCCGCTATGCCATCGAAGAGATTCCGGCTGAGAACCTTCTCGGTACTCTCCTTGAGACGGATGAGTCACGGCACGACAGCAAGGCAATCCATCGGCTGTACGCAAGCCCGAGCTTTCCACTGGAACGAAGGACTGCCGATCCG
>Ga0302325_10028506_pt1 | contig 11555 bp, 11 predicted proteins | sample Palsa_T0_2_FD_201948 | JGI IMG/M metagenome (GOLD analysis project Ga0302325, IMG submission 201948) | Peat permafrost microbial communities from Stordalen Mire near Abisko, Sweden - Palsa_T0_2 | ecosystem: Environmental > Terrestrial > Soil > Palsa > Peat permafrost | place: Sweden: Abisko... | reverse complement strand
TGGAAGGATGAAGGGATGGTTGGGGGGAGGAGGGTGGGATATTTCTCTGGAGGTTTGGGAGGAAGGGGAAGGTTGAAGAAGGGAGTGGTGAATAAGGGGGAGGCGAAGCAAGACATTAGAGAGTGATGGTGGTGAACGTGAGGTTGGTGAATAACGAAAAAGAAGAAAAAGATGGATAGGGGTTGGCTCTACAAAATTGCAAAGGGGGATTTTGCACAGGCTGGCGAGGCAGTCGGAGAGTACATGCAAAGAGTATTGGACGAGGAAGGTGGATAATAGAATGGCCCGTAAGATTGCAAGATAGAGATAATCCAAACTAGGTTCGATACTTTAGTCAGAGAGTACACTTGAGAGCCTCGTGCTCGCATGTTCAAAGCGCTCCCAGGTGATCCCAAAGTACTTGGTCTCCTGCAGGCTACCAACAATCAAGAAAAGGGTCAGCTTTGACGAATTCCCGATTTTGATGGTCAAAGTGCTTGTAGTACTCTCAATTCCTCCTTGTATAATACAATAGTTAAAGTCTTTCATCGTGAATAGGGGATGCCCAAAATGTTTCCCTAGACAGGTTCGATAATAACTAGAGGAAACATTGACTTTATTACCCCTTTTATGGTCAATGACGCCGCTACTGAGGATTGGTGGAAACTTTAGAGATATGCCCTTCGACTTCTTCGTATCGCAATGCGTCAACGTGATAGAATATCGCCTCGGGGACTTTCCACGTGGCGTTGAGAAGGCAGTCAGGGATCCTCAAACCTAGAACCCCTATTTCAAAAGACTGCGATTGTGTTTGTGGATAGCGAATTGGAGGCTTTTGAGCTGAAACAGACCCTCTGATGCGGAAGGAGGGAGCTAGAGGATACCAATAACCAGGAAACTTTTCCATGTACAACATATCTCTTCTGTGCTTGAGCCTAAAAGCTGCAAAAGCAACAGGGAATGAGACGACTCTCCACGTGGAACCTAATCTTAGACCCTGTCGCACTCGCAAGGCCTCGACGTTCCGGAAAAATCGAACGACCCAGAGACTTTTCCGCTGAAACCGTTGGACAGTGGGCCGCTGTCGGATTTCTTGGGAGTGGACTTGAGCGACCAGCCGTGACCAATGACCACTGCAGACTTCGGACAATTGCATCTGAAGGCAAGAGGCAATTGTTTCGAAACGCTGCAGCACCTCCGAGTTTGATCTTCCGGATCGATTGAACACAGGGTTTGAGGAACACAACAAGCTCCATCCTGCATTTACCTTTTCCTTATCGCTGTTTATCTGAGACAGCGTTACCTGAGGCGATCATTCGTCAGGGGTGTGATCCCAGAGGCTGGTGTTGAGCGCCATGCTGCTGCGTGTGGAGGGAAAAAGGACAGGGCGTCGAGAGCGACCTAGAGAAGGAATATAAACTCGCACAGCTCGCTGTGCCTTGTTGAACAGTTGAAGTCTACTGTACAAAGGCCCTATTCTCTTGTGATAAACATTGTCACATTCTTGCTGTCTGCCGGTCAACGTCGGATTTCGAGACGATACGAGACCCACACGGAAGCAAGCTGGCGACGTACTAGCTGTTGACTGGCCCGCCCAGACATAGAACATCTCCATCTCGAGGACTGAGCAAGACACCACCACCAAACAGATCCCTCAAAGCAAGAAACGAAACTCTCACTCCCTCTCCCTCTCCCTCTCCCTCTCCCTCTCCCTCTCCCTCCCTCACCCTCACCCTCACCCTCTCTCTGTCCCTCCCATCTGCCCTACCCGCCCTGCTCGCTCTGCAGCCGCCTCCCACGGCCGCCCACCAACCGTACTGTATCGTTCGCTACTCACTTTGACGCCCGTCAATCCATCAAATCCCCTTCCGCCCTAGCCCTCCCTCTTGATTTTTAAATTTTTTTTGCTTGCTCCATCACCACAAATCTCCTTGTCCGGCAACTCTTGAGTCTTGGTAACGAAACGGTTGGACATCAGCGACCCCCATCGACCCCATCGCTCTCCTCTCCCTGCACTTGCTTTGCATTGCAGCCCTTGTGCAGCTACTGTACAGTAATAAACGAGGAGCCACCACAAACGACCTCACCTCACATTGAGTCGAGCGAACCCGTTGACAACCCCAATCACGAGTCACGAATCACGAACACTCGCCGAATCACATTTCACCCTACTGTAAGCTTCTGGCAGACTCGAACGACCGTTGTATTTGGCAGAACCAACAGCGCCTATTCGAACCGCCCCCTTCTTTTCCCAGCGCGCGTTCCTCCCAAGCTTCCTCGGGTGTTCCATACCAGCGTGTTGTTACAGATCTGCATCAAGTGCCGCCTCGAACTTCACCTTCTCGCTCTGTGCTCAGGCTCCCGCGCACACACATACTTCTCATCGGACACTCCCTTTTGCTGCACACTTGCTCTCTGCCACTCCCTCAAGCCCCCAACGTCAGCGTCAAAACTGTTGTCACTCGCCCAACTCGTCCTGCGTACCCATATTCCATTTGCATAAACGCCGAAACTCGTCGCAGCTCTCTGGTTGTTGCCCACTTCATCCTACACACTCTTGAATAAGGTACCTAAATCCAACAGCCTCGCCTCATCTATCCACTCATGGAGGCGGGAGCGCCAGCTTCCGATGTGTCAAAGGATCTAACCTTTCATGCAGAAGTAGCCTCCTCCACCGACAAATATTCTCGAGAAACCCGACTTCAAAAAGCTTCTCAGTCCTTTCATCAAACCTTTACCATATTCAAACATGGCGGCTCCAGGAACTCAATCGCTCAAGGTTAGACCTCCCGCGCCACAAGGTTACCTACAGGTAGAGGCTGACGTATTTCTTCTGTGCAGTGCGTCGTCACCGGTGATGGTGCTGTTGGCAAGGTATACCATATCCCGCAACACTGCCAAGTACTGTAGAGATAGCTAATACAGCTTCAAGACATGTCTTCTGATTTCCTACACCACAAATGCCTTCCCCGGCGAGTACATCCCGACCGTGTAAGTGCGATTGACCCGAACGCAAAACCGCGCTGACAATAGCAGCTTCGATAACTACTCAGCCAGTGTTATGGTAGATGGCAAGCCGATCAGCTTGGGTTTGTGGGATACTGCCGGACAAGAAGATTATGACCGATTGCGCCCTCTCTCCTACCCCCAAACTGATGTCTTCTTGATCTGCTTCTCCATCGTCTCCCCCCCCTCCTTCGACAACGTTCGCGCAAAGGTTTGCAGATACCTAGATCGTACAATTGAGCGCACGCTAACTTCACTGCCATAGTGGTTCCCCGAGATCGATCACCATGCTCCCTCAGTCCCCATCATCCTCGTTGGTACGAAGCTCGACTTGAGAGAGGATCCCGCTACACTTGAAAGCTTGAGACAGAAGCGCATGGAGCCAGTTTCGTATGACCAGGCCTTGATCGTTGCTAAGGAGATTCGAGCACACAAGTACTTAGAGTGTTCTGCGCTTACCCAGCGAAATTTGAAGAGTGTGTTTGATGAGGCTATTAGGTACGTCGTTACTGCGGCTCATCAGCCGCATGGTCGAGCCGCAGTACCCCAAGTGGTGGATCCCTGCGGCTTGGAGTGCGGCTTGACTGAAGAGTACCGCTTGACTACTTCGCCTTGGACTGCGGCTTGGAGTGTGACTTGAGATCTAAAGCTGACTTGGAGATACAGAGCTGTCCTGAGCCCAAGACCCCAGCCAATGAAGAAGAAGGGCGGCAAATGTACAATTCTGTAAGGAGATACTATTTTCGAAAGGTTCTGATACATTGGGCGGCAATTAGCATGGTGGACGCATCAAATCATATTATGTTCCATTTCGAGATGAGATCGAGATTGAAGCTGTCATTTCTCTTCAATTGTCTAGAGATGGAAGCACAAGCTCCTACACGAAGGACAACATCCGAGCTGGGGAAGAAAGCTTGGTGGCTGTCTCTTTGTGGTATTTTTCTCTTCTACTCGAAAATCTTCCTACTCAGTCGTTCTTTTCTCAGCCGCAGTCAGCAAGGGGGAGAAGCGAAGAATTGCTTGGCTGCCGCATAGGAAAGGGATGGCAATTGCATTTCCTGTAGATAATGCACGTTGGGGAGAGTGAGTAATAACGATGAACGACCTTCGGATAGTCTGCATATTTCCTTTTAAGGCATACCCTTTGTTTGTTTTGAAAAGAGAGGTACAATAAAGCAAACACAAATACTGAATAATTCTGCTCTATTTGGAATCTCCGAATGCATTACACGTGAATCTAACTTATGCTGGTATCTTAAGACACAGGCGTCATACTACAGGCACTCTGCCTCTTCTGCTTGGATGAATAGCACTTTCATCAATGGTTTTCCCACCTTCACTAGCCTTTGCGAGCTTCGCCTTCTCTTCCTCCTGTATCCTCCTAAAGCGCTCTTCATTCAACTTCTGATTCTTCCCCTGAATCTTTGCCCGTCTGTCTTTGGTATTGCCTCCACCACCCGCACTTTAGTTTATTATCAGCAAGGTTCAAGAAACAGATGCTGGGTATACATACGTGAGCTCCACATTAATCTTCCTAGGTGCTGATAGCCCATCATCAAACATGGAATGGTGGAAGAGTTTCAGACATGTCTTCATATGATCATACCCCTCGAACTCCACAAATGCACAGCCTTTTGATTTTGAGGGGTTGTCTTTTTGTGTGAGGTGTCGGACGGATTTAGGTTTCACAGAGGCGAAGTGGGCAGTTATTGATTCCGTTGTTGCTGTAAAAGGGAGATTGCCTAGTGTTCATGAATTAGTCGAGCTCATTCATAAAATAGGGGAATAGGAATATACATACCTATGAAGACAATAAACCTTGCAGCTTTTGGTGTCTCAGATTGTGACGTCTCTCCATTCGCAGAAGTACCCTTCCGTTTCTTCTCTCTATTCCGATTGTTCTTCTTTGATTTCTTCTCTTCTACCGGCGTTGCAGCCTTCCCATTGGCCCCAGGGACTGCTTTTGGAGCTTCTGCAGATGCTAGACCTTTGGAAGCAGCCTCTGCAGCTTCTTCAGCTTCTCGTGCTTTGCGCTCTGCCTTCCGCTCTTTCTTTGTCTTCTTAGGCGCTTCTGTATCCTCTCCCATAATTATATCAGATTCCGCGGCTGGAGATGCAAATTTCTCTTTCGCAGATTCGGTCTTCTTTCCCTTCTTGCTCTTCCTCTCTTTCTTCGCTGCCCTCACCTCCTCCTTAATCTCCTCAGCAGCTTCACCATCCTCGGTCTTCCTCCGTTTCTTCTTATATTTCTTGGACTTCTTGCTCTCCTCAATCACATCCTCATCCGCCTCACTATCCCGCTTCCTCTTCTTCGACTTCTTCGTCTTACTTGAGCTCTCTCCCTCCACAATCCCCACTTCGTTATCGCCAGGCAAATCGGGAATCGCGTCTTCGAGAACCCGCCTTTTGGCCTTTCGCTCAGCGCGGGAGATTTCTGTTGATTTGCCCATTTCTGTTATCGGATTTGGTGTAGGCTTTGGAGTTCTGCGAGTTGTTGGAAGTCGGGTGGTTTCTAAGACTTTTTTTTAAGGTTGGCCGGCAGAATTTTTAGCGGGGAGCGGAGTGGATGTGTCCCACATTCGCCGTGCAAGGGTCCCTCACAATACCAAACATTGCGAGAACTTGGTTCATAGAGTTTCCCCTATCAGGGAGTTAAGGTTCTCGATAGCTTCATATTTTGGTCTATCGATGAGGTTCAGTCATGACACCTTTTCACATAAGAAAGCCTGCTGCGCAACGTGTAATTTCCAGGCTCCCATCAGCTTCATGGAGCCAGTTCTCAGCCTCGACCGCTAGTGCGAAGGATACATAGAATTCGGAAATCTCGTCATTTTCTTTCCAGTTCATCGTCTTCCTTATTCTTCCTACCATTTCTATATATCGTTACGAACTATGGCCGAAAGCTCTGAGACTGAGCATCTCTAAGCTAACACTTCAAATGGCTCAGCTAGAGCTAAGGCAGGCAACGAATCTCCCTCACAAGTAGACAAGGCTGAGATTGTGACAACGCCAATCGAGGAAATTGAGATCCAAACCATAGTCCCATTATCTGCAGAGTTTGAAACATCGTCCTCTGCAAAACCTGTCCCAGCAGAGAACGGTACTCCCACTTCAATACCTCAGCAATCGAGACTCATTCAAGCTCCCGCCAGCTCAGACCCAGCCACTCGTCCAAGAAGCAAACTTATTCGGCTGCCATCGGCTGAGGTAGACTATATTTCCTTAAAAACCCCCAAAAGAGATTCTAAAGGTCAGATAAGACAAAGATATTGATTCCTTAACGTCAAGCTACAAGATTCTGGAAACCCTAGCTGCTTCCTCATATGCCCTTTGGTGGCAAACTAAATGGCCTCTCCGCGTGACAGAATGGGAAGCGGTACTTTATATTTGAGGAACTCTACTTAAGAAATATCTAACATCTTCAATTGCGATTGCTCGATGTCTCGAGAGATTGTGCCGATCCTCCAGTTGCAAATGACCACGAAGTTCATCGTTTGTTTCATCAATACCGTAAGTCTAATTGCAACGCTAAGGTTTACCTGACCTGGCTAACATCTTACAGGAGAAGCTCTCGATGACTACGAAGCTATCAAGAACGGTCACCAACGCTCAGCTTCCGCGCACTCCAGACTCGGCGGCCTCGCCTTACATCTCAAAGATCATGGAATCTCCATCAGGTGCATGGGCCAGCGCCCCCCCAACCGGCAGACAACACAGTTTCCAATCATACCTTATATCTTCCTCCACCTCTTCACCCAACTCTTCTTCGCTACCGCTGGTGGCCTTCAGCTGATCGTACCCCTTCTAATTATGGTCTACATGCCCGGGGAAGACGGCGGGTGTCGTCACAACTTGTGTTGCGGTGTGCTTTTGTAGGACAATTGGCGATCTGGTCGTCCCTGGCGTAGTTCGTGGAATTATCTGATTTCTGGTTCTTTAGGTTGGCGAGGTCGTAACGTGTAAATATTGGGGCTGCGTTTGAGGCAAAGGATATTATTGCTGCTACTTTTGCTTATGTTGCTGTGTTGGTTGTGTTTCTTGGGACTAGTATTTAGAACCGGGCCTATGTCTCATTCAAACAACGCAGGCGGACGTGGCTCTCGAGGGGCGGAAAAAGCGGCAACTCGTTATTTCAGATTTCGATGTTCCAAGTTGATGTGGGACAATGAAAATTGGTGCCGCTCTTTCTGCCCACGGCTAGAGAGATTCGGAAACTTGGAAGGTATCTATCTCATGATTCATCGTGCCATTAGATCTAGGACATTTGCAAGAATTACATTCGAATCCAAAATTCCACCATTTCCAAACCCCTCAATACTGTCCTGGCCCGGCTCTCGGTCCTATCTCACTTCCTTCCACCTCTGCATACGGTGGATAAGGCATATGCGATTGTTGTACAGGCTGAGAAGGATAAGGTGGGTTTGGACTATGAGGCGGAGAGTAGATCTCCGAGACAGTCTGCTGAGGAGCTTGAGGAGGCTGTAGAGAATTGGGATCTGGTGCGTAGTACTCCTTTTCAACTGGAGCAACTCCAGGCGGCTGCCCGTAATAGCTAACTCCTGGACCCGCACTGCTAGCTGGAGGCGGGGCTGGAGCAGAAGATGAGTTGTCCATTCTCTTACTTCGACGTAAGAACCAGATTCCAAATGTAATCGCTGCTATAAGTGCGATGCCACCGATTACGCCGCCAACAATGGCTCCTACTGGAGTTGAAGATTTTGAGCTTGTTGGGTTGGAAGTGCTGGGTTGCGAAGTCGGCGAGCTGCTGCTCGATGTGATTGTGACTGTGGTTGTGGGAGTTATGGGTGATTGTGTTGATAATGTTGAGGTTGGTGTCATGGTCGGTGATGCTCCGAGCGTAATATCATTAATCGTAGCAGTTCCCTCCGACCCGTCCGCAGCTGACAGAACCATTGTTTCAATGTAAGGCGTGTCGGAGCAGTACCACGCTGTTGCGAGGACATTTCCTGTGGAAAGAACATATTGATTGCAGTAGGGGAGAGCAGTATTGCTTGAAATAGTCAGTCGAGAACTTCATAGCTTATGGGAAGAGTGTACCATTTGAAGATATACGGGTCGGCAGCGCAAGAAGCGTCACAAGTCGCAATGTTCGAATGAGGGACACATGAAGTGGGCAATTGGCACGTTGACAGTGCTCCGCAACAGCCAAATACACTGTGAGTGTCATCTAAAACACAACTGGCAGTTTCCTGAAAACATGTGTAGGGCCTGCCTGTAGTTCAATTAGCTGGAAGAAAGCCTAACGTAAAGTATGAAACGAACTGGTAGATCCGCTGATGAAACCGCAAGTTGCGTAGGAGAAAAGCTGCCGTCCCTTCAATTCGAAGCCTCCAGATAGAGCGCCAGGCTCCATTGTAGGCGCCGGAGTCCATCCTCCATTTGCTACATCGTACACATTGATAACCTGTGTGGGCTCTGGACCATTCCAAGGGATCGCTGAAGTTAGAGGCAGCACAATCAACAGCACATATCTCAGAAGCTGCATCGCGTGCAAAGATCAAAGTCAGATTAAGCTTTGAAGGTGGCGGCGGGGACGCATGGGCTGGGCGTCAATAAGGTTACAGTAAAAAACTTGGGTGTAACTACCGAACTGTTCAGGTATGAATCGACAATTCAACTCCGAACGCAAAACATGGCGGGATAAGAAGACGAGAAAGGAACTGGCTCGTGAAAATAATATGACGAGAGTTAGCGATCAATTAAAATAAGGAAATTAGTAGTTGATCCTTCGAGCGTTAAAGGCGTTGGTCTAGGGCTTTCATTGGCGAACCGATTGTGGGGGCTGTGAAGCTTACTCGCCGTTGACTGGTAGTTTCCAGCCAAGACGCAGACCAGGCTAGTGGTTCGGAGTAATGTTCCCGCGAGCAAACTGCATGAATGATTCGCTCCTTGTGGGAGATTTGAGTTTCCACATCGACAGCAAAAGCTGACTTTAACAAAGCCACCTAAACGTTGAAAAACAGGTAGTGACCCCAGAATTTACAAATAAGAGAACCCATGATGTTGCTCCTATTTACAGAGCGAGTAATACAGAGTTGAATAGGGACAGCAAGCAGCTCATACTAGAACTAAGATGGCAAACAACCCTGGGTCAGGCACATGTTGGCTCTTGATTTTCTTTCACTGGGCTTTCTTGGTTGAAGTTGGAGGCTGACGATCGGGCCCAAAGAGGCCCAAGAGGTATGCAGTACGAGTAGCACACAGAAAAGCCTTCCCAGGTCAGCAGTAGTTCAGAGAATCAAAACAAGTATCACTTACCGTAGCCCCAACGTTTCCCCAGGTAGTCGGATTGTAACTTGCTATGTCGATGAATTTATCATAGCCCATGACATAAGCTGTGGTTGCAACATGACCAATGTCTGCCAGCCAAAGGGCGATCACATAGTTTCTGACTACCTTCGGCTCTGTGGTGCTATAGAGGACTGCAATGCTGACCATGGCGAGCAAGAGATAGATATTTCCCAACCTGCAATATTGTTAAAACTTGAACAGTCACTCCAGAAAACGTGTCAAGATCTGATAAAATATTCCTGCGTCCATAATCGAGCCTCATGATGAGATTTAAGAGAGCGAAATAAGAAGTCAAGCTTACTGCAAGGCCAGCATGCGAGTGTTGTCGGAAATAGCTTCCACGGGCGAGCCGGGGATCTGCTCAGCAGTGAAATACTCCGTAGCGATGAAAGGTACAGTAAATCCAGTGACCCTATTACGCATATTAGAGGAGACATTCAATAGATAGATATAGGCTCTGGGACTTGCGTTGAAATCGGTTCGAATATGGTCATGACGAATCTAGGAAAGGGCGGGAGTATCGAAGTCATGCTTGCCGCTTTTGGCTTGATGAAGAATCAATTGAGACAGACGAGACAACCTTCAAGGATATAAATGTCTATTGGGACAGCTGCTTGAGGTTCGGAAGTGTCTTGATGTTCAGCAGATGTGAACGTGGATTTGAAACGGTGCCACAGAAAGGCAGGGGGAGTGAGCGCTGTAGGGCAGGCGCTTCAGCCTTGCCGGCAAATTAAAGCTGACGAACATCATTAACGTCAACTTCACATTTGGAAAGTGTCACCCCAAATTACCAGCGACAGCCACACCGCAAGTCAGTCGTGTCGCCGCTCACCATGTTTCCGAACATCACATAATATGAACAATACTATTGAGCCACGCCTCATCGCTCTCCTCAATGATGCGCCAGCCGAATCGTATACCCTCTCTCCGTCCTTGGAGCTTCCTCCACTGCACGATCCCAACATCCTGAAAGCTTCGGGACGCCCTCTGTTGCTAGAACCAGATGCCAGCAAACGAAACGGCAAACCAAGCGCCAATTCGCAGCTTGCGCCGAAGCTTAATCCGTTGATTCCTCCCCTTGATGATGATGAGAAAGTCCAGAAGGGCAACGAGACAAAGCAAAAACGTGGAAAGACAACTACGGATCGAGCGTTGGGTGGCTCATCACCCCAGTCTCTGCGAAAGATATTGGATGATGACACAGACACCACAGTTACTATTCCTTCCAAGAAGCGGAACATCGTCGAAACCAGCAAAGATGATTTTGTCCAGCTTCCTCAGCCGCCAAAGAAACAAAAAGTCCCTAAGCAACCCGTTCCGCCTATCATCATTGGTCTATTCGAACCTCCGCCGCAAGCTGCTCTATTTCCGCCCATAGCTTCGAGCTCATTTCACGATAGCCACGGAAGAAACAGTCTGAACACGGTGCTCCCAAAGGTCACAGAATTGAAGGACAACTCGAGGAAAGAGCCCTCCAATAATAATGAAAAGACGCAAACATCACAGAGGAAAGTCCAAAAGAAGGATGTTCGGGCTAGGAAAAAATGGACAGAAGAAGAGACGACAAACCTCCTCCTTGGAGTGCACAAACACGGGGTTGGTAACTGGACAGACATACTTGAAGACTCAGGCTTCTCCTTTAATGGAAGATCAGCTCTTGATTTAAAGGATCGATTCAGGACCTGCTGTCCCGCAGAGTTGCGAGGTAAAAACGCCACCACGAAAGCAAGCCAAGGCCCCGAAGGCACAAAACACAAGGGAACGCAGGCTAAATCAAAGTCAAGTCTGATGTCTGAAAATATTCTCATTGAAGATGAAGAAGTAGGGACAAACGCTACAGGCGACGATGCAAATGCCGCCGCGCAACGCAAAAGCCGTGCTCACAGGAAAAAACTCGAGGACTTAGCTCAACTGGGGATCGAGGGGCCTTTCCTTAAGTCTAAGCGCCGTGAGAGAAGGCCTTTTTCCGAGGACGAGGACCGGGCAATACTGGAAGGCTATGAGACTTACGGACCTGCGTGGACTCGAATACAGAGGGATCCTAGGTTGAACTTGCAAAGTAGACAGCCCACAGATCTCAGAGACAGGTTTAGGAACAAGTATCCCGAAAAGTTCCGCAGCGAGGACAAAGTAGGGTCCGAGAATCCAAACTCGAATCGATCATCCTCGAATTTTCAATCAACAGAGGGGCGTGGTAAAGAGAATGTTATGCCAACCCTCAATCAGTATTCATCCCCCTTTGCACCTCAGGGTCCTGA
>Ga0302325_10028505_pt1 | contig 11555 bp, 13 predicted proteins | sample Palsa_T0_2_FD_201948 | JGI IMG/M metagenome (GOLD analysis project Ga0302325, IMG submission 201948) | Peat permafrost microbial communities from Stordalen Mire near Abisko, Sweden - Palsa_T0_2 | ecosystem: Environmental > Terrestrial > Soil > Palsa > Peat permafrost | place: Sweden: Abisko... | reverse complement strand
CCTATCGTGAGCATCGGCATCAGGTCCGTGGCCTGCCATGATATTGTGCAAAGACATTCCACCAGCTTGGAATCCGCCTCCGGTTTTGGCGTCATAAGTGCCACTTAGGAGTCCCATGCATTCAGACATTGTATTGCGGTGGTACCAGGGTGGTCGGAATGTATCTTCCTGGACTAACCATCTAGGGGGAAAGATGACGACTACAATTAGATTGACAAGAGTGAGATGGCACAATCTGCGATGGCGGTTCCAGTGTAGGGGGATTGACATGTCAATACAGTATAGATACTTGGATCCTTTTGTTAGGTATATTTTGTTAATTGGTGATACCGGGTGGTCATAGGAGGTAGATCCGATGACATTGAATTTCCCAAGATCATATTTGTACGGATAATACAGCTAAACAATCAGTCTCAACGATACAAGATATAGGGAAGTGGAGATTGGACAAGGGAGACATACACCATGCCAGGCAACGACATCGAATGGCGAATGATCCTGTTTCGCCATATGCAATTGCCTATCGAACTTGGCCACAATCTCCCACTCACTCTGATCATCTTCGAAACTCGCGACCGGAGCCTGGAAGTCCCTCGCATTCGCCAATCCATTACTCCCAATAGGTCCCAACTCAGGCAACTCGAAATGATTCGTATAGATCTCCAAAATATACCCCCTGCTGCTCCCATCAGGTAACATGACGCGGAACCGGATTCCTCTGGGGATGACTACGATTTCATTACTCCTGACAAGTAAATGTCCCAACTCGGTTTGAATATCCAACGTCCCTCGTTCAGGAACAATAAGGAAGTCTCCGTCGGCGTTGTAGAAAGCCTGTTTTCCCATGGACTTGCCGCACGCGTAGATGTAAATGCCCAATCCGGTTTTAGTAGCTGGTTCACCTGCGCCTCCAACCATATTGAGGCCGTGGATAAAGTCCTTTTCGGGATCCTCGTCAAAGGGATCCCAGCGGAGTTGATTTGGGATTTGATGGAATTGGGAGGTCCATAGGTGAGGTGCCTCGGAGATGGACAGGGGAGCGAAATTGTGATGCGCGCAGGAGGGAAGGATGCGGTACAGCCAGGTTTGCTTGTTCTCGTGTCGGGGGGCAGTGAATGCCGTGCCGCTGAGTTTCTCAGCGTAAAGTCCAAAGGGAGGCTTCTGAGGCGAGTTGCGGAAGGGGTGCAGTGCTCCTAACGTGTCAGAAAAGTAAATTCCTTCCAAGTGTACCGTCTACAGCTTCTGTTTCATGGTAGCTGTTGAAACCGTTCTGCTGTTAATTATGCGGATTGGGATTGCGGTACCTGATACTTGTACTTCTCGGGGATTTTGAAGTCAGTCATCTCGACACAGAAAGCAGTTCTCAGGAACGAATCTTTTTATGTCTCGTTGTGTCTCGTTGGTTTCACTTGAGGACCGGACTGAAGGCTCTTTAACGGTGCGGGCGGCGGAGAAACTGGGGTTCGTCTTTGCTCGGCGTCACTGCTGAGTGTGGGGCCCACGTGACGCTATTGCTCGGCCAAAAACTTAGGGCACCGGAAACAATCGGCAACGGACGGCAAGTAGTGGTCGCTGCTCTGGCTATTAGGCTGGCCGCGTTAGCAATGATGAAAAGCAGTCAGTGACAAGGGACCGAGAAGCTTCCTAGACATCTTTCCATTGCATAGATGACAAGATGCGTTGCATATTAAATCTATGGCTCGACGACTCCTTTGGTAATACCCCCGTCTTTCCTGCCAATCTCCCGTCCAACAATCGTTGCCCGTCCCTCCTGATCAACTTGAATATGCACTTCTACAGATCCACCTTTCTTCACGCCCTTGACTCTCAAAACAGCAATCTTGCGTTCAGGAACAACAATCCTCCGTCTCTGAGGCTCCTCCTCCTCGACTTCTCCGTCCTCGTCCTCTGGAGGCGGTGTGGGGGGTGTGGGTATGACTTCCGTTTCGCGTTTCCCCTCAAATACTTCCAACACGACATCTCCGCCTTCATTGGAAACGTAGACTCTCTTTCCCCGGCAGGGGACGGCACTGTCGCCTTCTAGGATGACATCGAGCTTACCTTCGTGCGTTTTGACGCCGATGGGGGAGATCAAGTGGCCTACTACCGTGACGACAGGATGGATGGCTTCCTCGATGGTTTGGACATCAAAACCGGAAATGAGAGACGCTTGTGTTGCCGCACCACGTGCGACGAGTTCTGAAGTGTTGTACGTGGTGGGAAGGATGGTAGTTGGGGAAGGGAAGGCGCTTTGCAGAACAGATGTTAATTTGGGAAGAGATGCTGTGCCTCCAACCAACAATACCTATAATTAGGAAGACCACGCATAGGATATACATCATCAATGTCAATGGGTTCCAGGTTTGCCTTTTTGACTGCGTCCAAGGCGAAATCGGCAATTTGTTGATATACCTTTCGTGCAAGCATATCGAATCGAAGCCTATTGATCGAGGATTTAAAATCGATGCCCTCCATTAAACTTTCCACACTAGCGTTTGCAGTCGCGCTCGCACTCAAAGATTTCTTCACACTCTCCGCCTCCAGAAGTAACTTCATCTTGGCTCTTACATCGGAATCCGTGTCCAACTTGTTCTTCTTCTTGAACTCTGCGGAGAAATGCGAATATATCGCTTTATCCAATAACTCGCCCGGCGCAAAATCATGGGCGTGATGCGATGAGAGAATAGTATACATCCCTGCTCTGACAGCGATGATTGCTGAATCGGCACGAACACCACCGATATCAAGAACTAGGATCTTTTTGTCTGCCATATGCGTTGCTTCTCCTTGAAGCGAATGCCATGCTAATAATGCCGCGGTGGGTTCGTGGATGATTTGGAGGACGGGTATTCCAGCGGCTTCGGAGCATTTTTTGAGTTCGTCTCGTTGGTGGGCGGAGAAGTTGGTAGGGACTGTGTAGACTGCGCCTTGAGGAGCGTGGCCTAGGTAGTGCTGCGCGGAAGTTTGGATTCGTTGGAGGTGTCGAATCGTGAGGTCTGATACTGACAGTGTTTCTGTGCTTTCGACGTATTCTGGCTCATCTACGCCATTGTTGGGCGGGAGTGGTGTAGACGTTCCTGTTCGAAGTGGAGTGGAAGTTCCTGATGCACTTGGCGTAGCCGGCGCGGTAAGAATACGAGGAACCATGGTCGTGATATTGAATGAAACTTCTCCCGCAGCCGTGGCAATAGGTTTCGCCGAATATTTTGCTCTCTCAATATCAATTGAATCATACCTGCAATCAATACCGCAACATAAAGATTTACTTTTGACCAAGCCAGTCTCGGAATAACATAAGTGTGTTTGCACCATTGCGGACTAACTGTCCCTTGGCTTGCCCGCCATGGTACTCCTCGCCTTCACTATAACTCAAAATCGAGGGAATCTGCCGTTCTCCATCCTCGTTTGCAAGACATTCAGGAACGCCGGCTCGAGAAATAAAGGCTATTTGAGTCGTTGAATTGCCAAATGCGATTCCCAGCACAGTGTTTGTCTCCGTTGGCGTCGCCGTCATTGTTCCTGGCTCGGTCAAAAAATTTGGTGTGCCTTTGCGTTGAAGGAGAAATTTTCTGTAATTTAACGGGCTAAACCCACAGCTAAACGGATCACAGGTGGGATTGTTGAAGATGACATAATCCATTATTTTTCTGATCGCCGAGGTTTGGAAATTTATTGTTTGCTTTAGGAAGTGTATATGGATATCGCGACGGAATGAACGGAGGTCGAGCGGCGCACACGTCCTCTGTACTGAAAATGAGATGTAGTGCCTCTTGTCTGTGAGCGCTGACCTTTAGGAAAATTCATGTCCTTGGCGCTTCAAATCTGGGACAACTGATCGCCCATTCCCTTCGGTCAACTTCCAACAAAGTCACAATCCACTTCCACCGTCTTCGACAGGCAGAAGCATTTAATGCTCTGTACGGGATTACCGTAAAGACCCCGTCCGGGGACGAACTCTTTCGTGATGGATTCAGCTATGAAATGAAAGATGAGCGCATGTTGCGCGCTGTGCCCTATATCCCGCACATCCTCGAAGCACAAAGACGGAAGGAATATATTCCTGCTGTGGCTGCGCCCAAGATTCGGCCGCTCCATGAAGAAGCGAGTGATCCTCCGGAACTGGAAGGAAATCTAGGACGTAAAGATAGCGATATCGAGATATTGATCGTGGCGAAAAAGGGCGGCGAGGTCTATCCTGCGCTGAGCCAAGTCAAACACCGGATAAAACGGAACAGTACCATCGTCTTGTTGCATAATGGCATGGGAGTGCTGTCCCAGGTTCAAAATTTCTGGCCGGAACATCTTAGACCGAATATATTGGAGGGATACAGTAGTCATGGCATTTCAAAAGTCGAGGAATTCACTGTGAATCATTGGGGACAGGGAGTAATTCATTTGGCTATTGCTCCACGACTGGATGAAACCGATATATTCTCTTACCAGAGTATCCGCAATGCTTGGCTTCCCCCGGTCCTGAACAATCGTCATGTCAACTCTGATTTACGACTGGAATCGATGGCTAGGGCCGAAAAATATCGGTCCCTCGTATTCGTTATTCAACAACTTCTGTCGAATTACACACTAAACTGCACTTTACGAGCATACCTTCCCGATTTCTACCTGATACAACTCCGTCGTACAGTCTTGCATTCTATTCTCCAAACTGTCGGAGCACTGCAACGGTGTACGAACGCCGAATTAATCGAAAACAGAATCAACAAGCGCATGATTGGTAAACTTCTTAGCGAAGTAATCTACGTTCTCGAACGTGACCCAATTATCGCGTCCTCAGAGTCATATCTCAAGGAATTCTCGTTTCGATCACTTTACGCTCAATTGCTGCATGTTGTGCAACGCACACCAAATCTTACGAACTCGATACAGCAGGATATTGCCGGTAAACGCGAATTGGAGCTAAATTACCACTCTGGGTTTTTTCTTCGATTAGCTCGTCAGCGAGGCTTAACAATGCCCACGTGGAGGACTATGCACGATTTAGTCAAGTCTGGCGCGGTTCTACAGAAGACTAGATACAATCAGTTCGTACCCATGATGGCGGACGGCCAGGTCAAAGATATACCGGATTGGATGCAGGATGATCCAAATCACTTTGGGAGACCTGTGAAATTGGAAGAAAATGCTGTCAAAGAACCCTATGGATTTGAAGAGCTGGAGGACGAGGGGATTGAAGACACGAAGTCAATGGATTTGGATGATTCATGGGTGAGGGAGTACCTCAAAAAGTCATCGCATCCGATTATCGGTCAGACCCACCTGAAACAACACATGACAAGTGACGAAGAGTATAAGGCAATGGAATGGACGCCGCAGGCATCAACCCAAGAGATAAATACTCCCCACGAAGTTGGCCACAAGGTATCTGGGCCCTTCGCCGGAGATCACTCGCCTGGCCGACGTGATCAACCACCAGCTGATTCTCGCGATGTTGGAAATTCAATGGCGCCTCCAAAAAGCCCCGACCAGCCACCTACAAATCCTACAATCGCTGCCACCGCCGACTTACCAGTCGGTCATGGAAATATACCCGCCGACGCTTCGACCACACAACCAAATTCCGTTTCACCTTCGTCTGAGCCAAGCACACTACCATTAACCGCAGCGCAAAATGCATATAGACATCCAAACCCATTACCGAATCAGGATACCCCGAACGGAAAGTACACCACCGATAACATATATGGCATATCTACGCAGAACGAGGCAATTGCACCTATTAAACAGCCAACAGTTGAGCCTTCATTATTACAAAGACTCCACCAAGCCGCAAACGACACTTCCAATGACTTGATGAGGGAGCGACGTCTTTTTGCAATTCCGAATTTGCGAATCAAGTCGAAACCTTACAAAAATGGCAAGGCGGGAACTAGAAAGGGGGACTTGTCCGAAAAGCGTCCTTCTCGTAACGAAGAGGTCAGTCACGGGCCCAAAGCTTCGGAAGATACCTTGGATTCAGGTGCTCTGGTATTTGGGGATATAGAAATGACGAAGTTTATCATTTCAACGCTGAGCAAGGAATCGATCAAAGTTCCCGTCAATCCGCCGCCAACTGAGGAGGAGGAAAAAGTTAATCCCAATTTAACAGAAACTGAATCAACGAACCAACTCAAAATTACCAGTTCCGTTACCCCAAAAGAGGTCATCACGAATAAAACTTCGGATACCGATATACTACTGAAGGCTATGAGGATCCAAGATAAGCCCAAATCCGACAATGGCATGTCGGACATTGCATCATCTACACGAAAATCTTTGATTCAGCATGAGGAAGGCGCAATTGAAACTGACGCGGATGCCATTACATCGGTGGTGTCAAGCGAAGAGGTTACGGAACTTGCAACACCGAAAGAAACCGAAGCAAACGAGCCGGTGAAGAAACGACGAGGTCGCCCGCCAGGTTCGAAGAACAAGTTAAGTGAAAGCAAGGATTAGAGATACAGGGATATTAGAGCATTTAACTTACACTAATTCTACACAACTCAACAATCCTCGACTTGTACATAGGCATATGAACCACTTTCGAACGAGTTGCTATATCCCAAGTGAATGATTATTTAATTGAATACAGATGTCATACATACTTCAGAAAAATCTGTACAGAAGATATCTGCATGTATATAACAGACACAATTATGCTCTCCTCCGCGTAACTCTTATCTAGCATGTGCCTTCTCAAGTACATTCCCTAATGCCAACGACTCAGTCGCAATACTCCTCAACGAAGCTCTGGTAGAAGGGGGACTGAACGACTCGACACTAACCGGCATATGGGGAGCGGAATTAGCAGCAGGCTGTGGATTCGTAGGAAGCGAGAATCGTCTCATGTAGCTCCGTCTTGATGGTGGTGGTCGACTTTCTAGTTTCTCCAACTCACGTTGCGGAGTGTGTAAATACACTCGGGGAGATGAAGTCGATGAGCGACGCTTTTGATAAGATCGTGGAAACGAGTTGTGGTGCTGATGGACCCTGATATCGTTCCTGCGGAAGGAGAGTTCGGGGAGCTGCAATTGTGGCTCTGGAGTAATTTCTGTTTCCGTTTGGTTGGAGTTTTGAGTACGGGGACGACGAAGGAAAGAAAAACGGAGTTTGAATGGAAGCGCTGTCTGGCGTGAGATCCCGACTTTACTTTCGTTCGCAGCTTCAGATTCCGTCAATGCCGGGTTTCTTGTCCGTGGACCTCTTGCAAACGTCAAAGCAAAAGGATGCCTTTCTTTCAATGCTCGCCAAAAGTCGCTATTGTCAGATCCAGCATCTAGAATGTCGTACCCTTTGGTAAGCTCGACGACGAAAAATACCGTTCCAAAGGCAGCGCGGGCGGCATCAGCAGTGACGTTCCTCCACACACTCAAGGGAAACAAATCCCCCGCAAGAAGACTACAGATCTCCGGCGTATTGCCGTCGCTTTTAGCACAAACCATCCATTTGATGAACGCCTCCGCTGGATTTGGGAGATTGTTGTAATTATGCTGAAAAAGCAACGAATTCACAGAAATCTACATCAACAACATCTGACGGATGACTTACAAAGATAGCCACAAATAATGTCAGAGTGAGAGAGATGAGCATCCGATAATTCAACTTGATTAATTCCCAGACAAATTTGGAGCGATCCTTGACGTTTCGAGAAAACTGTCCTACAGGCTTGACAAAACCCGTACCGACGCTGAAATTATGGCGTGAAAAGCGACTGCGGTAGGAGATTGTTGATGGCACATAGGTATCGGCGCGACTGCGATTCATGAAACGTGCAAACGGGGTTTGAGACGAATACGTTGCGTTGGAGTACTCTGTAATCTCGCTTCGAGCGCCGAGACCATCCTGTGAGAAATCCGTGATTTCGCTCCGTGCTCCAAGATGAATGGATGGCATCGGCATGTTTTGAAAACCAACTCGTCTTCGCTCCTCATCTGACTCTTCTGGATCTGTGTTGCCCGCATAAAATGCCTTTCGAACAGCCTACAGTCAGAAACAGCTTCAATAAGATGAGACCTCTTCAATTTCTCCCAATGTCCAAATCTGAAGCAGCGATGCAATGGAAATGTAGACCAATAAGGGAATCCAGACCAGCGCCTGACCGCTCGCGAGGGTTGGACCACAGTAGTGTGAGGCGACGTATCCGATGTCGTTGGCTGCCAAGGCAATGACGGCGAAGATGGCTGGGATACCCCATGCGATGAGATTGTTGATGAGGACGTCATGTTGAAGATAAAAGATACTAGACTTGCGCATTTGGAGGTGCACATACGCAATTCGAAGACCACCCCACAACACCTATATCAGCGGCCACCAGCTGGGACTGTACGACAGCATGGGTCGAATAAATGAAAAGGAAGCCTAATTCAGTCATGCGCCTCAGGTGAAGTACCTTGAATAGCACAAACCGTATGAGACTGCAATGCCAGGGTAATCTCATTCTCGCACAACACAGGCTCGGGTTTTCCAACAAGAGTAATAAATCCAGGAATATGCCAAAGAATCAATGCAATCGCAGTTCCCACAACATAGCGACTTCGAACCCTGGTTTTGGGACATCGATGAAGAACGCTGATCCAGAGTAGACAGTACAAGACAACAAATATCAAGGAGACTAGATTGACAATATCGAGCACTTTGAAGAATCCAATGTATTGGGGATAGAAAATGTCAGACAGTCAGACACAGGTTTAGAGGTTATGGAATAGAAGATATAGGTACCTTGAGGAGGACAGGGCACACAACAATTTGCAAAACAGTGTGATGTCGCATCCAGCCCGACGACTGTTCCTGGTCCAATTGAGATAGGAAGGAGAAAACTCCCACAACCGGTTGTATTGAATAGGATAGCTTGATCTCCCGGCGACAAGAAAGATAAATCCATTGCCGTAAAAGATGACGCGCCTCTTACAAACAAGTGGTTAACTGGCGCAATCAATCTGCGGTATCCGATGCGTTTCGCGATAAGTAGTTGACAGTTCAAGTGCTTTAAGGTTTGAGATGAAAGAAGAGAACGTAGCGTTCAATTCTTAGAGATGAACAAATCCATAAGACTCTGAGCAATGGTTATAAGAGATGAAGATGACAAGTGACAACAGAGAAGGGGCGGCTATACAGGCTTGAATCCAGCAGCATGGTACGAGACTTATTTGGTCATGCATTCCCTCCCCAACTTTTTCGTTGCCAAAACGTGGGGATCCAAACCGCTGGAGAGCAGCTTACGAGATGTTCGTCAAGCGGTCAGAGCGGTGGCAGCATAAACATTACGGCGGCTCGCCAAAAGCCTGCACCGAAAGCATATATTCTCGGGTGGCGTTCATCTGCAGTGCATTAAACCTGTATTGGGAAAAACTTCCTAGTTAGGATAACCTCAATACACACGCGAGCCCCAAGCTTCGCTTAAACCACCACCTCTCGCTAACTTTAAGAACTGGTAAAAGTTTGTCCCAGGCCATCACGTCCAGTTGACGAAAACTTGAAACGTTGACGAAATTGGCGCTTTGGTCTATCGCCTTCGAATCAACTTCTCACGGACCTGTTGGTTTTATCCGAGCGAATAGTGCATGGTCAACGCAAATTAAGGTTGGCAGAAGACGCTCAAGCCACCGACGATCCGGCAGCCTCTTCCTAAAGCTATTCTACTGAAGAATGCAGCGCAGTGCATATACATATTGCAGAGAGAAACCGAGGCTGTGTTTCCAAGTCGCTGGATACGAGCTTGCAATTTCGCCTGCATGACGTCCGGGTATCGATTGTGGAAGGTTACAGCTCAGAGTTTGGGTTGGGGCGGCTCCTCCGGTTCCGCAATTTTCCACTTTGATCGTTCTCGTCAATAGATGGAGGCACGTTCTCTCCAAGAAGCATAAAGTTCCTTGACTTCCTTCGGACAACGCCTAGGCCTATCTGACCAAAATCCCATCTCTCGCGCTCCTATTGGCCACGCCGATCAAAGTCAACAATCACGGCCCATCCGTTCCATCCGCGGCTCCACGCGAGAAGACCACGGCCACCAATTCACAACCCTTCCTTCTCAATCCTCGTCCACGGGTCAATCCCTTCCGCAATGTCACAATTCTCCAAACGCCCTTCGCCGGGTCTCGTAATTTTAGGCACCTTAATCGACACTCCGCATCCTCGCACTCTGCGTGTCCGGAAGAACCATTTCTGTATTGTTTCTCCATCGACGGGGAAGATAACACACATTGCGCCGTTGACAGATACTTCGACGCCAATACGGATACTTGGGGAGGAGACGTTTAGGGAGTATGTTGTTGTGTGGCTTGCTTCGAGTCAGTTTTTGTGTCCTGGGATGATTGATACGCATTGTCATGCTCCGCAGTATCGACAAATTGGGAGTGCCAATAACTTGCCCCTGGTACCTTCCTCTCCCAGCTTCCCTTCCCCTTGCTTTATCTTTACCACATCCAGCTCCTTTATTCCATGAACCGTGTGCTTGTATCCTTGTATTCTTGTATTCCGTGATGGAGTATTTCTATTAACGATTAGATGGATTGGTTAGATAAAGTCACATTCCCCAACGAAGCACGCTGCAAAGACCCCGAATACGCCCGCAATCTCTATTCAAGAATGATAAAACGCATGCTCCGCAACGGCACCACCACAGTCCTCTACTTCGCCACAATCCACCTCCAAGCATCGCAGATCCTCGCCCAACTATGCGATTCCCTCGGCCAACGCGGCTACATCGGAAAACTCAACATCGACCAACTCTCCCCAGACTACTACCTCGAGACCACTGCCTCGAGTCTCGACACGACAGAAACATTCATCAAGTACTGTTATGAGACGTTTCGGCCCGAGGACGGGAGGACGGGGATCGTGCACCCGGTGATTACGCCGCGGTTTATTCCGACTTGTTCGTGGGAGTTGTTGACTGGCCTGGGGGAATTGGCACGGAAATATGATTGTCATGTGCAATCGCATGCAGCCGAGACGGTGGACCAGATTACTCTTGTCAAGTCTCAGTATCCGGATCTGGAGAGAGATATTGCGATATTTGATGCGGTGGGGTTGATGCGGCCGAATAAAACTGTTTTTGCGCATGGGGTGCATTTGCGCGACTCAGAAGTCACTGAGCTGGTTAACCAAAATATTGGGATTGCTGCTTGTCCATTAAGCAATATTTTGTATTCGAGGGGAGTGGTGCCTGTGAGACGGTACATGGACAAGGGTCTAAGGGTGGGGTTAGGCACGGATGTCGCGGGCGGGCCGCAGATAAGTATGCTCTCAGCTATAAGGGGAGCAGTGTTAGCGGAGCGGACTGTCGATTTTGTCGAGATCGATCGGGTGGGAGAGGGATGGCCAGAGGACGGTAAATGTGCCTGGGATGTGGATTTTACGTATGGATATTATTTGGCTACTGTACTCCCCTCCCACAACCCCGTTACTCTCTTGTTCCGGTTCTTTGTTGTTTTTCCTCTATGTTTCAGGCTTTCCTTATGTGGGCTTTGTTGACGGAAGGTTGGTTCGGCGACGGCGTTGGGATTGGGAGAGGTCCTTGGAAAATTCGAAGTTGGCTATGAATTTGACGGGTTAATGGTTGA
>Ga0302325_10028504_pt1 | contig 11555 bp, 8 predicted proteins | sample Palsa_T0_2_FD_201948 | JGI IMG/M metagenome (GOLD analysis project Ga0302325, IMG submission 201948) | Peat permafrost microbial communities from Stordalen Mire near Abisko, Sweden - Palsa_T0_2 | ecosystem: Environmental > Terrestrial > Soil > Palsa > Peat permafrost | place: Sweden: Abisko... | reverse complement strand
TCGTCGGCGCCTTCGGCGCCCGGGGCATCAGCGCCCCCTGGACCCACCAGGCCGTCGCCGCGTCGCACGCCCAGGCCGGCCGCAACGTGATCATCTCGACCGCCGCCGCGTCGGGCAAGTCGCTCGGATACCTGCTGCCCGCGCTGACGTCGGTGCTGGCGGGCGACACTGTGCTCTATGTCACTCCCACCAAGGCGCTCGCGGCCGACCAGCTCGCCTCGATCCGGGCCCTGGGCCTGCCCGGCGTGCAGGCCGCGACCCTGGACGGCGACTCGACCAGGGCCGAACGGGAGTGGGCCCGCAGCCACGCCAGGTACCTGCTGACGACGCCGGATATGCTGCACTGTGCATTGCTTCCGAGACACGCGCGGTGGTCGGGGTTCTTTAGCCGACTGCGTTTCGTGATCATCGACGAGTGCCACGGTTACCGGGGCGTCTTCGGCTCGCACGTGGCCCAGGTGCTCCGGCGGCTGCGCCGGGTGGTGGCGCATCACGCCCCGTCCGGCCGCCCGTTCGCCGGGCCCGGCGAACGACCCGCCGGGTCCCGCCCGGTGTTCGTGCTCGCCTCGGCCACGGTCGGCGCGCCGGGCGACTGCGCCCGGCTGCTCACCGGGCTTGACGCCGTTGAAGTGACCGATGACGGCTCACCCCGCGGGCCGCTCGCCTTCGCGCTCTGGGAACCGCCGCTGACCGATGCCCGCGGCGAGGCCGGGGCCAGGCTGCGCCGGACGGCCACCGCGCAAGCCGCGGATCTACTCGGCAGACTGGTCGCCGAGAACGTCCAGACGCTGGCCTTCATCAGGTCCCGGCGCGGCGCCGAGGCGGTCGCGCTGGCGGCCCGCAGGTGGCTCGACGCCCACGCCCGTAACGCCGGCCATCTCTCCGACGCCGGCCACACCCCCGACGCCGGCCACACCAAGGTCGCGGCCTATCGCTCGGGATACCTGCCCGAGGACAGGCGGCGCCTCGAGGCGGCGCTTTCCGACGGCCGCCTGGTCGGGCTCGCCACCACCACCGCGCTGGAACTCGGCGTGAACATCACCGGCCTGGACGCGGTACTCATCGCCGGGTGGCCGGGAACCTGGGCCTCACTGTGGCAGCAGGCGGGCCGCGCTGGGCGCAGCGGAAGGTCCGCGGCGGCGGTGCTCATTGCCCGAGACGACCCCTTGGACACCTACCTGGTGCGACACCCGGAAATACTGCTGAGCCATCCGGTGGAGGCCACCGTCCTGGACCCGGCCAACCCGTACGTGCTGGCCCCGCATCTGTGCGCCGCGGCCGCTGAGCTGGCCCTGACCGAGCGGGACCTGGAGATCTTCGGCCCGGCGGCGCGCCAGGTCGTCGACGACCTGACCAGGTCAGGCCGGCTGCGCAGGCGGCAGGCGGGCTGGTTCAGCATGCGCCGGGACGCGGCCGCGGCGGCGGGCCTGCGCGGCGCCGGACTGGCTCCGGTCCGGGTGGTGGAGGAAGAGACCGGCCGCCTGGTCGGCACCGTGGACGAGCCGTCGGCCCACCTGATCGTCCATGACGGCGCTGTCTACATCCACCAGGGTGACAGCTACCTGGTGCGGCGGCTTGATCTCGCCGACCGGGTGGCGCTGGTCGAACCGGGCGATCCCGGGTACACCACAACGGCCAGGGACGTGACCGAGGTCGAGCTCCACGGCGAACTGCGCCAGCTGAGCTGGGGCGAGGCCGAGATCTGTTTCGGCGACGTCCAGGTGACCCGTCAGGTAGTCAGCTTTACCAGGCGCCGCGCCGACACCGGCGCCCCGTTCGGTGAGACCCCGCTTGACCTGCCGCCGCGCCAGCTGCGGACGAGGGCCGTCTGGTGGACCGTTTCCGCCGCGCAGCGGGACCGGCTCGCCGCCGCCGGAGTCGACCTCGGCGGAGCCGCACATGCCGTCGAACATGCCTCGATCGGCCTCCTGCCGCTGTTCGCCACCTGTGATCGCTGGGATGTCGGCGGCGCGTCGGCCGACCTGCATCCGGCCACCGGACGTCTCACCGTCGTCGTCTATGACGGCCATGACGGCGGCGCGGGCTTTGCTGAGCGGGGCTTCCAGGCCGCCCCGGACTGGCTCCGCGCTACCAGGCAGGCCATCTCGAGCTGTGACTGCGAGGCGGGCTGCCCTTCCTGCGTGCAGTCGCCTAAGTGCGGGGCCGCCAACCACCCGCTCTCCAAGCGGGGTGCGGTCGCCCTGCTCGACATCCTTCTCGGCGGATGTGCCGGGGTCGGAAAAATATAAAAGCGGCGTCGTTGTTTCGGGCTTTTGGTGTCTTCAGGGTGCTCAGTGGTCTTCGAGGGCGCTAAGGGGTTAAAACGGGCACGATCGGTAACCAGTCGAAACGCTCGCCTATGGCCAAAGTTTTGCCATGGGCGAACACGCAGAGAAAACCCGAACGGTCAAGCGGCACGGAGACACCAATGCGTCACAAGTCAACCAAAGGAACGGGCTGTGAAGAGCAGGGAAAAGGAAGCGGGCCCAGCCGGGGGGGAGAGCTGGGCCCGCGTGTACGGTCCGGCCCTGGGGGGGGAGGCCGGCGCCGTCCTTATAGGAAGCTTATCCGCAAAGGGCTCTCGGATCGACACCGGGGGTCGTATCGGCCACCGATCCCGTATCACCGCACGCGCCCTCATGCGGCTTCAGCCAATCGAATTACAACATATGCCGCACGGCCTGAGAAGGCCCTATGCCGAATCACTACCGGATGGTAAGGATTTTTTTCCGGGTATCACTAGGTAAGACTCCGCTGGCCGGGCCGGGTTCCGGCTGCCGACACTGTCCGTTAACAGGGCGCGAGCTAGCTCGGTATACGATCCTAGCTGTGCTTATACCATGAAATAGCACGGTACCGGACCGGCGCGGGACGCGCGGCGAGCCAGTAGTTAACTGCATGTGATCGGCGGGACTGATTGAGATCACGAATCGGTTACGTGCCAGGTCTTTTCAGGCCGACGATTTAGTCGTAGAACTGTGGTACGGGCGCTTGAGCGTCCGGGCACGGCAGCCAGGTACCCACGCGCGACCAGCCGCGGGAGGCGTGTCAGGCCAGGTCATAGGACCTGCCTGACGGAGAAGGTGCACGCTTGGTAGCCAGGTTTGACGTGGCTTTCGCAGCGGCGCCCCGGCCAGGGGCGCCGCTCGCTGTTTCTGGCTCGGCATGAGCTCCTCAGCTCCCTTTAATCTGACGCCTGACGAGTGAGCGACGGCCGATCGGACACCTGATCAGCAGGCGGTCCAGGGAGAAATCAGCACCCGGGCGTGGCGGAAAACGCCGTCCGGGCCGGGGCGCTGCCATGATGGCGATCAACAACGCTAGCCTTGGACTTTGGCCTTACCTGCTCTAGCCCCGAGGAGATATCGGCCGCGGATGCCGGATCGCCGTGCGGAGCACGGATAGTGGTCCGCACGATAGGAGATGGACGCGATGGTCCGCAGCGAGACGCCGGAACCGGCCGGCGGTGATCAGTCACTAGGGGATCTCGTGGCCCTGGCAGCCAGGGACGTCTCCCAGCTGATCAGGTACGAGATCGACCTGGCCAAGACCGAGCTGAAGGGCGACGCGAAACGCGTCGGCCTGGCCGCCGCGCTGGCCGGGATGGCCGCCTTCGTGGCCTGCCTGGTGCTTGTGCTGTTCTGCTTCGCCTTCGCCTACGGCCTCCGCACCGCCTTCGAAATCCAGCTATGGGAGGCCTTCCTCATCGTCGCGGGCACCTGCGTGCTGCTGGCGACGGCGGCGGTGGGCATCGCGCTGCTGAAGCTGCGGCACCTGTCCGGCTTGCGGAAGACGAGGAAAACCGTCACCGAGGGAATCGGGATGCTCCGCCACGACGGCCAGCAGCCCGAGATCGCCGCCCCTAAACCTCGGTGAGGTGAGGTGATGACCGTCGGCGCCGAAGCCGCTATCGCGATAAGCGGCCCGTGGGCACACCGGTCGGTCAGCGCCAACGGCACCCGTTTCCATGTCGCCGAAGCCGGCCAAGGGCCGCTGGTGCTCCTGCTGCACGGCTTCCCCGAGTTCTGGTGGACCTGGCGCCACCAGCTGGCCGACCTGCCCGAAGCGGGCTTCCGCGCCGCCGCGGTGGACCTGCGCGGCTACGGCGGCAGCGACAAGCCGCCCCGCGGTTACGACCTGGTCACGGCGGCCTCCGATGCGGCCGGCCTGATCCGGGCCATGGGCGAAGCCAACGCGATCGTGGTTGGCCACGGCCTCGGCGGACTGATCGCCTGGACGGTGGCCGCCTACTACCCCAAGGTCGTCAGGCGGCTCGCGGTCGTGTCGATGGCGCATCCGCTGCGGATGCGGACGGCGGTGTTCACCGACCCGATCGGCCAGGGCCGCCGGATGGGTTACGCGCTCGGCTTCCAGCTGCCCGTCCTGCCCGAGCGCCAGCTGCTCCGGAACGGAGCCTTCCGGGTGGGACGGATGCTCGAGGCCTGGTCCGCGCCGGGCTGGCCGGATCCCCAGACCGAGCAGATCTACTCCAGGGCGATGCGGATACCTTCGGTGGCGCACTCGGCGCTTGAATATCACCGCTGGCTCGCGCGCAGCGGAGTGCGGCCCGACGGCCTGCGCTACGCGCAGCACATGCGCGCCCCGATCCAGGCCCCGACCCTGCACCTGCACGGCGCGGCGGATCCCTGCGTACTGCCGCAGACCGCTCGCGGCGCCGGGCGCTATGTCGACGGCCCGTATCGCTGGCGGGTGATCGACGGTGCCGGGCATTTCCCGCACGAGGAACGGCCGGACGCCTTCGGCACTGAGCTTTCCGGCTGGCTGACCGACCCGGAACCGGAACGTTGAGCAGGGATCGCGACCCGGCAGGCAAGCCGCGGAACGCGCGCCCCCGCGACGCGCTCGGACGTCCGCTCCCCCGCGCGGACGCCGGCCTGGGCATGATCCCTGACGAACTCTCCCTCGCCGCACCGGACGCGGCCAGGCTCGCCGACGAGCTGCTGCGCGCCGGGCGCCCGTTTCACGCGCATGAGGTCCTCGAGGCGTCATGGAAGTCCGCGCCGCCGTACGAACGCGATCTCTGGCAGGGCCTCGCCCAGGTCGCGGTCGGGCTGACGCACGCGCACCGGGGCAATGCCCGCGGCGCGGTCACGCTGCTCAGGCGGGGCGCCAACCGGGTCCGCGCGTATCAGGGTACGGCCGAGTCGGCGGCCGAGGGCGGCCGTCCGTACGGCGTTGATATCGCGGCTATCCTGGCGGCCTGCGACGACCTGGCCGCGCGCATCGAACGTCGGGGACTGGCGGACATCCCGGCCGCGGACCTCCGGCCGCACCTGCTGACCCCAGCCGAAACCGACGGCCCCGGGGGCGCCTAGCCCATGGCGGCTAGGCCCGCAGCCTTCGGCGCCGGTGTGAGCGCTGCTTAGTCGCAGCCCATGGTGGAGACGGCGGTCGTGGCGTGGGCCCCCGCGCTGGCGTCGGCGGACACCTGGGCCGCGGTGAGCGCGAAGCCGGTGTCTGACACCCCGACGGCCGCGGCGAACACCACGCCGTCGACGGTGCCCTGCGGCGACAGGAGCGGGCCGCCCGAGTTGCCCGACTCGACCAGCGCCCTGATCTCGTAGATCTGGCGGGTCACCGTGCTGGTCTGGTAAATGTTCGGGCCCTGCGCGTTCTGGACGTCGCCGATCCGGGCCGGCACGGTATGCAGTACCTGGGCGTCCAGCGGGTAGCCCGCGACCACCGCGTTATCGCCCGGATTGGCCGGGCCGGCGAACTGCAGCGGCGCCAGGTCAAGCCCGGGCACGTAAAGGACGGCCACGTCGACCTGCGGGTCGTAGAACACCACCTGGGCCGCGAAGGTGGTTCCGGCGGCAGTGGTCACCGTCTGGTGGGTCGTGACCCCCGCGACCACGTGCGCGTTGGTAAGGATGTGGTCAGCGGAAATGACGAATCCGGAGCCCTCGATGGACCGCTGGCAACTCGGGGCCACCCCCTGCACCCGCACCACCCGGCTGCGGGCCGCCAGGAATCCCGAACTGTTGAGCACGGCGTTGTCCGGGGCCGGGATCGACAGAATGCGTTCGGCGCCGATGCCGCTGAACACCTCGGCGTAGGCGCTGTTGCTGGCCAGCATCCTGCGGAAGTCAGAAAACGTGGTCTTGGCGGGCGAGGGCATGAACTTGTCCAGCGTCTGGAGCGCCAGCGAGTTGTTTATCTGCTGATCCACCAGCGGGAACGGCGACCCGGCCAGCACCGAGCCGACCACCCAGGCGATCAGCAGCACGGACACCACGCTGACCGCGGCGCCGCCCACCGAGTCAAGCGCCGTCGCCGACCGCCAGGTCACCGTGGACCGCATCGCCGCGCCGATGGTGGAGGCGATGAACTGCCCGAGCACAGCGAAGCTCACCAGCAAGACTACGGCGATGACATCCTGCTGGGTCTGCCCGCCGACCAGGGCCCGCGAGATGTCCGGGCCGTACTCCGCGCCGAGCAGCGCGCCGCCCACGAAACCGAAGAAGCTGAGTACGCCGACGATGAAGCCCTGCCGGTAACCAGAGACCGCGAACGCAGCGACAATCACGATCAAGATGAGGTCGAGCACATCACCGCGCACGACCCTAACCGTATAGCTTTCCGCTCACTATCTGGCGCGTCAGCGACGTTCACAGGTCCATGACCCGGGCCGTATCCCATGGCTTCTCCCAGCCGGCCAGCGCGAGCAGGCGGTCCACCAGCCCGGCGGTGAATCCCCAGATGAGCATGCCCCTGACCCGGAAAGCGGGGCTGATCCGCCCGTCGGGCACGCGCACCATAAGCCGGACGGCGGGATCAGCTAGCTCAGCGAGGCCGACTCGTTCCACCGCGGCCACCTCGCCGACGTCGACCGGCGCCACCGCGGACGGCTGCCGCCACCACCCGAGCACGGGAACGACTCGGAATCCTGTCCGCTCAATGTAGACCTCAGGCAGGGTGCCGACCACGTCGACGCCGTCCGGGTCCACGCCCACCTCCTCGGCCGCCTCCCGCAGCGCGGCCGCGACCGGCCCCTCCCCGGCGTCGATGGACCCGCCGGGGAAGGCAGGCTGGCCCGGGTGCAGCCGGAGTCCCTGGCTGCGCTGGATCAGCAGGAGATCGGGACCGCCCGGGCCGTCGGCGAACAGGATAAGCACCGCCGACGGCTTGCCGCCCTGCTCGGGCGGCGCGATCAGCAGCGAGGGTATCTCCATCGTCTTGGCCGCGGCCGCCAGCTCACGCAGCCACGCTGGCACGGGCGCGGCCGCGGCGAGCCGTTCGCCCGCGGTCACGAGAACGGGCCGGACTTGACGAGCTTGGCGGCCACCACCGGATCGACCGGTCCCGCACCGAAAGAAGGGCAGAGAGCGGCCAGCCCGCAGGCACCGCAGGCAGGCCGGCCCGAGTGGCAGACCCGCCGGCCATGCCAGATCATCCGCTGCGACAGGTCCGTCCAGTCCTTGCGCGGGATGAGCGTGGCCACCTCGGCCTCGACCTTCTCCGGCTCAGTGCTCGTGGTCCAGCCGAACCTGCGGGCCAGTCGCCCGAAGTGGGTGTCGACGGTGATGCCAGGAATGCCGAAGGCGTTCCCGAGCACCACGTTCGCCGTCTTCCTGCCCACGCCGGGCAGCGTGACCAGGTCCCGCAGCCGCGGCGGCACCTCGCCGCCGAACCTCTCGCACAACGCCTGCCCGAGGCCGATCAGGCTGTTCGTCTTGGCGTGGTAGAAGCCGGTCGACTGGATGATCTTCTCGACCTCGTCGCGATCGGCGGCCGCGTAGTCGGCGGCGGTGGTATACCGCGAGAACAGGATCGGAGTCACCATATTGACGCGCTTATCGGTGGTCTGCGCGGACAGGATCGTTGCGACCAGCAGCTCGAGCGGGGACTTGAAGTCCAATTCGCAGTCGGCGTCTGGATAGAGCAGGGCTAGTTCCCTGTTGATCCGGCGCGCTCGTCTGACCAGGGCGGTATGCGAAGGGGGCTGGGTGGACACGGCTCCAGCTTAGGGCCAGATAGCTTTGTTCACCGGCCCTGGTCAAGTGGGGGATGTACCGCACATTTGGACGGGTCGTAGGGGCCGGGCCTGAGCCGGGCCACCAGCTCGCCCGCCCGGGGATTGGCCGGGTCGAGGTGACGGCCGAGCACCACGATCGCGACACGCCGGGCACCGGCCAGCTTGAGCGCGGCCGCGGCGGACTGGGCGCTGGCGCCCGACACCCAGCTGTCGTCGATCAGCAGGACGTCGGCTCGCGCCACTGTCCGTTCGGCATGAAATCGCTGTATGTCCAGGTGGCGACCCTGGCGGCCGGGCCACATGGCCAGCCGGGTCAGCGGCAGGCGCAGGTACGGCGACGTCAGCTCGAGCAGCGGGTGCGGTCCCGGGCGGCCGCACCCGGTCGGCACCACGGCGAGGCGGCTGGGTGCGGCCATGCCCGCGTGCCGCCAGACACAGGGCCCGTGATCGTGCAGGAAGGTGAGCAGCAGCAGCGCCAGCACCGCGGCGCGCGCCGAGGCGCTCGGCGTCCGCCAGGATTTATAGCGCCACAGATCGGCGGCCAGGGCGGTGCCCTTGACCGCGTAGCAGATGGGCACCACGGCGTCGGCGAGCAGGCCGGGACCGAGCAACCCATGGCGTCCGCATTGATAGCAGCGGGCAAGTCCGGGCCGCACCGGTCCCCGGCAGGTGAGGCAGACGGCCGGAGATCCCGGCGGAGTCGACAGAGCAGCCGGAGATCGCGGCGGAGACGGTCGCACCGGATTCGCCTCGACCGGATAGACCGCGGGCAGCGCCGACCGCAACCGCCGCCGCACGATGTCCCAGCTCTCGGTATTCGGCGCGAACATGCGCCGATATTACGGACAACCACTGTCAAAACGCCGCTGCCCCCCGCCCGCGATCTGGCCGGCCTTGCCGCGAGGCCGGCCTTACGCAATTCATAAGCGATCGGGCCCTTACCGCGTGGCCCCGGGCACCAGCAGCCAGGGCGGCATTTCTTCCTGGCGACCGGGCGCGAGCCGGGCAGGCCGGAACGAGAGCACGAAGAGCAGGACATGCGCCAGAAATGGGTGCCGAGGACCAGGTTCGAGGAAATGATCACCGAGGGCGTGACCACCGGCGTCTCCGCAGTTCAGGGCATTCGGGGGCTTTGGGGACGGTCTGCCCCGGTTCCCCGTTTGATTTGGTTAGAGCCACGTTGTATTTAGGTTGCATTTAGCAAAAAGCTGCCATCTATCAACTCGTAGGGCATTTGTTGTGTCATTCTTAGCATGTCGTTGAAAAAACGACAGTTTTGTCATCGGGTTGCCGGGTCCGGCTGCCGGGACCTGACTTATACGGGGGAAAGAAAATGTTGCGAAAATACCTCATCGCCGCGATCGCGGGTGCGGCGCTGCTGCCGCTGGCCGCCACGGCGGCTCAGGCTCAGGGGACGGGCGGGGAACTGCCGCCGACGGGCGTCGTGTCGGCCGTACCGGCCAGCACCACGCCGCATCTGAAGGCCACCGACGATAACCCGGTCGAGCAGATCCGCCAGCTGGTGCAGTGCGGCGGCACGATGTACGCGGTGGGCACGTTTACCTCGATCCTCAAGGGCAGCACCACCTACACCCGCGACAACATCTTCAGCTTCAGCGCGACCGCGCCGTACACGGTCACCAGCTGGGCCCCCGACGTCGTCGGCACCTACGGCACCACCTCCGACTCCAGCGCCACCCTCAACACGATCGCGTTCGCCAACGGGAACTGCCAGGACGCCTACATCGGCGGCAAGTTCACCTCGGTGAACGGCACCACCGTGGAGAACATCGCCGAGATCAGCACCACCACCGGCAACGTGGTCAGTACGTTTGCCAGCAAGGCCTCGGGCGCGGTGCAGACGATCGTCGGTTCGGGCAACCACCTGCTGGTCGGTGGCCGGTTCACCGGCATCAACGGCGACTCCACGGACCCGTACATGGTCAGCCTGAGCCCGGCCACCGGCCAGAGCGACGGATTCCTGCACCTGAACATCTCCGGCAATTACAACTACCCCGGGGTGTCCGCCAACACCACGCAGGTCTACAACCAGCAGCTCAGCCACGGCGGCACGCTGGACCTGGTCGAGGGCGACTTCACCTCGGTCGGGGGGCTGCCGCGGCAGCAGATGTTGATGCTGAACGTGGGCGGCACCTCAGCCACGGTCACCGGCTGGACCTCCCCGGAGTTCGACGGCAGCAGCTCGGCGTATCCGTACCAGTGCGCCACGGTCGAGCCGTTCTACATCCAGGCCGCGGCCTGGTCGCCGGATGACTCGACGGTCTACATCGGCACCACCGGCTATCACCCGAACGGCTACCCGGTCGGGCAGACGGCGCGCACCGGGCTGTGCGACGCCGCGGCGGCCTTCCCGGCCACCCAGACGTCCGTGCTGGCGAACTGGGTGAACTACACCGGCTGCGACTCGCTGTATGCCGCGGCCGCGGACGCCAGCGCCGTTTACTTCGCCGGGCACGAGCGGTTCTCCATGAACCCGAGCGACTGCGACGCTCTGGGCCCCAACGGCTACAACGCGCCGGGCATGGAAGGGCTTGACCCGGCCAACGGCAACCTGTACACCAACGCAGCAGGCACCGCGGGCAATTACAGCCGCGACCGCGGCCTGGGCGCCGATGACGAGCTCCTGACCGGCGCCGGGCTCTGGATCGCCAGCGACAACCTCGACGGCAGCCAGATGTGCGGCGGGGTGCAGAACCTGTCAGGGATCTGCTTCCTGCCCTACAGCTAGACATTTTCTGAACGAGGCCGCGTTTCCGCTCATGCCCAGGAAACGCGGCCTCAACTCGTCTAGCTGGCCCGCATGTGCTTCCTCACCAGCCCCCTCAGTACCACAACCCGCCGCAGGACCACCCGGCCCGCCGCACCGATGTGACATTGGTGCGGCGGTAACCGCCCCGATGTGACATTGGTGCGGTCAGATCTAATTGCACCACGATCGGGGTGATTGGGGCTGGGCTACGTGAGCTGAGATAGGAAAGCTGAGATGGGAAAGCTGAGGTTAGGAAATAGGAGCGCTAGGGCGCGGGGGGCTGTAGGAGGGGGGCGAACAGGTCGCCGTGGCGGGACACTCGGTCTAGGGTGGCGTCGGCGGTGAAGAACAGGTCGGCGCGGTGGCGGCAGGACTCTACTTCCTGCCAGCTGACCGGGGTCGAGACGGTCGGCTGCGACCGGGCGCGCAGCGAGTAGGGGGCGACGGTGGTCTTGGAGCCGTTGTTCTGGCTCCAGTCGATGAGAACCTTGCCTTTGCGCAGGACCTTGGTCATCCGGGAGACCACGCGGCGGGGCTGGTCCCGTTCGAGGCGCTCGGCGAACATCCGGGCCTGCTCGCTGGCCTCATCGGAGGTCACGCCGGAGATCGGAGCGTAGAGCTGCAGTCCCTTGCCGCCCGAGGTCTTGGCCAGCGGGGCGAAGCCCTCGGCCTCGAGCAGCGGGCGCAGGGCCTGGGCGACCCGGCAGCAGTCCACGATGTCGGCGGGCTCCCCCGGATCCAGGTCGAAGACCAGCAGGTCGGGCCGGCGCACGTCGGGCATCCGCCACA
>Ga0302325_10028502_pt1 | contig 11556 bp, 6 predicted proteins | sample Palsa_T0_2_FD_201948 | JGI IMG/M metagenome (GOLD analysis project Ga0302325, IMG submission 201948) | Peat permafrost microbial communities from Stordalen Mire near Abisko, Sweden - Palsa_T0_2 | ecosystem: Environmental > Terrestrial > Soil > Palsa > Peat permafrost | place: Sweden: Abisko... | reverse complement strand
TACCCGCGATGACCTGAACTATCTCTTCGAGGAGATGTTAGGCGAACTCACCCTGGGCCACGTCTTTGTAGGCGGTGGCGAGAAGCCTGAGATCACTCACACCAAGACTGGCCTCCTCGGCGCCGACTACACCGTAGAAAACGGCCGCTATCGTTTCTCTCATATCTACGATGGCGAGAACTGGAACCCCCAACTCCGCGCCCCGCTCACCCAACCCGGCGCTGAAGTCATACAGGGCGAATACCTCATCTCAGTGCAAGGCGCCGACGTCCAAGGCACAGACGAAATCTATTCCTTCTTCGGCGAAACCGTCGGCACACCTGTGGTCCTAAAAGTAGGCCCCAACCCCGATGGCTCCGGTTCCCGCGAAGTGACCGTGGTCCCCGTCGAGAGCGAAAAGAACCTTCGCCACTTGGCCTGGATCGAAGACAACCGCCGCAAGGTCGAAGTCGCAACCGGCGGCAAAGTAGGCTATGTTCATGTCCCTGACACGGCATTCGGCGGCCTCACAAGTTTCAATCGCTACTACTTCGCCCAGACCGATAAACAGGCCATGATTGTCGATGAGCGATTCAATCACGGTGGCCTTCTAGCCGATTACATCGTCGAAAACATGAACCGCAAAATGTTGAGCCGCGCCATGAGCCGCGAAGGCCTAGACATCCCCATGCCCGCCGCCACCGTTTACGGTCCCAAGGTCATGATCACCAATCAGTTCGCAGGCTCCGGCGGCGACGCGCTCCCCTGGTATTTCCGCAAGCTAGGCATCGGCCCGCTAATCGGCAAGCGCACCTGGGGCGGCTTGGTTGGCATCGGTGGTTACCCCGACCTCATGGATGGCGGCGGCGTAACCGCTCCACGTTTCGCCATCTTCGGCACCGAAGGCGAATGGGAAGTCGAGAACCACGGCATCGCGCCCGATGTCGAAGTTGAACTAGACCCAGCCCGATGGCGCCAGGGCCACGATACCCAGCTCGACAAATCGATCGAAGTAATCCTCGACTTGCTCAAGAAGAACCCTCCGAAAGAATACAAAAGACCCGCGTATCCTAATTACCACCCGCCGAAGTAGGAAGGTACTTTCCCTTCTTATCCCACAGGTAATCGACGCCTTTCCCGATATTGTTCGGATCCTTGACCACCATCAGCAGCATCGTCTGCGGCCCGAAACATTTCCGGTACATCATTGCGGAGGCGAAACCGCGATTGTTGTCAAACACGCTCGCGATGTAGAACATCGTTGCAATGCGGCCCAGCCGTAAAACTCCGTCCTTAAACTGCCCGGACATCTCGCGGATGCCTCCTCCGCTAAAGACACCGTTCCCGTCCGGACCTTGTCCCACATTATGTTCCGCCGGATGCAGAGTATTGATCGCCAGATCGATTCCCATGCGGAACCCGCCCTTGATTGTCTCCATCGAACCCGCCTTCACCACCCTCACCCACACCACGCAAGCATCCTGCGAAGCCGGCGCCGTCGTCGCTACTTCGAAGTCCGGATCTACCGGAGGGTGGGCCGCCGCCACGCAACTGGGAGGGATTTCGAAGACCGAATCCGGCGGCTTCGAAAGACTCACTGACTTCACCTCGGTCATCGTCTGCGATTTCCCGCTCTTATCGGTCGACTGAAGCTTCAGCAGTAGTCCGGATTTGTCGTCCACCCACATCCTTGCTTTGCTGCCATCCGGCATCCCGGCCTCAAATACTTTTGCCGCCGCGCCGTTGACGGCTTCGTTGCCCACCACCTTACCGCCAGCCTTGGTCAACTCGTCCTGAAATCCTTTCGTCTCTTCGAACGGATCGCCCCAGTTACCGCTCCACTTGCCTACCGAACACCCATTGCCCGGATTCGTGGTGTCCCAGTCGTAATGTGCATGGCTGTCGAGATCGATTACCGATCTGGTGGTCCCGCTAGGGCCGCCGGGTTCATGTATGATATCGATCGCCGCTTTCGGCCCGCTTCGATAGATCACCATGTTCTGGCCCGGAGGTCCCGCCATTGCTTGCACCTCTTTGATTGTGTAGACAGTGGGCGCGGATTGGGCCATCATCATCGGTGTGACAAAGAACAACCATACCTTCGAGATGCTCATACCTGTTAAGCGTACAACCGGCGTGGAGAGGGTCAACTGCTGCGATAGAATCAGGGCAAAGCCGGGAGGTTCCCTTTGTTAGTTGAATCGGAAAAGCCGCAGATGGCTCAGGCGGTCAGCAGCATCCTTGAAAGCCACGTCTTCATCAAAACCCACCGCCTTACTGAACTGCTCAGCTTCCTCGCCGAACAAACACACTCTCTCAAGGAAGCTGAAATCGGCCACGCCGTCTTCGGGCGCCCCGTTGGATACAACACTGCAGACGACAACATCGTCCGCTCCAACATCCGCCAACTGCGGCTCAAGCTCGAAGAATACTACCAGGCTGAAGGAGCCGCCGATCCCTGGCGCGTGTCCATTCCCAAAGGCTCCTACTCTCTCAAGATCGAGCCCCACATTCCCGCCCGCTTGCCAGATCCCCCGGCCCCTTCCCGCCAGCGCTCCATTCTCGTCGCTGTGTGCCTGGCACTCTTGCTCTTGTCCGCCGCGCTAATCGACCTCGGTTACCGGACCGCCTCCACTTCAACTCCAGCTGGCCATACGCTTCTCTCGCTTTTGAATCCCGGTCCCGGTCAGCGCCTGCTCATCGTCGGGCCAGACGCCACCGTCCAGCTTTACCAGCGTCTCACCCGCCACGCCGTCTCGCTCCAGGAATATCTGAATCGCGATTACCTCCGCCCAGAGAATGTCGAAGCGATCTCCCCCGGTTTAGGCGCCCGCGCCGCTTCCCTTTTTTCTGCGTCGATCACCGAATCGTTCGTCCTCAATCTGATCCCTTCTTTCACCCGCGTCATCGCGCCGGAATCCATGCTCGTCGTTTCTCCCGATCTCGTAAAGATGAAGGATTTCGAACTCGACAACGCGCTGCTCATCTCCGGCCCATTCGGTAACCCCTGGGTCCAGCTCTTCGACAAGTCGCTCAACTTCCAGATCGAAATCGACGGCGAGGCCGCCCAAGCTTTCATCGTGAACCGCAAACCCCTCCCCGGTGAGCCCTCGACGTATCGCAATTACGTCGACACCTCGAAGACCACCGTCTGTTTCGCCCGGCTGGATTATCTCCCCGGACTGACTCCCCGGACGCGTGTCCTTCTAGCCGGCGGACCCCATCAGGCCTCCACGGAAGCCGTCAACTTTTTCCTGACGCGCTCTGACCAACTCAATCTCGTCCGCCAGTCCTTGCACATCGCGCCAGGCGCTCCCCTCCCTTGGTTCGAAGCCGTCGTGGAAGCCCGCACAGTTGGCCGGGATCCGTGGTCGATGAAGTTCGCCGCCATCCGCCGAATCGACGGCATGCCACAGTGAAAAACAAGTCTTTCCCCGTGAAAACCCTTGAATCCTAGCGATTCTCCTATAGTCTTGCCATTGAGTCGAACTTGGCTCCAAGTCTATGGCGAACCTCCATCTCCGCAAGTTTTGCCTCTTTCTTCTACTCACGGCCTCCGCGTACGCTCAGACCTCCACCGGCCAACTTTCCGTCACGGCGCTCGATTCCACCGGCGCTCTAATCCCCGCAGCCACGGTCAAACTCATCGGCTCCGAGACGCGCAACACGCTTCGTACGATTCAGACCAACGGTCTCGGCGTAGCGGTCATCCCGCTCGTCCGGGCAATTACGACATCTCAGTTACGGCTACAGGCTTTAAAACCGTCGTCCGCCGCGCCGTTCCCGTCGACGCGGGAAGCGACATCAACATCTCCTTGACCATGGAACCTGGCAACGCCTCCGACTCGGTGACCATCGTTTCCGACGCACCGCTTATTGAGGAGAAGTCCACTACTCTTGATCAGGTCATCAACTCGAAAGAGATGATCGACGCCCCGCTCAACGGCCGCAATTACCTCGCCCTGGCCAACCTCACCGCCGGTGCGATTCCCTCCTTCGGCAGCCGAGACGAAACCTTTTCCGCGTACGGCAACAACGGACTCCAGAACGCGTTCCTTCTTGACGGTGGCCGCAATGAGAACTACCTCAGAGGTCTCGACAACCGCGCCCGCGATATGATCCGCCCGCCCCTCGACGCGCTCAGCGAGTTCACCGTACAAACCAGTAACTTCTCAGCCGAGTTCGGCGCATCCGCCGGTGGCGTAGTCAACGCCATCACCAAGAGTGGCACCAACGCCCTACACGGTTCCGGCTACGATTTCCTCCGCAATGACAACCTCGACGCCAAGAACTTCTTCGCGCTGACCAAGCCTCTCCTGGTCCGCAACCAGTGGGGCGGCTCGCTTGGCGGTCCCATCAAGAAGAACAAAGCCTGGCTCTTCGGGGCTTACGAAGGTCTCGGCAACCGGTCCGAAACAACCAGCACATCAACCGTCCCGACCCTCGCTCAACGCGGTGGTAACTTCGGTTCGACCGCCATCTATGACCCGGCCACTACCCGCGCCAACCCCAGCGGCTCCGGTTCCATACGCGATCCCTTCCCCGGCAACATCATCCCAGCATCGCGGTTCAACTCCCTCGGCGCCAGTCTCTTGAACATGTACCCGCTTCCCGATGTGCCGGGTTCCGCTTCACTCTTTGGCTATAACGCGCCCCAAATCCAGACCTCCGAAACCGGCGTTCTCCGCGCCGACGTTCAGGTCACCAGCCGCGATTCCATGTTCGCGCGCTACGCCATCACCCGCAGTTCGCTCCTCTCGGACGCAGCGCTGCCTCCCCCCGCCCAAGATCCCGTCGATCGCTACGTCAACTCAACCAGTGCGGGCTATGGCTACACCCGCACCCTCAGTCCGACCCTTGTCAACGAGTTCCGCTTCACCTGGACCACGATCAACTTGAACTCCGATGCCACCATACCGCGCAATGAGGTCATTCCCGGCAGTCTTGACCCCAGTATTCAAAGCGGCACGCCCATCTTCAACGTCTCCGGCGTCGCTTCCATCGGCTCTCAGGCGAGTTGCTGCAGCAATAGCCCTCTCGCCAAAACGTCGGGCGTCTGGGACTGGTCCAACAACGTATCGAAATCCTTCGGGGCGCATGTGCTGAAGTTCGGCGGCGAATTTACGTTGATCCGTCCCAGCACCCAGGCCGCCAGCAATGGACGCAGTACATTCGGCTTCACCGGCGTCTTCACGCAGAACCCCCTATCCCGATCGAGCAGCGGCAGCGGTTTGGCCGATCTCATTCTGGGCGACGCGAATTCCCTCACAACCGGCACCATTGCTCAAGCCGTCGAGCGAGGATGGTTCGCAGGCGGCTACGTCCAGGACCAGTGGACCATCAATCCGCACCTCACCCTCAACCTCGGCTTGCGTTACGAATACACGTCTCCCTATACGGAAACGAAGAACCGCATGGCCAACTTCATCCTTGATCCGGGTGACCCGCTCTATGGTCAATTGATTCTCGCCGGAAATCCGAATCGGCCTACTTCACTCCTCTACAGCAACAAGAACAACTGGGCGCCGCGCGTCGGCATCGCCTGGCACGTGCCGCATGTGAATGATTTGGTCGTCCGCAGTTCCTTTGGCATTTTTTACGCGCAGGATGAAGGCACCGGCGTCACCAACCGCCTCACCAGCAACCCTCCGTTCTATGGATACGGCGCGCAAACGATCACGAGCGACCAGCTCAACCCCTCAACAGGTTTCGTGCTCAGCCCATCGGCGTCTATCTCCCGTCCCAGCCCGATCGCGCCATCGGCATTCGTCTTCAGTCCGGCGTCGACCGCGCAACTGGTAAGCTGGCCCAGCCATTTCAAGACTCCCTACGTTGAGGAATGGAACTTCAGCGTGGAAAAGCGGCTTCCGTGGAATATGCTCGCCGAAGTCAACTATGTGGGCAATCACGGCGTTCAACTCCTCGGAATCGGGGAAGGGAATCAGCCCATCGTCCTCTCTTCCACCACCGTCGCCTCTCGCCGCCCACTCATTCAGTACACGGACGCCTCCATTAAGGCGATCGGTAACTGGAACATGAGCTACTATGACGGCCTGTCCTCCAAGCTGGAGAAGCGCTTCAACTCGGGAATCTCGTTCCTCACCACCTTCACTTATGGTCACTCGCTCGACTTCCAGAACTCCGCGCTCGATCTCTGCGACGGCTGCGGCAGCGGCGACACCATTCAGAACAACTACAATCGCGACGCCAACAAGGCTTCCTCCGACAACGATGTACGCCTGCGCTTCGTACTGGCCGGATCGTTCGAATCGCCCTTTGGCAAAGGTAGACGATACTTGTCGCAATCGCATGTCGGATCCGCGCTTCTAGGAGGCTGGAGGCTTGCCCCCATCTACCAGACCCAGTCCGGCCTGCCCTTCACCCCGGCTCTTTCCTTCGATGCAGCCAATGCCGGCACCGCCACCCGTCCGAATCGCGTGTGCAATGGCAACACTTCCGGCGGTCCGCTCTATCAATACTTCAACACCGCATGTTTCGTCGCCGGGCCCTCCTATGTCTTCGGCAACTCCGGCCGCAACGTCTTGCGCGCACCCGATATCGACAATCTCGACCTCAGCCTCCAGCGCGATTTCCGCCTGCCCCTGGAACACCCCACCATCATGCAATTCCGCTTCGAAGCGTTTAACTCGCTCAACCACCCTCAGTTCGCATCGCCCGGCGCCACCGTCGGAACTTCCACTTACGGCGTAATTACCGCGACGTCCCAAGACAACCGCGAACTCCAGTTCGGCCTAAGATTGAGCTTCTAGTTATGCAACTGCCAATTTCACGCAGGGAACTGCTAGGCGCGACAGCGGCTTCGCTCGCCGCTCCCGAACTATCGGCCCAAGCGCAAGCCAAACCAAATGTCATCGTTATTCTGTTCGACGATCTCGGCCTGCACGATCTCGGCTACCTCGGCGCGCACGATCTAAAGACCCCGAACATTGACCGTCTGGCCGCCGGGGGTACCGTTTGCCGCAACTGGTACTCCAATGCGCCCGTCTGCGCGCCGGCCCGCTCGGCTCTCATGACGGGCCGCTCCCCCATCCGCGCGGGCGTCCCCGGAAACGGCCCTCCTCTTCGCCCTTCGGAGCGCACCATCGCCTCAATCTTGAAGTCCAGCGGTTACTCCACCGCGCTCACGGGTAAGTGGCATCTTGGTAGCACCCCTGATACCGTCCCCAACGCCCATGGCTTCGATTACTTCTACGGCTTTCACGACGGCTGCGTCGACTACTATTCGCAGCGATTCTATTGGGGGGAGCCCAAGCGCGTCAACTTTCACGACCTGTGGCGCAACCGCGATGAAACTTTCGACGACGGGCGTTATCTAACCGAGCGAATCGGCGAAGAAGCTGCCGCCTTCATCTCACAGAAACGCCGTAATCCTTTCTTCCTCTACTCCGCATTCAACGCCGTGCACTATCCCATGCACGCGCCGCAAAAATATTTGGACCGATTCCCCAACCTCGCTCCGGAGCGCCGCATGTACGCAGCCATGCTGTCCGCCGCCGACGACATGGTTGGCAATCTCGTCGCAACTCTCGATCGAACCGGCCAGCGCCAGAACACCCTCATCTTCCTGTTAGGCGATAACGGCGCCACCACCGAACGCCGCGCCGGACTCAATCAAGAGATCGCCACCGCAGGCAACAACGGACCTTTCCGCGGTTTCAAGTTCAGCACCTTCGATGGCGGCATGCACGTCCCCGCGCTGGTGAACTGGCCCGGCCACATCCCCGCAGGCAAATTCATCGACGAAGTAGTAATGACCGCCGATATCTTGCCAACCGTCTGCCAACTCACCGGAGCAACCCTCCCCACCGACCGCACCATCGACGGAAAAGACATCTGGGCCGTCCTCACCTCAGGCGCCAAATCGCCGCATGAGTACGTTGCCTGGGCTAATGGCCCCCAGCTAGCGATTCGCAAGGGCAAATGGAAACTGGTCCTGAACGGCGTGGTCCACGACGGCACGCCCGAAGGCGAAAAGCCGCTTACCGGCGATGACGCCATCTTTCTCTCCGACGTGGAAAAGAACCCCGGCGAATCCCAAAACCTGCGTCACCAAAACCCGCAAGTCGTCGACGAATTACAAACGCTGCTCCAAAAGTGGCGCCGGGAAGTAGAACAGAATTAGAATGAGTCCGCATGCTTTACCGCTTCGCGCCTGCGGCGATGCTCCTCCTGTTTACCTCGCCGCTCGGCGCAGCCGCACCTTCATTCCAGACTGAACGCCTCTTCGAAGGCGGAGCCGGCGGCTACAACATCTACCGTATTCCCGGCATCATCGTCACCAGAAAAGGCACGATCCTCGCCTACACGGAAGCCCGCCGCACCAACGGCAACGATTGGGATTCCATCGACATCGTCATGCGCCGTAGCAGTGATGGCGGCGCTACCTTCTCTCCCCAACGCGTCATCGCCCAGGCTCCTGGAAAAATCGAGCGAAACCCCATCGCCATCGAACGCAAGCAAGGCAAGCCCGGCGACGTTACTTACAACAACCCCCTCGCGATCGCTGCTGCTGACGGCTCCGTTCATTTCCTCTTCTGCCTCGAATACATGCGCGCATTCCACATGCGGAGCGATGACGATGGCTTAACCTTCTCCACTCCCGTCGAGATCACGTCCGCCTTCGACGCCTTTCGCCCTGACTACGCCTGGCGTGTACTCGCCATCGGTCCCGGTCACGGCATCCAGTTACGCAACGGCCGCTTGCTCGCCTCCATCTGGCTCTCCCTCGGCACTGCCGGCAATGGCCACCACCCCTCGGTGGCCACCACCATTTATAGCGATGACCAGGGCAAAACCTGGCATCGCGGCGACATCGCCATCTCCGCAACGCCCGAATTCCCCGACCCCAACGAAGCAACAGTAGCCCAACTCGACAACGGTTCCGTCATGTTGAACGTACGCACCGAGGCGAAGGAGAACCGCCGCACCGTCATCACCAGTAAAGACGGAGCCACCGCCTGGACCGCCCCACATCTGCAACCCGATCTACCCGAACCCATCTGCTACGCCTCACTACTACGCCTTTCAAAAAAGCACCTGCTCTTCGTCAACCCCGATTCCCGAACCAAAGCTAGAGTGAATCTCACCGTCCGCCTCAGCAAAGACGACGGCGCTCACTGGCCCGTCTCCCGCACCATCGAACCTGGCGCGACCGGTTACGCCGATCTCGCCGTCGAAAAGGACGGCACGATCCTCTGTCTCTACGAAGTTGCCCCCAAAATCGGCGGAGTGGTGCATCACGATGAAATGCTCGCCCGCTTCAACTTGAAATGGCTGACCCAATGAACGATCTACGATTAGCCGCCCGCCTTCTCCTAAAAAGCCCGGCATTCTCGATTGTCACAGTGGTCCTGCTTTCTCTCGGCATCGGCGCCAACGCCATCTTCTTCAGCGCGTTCGACCACATCCTCCTGCGCCAGTTGCCAGTCCGTAATCCGGGCGGACTCGTTCGCTTTGTTCAGGACATCCCCGGCATTGGCGTCCGCGGCGGCTATTTCGCCTTCCCCTACTACGAAGCCGTCAGAAAGGACTCCACCACACTCGCCTCAGTCTTCGGATCGATGGAAATGAACGCCGTCATCGGCGAACCCGCGCAACAGGTCCGCATCCATCTCGTTACCCCCGAGTATTTCGAATCACTCGGCGTCCCCGCGCTCATAGGCCGCACCCTCACCGCAACCGACGCCACCGATTCCGAAGGCGCTCCGCCCGCCGTCCTCAGCTACGGCTTTTGGATGAGCCGCTTTCATGGCTCACCCCAAGTCCTCTCACAGACCATCAGCCTGAAAGGCCATCGGTTCGCCGTCGTCGGCGTCATGCCCAAGCCGTTCAACGGAGTCTCCATCGAATCGTCGCCGGACATCCGCGTCTCACTTCGCGCGTTTCCCCTTCTGGCCCAAGATGGTCAAACCCTGGAGCGTAGTGGGCTTGAATTGACGGCCCGCCTCAAGCCAGGAATTGGCGTCTCCCGCAGCGAGGCCGAAAGTAGCGCCATCTGGAGTTCCGCCATGAAGAAATACTACGCGGATGACGTCCTCAAGCGCGGCGTGAAGTTGGACCCGATGGAGCGCGGCATCTCTCTACTGCGCGATCGCTTCAGCACTGCGCTCAAGCTTCTCGCCGCATCTGCCGCACTGCTTCAACTCATCGTCTGCGCGAATCTCGCGGGCCTCCTAATCGCGCGAAATGCCAGCCGCGCTCGCGATACCGCCGTTCGTCTGGCGATCGGCGCAAGCCGCCGCCGTCTGATTGAGCAGATGCTTGCGGAAAGCCTGCTCCTCACCCTCGCCGGCCTCGCTGGCGGAATCTTGCTGGCCTACACTGCTGCCCCCTTGCTGGTCAACGCTTTGCCGCCCCTGCGCGACGTCGCCACTCACGCTCTCTCACTTTCCATTGATCTTCGCCCCGACTGGCGCGTCCTCGCATTCTCCCTCGCCATTTCAGCTCTGACCTTGACGATGATCGGTCTGGGCCCCGCCATCTCCGCCTCCCGCATGAGCCTCGACCAAATCTTGCGGGGCGCTCGAACCACCGGCCCATGGCGCAGCCGCCAGTTTCTCCTCGTCTGCCAGATCGCACTCTGCACCGTACTCCTGTCGGGCGCAGCCCTCTTAGTCCAAACCTTCCAACGCCTCGACAACGCCAATCCCGGCTTCGACCGCGGCCATCTCGCCACCTTCACCACCGCACCCTCCCTATCCGGCTACAATTCGCATCAGGCAAATGCGCTCCGTCTGGCTTTAACGTCCCGCATACTTCAAATCCCGGGCGTTGCCGGAGTCGCCACCGCGTCCCGCCCCTTGATGCGAGGCAGCGGTCTCAAGACCACAGTCGCCCCCGAAGGCCAACGCATCGCGCCAAGCGACGCCCTCAATACCACCATGGCCACCGTTTCCCGCGAGTACTTCGATGTCGTCGGCATGAAATTCCTCGCCGGCCGTCAACCTCTCGACTCCGATTACGCCCGGGACAAGATAAACAATGTGGTGGTCAACGAGACCTTCGTCCGCCACTTCTTCCCCGCAACCGCCCCTCTCGGACGCACCTTCGGCGGCGGCCCCAATGGCATCGCACAAGGCTCCAACCGAATCGTCGGCGTAGTCAGCGACGCCAAGTTCCGCTCCATGCGCGAACCCATACAGCCAACCTTCTTTGTACCCTCCCTCGATACCGATTTCACCCTCTACGTCAGAACCCGCACGCGTCCCGAGGAGTTGATTCAGCCCGTCCGCCAGGCTCTTTCCCAGCTCGACCCCTCATTGCCTTTCACCGAAATTCATACGCTCGAACTGGAAATCCAAGCCAGCACGGCACCGGAACGCCTCACGTCCCAACTCGCCTCCGCATTTAGCTTGACCGCCTCCCTCCTCGCTGCCGTAGGCATCTACGGACTCTTCGCCTTCGCGGTGGCGCAGAGGAAGCGCGAGATCGGGGTTCGCATGGCCGTCGGAGCATCCCCGAATGACATAGCAGCGATGTTCGGCCTACAAGCCTTGCTCACCGCCGCCGCAGGAATCGCCATCGGCACAGCAATATCTCTTCTGATCGCACCTGCCG
>Ga0302325_10028499_pt1 | contig 11557 bp, 3 predicted proteins | sample Palsa_T0_2_FD_201948 | JGI IMG/M metagenome (GOLD analysis project Ga0302325, IMG submission 201948) | Peat permafrost microbial communities from Stordalen Mire near Abisko, Sweden - Palsa_T0_2 | ecosystem: Environmental > Terrestrial > Soil > Palsa > Peat permafrost | place: Sweden: Abisko... | reverse complement strand
TAACGCCACGGGATTAAAAAAATAAGTAGATATTTATAATTTACGACTCAATTATAGTAACTATAGAAATTTTGAGATTTTTTCAAGCACTTTTCAAAAATCTTATTTTTTAGTGTTCTTACCCCTATAAGGGTAGGCAGTTTAGGGGGCTTAAGCGCTAACGGGTATAAGCGAAATTAAATAAGTCAGTTAGCCAGTCATCAGCCAATGGCTGATAACTGGCTAACTAACTTATTAATCACACTAATCTCGTTTAATTATAGTATAACCCTTTCTTGCTTGCAAGATTATCCTTAAAATATTTGTAATTATTATATACTTTAAGTATGCCTTCTCGGATATAATACTATTGTTAACTAAGTTATAGCAAAGGAATAAAAGATTATTGTTAGTATAGCCAGGTAATCCGAATGTGTGACATATAATAGTACCCCAAAAGTAATATATTAAATAAGTCTATAATGTGTGTCCCTTGTTAAATGGGGACTGCTACATATATATAATAAGCGTAAGAAGTAAAATAGTACGCGCAAAGCAAGTGCCGATTCGTACGAGTCATGCATAGCCCGAACGGGCCGAGTATAACTATACGAGTCGTGTATATCCCACTTATAGAAGGAAGTGGGATATACTAAATGCATCGGGCCTGCGCGTATAAAGGATCTAAACTAGGGCCCGAAAAGCAGGCCCGCTAAAACCCGAAAGTAGGATTTGGAATAAGGCCGGTAGTTAGGCTATACAAGAATAGAAGTAAACGTAATACTAGGGGTAAATGCAGTATATGTTCCGACACTAGCAACCTTTTCTTCTCGTACGAAACGCACTCGAATTAAATGTAAACTGTGCTTAAATAACCAAAGAACGAGTAGGGTAAAGCAAGTAAACTAAGGTATAAAACAAGCAAGTAATCAAATAGATCAAAAACAAGAAAAACCCGAAAGAGCTGCAATGTGCCTTAGTCCTCACGTGACCGGGGAACCTAAAAATTCCTTTGTCACGTGCTATTGCTGCCTTGTTTTTTAGGCTGCCCTCAAAGGGGGAATTCCCCCTCCCGGAGTAGCCTTAATCCTTAGGCCGCCCCCGGAGGGGCAACTCGCTAATTTTGCCTCTCTCCGAGTAGCCTTAAACTTAAGGCATTAACCGCGTCACGTGCCTTGGCCTAAAAGCCCTTAATTGCGCTTGCGCTATTTGCTCTCTTTACTTATCCTTTAACTCGTATATTTAATTGATTTGTATTAATAAACCTCTTTAAGGCCTTATTCGGAGTCCCCTTAGTTATAGCGTTTGCTAAGTTGTCTTAGCCGTTAATCTATCGTATCTTTATAAGTTCCCTTCGTTTATACAATTGTTAAATGGCTATAATATCGATTATTAGCCTCTTCTCTTTAGTGGTTTTAAGCTTAATAAGGCATTTATATAATAAATAAGAATCGGTACAAATAATAATCGGGGTTAAAGGTAGTCTTAGTTAATTAGTAACCATTTTAATAGTAATGTTAATAGCAATAGCCATATTAACACCTCTTACTATTTTATATACCTCTAATGCAAGGACACTTCTAATAACCCGTTTGCTCTTTATATTGCTATAATGCACTAAGTTGCTTTATAGCTTAAATAAGTCCGATATTATACTTGTAGTTTCGTTTGCAAGGATAATTTTATATCTAATCTAAAAGCTTAAATCTTTATTATTTGCAAACGATCTGTCGACAAATACAAATAGCTTTATATGCTTTAAATTTAAATTTATATATTTAATTCCTCGTTTTAAGTTATCTAATTGCTATTGCAGTCGTTTATTTAGCATTGCTATGTCTTTTTTAGTTAATTCTTAGTGCTAAGCTACAATCGACAAGTCAAAAATAGCCTCTAGTTAGCAAATTATTGCAATATATGCTTTGCGGGCTCGTTGCTCCTTATACTAGTCGTTCCGGGCAAGTGATTTTGCATCGACTAGCTCGATTTTCTTGCCTTAGCCTTTTTGCACTAATAAGATTAAATCCCCTTCTTGTCAAAAGATACACCCGTTAAAAATTAATAGTATATCGGGTGATAATTGCTTTATAAGTTTTGCAATAATATTTGCTTTTGCAAGTTCCTTATGCTTTAAAGCCTTAAATTTGCTATTCCCTAAGATTAAAGTGTTATTTGTTTATATTCCGACTAATCCGAATACATATGCTATTATTATTAAAAGGCAAAGATCGTATAATAAAGTTATTATATATAGCCTTTCCTAGTAATATTTATAATATATAGCCCACTAATAAGTTTTAGCTTCTAGTATATTATATAATAGTTTCCGTATAACTATAATTGTTTTAAGTAAGAATTAGGCTTTAAGTTCTTTAAGTAAATGTGCTAGGATTTGTCGATTTAAGAACGTCGTAAATTAGATATATACTTATATAACGTCCCGGAGAAATAAGTTAATATCCATTTTTGCAAGTAATAATGCAAGTGCTATAATTAGCCTCTAGCTTGCCCGCTAAATTGTAAGTAACTATATTAAAATCACTTCTTTCCCTTTATCGTTATATGCTTAAATTACTAATTGTAATTTCTCGTATAATAAGTTAATCGACTTGACTTTAACTTTATTTACTAGTCTAAAATTGAAAATTCTGCCTTTATAAACTTTAAAATCGTATAAGATAAACTTAAAAACATCTCTTGCAATTAAGGCCTCGATTTCTTGCTTTTATAAAGCCTAGAATAGTAGTCCCGGTATAGTAATTACCCCTTACTTCTTTAGCTAAAGTAAAAGTTGCAAGTTAGCCTCCTCTTTCTTAATACTAAACACTTTTAAGTTTTCTTTATACTAGTAAAAAGGAATTTCGATAACTAGTTTTATAGCTCGAGTGCTAGTCGCTAATTCTTTTACTTTATTAATAACCTTTGCCGGGTTTATTAAATCGTAAGTTAAAATTGCTTAGTATATTTTTGCACTAATTAAATCAATTTGCAAATCCGTATAAAATAGCTTTATAACTATAAACCGAAAATTAGTTAGTTTATATAGCATTTAAATTATACAAGTTTCGCCGTCTATTGCAATTAGTTTATATGGGCCCTTTTATCCCTTGTTCTCGCGCTATACTTGTACGTCCGATTAAAGTAGTAAATTGTGCATTTTATCTGTAATTAGTCCATTTCTAGTAGCAAGTGCTTCTTAAACTTGGCATTTTGTGTAAAATTGTCGTACTTCTTTTATTGCTATATAAATAGCCTTTGCTCTCCTAATAATAGTCGATGCTAGGGGGTCTTAGTCCGTAATTTTAAGATATGACCTAAAAATAAGGAGTATAAGCATAAGCTTATCCGGTCTTGCAATATCGTTTATAGCCTTTACTACTATTTGTAAAATCACTTCCTTATTAAGCTTTTTATCTTGCAATTTGTCTTGTAAGATTTCGTATAAACGCCTTAATAGTGCATAATATCGTTCGACTTTGCTAATGCTATTATAAGCTTTAACTAATACTTCCTTCACTTTAATAGCTAGTAATTTTGCGTGCTACCGGAATTCTATTAATAAGAAGTTCTTCCCGGTATCGTGCACCAAGTAATTAAGTGGACCTTAATACATGTTAATTTAGCATACTCGTATAATATCTTATGCTATTTTTGCTAACATGTCCTTTAAAAACTATATAGCATTAAATGCTATATCTTTATCGATAGCTTAAAGCACTAGTTTGCCGTCTAAGTAAAGCATATTAATTATAATTAAATAGTTAAAATTGTAATTGTCTTTAAGGGTAAACTTGAATCGGCCAAGTAATTTTGTATATAATTAATAACTCTTATAATACTTTATTAATCGTTCGATTATGCATTAATTAATATTTGCGTATCTAGCCCGCTCTAGTACTTTTACTAGTCTTTATATAAATAAGTGTTTAAAACGGCAATAAAGTTGCTTTAGCTTTATTTCTATCAAGTAACTATATACTATAGCTTCTTCTTTGTGCAAAAGCATTTATAAATAGCCCCATTTCTATACAATTAGCATAGTCTTCTTGCCTTAAATTAAAATATTAGCTAAGTTATTTAACTTAACCCCTATTTTATTTATATCTTAAATGCAATACAAGAATAGCGTATTTGCTAATATAATATAGAATATAATCGGTCTAAGTAGTGTATTTATAATAATTGTTCCTTGTACAATTGCCGATCCTTTACTAAATCGAATATAGTAATTTCTAGTATTTATACAATTAATCTTAACTGTCGAGTCGAGCTTTTGCAATGCTTAAACTTAAGGTTCTCTTGCAATTAATACGCCTAATACGCCACTATCGGGCATAATTCCTTAAAATACACTTAAGGAATAACAATCCTTAAATATAAAAACTAATATTTTTAAAAGCTAAGTAAAAATGTCTTTTATAGTAATTGCATGCATAAACGACTAGTTATTTAGGGTTATTATTACCTTTAGTCCATTAATCTTACCGAATTCGGTAAAGAATTGCTTTATATTATATAATAATTTGTGCATTTCTAGCGATGCAATCTACTATAAGTCGTGCAATTGTAGTAAATCGTCTAACTTGTTATTGCTATCGTTACTCTCGTTCGGGGTTCCCTCGAATTCTAGTATAAAACCCTAAAAATCCTCTTTTAATACATTTGTAACAAACTACTAATATGCCTTCTTTTTCTCCTTATTTATATACTTTATAAACTAGTATCTTAGCCGCTTGCAGATAAAGCACTTCTTTGTATAATCCTCCGTAATTTCGTTATAGTCTATAAAACGACTTGCAAAACGACCTGCAAAATGCCCTAAAAAACGCCCTATAAAATAACCTCGGGGATAGCTTACAAAACGGCCCCTTCTATTGCACCCGCGACCCTTATATATTCGGTTAATTTAATACTAAGTAAGTTTGTACAAATTATTATCCTCCTAATAATATGCTAAATAATCCTTTAGCTCCTTCTCCCGTACAAATTGCCTTATAGCTAAACGTAATTTTGCGCATATACCTTTAAAGGTAAATACCGGTTTAAACAATGCCGGTTAGCATTCTAAAATACTACTATATATATTAATTACTTAGTCTTATAAGTTATACTCGTTTTAGTATTTTGCTAATAGTCCCCGCTAAGCTATACGTAAAGTGTTAAAGAGCACTTTTAAGCATTTAAGTTAAGTCTTCTTAAAGTGTTTTATTATAATATAGTAAAGTGTTATTCCTCTCTATTCCGTAAAATACTTTTACTGCCTTTCCTCTATCTTAAAGTAAGTCCTAGTTATTTTTATTATAATAGTAAAATCGTATAATCGTCCAAATATTTTATTATAATAAAATGCGCCAGCTTATCCTTTAAGTATAATAAAAAATGCCAAGTAAAATTAGTTATCTGCTAATCCGACTTTTATATAATAATCGAAAAACACTTAAAGTTTAATATCTAAAATATTATACTCCTTACCCTTATATTTCTTGTCGTCACTTGTATAGATTTTTATCATATTTACAAGTAGTTATAACTAAGTTATATAAATCGGTAAATTATGCAAGATAACTAGCTTTAGTTATATAATAAGAGATAGTAATCCTCGTTTAAGTAAAGGGTGCAAATTGCTATTAAATTGTTTATATAGCTATATTAGTAGACGTAGTGTTTTGTCCCGGGGTAGCTATCTTAATAGTATATAACTTGGGGTTTACTTTAGCTAAAGTAGTTCCGTATAGCATATAATTGACTAGTCTTGTTTAATGCTCTGTTCGATTATTATATATAGCATTACTTGTAATTTCTAGTATACTAGATTTAACTTAAAGCTAAACTCCTAGTCCGATTCGAGCATTTCTTAAATTTTGTCCTTTATCTAAATGTGCTATATTTCCTTTATAAAGATATTATAAATTATTTTAGCAAATAAAATCGATCCGACTTGCTTTTTAACTCATACTCCGTATGCACGTAAATACGTATAAAGTTCCATGATAGCTAATCGACTAGTCCTCTTAAGCATCTTAAGCGTTTAGCCTTCTAAACTTTCCCGAACTTCCTCTTAGTAGTCAAAGTCCGTGTATTTATAATATTTGCACTATAAGATCGTCAAAGCAATATAGTTGTTTATGCATTTTATTATACAAGTTTCCGGGTCGTTTAAGTCGAAGTCCTTGCCCTAATAGTCCTTATTTAGCTTATAGCTTTTTGTAATAAGGAATAAGAATATATTATCGTTATATAGTAAAATTGCCTTTATATAATAATTTGTATATTATAAGAATAGTAAGTTGCGTAGTAAATGTAAAAACAATGCAAAAATTAAGCTAACTTAATATTACTACTTAATCCTTTCTTAAATCCTTAGAAGTCTTTTGTACCTCTTAATTTTACTTGATTTAAAAGAAGAGCTATTAAGTTCCTTTAGCACAATTTTGTAAAGTAGCGCAAAATTAGTCCAAAAATTAAGCTAACTCGGTATTGCCACTTGATTCTCTTTTTAACTTATTATAACAAATACAAAATGTCTCTTTTAGTCTTTACTTAGCTACTCTATAGTCTATTTAACCGAATAAATTAACCACTAATTAGTGTTAGTATAGCCAAGTAATCCGAATGTGTGACATATAATAGTACCCTAAAAGTAATATATTAAATAAGTCTATAATGTGTATCCCTTGTTAAATAAGGACTACTATATATATATAATAAGCGTAAGAAGTAAAATAGTACGCGCAAAGCAAGTGCCGATTTGTACAAGTCATGTATAGCCCGAACGGGCCGAGTATAACTGTACGAGTCGTGTATATCCCACTTATAGAAGGAAGTGGGATATACTAAATGCATCGGGCCCGCGCGTACAAAGGATCTAAACTAGGGCCCGAAAAGCAGGCCCGCTAAAACCCGAAAGTAGGATTTGGAATAAGGCCGGTAGTCAGGCTATACAGGAATAGAAGTAAACGCAATACTGGGGGTAAATGCAGTATATGTTCCGACAATTATAGATATAACAAAGTATACTATTATCTTTAAAGACAAAACTTAAAGGGGAGTATATAAAGGGGAAGTTAAGTAAAGTGTAAGTTACCCTATTTTTAGCTAAGTTATCCTATAATTTGTCTTTTATAGTGTCCTTTGCCAAGTATATAAATTAGTGATTTTCGGATATTTCGAGAATTTTAGGCCTATTATAGCTAATAAGAGCACCAAAACGCAAGATGCTTAAGAAGTAAAAGCGTAAAGGCCCCGGGTATTACTTTAATAAGACATATTAAGCTTCTGTAATAAAAGGAGAGGGGGAGTTATTAAAAGGGGGTCAAAACTAGTTATATAAAAGGAAGGTGAGTATTGTATTTAGCCGAACCGGTAAAAGGTAATATATATATAAAGAAGTAAACTTATAAAGAGTAGTAAGTTCTGTTTTGCTACCTAATTAGCATATAGTTAGCGGGAAGGATGCCTTTAACAAGAGTTATTTCTTTTAATAGTAATCTTTCTTTAGATAAGCTTCGCTACAAATATCGTATTCGTGTCGCCGATAGCATAAATTGTTAGTGCAACTATAGTTATTATACTTCTTATATATAGCCGAGTTATTATTTGGTTCGCGGCCGATTAATAGTATATCCTTATTGTTTTTATAAGCAATTAGAGACCGGGGGATAGTTAAAGCAAGGCGTATATAAGCTTTATAATATTATAAGATTATCTTATTTAACAAAACTTAAGCTATAGCATTATAAAGTGTCTTCTAATATATCCTCTCCTTATAAAATAAGATTGCTAGTAGTAATACTACCTTTTACTAATTATATACCTTTGCTAACTATATAATATTACTATAAAACATAGTATAAGCTCGATTTAAGGTAAGGGCTTTTGCACTATAAAAGGCTTGCTCGATCGAGGCATAAACTAGAAAACCCTTTAACTATAGTGCAAGGGAGTTTCTATAGTCCTTTATCTTTCCTTTAGCTTTCGTTTGTTTAATTATATTCGAATCGAATAATATATTAAAGTCCTTGTCGTCCTTATCCAAGTTTGTAAAGAAGACTAGCTTGCAAAGGTTCTCGGGCTTAAACTTCTTTGCAAAAATGGCAATAACGTGCTTGCAAGTTACTCTTATAAACTAAGGCATTAGAGCACGGGCCGCATTTGTTAATATACCTTTATCGGCATCCTTGTTATCTAATTTTATCCTATTATTAATAGAGGCCTAAGGAGCCACCGGGGCCTATAATGCGGTAAGTTGTGCCTAGTGTAACTCCTTATCTCTTCTCCTTTTAAGGGTAGCTTCTTCCGGTTTACGGGCTAGCTTAGTATCGGATTCCTTTTGCAATAGCTGCATCTATAATTGCGTAGCTCTAATTTGCTTTGCTTGCAACGCATCGGCCGGTGCTAGCGTTAGCGTGTCCTAACGAAGGGGGGTAAAGTCTATAATAAAGTGTAAAATTGCGATTGTAGTAGCAGAATTGAGGTTTCTGATTAGTGGGAATCGGGCGGTGTACCACGAAGCACTAAAGTGATAAGATGAAGTGATAAGATGAAGTGACAAGATAATACTAACACTTCTAAAAATTGCGCTGTGATTCCGATGCAAATGATAATAAGGAGGAGCAGCAAGAAGAGGCGATTTCCTATACAAATACTCCGTCGTTTGCTGCCCGGGAGCATGCCTCGTCGCTTACATAAAACACATCATTTAAAAGTTAAGAAAAAGATGCTTTAAGCGAAAAGTTCTATTGTCGGTTTGGTCGATCGGGCCGACCGTAACTCTTTGACTAGGGTCAAGTGGGACATAGCCGCTGGCCAAACCTCAAATAGAAATATTTGTCCCGGCTACACTCTATCCGGCCGCAGTAGGTCGCAGATTTTGATTTGAATCACTAATTGCAATATGTCCATCTATATATGTTCTCCAACCCGACTACATCTAACATGTGTAAGATTACAATCCATCGCGAGAATGGAAGCGCGCGCTTGTCCAGGGTGATTGGGCTACATAAAGTGGCTGTCTGGACCACGCATTGTCACCCACACGAAATATGCTGTCGTGCTCTGCCGTAGCTACAGAAGTGGGAAAAGGGGTCTCAGGCTAGAGTATGCCGTACGAATTTCCCTCACCTAATCTCGAAAACAAAGTATCTCCTCTCTTTACACCAAAAATTTCCTTGTATTCTTTTTTTGGTTGTCTTGCACCTTTAATGATAAGGGAAATAAGATTAATAAAAGAGTCAAGATAATATTATAAGAAAGTGAGTGCTTTCTTAAAGGGCCTTTAAATTTTAAATATAAAGTCAAGTGCCTTAATCTTATAATATACCTTATAGCTATATTGTTGCAGTTGGTACGGAGCATGCCGGCGCTAGTTTAGCTGCTCCAGGTTTTTCCCTATATATATATAGACCATGTCCCCCTTATTTCTAGGAAACCAGACAATTATTCTTGCAGAGCTACGCGTACGCCTTTCAGTATGCGACATATATTTAATAAACACCCTTGCTATTTGGCTTGAACACTCTTAACCCACAAGGACTTCTTTGAGCAAAAGTCCGCTATTGCTATGCTTGTTAAGGATAGATGGCATAAGTGCATTTTTATTCTAAAGTTTTTGTGACGGGCTTATACAAGAAGGGTTAGGATACACTTCACTGGCTGGAAGTGGTTTACACTTGATCTCGTAAAAATAGGCCTTAATTCGAGGATCTAAAGCTATAGAAAGAAGAAGAGGGTGGAAGAGGGGGGAGGTGAGCTATATATATACAGTTGGCATCAAGTATCAAGTGGTATAGCGTGGCCGTAGGGCCGACAGGGCCGCATGCTAGCGTGGCAGCCAGAACTGTCACAGTTTTACTATAAATTAAACGCTATAGCAATATATTAAGAGTATTTAAAAGCTCGGTATTATTAGGTTAAAAAGACAATTTTTAAATATATTAAGAGGGAGGTTTTTATTGCGTTAAATTCATATAATATTAATATAATACAAAAGTTTTATAATAGAACACCCCGCTTTATCTCCTCAACTATCTATGGCACACATAGTACACGCACTGCTTATAGTAACGCTAAAACTTGAAATGCAAAAAGAATACTACCTAGTTTACGGCGTTTCCCCAAATCTTCTTTTTACTACTTTGGTTATTACGTGATGCATTGCTTAATAATATCCAGGTTATATATAATAAAGTAAGATTTCAATGGTTAGCTATAAGGGTCGTGTAAAGTGGTATTTGAAAGCGGTATAAGATCTGCGCATATATTAGGTGTACTATGGACAATCGAGGAGATAAACGCTTATTGGAAAGTGTTACGGTATGCCAGTCACGTAGCATGCTTGCACGTGCTTAGCGCACGTGTTGGATCAAGCAGGGGTGTTTTTAGCGATGTTTTTATGCTATAGGGGTTTCGGCTACGCCGAGCTGAATATAGGTGATGCCGGTATAGCTGAATGTTCGGCAATGCCGATCCAGCTAAAGATATCAGCTGTAAACCTAAATATAGCTTGTATTATAGCATGTGATACCGAGATTTAGGAACCTTAAGCTCTATGAGTACAGGCCACCTTCCACTGCAAAATAGTAGGCGATTCAATAGGCAAAAATCACATTTTTGATCCAACAGCACGGGTGCGGGCCATAAACCCAGTTTCAGCTCTAAATTCTAATGCAAGCTCTTTACTACCACTGCAATGTGATCCTTCGTGACAGAAAGGATTAAGGGTTAAAGCGGCAGCATAGTGCGTAAAAAAGCAAAAGCGCTATAAGATTATATTAAAGGATGCAATATAAGCGTTTAAAGATGATATAAAAGCATAAAATGTTAAGTTTATCAAGTAATATAGTTAACTAATTTACGAGTTGCCGGCTTTATTTGCAAGGACTTAGCAATTATGTTACCAAGACAAGCCTTAAACTTGTAAATAATACGTTTTGTGACAATTCTGGCTGCCACGCTACCATACGGCCGTATGGATACCATTATATGACAATGTCATATAATACTAACCATATATATAGCTTACTTCCATCCTATTAGTTGGTTGAGCAGTGGTCCTAATTCATCGGGTGAAGTGTGGATTAGGTGTAAAGGATTGATATTGAAATTGTCTGAAGTTCTAAGTGTTGAGGAAGTTAAGGGCCCTTATATGCATGCAAATCAGAGGCTAATTCTCATACATAAATGGTACGATACACGTGATATTTAACTGACACCTCCTTCCTCCCTCTTCTTCTTTCGCTTATAAAATTTGTGCTGATCAGCGACTGATCAGCTATTAGAAGCCAGCCAATCAGGTGACAATTTATTCATAAGCCAATCGGTTGAGAAAAAACGCCAGTTGATGACTGACTGATTAGCTTATTGATCACATTGCTGAACTGACTAAATTAATCTACTAAGATAGTTGGTTCCATTATCTGGAAATAATTCAAGCGATAATGTGATTGGTGATGCATAGAAGTGGTAGATACGTGACTTTATAATAAGCTTTCTTGCATTACCCATCTTGGGTAAGCGGCTGACCGAGGTCGTTCGAAGTTGTCCGAAGGCTTTGCCGCTCAGCGTCCGGCCGGAGGTGTCG
>Ga0302325_10028498_pt1 | contig 11557 bp, 10 predicted proteins | sample Palsa_T0_2_FD_201948 | JGI IMG/M metagenome (GOLD analysis project Ga0302325, IMG submission 201948) | Peat permafrost microbial communities from Stordalen Mire near Abisko, Sweden - Palsa_T0_2 | ecosystem: Environmental > Terrestrial > Soil > Palsa > Peat permafrost | place: Sweden: Abisko... | reverse complement strand
CGGGGGTGGAGGGCTCGCGTGTGGAGGATCGCTGACCTCCAGCACGCTTGGGGTCGCCAACAAGACGCTCCCATGCGGCACCCTCGTGACGCTCCGCTATGGAGACCGGACGGTACGCGTGCCGGTGGTTGACCGGGGGCCCTATGTGGCCGGCCGCGAATTCGATCTCACCGAAGCCACCAAGCAGGCGCTGGGATTCGGCAGCACGGGGGATGTTTGGAGCACGCGCTGATCGAAATGCGCCTGGGCGAGGTCGTGCAGAGGTTCGGTTTCGGCGTGGCTGCTCGTTGAATGCACTGATGCCCGTCAACAGCAGACTTCGCCGAACACCCCTGTGGCTTGAGGGACTGGACGACTGGAGCTGGCCCGGCCGCGGCGCGGTGGCCGTGGAGGCGCTGCCACCGGCGTGGGTCCCCTCGTTCCCGCGGCCGCTGGAGCGCGCCGTCGCGGCGTCCGCGGGCGCCGCCGTGCCCGGCTCCTCCCAGCGCCAGCGCGCAGTGCGCCTGGGAGGGGGTGCCGTCCTTAGCGCGCTCGCCGTCGCCGCTGCCGCTCTGGCCCTGAAGTCTCCGCTCAGCATCGAGCGCCTCGTGGGCGTTCGCACGCTCGCCGACACCTCGACCGGCACCTCCCTCGTCGCCGAGCAGGCGGCAGCCGCCTCCAATGCGGCCCTGCCGACGCTCGCGCCTGTGAGCCAGGACGCAGCCGGGAGCTCGATCGACGCCGCCAGCTACTCCTCCGCCGCCCTCCACGGACAGGGCTCCTTCATCGTCTACCTGCCAGCCGGATACGCCGCCAGCACTGCTCACTACCCCGTGCTGTACCTGCTCCATGGAAATGACCAGCTGGCCGGCGCGTTCCTTCAGGTCGGCCTGCAGGGCAAGCTCGATGAGCTGATTGCGGCACACAAGATCCCGCCGCTGATCGCCGTCATGATCCAGGGTGGCCGCGGGCCCAACAACTGGGGCCAATACGGCGGGCACAACTATGAGTCCTACGTCGTGGAAGTGCAGAAGATGGTGGATCGCATGCTGCCGACGGTGGCCGATCGCCAAGGACGCGCCATCGCCGGAGACTCCATGGGCGGTTTCGGAGCCATGCACCTGGCGCTCACCTATCCCAGTCGATTCGGCGTCGTCGAGAGCTGGCTGGGCTTCTTCAATGGTCTGGAAGGGCAGCTGAAGGCTGACCGCCCGATCCTCTCGGCGCTCGGGCTGCGCGCCTTCCTCTACGGGGGCAGCGAAGACACCATCGCCAACCCCGGCGAGGATGGCCCGTTCGCCGCCGCCCTGCGCAGCAACGGCGCTCGCGCAAAAAGCGCCATCTACCCCGGCGGGCACAGCCTGGAAACGATTGAAGCCCACCTCGAAGCCATGCTCGTATTCGCCGGCCACGCCCTCGCCACGAGCATTCAGCCGCCGCCGCAGACGGCCAAGCCGAGAGTGGGCGCGTAACGCCGGACCGTGATGTCTCATCCGCCTACACTGGTTGTGATGGCGGACAAGCACTCCGGCCGCAGGGCAGCGGACGCCGGCGCGCCTGATTTCGCCAGACGCTTTGGCGAGGCGCTGCGCGCGGGGGATCCCAAGGAGGCCAACGCGGTCGCATCCGCCGCGCTGGAGGCCGGCCTGGACGTGGCCGCGGTGCAGTCGCAGGTGATCACCCCGGCGATGCGCTGGATCGGCGACCTCTGGGAGCACGGCGACGCCAACGTCGGCGACGAGCACCTGGCCACAGCCATCACCCAGGAGACTCTCAGCCGGCTGTTTTCGCTTGTGCTGCAGGGCCAGCCGCGATCGCGCGAGCGGATCATGCTGGCCGCGGTACAGGGCGAGCACCACGTGCTCGGCCTGCGCATGGCCGCCGACGTCCTCGAGGGCGCCGGCTTCGACGTGCTGTACCTCGGTGCCGACGTGCCACTGACAGGACTTCTGGAGATGTGCCGCTCGCACACCCCCGCGGCACTCGGCCTGGGCGCCTCCATGCCGCTGAGCCTGCCCACCCTCATCTGGGAGATCGAGGCGGTCTGCGCCCTTGAGAGTCCGCCGGCGATCTTCGCCGCCGGTAGCGCCGTGGGGGCAGCGATCGAGCAGGGCCTCGCAGTTCCACGCATCGATAACACACAGCAGGTGGTCAGCGCCGTCGAGGAACTGCTCGCCCGGCCCACACCGCAGCCGGTCGTGCCTGCCGGGCTGGCGTCGCGGATGCCTGTTCCGATCGCAGTGGGCGCGACCGCGATGGAGTCCCCGCATACACAGGCGGAGGGCTTCTCCCAGACCGCTTCATACGGGGCCGAGGCGTCCCGCGACTCCGCCCGCCATGCATTCGCCATGGAGCAGCTCGCCTACCGGGATCCGCTCACGGGGCTGTGGAACAGGCGTGGCTATGACGATCGCTTCTACGAGCTCGCCGGGGGCGGGCCGGTACAGGCGATGGTCCTGATGGTCGATATCGACAGGTTCAAGGGCATCAACGACAGCTTCGGGCATGACGCCGGCGACAAGGCGCTCCTTGACGTCGCCGCCACCATGATGCGCAGCGTTCGCCCCGGCGACTTCGTGGCCCGCCTCGGGGGCGATGAGTTCGCGATCCTGCTTCCGGGAGCGACCCAGAAGGAGGCGCTGGCCGTCGGCGAGCGCATCCGGGCAAGCGTCGAGCTGGACATGCGCGACCCGCCGGTCACCGTGAGCGTCGGGGCCGCCCCGGCGCTCGAGAACGCTCGCGGTACTTCGCTGGCCGTTGATCACGCCCTGTATGACGCCAAGGAGACTGGCCGCAACCGCGTCGTGGTCGCTGCCGGCTGAGGTGATCGGCTAGGCGAGGACCCTGGCGTTCGCGAGGATTGCCGCCAGGCGGGCGCGGTGCGCTTTGGCGCCGCCCAGCAGGACCGCATCCACCTGCGCGCGCTTGTAGAGCCAGTGCACGTCCGCCTCCCACGTGAAGCCGATCCCGCCGTGCATCTGGATCGCGCCGGCGGTCACCTCGCGCCCGGCATCGGAGGCGGCGGCCTTGGCCATAGCGGCGGCCTCGGGGAGGCGTGCCGGGTCGGAGTCGGCCGCCCACGCCGCAAAGGCGGCCGTCGAGCGAGCCTGCTCGGTGTCCAGCAGCATCTGCGCGCAGCGGTGTGACACCGCCTGGTAGGCGCCAACCGGCACGCCGAACTGCCGGCGCTCCTTGACGTAGGCCACCGTCATCTCAAGGGCCCGGCTGCAGACCCCGACCAGCTCGGAGCTGACGGCCACGAGCGCGCAGTCCACGCCTCTGGAAACGTCTCCGCCGAGCTCCTCGCCGGCGTCCGCGGCGGCGCCCACGCGGGCGCTCGAGCGCGTCGGATCAATTGACGCGACCGGGCTGAGCTGGGCCTGCTCAGGCGTGAGCAGGCGGGCTGTGCGGTCCTCTCCCACCAACACGATCACCGCGGCTCCCGCAGCGCCGATCACGAGCTCCTCGCCACCATCCCCGGCCAGGCCGACTGCGCCGGTGATCTGCCCACTCGCCAGCTCCGGCAGCCAACGCTCCTGCTGCTCGGGTGAGCCGGCCTGCTCGATCATCGTCGCGGCGAGCACGCTGGGCAGGAACGGCACCGCGGCAACGCTCCGTCCAAGCTCCTCACACAGGATCGACAGCTCGATGCGACCAAGACCCTGACCGCCATGCGCCTCGGCCACGGCGATACCGGGCCATCCCAGCTCGCACAGCTCTGTCCACAGCGCCTCGTCGGTGCTTCCGGCCTCGGCGTGCACGCGAACGCGCTCGAAGGATGCCCGCTCGCCAAGCAGCTCGTGGGCGGTCTGCTGGATCTGGCGCTGGTCGTCGCTGAGGCCGAAGTCCACGGGAGCTATGCGCTCGCCTTCAGGCGAGGAAGGCCGAGCACCCGCTCGGCGACGATGTTCTTCAGCACCTCGGTCGTGCCGCCCTCGATCGTGTTGCCGCGCGCACGCATCAACTCATAACTCCAACTCGTACCGATCGTCAGCGCGTCCGCTCCGACGATGTCGGCCGCGAGCTGGGTGAGGCGCTGGTTGGTATCCGACCACAGCCACTTCACCAGCGAGCCCTCCGGTCCGGGCTGGCCGTAGCGTTCGGTGTCGGTCAGGCCCTTCCACGCCAGCAGCCGGATCGACTCACAGCGAATGTGCAGCTCGGCCAGGGAGTCGGCGTAGAGGGGATCGCTGAGCAGTCCCCGATCGGCCGCAATCGCGATCACGTCATCGAGCAGCTGGCGCAGGCGGATCTGCAGCGCGAAGCCCAGTCCTGCGCGCTCGTTCATAAGCGTCGTGAGGGCCACCTTCCAGCCGTTGCCGACACCGCCCACAATGTTCGACTCCGGGATCCTGGCCTCCTCGATGAACAGCTCGTTGAACTCCGACTCTCCAGTGATCTGACGCAGCGGGCGGACCTGCACGGCTTCCTGCTCCATGTCCATCAGGAAGTACGTCAAGCCCTTGTGCTTGGCGACCTCTGAATCGGTCCGTGCCACCAGCATGCACCACTTCGAGTACTGCGCACCGCTGGTCCACACCTTCTGGCCGCTGATCACCCATTCATCGCCGTCCTGGACGGCGCGCGTCTTCAGAGCGGCAAGGTCAGAGCCCGCATCGGGCTCGGAGAAGCCCTGGCACCAGATCTCCTCGGCCGAGAGGATCGGAGCGAGGTGGCGCTCCTTCTGCTCCGGGGTTCCCCACGCCATCAGCGTCGGGCCGCCCAGCAGCAGGCCGAGCACGTTGGCGGCGTAGGGAACGCGCGCCCGTCCGACCTCCTCGAAGTAGATGGCCGACTCGGTCATGCTCGCGCCGCGACCGCCGTACTCCGTGGGCCAGTGCGGGGCGGCCCAGCCGGCCTCGTACAGCCGGCGCTGCCAGTCACGCCTCCAGGTGAACTCTGCGTCCTCGCCACCCTCCACCGGCTTGGGGTCGGGCTGGTTATCGGCGAGCCAGCCTCGTAGCTCATCGCGGAAGGCGCTCTCTTGCGGGCTGAAGGTCAGGTCCATGTTCACGGCAGCCTATCCTCGTCCGGCCCGCCGTGGGCGGCGATAGATTCGCTCATCCATGTCCGCAACCGCGTCCCAGCTCAGCACCGCCCATCTTGACGCCGACGCCTTCTACGTATCGATCGAGCTAGCCCGACGTCCCGAGCTCCGGGGCAGGCCGCTGGTGGTCGCGGGAAGTGGTCCGCGGGCGGTGGTGACGACCGCCAGCTATGAGGCCAGGCGCTTTGGGGTGGGCTCGGCCATGCCGGCCGCGCGAGCGCGGCGACTGTGCCCCGAGGCCCTGTTTCTGAGGCCCGACTTTCCTACCTATCGCGAGGTCTCGCGGCGCATGATGGACATCGTGCGCGCACACGTCGAGCAGGTCGAGGTGGTGGGTCTGGACGAGGCCTACCTGGACCTCGAGGGCCTGTATTCGCCACGCGCGGCCATGCGCCGCCTGGTGGCAGTGATCCAGGCCGAGGAGCGGCTCACCTGCTCGGTGGGGATCGGCCCCAACAAGCTCGTTGCCAAGGTGGCCTCCGACGCCGAGAAGCCGGCCGGGTTCGTCGTGCTCAGCCGCGAGCTGGCATGCCGGCGCTTCGCCTCCTCGCCTCCCGGTTTGGTTCCCGGAATCGGTCCCAAGACGGCGGCGCGGCTGGCGGAGCTCGGCCTGAAGACGCTGGCGGCGCTCGGCTCCGCGCCCGAACGGGTCCTGATCGAGCACTTCGGCCCGAACCTCGGCCCCGAACTGGGGCGGCGGGGGCGCTTCGAACACGACGGCAGGGTGGCGGCGGCGCGCAAGGTGGTTTCCGAGTCGCGCGAGCGCACCTTCGAAGTGGACATCGATGACCCGGGCGAGATGCGCAGGGCCCTCACCGGCATGGCCGAGGAGCTGTGTGAGAGCCTCTGCGCCCATAGCCGGCGCGGTCGCACGATCGCCATCAAGGTCCGCCTCGCGGACTTCACCACGGTCACGCGCGCGCGCACGATGCCCGAGCCCACCTGCGACGCCGAGGTCGTGAGGCCGGTCGCGCTGGCCCTGTTGGAGGAGTACGCGCCCTCGCGGCCCGTGCGTCTGCTGGGCGTGCGTGTGGCCGGCCTCACCGGCGCCGAGGGTCCGGGCGATGAGCCGGGCGGAGGCGGTGGGGGAGAGGCGGCTAGCGCCGGGCGAGCGCCGTCCCCCCAGCTGGCGCTGCCCTGGTAGCTAGGATCGAGAGCCATGACCGTCGTGAACATCGGGGAGATCGAGCTCGACTATGAGCGCAGTGGCTCCGGCCCGCCGCTGCTGCTGATCATGGGCATGGGCGGCACCGCCCTGCACTGGGGTGAGCCCTTCCTGAACTTGCTGCGCAGAGACTTCGAGGTGATCGTCTACGACCACCGCGGCGTCGGCGCCAGCAGCCGCATGGAGGGAGCGCTCAGCATCGGCGAGCTGGCGGCTGACGCCGCCGGCCTGCTCACGGCGCTGGGGATCGACTCCGCTCACGTCATGGGCATCTCGATGGGCGGCATGATCGCCCAGGAGCTCACGCTCGCCCATCCGGGGCTGGTGCGAACGCTCACCCTCGGCGCCACCAGCGCCGGCGGAGTCGGCAGCCAGCCTCCGGCGCCCGCTGTGATGGAGCGCCTGGGAGAGGCCGCTATGTCCGGCAGCCGCGAGCGGGCGGTCCGCGCCGCCTGGGAGGCCAATGTGTCGCCGCGCTTCGCCGCCGACGATGAGGCCTGGGCGCGCTTCCTCGCGATCGGGGAACGCAGGGCCGTGGCGCTTCCGGTGATCATGGCGCAGCTGCGGGCGATCATCGAATTCGACACCCGCTCGCGATTGGGGGCGCTCGCGCTGCCCACGCTGGTGATCCACGGCACGCTCGATGAGATCATCCCCGTCGCCAACGGACGCACGCTTGCCGAGCTCATTCCCGGCGCGCGGCTTGAGATCTTCGACGGCGCCGGGCACCTCTTCTTCCTGGAGGCGCCCGAGCGCTCAGCCGAGCTCGTGTGTACGCACACCGCGGTGCATGTCTAGCGCCCGCGCGCTGAGTATCGAGACCGACGACGGGGTCACACTTGCCGGCGAGGAGTCCGGCAGCGGGCAGGCGATCGTGCTGCTCCATGGCCTCACGGCCACCCGCCGCTATGTCGTGATGGGCTCGCGAGCGCTCGAGCGCTCTGGCCATCGCGTGATCTCCTACGATGCCCGCGCCCATGGCAGCTCGACCGCGGCCAGGAGCCCCGATCAGTACGGCTATGAGCAGCTCGCAGGGGACCTGGAGGCCGTGCTCGATGCGCTGGCGCCGGGACGGGTCATCCTTGCGGGGGCCTCGATGGGGGCTCACACGGCCATTCGCTTGGCCCTGGCCCATCCCGAGCGGGTGGCCGCGCTTGGCATCATCACGCCCGCCTACGACCCCTCCACACGTGACGGTGCCGGCGACGGGCCAGGCGGCATGGACGCTCTGGCGCAGGGCCTGCGCGAAGGTGGGGTGGAGGGGTTCGTGCGCGCATATGACTTCTCGACGGTTCCGCCGCAGTGGCGTGAGACGGTGGAGACGGTGATGCGCCAGCGCCTCTCCGCCCACGAGCACCCGCTTGCACTCGCCGACGCGATCGAAGCGGTCTCCCGCTCGCGGCCCTTCGGGGCCCTGGAGGAGCTATCGGCGATCGACGTGCCGGTCCTGGTCGTGGGCAGCCGCGACGAGGTCGATCACGGGCATCCGCTGGCCCTGGCCGAGCGCTACGCCGCCGCGATCCCAGGCGCCATGCTGGTGGTCGAGGAGCAGGGCCCGCCGCCGCGCTCGCCGATCGCCTGGCAGGGAGGGCAGCTCTCCAAGTTGCTGGCCGAGCTGTCGGCTCAGGCCGGTTCCGACGCGGGTGCTTCGCGCGCCAGTACGTGATAGCGTACAGACGTATGCCGGAGGTACGCGCCTGGGACGGCGCCAGCTATGACCGGATCTCGGGCCCCATGGAGGCTCTCGGCAGGGAAGTGCTCGAGCGCCTGGCGCTGGCCGGCGATGAGACCGTCCTGGACGCCGGCTGCGGCTCAGGCAGGGTGACCGAGGCCCTGCTGGAGCGCCTGCCGCGGGGGAGGGTCATCGCGGTGGACGTCTCGGAGTCCATGATCGCGGCCGCCCGCGAGCGCCTCGGCGAGGAGATCGCGCCCGCCGACCTGCGCCAGGCGGACCTCCTGGAGCTGGAGCTGGAGGAGCCCGTCGACGCGATCTTCTCGACCGCCACCTTCCATTGGATCGCAGACCACGACAGCCTCTTCCGGCGCCTGCACGCCGCGCTTGCACCAGGAGGGCGCCTGGTGGCGCAGTGTGGGGGAGAGGGCAACATCGACATTCTGCGGGGACATGCCACCGCCGTGCTGGCGCGCGAACCCTACGCAGCGCACTTCCACGACTGGCAGGCGCCGTGGAACTACGCCGGGCCCGATCAGACCGAGAGGCGCCTGCGCGCCGCCGGCTTCACGGCGGCCGCCTGCGCACTGCAGCCGGCGCCGCAGGAGCCTGAGCACCCGCGCGAGTTCCTCAGCACGATCGTGCTCGGCCCACATGTTCAGCGGCTGCCCGAGCACCTGCGCGAGCGCTACATCGACGACGTCCTCGCCGAGCTCGAGCGTCCGGTCGTGGTCGACTACGTGCGACTGAACATCGACGCCACCGCCTAACCGGGAATTGCAGAGCGATCCTCTGTGAGCGGGGCGTCGCTGAGGAGCGCGGCGTAGCGACCGCCGCGCTCGATCAGGGAGTCGTGCGTGCCGCGCTCCACGATCCGCCCGGCGTCGAGCACGAGAATCTGGTCGGCGTCGCGGATCGTCGACAGGCGGTGGGCGATCGCGATGGTTGTGCGCCCGCGCGAGAGCTCGTCGAGCGCCGCCTGCACCGCACGCTCGGTTTCGGTGTCAAGCGCCGAGGTCGCCTCGTCGAGGATCAGCACAGGCGGATTGCGCAGCACCGTGCGGGCGATGGCGATGCGCTGCTTCTCCCCACCGGAGAAGCGGTAGCCACGCTCTCCCACCGGCGTGTCATAGCCATCGGGAAGCGAGGAGATCAGCTCGTGGATCTGGGCCGCCTTGGCCGCCGCTTCGATCTCCTCATCGCTGGCATCGGCACAGGCGAAGCGCAGGTTCTCGCGGATGGAGGCGTGGAAGAGGTAGGTGTCCTGGGAGACCATGCCCACGGTCGCAGCAAGCGACTGCAGGGTCATGTCCCTGATGTCGACGCCGTCGATCAGCACGCGGCCGCGCTGGGGCTCATACAGGCGTGCCACCAGATAGGCGAGGGTGGTCTTGCCCGATCCGGTCTCACCGACGAGCGCCGTGCGCATGCCCGCGGGCATGTCCGCGTTGATCTCCTCGAGCGTCCACGGCGCCTCCTCGCCATAGCGGAACCAGACTTCATCGAAGCCCACCTCGCCGCGCACATCGCTGAGGGTGCGTGCGTCGGGGCGCTCGACTATGTCCACGGGCAGGTCGAGATACTCGAAGATCCGCCCGAACAGCGCCAGCGAAGTCTGCACTTCAAGGCCCACCCCGAGCAGCTGTTGCATCGGGAACAGCAGCCGTGTCTGCAGCGTTGTGAAGGCTACGACCGTGCCGATCGAGATCGCGTGGTTGCCCTGGGAGATGCTGTAGCCGGCAAACCAGTAGACGGCGGCGGGCATGATCGCAAAGCTCATCTGCACCGTTGCCATGCGCCAGCGGCCGGCCATGCGCGCTCGCACCTCCAGATCTGCCAGTTCGCCGGACTCGCCGGAGAAGCGGTCCACGAGCTCCTGGGAGCGGCCCATGGTCTTGCCGAGCAGGATCCCAGAGACCGACAATGACTCCTCGACCAGCGTCGACATGTCTGCCAGACGGCTCTGGCGGACCGACTGGATGCGCCTGCGCTCGTTACCGACGCGCCTGGTCAGCCACACGAAGAACGGCAACAGCGCCAGCGAGAACAGCGCCAGCAGCCAGCTCAGCGCGAACATCGCGACCACCGTCGCGAGCACGGTGGTGACGGTGGAGACGGTCGAGGTGGCGGTGCTCGTGACGACGTCGTCGATGCCGCCGATGTCATAGGCGATCCGTGCCTGCACCTCGCCCGAGCGGGTGCGGGTGAAGAAGGCAAGCGACATCCGCTGCAGATGCGCGTAGACAGCCGCACGCAGGTCGTGCATCACGTGCTGGCCGACCTGGTTTGAGATCCAGGTCTGGACCACCCCGATCACGCCCGTGATCACCGACAGCGCGATCATGCCGCCGACCAGCAGCGACAGCAACCCGACCTCGCGGCGAGGGATGGCCACGTCGAGCACTTCCCGCAGCAGAAACGGCGAGACCACGCTGAGGATCGACGCCACGAAGATCAGCGCCAGCAGCAATCCCAGGCGCACGCGGTAGGGAATGAACAGGCGCGCCACGCGGCGCACCGAAACGGCCCGGTCGGGGATGTCCTCGGGGCGCGGCTGCGCTTGGCGGCCGCCCTGCCCGCGCTCGTGACGACCCTCGCCGCTCCGTCCTTGGGCGAAGGGCTGGTTGCTCACGTAGGAGACTGTAGTGACTGGCAGCGCCGGCCCCGGCGGCGTAGGGTTAACGGGGAATGGACCTGTCAGCCACAGAGACACGCGTGCTCGGATGCCTGCTTGAAAAGCAGCTCACGACACCTGACATGTATCCGCTCACCCTCAATGGGCTGCGCCTGGCTTGCAACCAGTCGACCAATCGCGATCCGGTGGTCCAGTACGACGACGTCGTCGTGCGTGACGCCCTGCACAGGCTCGAGCGGCGTGGCTTCGTTCGCCTTGCCAGCGGGCGCGGCAGCCGCGCTCCCAAGTACCGCCACCTGCTCGCAGAAGCGCTGCCGCTGAACGGCGACGAACACGCGATCCTGTGCGTGCTCCTGCTGCGCGGCGCCCAGACCCCCGGTGAGCTCAAGCAGAGGGCTGAGCGCATGCATGTCTTCGCCGATCTGGACGCGGTTCACGACACCCTGGCGCGGCTGAGCGCGCGCGAACTGGCCACGCGCCTGGAGCGGCGTCCGGGCCAGAAGGAGGATCGCTACGCGCAGCTGCTCGAGGACCGCGATTCACCCACCGAAGCCAACGGCGCCGTTCACGCCGGCGGGTCCGTCGCCGCGCGAATCGCCGAGCTCGAGCGCGAGCTGGCAGCACTGCGAAACGAGCTCGGGCGGTGATCCACTCCTACCTGATCCTGGCGAGCGCCTCGAACTCGGACACGGCCACCGGGGTCGGGATCCCGCTGGCGCTCGCCGCCGGCCTGGTGTCCTTTCTTTCCCCCTGCGTACTCCCGCTGGTCCCCGGCTATCTCTCGACGGTGATCGGGGTGACCCCCACGGATCTGAAGGGGGCGGGGGCACGGCGGGTGCTGGTGCCGAGCCTGCTGTTCATCTCGAGCTTCTCGCTGATCTTCATCCTGCTCGGTCTCAGCGCCACCGCAATCGGCTCCACGCTCAATACCCACAAACAGACCCTCGAGCAGGTGGGCGGAATCCTGATCGTCGCCATGGGGCTCCTGTTCCTGGTGAGCCCGTTCGTGGGCGCGCTGAACCGCAGCTGGCACTCCGAGTCGCTTTTGCGCCTCGCCGG
>Ga0302325_10028497_pt1 | contig 11557 bp, 8 predicted proteins | sample Palsa_T0_2_FD_201948 | JGI IMG/M metagenome (GOLD analysis project Ga0302325, IMG submission 201948) | Peat permafrost microbial communities from Stordalen Mire near Abisko, Sweden - Palsa_T0_2 | ecosystem: Environmental > Terrestrial > Soil > Palsa > Peat permafrost | place: Sweden: Abisko... | reverse complement strand
AATACATGGTCGTCTGATTTCCATGCAACGCTCATGCCTAAAACCAACTGTGCGTATTCGATTGCCGCTTGACGGGTGTGGCAGCGCGGACGTAAGCCTATACGTTAATTTCAACATACTATGAGCTTTCGGAAAAACATGGGTCGTCGGAAGTTTTTACGTCAGACAGGCGCGGCCCTCGGTGCGGCACTGACGGTTCCCACTTTTATCCCCGCTTCGGCGCTCGGACGCGGCGGGGCCATCGCGCCCAGCGAACGGATCACGATGGGATTCATCGGTGTGGGCACGCAAGGGTCCAGCCATTTGCTGGGGGTCGGTGGATGGACTTACATGGCCGGCGGTTACACGGCCCGCAAAGACGTGCAGGTCCTGGCCACTTGCGATATCCGGCGCGAACGCCGCGAAGCGACCTGCCAGAAAGTCAACGATCATTACCGCGAAGTCTATGGCGAGCAATTCACCCCTTGCAAAGCCTATAACGATTTCCGCCAGGTCCTGGAACGCCCCGATATCGACGCGGTCCTCATCGCCACGCCCGCGCATTGGCACGTTAATATGGCGGTGATGGCGGCGCAGGCGGGAAAGGATATTTATTGCGAGAAGCCCTCCGCCGTAACCATTGTCGAGAGCCAGCAGATGCTCGCGGCGGTCAATCGTTACGGGCGGGTTTACCAGGCGGGCACCCAGCAACGCAGCGAATACGGCGGGAAATTCCGCATGGCCTGCGAATTTGTCCGCAGCGGGCGCATTGGCAAATTGCAATCCATCTACGGGTATCGCGATGGCGGGGGCATCTTTTGGCCGCCCCGCTTTGGCCCCGCCAAACCAGTGCCCGCTGGGTTGGATTGGGACCTTTACCTAGGGCCGATGCCGTGGTTTCCGTTTGACGGAGTTGTTTCGGCCCATCGCTTTGACATCGGCGAATTGAATTGGGGCCAGCATCACTACGACATCATTCAATGGGCGGCCGATGCGGACCAGACCGGGCCGGTCGAATTGTGGATGGAAGAAGGCCGCTCCTGTTACAAATATGCCAGCGGCGTCGAAGTTTATGGCAAAGCCTATCCGGGCGAACCCGTGGGAGGCGACGGCGGCGCGTGTTTTGTCGGCACCGCCGGGCGCATTGCGGTGGATCGCGACGCCTTGGTTTCCGATCCGCCGGACATTGTGCGGGAGCCATTGCGTCCGAACGAGGTGCATCTTTACCACAGCAACAGCCATTCGGGAAACTTTCTGGAATGTCTCCGCACCCGGCAGCCGACTATCTGCAACGCAGAAATTGCCCAGCGCTCGGTCAGCGCGGTCTTGCTTGGAGGCATCGTCAAACAATTAAACCGGCGGCTTAAATGGGACCCTGTGGCCCAACGCTTCCCGGATGATGAAGAAGCCAACCGCCTGCTCACCTTCGCCCACCGCGCGCCATGGACTGTTTGATATGAAACAATTTCTTCCTTTGGTTTTTTCTTTATGCACATTGGCATTCGCGCTGGCCGCCGCCGAGGGCGACGAAGACCAACAAATCGCCACCTTGCAATCGGACCACTCGTTGGCGGAGAAGGACGCGGCCTGTGCGCGGCTTAAATGGATCGGCACCCCCCGATGTGTGCCGGTTCTGGCGAGTTTGCTGACGAACGAAGATCTTTCCCATTCTGCCCGTTTCGCGCTGGAATCACTGCCCGGCCCGGAGGCGGAAGCGGCCCTTTTGCAGGCATTGGAGAAAACATCCGGTTCCAATCAAGTCGGCCTTATCAATTCGCTGGCGGTGCGCCGCGACGCCGCAGCCGTGCCCGCCTTGAGCAAATTGCTTTCCGACACCGACACCAATTCAGCCTGCGCCGCAGCGATGGGTCTGGGCCGCATTGGCGGGCCGCAGGCGGTTGACGCCTTGCAATCCGTCTGGAGCAACAACGCCTCCCGCGCGGTGCATGAAGCGGAGATCGACGGCCTGTTGAACTGCGCAAATCAATTATTGACGGAAAGCAAAGACAGCGACGCCCTGAAGATTTTTCAACGCCTTTACGAAGCCGGCAAGAGCGAGGGGACGCGCCAGGCTGCTTTTTGCGGCGTCATTCTCGCGTCCGGAAAAGACGGCATCACGCTCATGACCAAGGCTATCTCTGGCTACGACGGCACCAGCCAGGGAGCCGCCTTACAAGTGGCCACCAAATTGAAGGGTCCAGAAGCCACCAAGGCCCTGGCTGATTTGCTCTCCAAAGTCAATGTGCCCGTGCAAATCGCATTACTAACTTGCCTGCAACGGCGGGCTGACCCTTCCGCCTTGGTGGCCGTGGCGCAAATGGCCGGCAGCTCCGATCCGGACGTGCGCATGGCGGCCATCAAAGCGCTGGGGGATTTGGGAGACGGTTCCGTCGCGGTTTTGCTGGCCGAAAAGGCAGCCACAGCGACCGGCGCGGAAAAATTAGCCGCCCGTTCTGCCCTGCTGGATCTCCGCATCGGAGCCGTCACACCGGCTTTGTTGGAGGCCTTCACCACGGCCGCACCGGAGGTCAAGCCGGAATTGATTCGCGCCCTCGGCGACCGTGGCGATACGTCCGCTACGCCCCGGCTGTTTGAATTGGCCCGCAGTCAGGATGATGCCATGCGCGCCAGTTCGTTGCAGGCGCTGGCGTTGCTGTCAGGCCCGGCGCAACTGCCCGATCTGGTGCAATTAGTGATCCAGGCTCCTTCCGATGACGCCCGTTCCGAAGCGGCCGACGCACTCAGTTCAGCCTGTCAACGCATCGAATTCCGCAGCGGCCATTGCGACGTGGAGGCTTTGGTCAAAGCCGTGCGAACTGGGCCAATTGAAGCCCGGCTGGCGCTGCTGCCGGTTTGCTCCGGACTGGTCGAGGCGCCCGTGCGCGAAGCCTTGCGCGCATCCCTCGCGGACTCCGAACCCCGCGTGCATGAGGCCGCGTTGCGCGCCTTGTGCGACACGCGCGACAGCGAACTTTTGCCGGACTTGCTCAAGGCAGCCACCGGCACAAGCGACCAGAAGCTGCGGCTGCTAGCCTTTCGCGGCTGCACACGATTGATGGAAGACGAAAGCGTCAATTTGTCCACGGACAAAAAAATGGCAGCCATACAAACGCTCATGGAGCATTTATTTGATGCTTCCATCCCGAATCCCACCAATCCGCCGCCGAACGTAACTTCTATTGGCGTTAGAACCGACTCCACGCCGGAAAAACGACTGCTTCTCTCCGGCCTGGCTGCGATTACCAACAGCCAGGCCCTGTCCATGGCGGCGAAAATGCTGGATGACCCCGCCGTCAAGGCCGAGGCGGCGCAGGCGGTCATCCAAATCGCGGGCTCCATTGCGGCGGCGCATCCGGAGGAGGCGGGCGAAGCTTTGAAAAATGTTTTGGCCCACGTCTCGGACCCTGCCATGCAAGCTTCCGCCCAGGAGGTCCAGAATAAAATCTGGAAAACGTCCGGCTTCGTGACTGCTTGGCAGGTGGCCGGTCCGTATGAACAGCAAGGCAAAGGCTACGCCGAATTGTTCGATATCCCCTTTGCGCCGGAAACCGGGAATGCGGCCCCGGTCCAATGGCAAACCTTGCCCGTTAGCGCCGATCCGAACGAGTCGTGGAAAATGGATTTATTAAAAGCGCTTGGGGGCTTACAGAGGGTGGCTTACGCCCGCACCTGGATCAACTCGCCCAAGCAGCAAAAAGTCGTCATGGAATTGGGCAGTGACGACGGTGTCAAAGTCTGGCTCAACGACCATCTCGTCCACGCCAACAACACCGCCCGCGCCGTGCAACCGGCCTCGGACAAAGTGGATGCGACGCTCGAAAAAGGTTGGAACAGCCTGATGCTCAAGGTCACGCAATTCAACCAGGGCTGGGGCTTTTGCGTGCGTTTCGTCGAGCCTGGCGGCGAGCCAATGGCGGGACTGCGGGCTTCCCTCAAACCGCCGGCCACCGCCGAGCGATGAGCCGATCAATGAGAGTGGCTGACCTGCAAATTCCGGGCGCGCGGAAAAGTGAAGGTCGGCGCGCCGGCCACAAGCGCCTGGCCGAAGTCCAGCATGGCCTGATGCCCGGCTTCCTCGACCGTCAGAGGGTCAATAAACATATTGACAGCGGCCCCGGCCACGCGGCCCTTGACCTTTTGCCAGAAGCCGTCGCCGGCATCTTTATGTTTGACAGAGGCGACGCTGACTTCCATTTTCGGCGGCCCGGTCTCGCGGCGGAAAGTCAGGGTGTTGACGCGCGCCAGGATTTCATTGGCCTGCTGGACATCGCCGTTGACGCGCCGGATGTCGCATATGTCTATCGAGACCGGACTGGCATGGCCATGGGCGTTGAAATGCAGACGCACCTCGCGCACCGTCGCCACGCCGTCGGAGACGCCTCCTTCCACCTCCACGGTGATGGCGCCCGCGCCCTGGACATCGATGGATTTAAGCTGGCGCCCAACGGAACCGCCATTTTGCAGTTGACGCTCGTGGCGCTCGGCGGTTTGGGTGAGATCGAATACGCTTTGCTGCCATCCGTCGCCTGTCAAATCAATTTCGCAAGTGACCGCAAAGGAATGCCTCGAAAAGGATCGGGTGACGGAATTGATGCGCACCGATTGCGTGCTGCCCGCGCTGGTGAGACTCGAGACCGGCTGGCGCGAAATGAGCGGGACAAAGTACATGAACTCCGCCACCGGGTTGGCGGTGGTTGCATCCGTTCCATAACAAAGATGGATGGTCGGCCCGTTCGTGTCCTCCGCGCGGACGGCGAGAGCGAGAAACGTGAAGAAAAGGATGAAGGATGAAGATTGAAGATTGAACTGGGAGCGGCCGGTGCGGCCGCCTTCGTTTGCATTACTGTTGGAACTACACACCATTAAATAAAGGGCATACTCAGAAGAAACATGACACCGCCGGGCAAAAATGCAATCCAAACCAGCCTTCGTCTGCGCGTCACGGCGGCGGCGGAAACGATCGTGCGCGGAGGACACCCGTGGGTCTTCGCGCAAAGCGTGCGCGCGCAGAATCGCGACGGCCAAATCGGCGAACTGGCGGTGATCTTCGACCGCAAAGATCAGTTTCTGGCCATCGGGTTGTTCGATCCGGATTCACCCATTCGCGTGCGCGTGCTCCATGCCGGCAAACCCCAGGTCATCGACAATGGTTTTTGGCAACGCCGCGTGACCGAAGCCTTGCGGCGGCGTGAAGGTTTGTTTGACAACCAAACCACTGGCTGGCGCTGCATCCACGGCGAAAGCGACGGCTGGCCGGGCCTCGTGCTGGATCGCTATGGGGAGACCAGCGTTTTGAAGATTTATTCGGCTGCGTGGCTGCCGCGGCTGAAGGAACTTGCTCCCTTGCTGGCGCAGGAAGACAGCCTGGTGTTACGCCTCAGCCGGAATATCCAGAAGACGGCCGCCGCGCGCTTTAACACCCATGACGGCCAAATTCTGCGCGGCGAACCCCTGGGCGGTCCGGTGGAGTTTCTGGAAAACGGGTTGCGCTTCGAGGCGGATGTGACGCGCGGACAGAAAACCGGATTCTTCCTCGATCAAAGGGAAAATCGTAGCGAAGTCCGGGCCTTGGCGGACGGGCGCGAAGTTTTGAATCTGTTCAGTTTCACGGGAGGATTCTCGCTCTACGCGGCGGATGGCGGCGCGGCCTCGGTGTGCAGCGTGGACATCAGCGAACACGCGCTGGCAGGCGCGCGGCGGAATTTCGCGCTCAACACAAACCGCCCTCCAGTCGCGCGTTGCCGCCACGAAACCATCCAGGTCGATATATTTGACTGGCTCCGCGCCGCGCCTACGCGCCGATTCAGTTTGATCGTGCTGGACCCGCCTTCGCTTGCAAAAAAAGAGTCGGAACGCGCGGACGCGATTAGCGCCTACGCGAAACTCATCACGGGAGTCCTGCCACGATTGGATAAGAACGGAATACTCGTCGCGGCGTCGTGTTCAGCCCACGTTTCGGCGGATGAGTTCTTCAATCTAGCGCTGGAGACGGCGCGAAAAAGCGGGCGGCAATTCGCGGAAATGAAAAGAACCCGGCACGCGGCAGACCATCCGGCCACATTTGCCGAGGCGGAATACTTGAAATGCATTTACTTGCGTTTCCTGGATTAAAAAATGTTTCCCTCCCATTCCTCTCTGCGGCCTCAGTTACCTCCTGTTCGATTTGTCCTGTTTCAAATCCGTCGTGGGCGTGACCACTTGTAAAATCACGACCGAACTGCTGCAGCCCCATGCATAGTGCCGGCCAACTGGCGTCGCCTCCTGCCATTTGCACCAGGAAAGATTGTCGGATGCGCGGCGGACGTTCCAAGCCGCGTCGGCATTTTTTTGCAACCATGACTCGAAGACCGGCTGCGCGCGACGATCCTTCATAAAGCGGACAATCCAGCGCACACAGATACCGTTGAAACCGCCGGCGTCGCCGTTCTCGCCATACGCGGGCAAAAGGCCGTCTTCGCTAAGACGGTTCATGGTATAAGTGGCGGCCAGCATGGCTGCGTTGGTGTAGTCAAGCAGATTGGCCGCGCCCACAAACGTGCCTTGGTTGTAGGAAAACGATTTGTAAGCCTTGCGCCCGTCAAGGCGGATGTTGTCAAATACCTCGCCGGTTTCCGCATCGAACAGCCTGGCCCGTTCCCAAAGAAAAATGTTTCTGGCCTTCACCAGGTAGGATGGCTCCCGGCAGGCGCGGCTCAATAGCGCGGCCGCGATGGCGCCCGGCCCGTTGACGCACGCGTTCTTGGAACGGTTGTCCGTCTTCCACCACAACCCGCCGCCCAAGTTGGTTGACCACGACCGCGCGAAGCAGACGTCGAAGTTGGAGCGCGCCTCGTCACGGAACTCCTTGTTGCCCGTCAGCAAATACCCGCGCGCGCAGGCGATGACCATCCACATGATATCGTCGTTGTACTCGTTTTTGCGCCAGTCGGAACCATGATCAGCGATGAACCCGCGGAACAGCTTGGTGAAAAGGGCGAGTTGACGTTTGTCGGTTGTCCGCTCGTAGGCGTCCAATTCCATTTCCATCAACTCGGCCGTCGTCCAAAAAGCGGTCTTCCCGCCTTGGGTGGTTTCCTTGAACCTGGCCCGGTCGTGTTCGACTTTAAGAAAGGCCTCGGTGTGCGCTTGCAACAGAATATCCGCCTGCGCCGAGGTGGAAGCCTTGGCCGTGACGGCCGCCAGACAAACGGCGGCAAGCCAAATGAGGCGAATCCACTGCGCGGCGAAGCGGGGCTTTGCTGGGGTTGAACCGCACATCGACTATTTGCCGGGTTGCGACATGGGTTAAGTTTCCCCGCCAAGGCTCAAATTGTCAACCCGCCAAGCTGCCTGCCTTCGGCGTGACCCCCTAAACCCCCTACCTTGACACATTTTCGATCCCTCTTATAGTGCCTCAAAATGCAAAGCAGCATACTTGACGGGCAGACGGAGACGGAGGAACCCGATTCCGCCCATTTCCATTCATTGAAACAATTCCATTCCGCAGGACGGGGCTTCTGGCATGATGTCTCCGACGCCGATTGGAATGATTGGCGCTGGCAGCTTAAGAACCGCATCACGTCGTTGGAGAAATTGCAGCGGTTCCTGCCCACGCTCACGCCGGAGGAATTCGAAGGCACGATCCTGGCCAATCACAAATTGGCCCTGGCCATCACGCCTTATTTCTTCAACCTCATCGACGCAGGCGACGAAAATTGCCCCATCCGCAGGCAGGTCGTGCCGCGCGTGGAGGAAACGTACACCGCCCCCTGGGAAATGAGCGATCCGTGCGGCGAAGACGCCCATTCGCCCGTGCCGGGGCTTGTGCATCGCTACCCCGACCGGGTGCTTTTCCTGGTGACGGATCGTTGCGCGGCCTACTGCCGTTATTGCACGCGCTCCCGCATGGTGAGCAACGCGACCGGCTACGATTTCCACCCGGAGTTTGAGCGCCAGATCGAATACGTCAGGGAGCACCCGGAAATTCGCGACGTGCTTTTGAGCGGGGGCGACCCGCTGCTGTTGAGCGATGACAAACTGGAGTTTCTGCTGCGCAGGCTGCGCGCGATTCCGCACGTGGAATTTCTGCGCATCGGCACGCGCATTCCGATCTTCCTGCCGCAGCGCATTACGCCCGAGTTGTGCGCGATGTTGCGCAAGTATCACCCGTTGTTCATCAGCGTCCACTCCAATCATCCGCGCGAGCTGACGACGGAAGTGCGCGAAGCCCTCGGACGGCTGGCCGACGCGGGCGTTCCGCTGGGCAACCAGGCGGTGTTGCTGCGTCAAGTGAACGACGACCCGGTCGTCATGCGGGCGCTGATGCAAAAATTGCTGATGTGCCGGGTCAAGCCCTACTACGTTTATCAATGCGATTTGATTTCGGGCTCGGCCCATTTGCGAGCCAGTGTGCGCAAGGGATTGGAAATCATGGAAAGTCTGCGCGGCCATACTACCGGTTACGCCGTGCCGCAATATGTGATTGACGCTCCTGGCGGCGGCGGCAAGGTGCCGATCAACCCGGATTACGTTCTGAGCCGCAACAAGAACCGCGTGATCATCCGCAACTTTGAGGGCAAGATTTTTGAATATCCGGAAGCGGCGGACGGCATGCCGTTGACCTCGCCGCCGAGGGAGATTGTGGAACCGGAGTTGGTGTGACCGCAAGGTCACGCAGACTGGAGCAGGATGTTTCCGTACTGCGTCGTGTCGCCGGTGCGGATAAGGCCGATGGCGGCGGGGACGCGCTTTTTGAAATCGACGTGCGCCAGGAATTGAAGCGTCGCGCCGGGCAGCAACGCCGTGTATTCCTCCTGCACTTTTGCGGCGTTCTCGCGCTTAAACTCCCTGGCCATCAGCGCCGCGCCTATGGAGTAGTTGTCGCGCAAAGCGGCCAACACCTGGCGCACGGTGGGGATGTTATCGGTCAGGCTGATATCGATGGTTTCCAATTGCGGCCAAAACGGAAAACCACGATCGGCCACCACCAGCCAATTGGTATGACGAAAGCGGCAGAGCAAGGATGCCAACGCCGGATTGAGAATGCCGTGTTTGATCATGTTTCCGAGGGATTGTAAATGGGAAGCGCTTTGGTGTCATTGAATTTCGCCGTGCGAGAGACTTTCTGTGGCGCTTTTCCCTTGTCGCTTCCCCTGCCCTTGCCCATCCTCCACGGAGATGCCGGAGAACAAAATGAAAGATGTATTGGCCAAGCCGGACGTGGCGCTGGAAATGACGTTGCGGCCTTCGCTCTTTTCTGAATTCGTCGGCCAGCCCAAAATCAAGGAACGCCTGGAAATCGCCGTCCAGGCCGCCAAACAACGCGGCGAGGCGCTGGATCATCTGCTTTTTAGCGGACCGCCAGGCCTGGGCAAAACCACCCTGGCTCACATCATCGCCAAGAGCATGGGGTCCAGCCTCAAATGCACCAGCGGGCCGACGATCGAGAAAGCCGGCGATCTGGCCGGGTTGCTCACGAACCTGGAGGAGGGCGATGTTCTTTTCATTGACGAAATCCACCGCCTGCAAAAAAGCATCGAGGAATATCTTTACCCGGCGATGGAAGATTACAAGCTGGACATCATCATTGATCAAGGCCCCAACGCCCGCAGCGTGCGGCTGTCCCTGCCGCGCTTCACGCTCATCGGCGCCACCACCCGCAGCGGGCTGCTGACGGCGCCATTGCTGACGCGCTTCGGAATTCGCGAACGGCTGGATTATTACCATGCCGAACAACTCCAGCAAATTCTCCTCCGCTCGGCCAATTTGCTGGCCGTGGCCATCGAGCCGCCCGGCGCGTTGGAAATCGCCCGGCGCAGCCGCGGCACCCCGCGCATCGCCAACAACCTGTTGCGGCGCGTGCGCGATTACGCCCAAGTCCGCGGCGACGGCCGCATCACCGTGCCCGTGGCCGACCAGGCGCTGGCCATGCTGGCCATCGATCAGAACGGACTGGATGAAATGGACAAACGGATCCTGGAAACGATCGTGGTGAAATTCGCTGGAGGGCCGGTGGGTCTGAATTCTCTGGCGGTGGCGGTCGGGGAAGAACCGGACACATTGGAAGAAGTCTATGAGCCGTTTTTGATCATGGAAGGCTACCTCAATCGCACTTCCCAAGGCCGCGTCGCCACCGAACTGACTTATAAAAAACTGGGGCTTAAACCGGGCGGCGCAAAACAGGGCGGGCTTCTGTAGATATCAGTGTTGGCAAGCGATGTGCGCATGCTCATCCATTGCTTTCCTTACTGCTTTGGCGAGCTGGGCTAACTGTGGCGGCTGGATGACTGTATCATGGTCGCCTTCCACCCAATGGACACGCGGCTGAATTTCCGTCCAGCGGTCCCAGCCCCCATTGGGCAAAGTGGTGAACTCGATGCCACGCAAAGGATGAGTGTGCGGCTTTTTTAGCTTTGCAAAAAGTGCGCGTTCCCGAAAACAATCCAGCCGCAGGGACCCCGCTCCCAGAGGCTGGTATTTCGTCCCAATTTTCAAGAGGTGACTCGGAATGGGTTCCGATGACCAAGCCGGCAAAGGCCCCAGTGGCGCGAACTTCTCGGGCGAATCACCAAACGTCTGTTTGGCATGATGCACCATGTGACGCCATCTTAACCATCGTGGGTTGCGTCCGCCGCGTTCTTTCATCATTCCCCACAGCCATCCAGGCAAGTAGCGGACGAACCGCATGATTTTGAAGGGCATAGCCAGCGCCGGCGCCGGCGCTTCGCTGCCAACGAGCGCTGTGAAACAGGAAATCCCCTCTGCCCGGGCAAGTTGCCGCGACACTTCAAAGGCCAGTAATGCTCCCCAGGAATAGCCGATGAGGCTAGGAACACCCTTTGGCTGAATCTGGCGGATCCATTGCCTCACTTCTTCGGCGGCAGCCTCAATGGAAACGGGCAAGCGCGCCATATTGCCTAAGGCGGGGGAACGGATGCCCCACACCGGTTGGTCGCTGCCAAGGGCTTCCGCGAAATCCGAATGAAAGTTCAGGTCCCCGCTCAAACCGTACAAGCAAAACAACGGAGGCCGGCTTCCCGCTTTGCGAAACGCGATGACCGGTTCAAATTTGTCTCCTGACATCCGCTCTCTCGCCAACTGGCACAAACCGGCGAAGGTTGGCCGGAAAAGGAAAGAAGATTGTTCAATTCTTTGGCCAATGATTTCCTCCACTCCCAGCATCAGCTTTACAAAGAGCAGGGAGTCGCCGCCCAAGGCTTGGAATGTGGCGCTCTCTTCCGCGAAGATGGCGTTCGGCAGCAAGGTGCGCCAAAGGTGCAGGAGCGCCTTTTCCAGATCGTCCACCGGCCTTATATTCGTCGTCTCCGCCGGCGCGACGAGCATCAGGGCCTTCCGGTCCAATTTACCCTGCGGCGTGAGCGGAAGCCGTTCATGAATCACGAACTCGAGCGGCACCGCTTTCGAGGGCAGACGCGCTTGCAAGTGGGCACGGAGGCCCTCCAAAAAACCCGCACGATCATGTGCGCGAACAATATGAGCCGAGAGACCCGCCGGCATCCCATCATCCAACAAAGGAATGCAACAAGCCTGTTGCACTCCTTCATAAGAGCATAGTGCCGCATCAACCTCCCCCAATTCT
>Ga0302325_10028496_pt1 | contig 11557 bp, 13 predicted proteins | sample Palsa_T0_2_FD_201948 | JGI IMG/M metagenome (GOLD analysis project Ga0302325, IMG submission 201948) | Peat permafrost microbial communities from Stordalen Mire near Abisko, Sweden - Palsa_T0_2 | ecosystem: Environmental > Terrestrial > Soil > Palsa > Peat permafrost | place: Sweden: Abisko... | reverse complement strand
GTCCGGTTGCGGCTGATCAAAGGCAGACTACAGCCAGACGTGATGCCTTCCGCGAGAGCAAGGTGATGATCTGGCTCACTCATCTCAGTTGCCTTTGTTACCACAATAGGCTTACCGGTCTCGAAAGTCCTGCCCACACCGGAACCTTCGATCGGTCGCAGCGAGTCTTCCTTTAAGAACCCGTTGCCCTCCGGGAAGTCCATAGTCAGAGCACGCATTTGGCGCCGTTCCGCATCTGGAAACCAGACCCCGACGATGTCGCAATGCATGCATTGCCGGATGCTCGTCGAAATCGCCCGAAGAAGATCGCGAGGCTCGAGATTCGAGATCAGTGAGTTCGTCATGTCCAACAGCAGCTTGAGACGCTCGCTTTCGCGCTGTAAAGCGCCTCCGGAAAGCGCGAACTCTTGAGCTAAGGCACCGCTCCGCAAGGTTGAACTCATCCACGAATCCCCTCCAAGATAAATTTCACACCTCTCTGGCAACTGTCAAAGTTGGCGTCAAAGCCTTTGACACCCAGCTGCTCTCGCGGATCCTCATGCTCTTAGTATGTTGTTTCGTTTCATCTACTTCCATCCACGTCTGGAGCGGGGAAATGTTCGGCACCAGATTTGCTTTACTTCAAGTTGGCTCGCGAATCTGGCTTGTTTGCAGAGCGCAATGAGACACGAAGGCAAGGTTGGGTGAGTACGCGGCAGACCGCCGACGCTACGTAGCAATGCAGTCAGCGAACGAAAACAAGCCGAGCCCTGCAATCACGCTTCAGGGAAAAGAGAAAACGAACAGTGAATGGGTTAAACACATATAGGGTAGCGGCAGACGCGACGAGCCAGTTCGCCACGTGTGAGGACTTTCGCAAACTGTTCACAGAAGATGTCCATGGTCTTCACCTGCTCTCCTTCATACTGACCGCCGATCATGAAAAGGCGGAGCAATGCTTCGTGGCTGGACTTGATGAGTGTGTGGACGGCGACTCTGTATTTAGAGAGTGGGCACACCCCTGGGCCAAACGCATGATTGTGCGCAATGCAGTTCAAATGATTTCGCCTCATCCCGGCGCCGCAAGATCAACACCATGTACGTTCTGTTCCGCTGGGAAAGCGAACCTGGCAGAGATTGCTTTGGAAGACGACCCGTTTGCGAGAGTCCTCGCTCTCGACGACTTGGAACGGTTTGTATATGTCCTATCGGTTCTCGAGGGATATCCCATTCAGGATTGCGCCGCTCTCTTAGGTACGTCACAGCAGACAATCGCGGAGACACGGGTTCTAGCGCTAAGGCATATCGCAGACTCCGAACAGATGACTTCTGCGCCGACTAATGATTCTTCAAGCATCGGCGTGAGTTAGAAGGTGGTTATGAATCAGTCGGTCCCAAATGGGAAGCTTTTCCTGTCCGTTCTTTTCTTTTTGGAAACCCTAGTCGTGTTCTGCCTCCTTTTCTCTGCCGTGCCGCTTTGCCCTCAACAGCAGACCCATACAAGTCAAACATCCCCCATGACCGATGAGCAAAAGTTTCAGCAGGTTGAAGACCGCTGGAGCGAAGCGATCGACAAACGCGACCAGTATGTACTGGAGCTGCTGCTGTCGCCAGCTCTGATTGACATCTCTGCCACCGGAGATGTCACTACGAGGAATCAACAGATCTCCATGCTCTTTCAAAAGGGCATCCCGCCTCGTTCACTCGATCAGCTAGTGGTGAGAGTACGGGTTCTCGCAAATATCGCAGTCGTCACCGGTAGCTACACCGAACAACTACGCGTGAACGACAAGACCGTACAACAGAAGGGTGTGTTCACTCATGTCTACGAAAATGTGCGCGGCCACTGGCTCTGCGTCGTCTCACATCGCACCGCTACTGGAGAAGCAGCACGGCAGAATGCGCGAGGGTCGAAGAAGCAGAACTCGCTCAACAGACCACTGCTGCACGGGGCCAATCGTTTCAAAGATACACAGGCAGCTGCATCGTCACCTCAGAATTCAACCCATTTCATCGATGTTCCCATATTCGCCGGAACGACGCCTCAAAGCACTCACAGCGCAGGTGCTCTCGTGATTACCGGAGAGAGCATGATCGCGCCGAAGAACATTCATTACATGAATAGGGGGCTCGTTGACGACGATGGAAACACCTAAAGATTCCGAAATGAAGCTTGCGGTTCTTGCGGAGCCATATCTCGTTGCGGCAAGTAGAGAGGATGACTTCAACACGCCGCAGTATTGCACAGATGACGAGCTCGTGGACGCAGCCCAAAGAGGCGTCTCCTCCGCCTTTGACGAATTGCTGACGCGCCATCGGAAACAGCTATATAGGACGGTGCAGCGCTTAACAGCGAGCGCGGATGAGACGGAAGATGTGGTTCAGGAGGCCACTTTACGCGCATTTGTAAACATCGGCAGATTTCGTAAAGAGGCCCGATTCTCCACATGGCTGATCGCGATTGGCGTTAACTCTGCAATTTGCTCCAGGAGGAAATCGAGCCGCGTCCATTGGATATACCTTGACCAGACGAATGAGACATCTTGCGAAGGACAAACATGGGAGCTGCAGGACGCTCATCCGACTCCCGAACAGGAATGTATCGACCGTGAGCTTCTGGAACTTGTGCAGTGCGCAATGCGGAAACTACCGAGGCCGTATCACTCCGTTCTGCAAACCCGCAACCTTGATGAGGTATCCATGCGAAATGCCGCATGTGACCTTGGAATCACGCTTGGGGCATTTAAGCGGCGGTTGTGGATGGCCAGGTCGATGCTTCTAAAAGGGCTGAAGAGAACTCGGAATAACGAATCAAGGAGTATACGAAGATGATCGTCAGTGTCCTCACATTCATCTACTTCGGACTTGAGCTCATTGCAATTGGCGCGGGGGCCATGGCTTTGTTTCGCCTACTCACTGGATCGCTGCCCAACAAATGGGCCGTTCTCTTTCTCAAGTGCTCGCTTGTTGCCAGCGTGACTGCCCTTCTCGTTCCGTTTCAACATTTCACACTCACGCAAGAAGCGGCCATGCTTTCCGTCTACGGCACAGGAGCGGCGGTTTTGGCGTGGCGCAAATTTCATTTTATGGGTGTTTGGAAGTCGATCTTCGCATGGTGCATTACTCTTGTCCTCTATTTGAACATCGTTGTCGCATTCACGCAGGCCTTTAAGCGGATATCACAGTTCAAACCAATGAATCCGACTCAGTTCGATATGACGTTCCTCGTCACGCAGTCCGTTGTCCTGGCGATCTTCGTTGTGCTCGGCATAGTCGCGGTCAAGAGGTTCAAGCATAAGCCGACCCACCCATGACGTTCTCTCGCGGATGGAATTTCCAACAAACATAGGTTCTAGAATGCAATGTTCCTACAACCGACGCGCGCGGAGAGTAGGATCGTTCGCGCTTCGATCGTATCGATGTACATGGTCATGTCATTCCCGAGCGCGGTTGTTCCGCCGTAACAAGCGGGATGACATAAGCATCGACATCCACAATTGGCGATAACAAGGAAAAGGACGGGCATGGTCGTAGAGGTTGGTAACGGCGAGCAATGGAAACCAAAGGCAAACCCGTGGCTGATCGCGGCAACAGTCGCTCTGGCAGCCTTTATGGAGGTTCTCGATACCTCCATCGCAAATGTCGCGCTTCCACACATTGCTGGCGATCTCGGCGCCAGCACCAGCCAGGGCACCTGGGTTCTCACCAGCTATCTTGTCTCCAACGCGATCATTCTGCCGGTCGGCGCGTGGGCGTCGAGCGTCATCGGCCGCAAGAATTTCTTTGTGCTTTGCATCACCATCTTCACCGTCGCAAGCTTCCTCTGCGGGATCGCACCGTCGATGCCGGTCCTACTGATCGCTCGAGTCCTGCAAGGTGTGGGGGGTGGCGGGCTACAGCCAATGGCGCAGGCCATCATGGCGGATTCCTTCGAGCCTAAAAAACGTGGACTGGCATTCTCGCTCTACGGTCTGGTCGCAGTGCTTGCGCCGTCCCTCGGCCCGACGATCGGCGGCTTGATCACAGATAACTACTCTTGGCGATGGATCTTCTACATCAATGTTCCAGTTGGCCTTCTCGCATTCTTTCTGGTCAACCGGCTGGTCCAAGATCCGCCGTGGATAAATGCCGATCGCGCTAACATCAGGAAACTGGATTACATCGGCTTGGGGCTGCTAACCGTCGCCATGGGCGGCATGCAAATCATGCTCGACAAAGGCGAGGAGTACAACTGGTTTGCCTCTACCTCGATTCGGGTTTTCTGCATTCTGTTCGTCACCGGTATGTCCGGTCTGATCTGGTGGGAGTGGCGGGCTAAGAATCCCATCATGAACCTACGTCTGTTCAAGTATAGGAACTTTGCCATTTGCTGTTTTCTAATGATCCTGGTCGGGGGTGTACTGAATGCCGCAACCGTGCTTGAACCTCAGTTCCTGCAAGAACTGATGGGTTACACGGCAACACTCGCTGGACAGGCGCTTGCGGGAGGCGGACTTATTTTACTCGTCATGATGCCTTTGGGAGGAATGGCGACGGGCAAATTTCCGGCAAGAAATCTGGCTGCGCTCGGTTTCGTTTGCTTCGCCAGTGCGTTCTATTACACTTCCACGCACTTCACTCTCACCATGACGTTCGGCTTTGCCGCGTGGCTGCGAATTCTGCAGATGTCGGCTATTCCTTTCGCGTTCATTGCCATCACCACTGCCGCCTATGTAGGCCTTCCAAAAGAGGCGAGCAATCAGGTCTCCGGAATAGTCAATTTTGTCAGGAACGTCGGTGGCAGCATCTTCATTGCGGGCACTGGGGCGATCGTCACGAATCGCTCTCTGTTCCACCAGGCACGCCTGCAGGAGTACATGCAACCGGGAAGTCCCGCCTACGTCAATCAACTAAACGCACTTACCTACGCCTTCCGCAGCAGTGTCCGCGATCCAGGCGCGGGATCGATGGCACGCGCTGCCATTTACCAGCAGTTGAATCAAACGGCAACCGCACAAGCCTATCAGGATATATATCGTTTGCTCTCTTGGATGGCGATGGGCATGGTCCTATGCGCGTTCCTGTTGAGCAAAAACAAGCCCGGTCAGGGAGTTCCTGAAGGAGAAGCGATGCACTAAGAAGGCCCATGACAAGCCCTCCTCCGGTGAGCGCCTCGCAGGCGAGCGTTGCCGTGTAGCCCATCAACTGCTGGAGGAACTGAGGCTCAAGTACGGTTGCCGCATTGAGTAGACCACCCACCAGGATCATGAGGAAGCAGCAAATAGCAAAGTTTTTGTACTTGAACAACCGTAGGTTCATAATTGGGTTCTTAGCCCGCCACTCCACCAGATCAGGCCGATCATGCCCGCAACGAATAGGAAGCGGAAGACAGGAATGAAAGTCGAAGCAAACCAGTCGCTGTCTTCTCCGTTATCGAGCATGATCTGCATGCCGCTCATGGCGATTGTCAGCAGCCCGAGGCCGATGTAGTCCAGATTCTTGAGGTTGGCGCGATCGGCCTTGATCCAGGGCGGATCCTGGACCAGGCGCGTGACCAGATAGAACGTGAGTACGCAAACGGGCAGTTTGATGTAGAAGATCCATCGCCACGAGTAGTTGTCGGTGATCCAACCGCCGATCGTGGGTCCGATGGACGGCGCTAGCACCGCGACGAGTCCGTAGAGCGCTAAGGCCTGGCCACGCTTTTTCGGTTCAAAGGAATCCGCCATGATAGCTTGCGCCATCGGCTGAAGGCCGCCACTCCCGATGCCCTGAAGGACGCGTGCAATGACTAAGAAGCCAAGCGTCGGCGCGATACCGCAGAGAAAGCTCGCGACCGTAAAGATCGTGATGCACAGCAGGAAGAAGTTTCGCCGCCCGATCACACTGGAGGCCCACGCCCCGACCGGCAGAATGATCGCGTTAGAGACCAGATAGCTGGTGAGAACCCAGGTTCCCTGCTTGCTACTGGCACCCAAGTCCCCGGCAATGTGTGGAAGGGCGACATTTGCAACGGTGGTATCGAGCACCTCCATGAACGCAGCCAGCGCTACCGTCGCCGCGATCAGCCAGGGGTTAGCTTTAGGTTTCCACTCCTCGTTCTTAGCGGCTTCTGCTGCCATCATTTTCCTTTCCGCGCCAGGGAGACTCACTCGTAGACCGCCCTCATGCGGTTATGCAGACGCATGTAGACTTCCTTGCCTTTATTTCAAAACTGAACTTCATCCATGCACGACCTCATGAGCCAAATTCCCAAATTCTGATCTTCAGAGCGCTTCTTTGGGATTGGAAGGTTCTCCGGATCGAATCCGCAGCCTTCATCTCGAATCAGGATCGATAGCTCATCATCCGGTTCGCAGTTGTAGCGGACATAGACCTTTCTTGAGAGATCGTTATGGTTGCCGTGTGTGACAGCGTTGGCCAAGGCCTCCGATACTGCAACGTAGAAATCCAATTCGCGTCCCTCCAGGCGAGATCGCAACTCTGGGTCAGAGCGAATCTTCTCGACAGTGGCCGGGATCGGGCTCAATCGACTTTCCATCGAGATTTCTTTTGACAACATCATGACATCTCAGAGACACACTGCATCTGAACTCGTATTGTATGTAAAGGACGGGATTGCGGAGGGAATGGCCATGGCTCACACAAATGCAGAAGGAATAGGGGCGGCTCCAGGCAGCTTTGGCGTTTTGGGCGGTACCCGAGGTTCTCGCGGAAGCGTCAGACACCTCAGCCCCAAAGACATATTGAGTGCTGGACAGGAGAAAGAGAAGGAAGAAGAGGCAGAACAGAACTGCTCACCGCTCATGACTCTGGTTATCGAGCAGTGGATCTCTATGATTCTGGGAATTATCTGCGTCGTTTCGGGGATTGTTGGTATCGCCATGAATCCCAATCAGATTGACGTAGCTACAGGCCTTCCTTCGTTGAAATCGATATATGTTCCGCTGTTGCGGACAACAGCCACCGTTTGTCTTGCTTTGAGCCGCGCTGGTCCGGCTGGGCTGGCATGGCCCCAATCGCACCGGAGAAATCACATGAAAGGCGACGTTGATGACATTCCGATGGTCTATCTGTTGTATGTGCTTCTCGCCATTGCGGCCGTTGTCATCGCGGCAGCAGTTCTGGTCATGTACTTGCTTTGACGCTGCTATCATTCGCACCGGCCAAGGATATGGAGGTGCCTCAGCGGGTCACCATCGACCGCTTTACCCGAGGCCAATGGTGGTGAGTTTCCTGAAGATAGGCTATAAGTGTATCTGGATGCAGACTGTTCATTCTCTATGGACTGGAATCCAAATGTTGCGAACATGGTAGACATTTGCGGCCCCGCATATGGCCGGAGAGACAGTCGAAGAATGGCGAGAGCAACCTGGAGGGTTAGGGAACTAAATGCCTGTGACCAGCGCAAAACCACGGAAGCGGCTCACCCGAGAGGAGAGCCAAGCCCAGACTCGCGCCGCACTGATCGCCGTGGGGCGCGCACATTTTTTACGCGATGGACTCGGGGGCGCAGCAACGGAGAAGATCGCGGAAGATGCCGGTTATTCACGGGGGGCCCTTTACGCCAACTTTGACGGAAAGGAAGGTCTGTTTCTCGCTGTAATCGGTGAGGAACAGGCGCGCCACCTGAATGTCTTCCAGTCTCTGCGGAAGGAAGAACCGTCCGGCAAGAAACGGTTGAAAAAGTTTCGGGACACCATTGCCGACCTGATGACGGACCATGATTGGGTCGTGCTTCGGGCTGAATTCGAGGTCGGAGCTCTTCGAAGCGAGCGTCTCCGGCAAAGCTTTATTGAAATGCATCGGCAGCAGCTTCGCGACGGAGGTGACCTTATTCGAGACCTCCTGCGATCTCCTGGAATCACTTCGAAATTGACGCCGGATGATCTCATCATGGTCATCATCAATCTCGCTTATGGTCTGGCTGTCACGCAGAGAATCCTTGGCGCAAAACTCTCACAGAAGAGCACCCAAACCCTAATTCAATCGCTGATTGACCATTTGATATCGTCTGCATGACTACGGTCCTCGGCTGCTGTCCCTAGTACCATGACCGCATGTATAGGTAATCACGATTGGTACTTTCGTGCAGCTCCGTGCGGCTGTACATGTGAAGTATGGGCAGAGGCATACGGCTTCAGGTTGAACTCAAGAAGAGAGATCGACAGCAGATAGAGCATTTGTTGAGCGGCGGTCTTCAAGCGGTGCGAACAACCTTGCGCGCCTTGGCGTTACGTCAGATGGATCAGGGGCAATCGACACCTGCGGTGGGGGCCAACCTGGGGCTTTCAGCCAAGGCAGTGTGGAAGATTGGCAAGCGGTATCTTGAGGGTGGACTGGACCGGGCATTGTTTGATGCTCCTCGACCAGGCAAGACGCCGGCCTTGGATCGGCAGCAACAGCAGCGCATTATCGCCATCGTTTGCTCTCCGCCTCCAGAGGGGCATTCGCGCTGGACGGTGCGCCTGCTGACCGAGGAAGCGATCAAGCAAAAAGTGGTTCCAAAGGTGGGCCGGGAGGCAATCCGAATCCTGCTGGAAAGCCACGATCTTAAGCCGTGGCGGGAAAACAATGTGGTGCGTGGGGGAGCTGAACGAGGAATACATGGCTCGGATGGAGGACGTTCTCAAAACATACGAAAGACCTCTATCGGAATGTGAGCCTGTAGTTTGTGTTGACGAAAAACCGACTGTGCTGCATGAGGATACGCGGCCACTGATTCCCATGCAGCCGGGCCGAGTCGCGCGACGGGATTATGAATACAAACGCTGCGGCACCGCAAACGTCTTTTGCGGCATCGAGCCCAAGGCAGGTGTTCATTTCACCAAGGGGACCCCAACGCGCTCCTCTGCCGAGTTCGCCGACTTTCTGTTGGACATTGCCAAGCACTATTCCACCGCTGACACAATCCATTTGGTCATGGACAATTTGAGCACCCATACCCGCAAGGCGTTGGTGGATCGCTTCGGCGAAGAGGCGGGCGGATGGTTGTGGGAACGCTTCACTGTTCACTACACGCCCAAACATGGAAGCTGGCTGAACCAGGCTGAGATCGAGATCGGCCTCTTCGCCCGCCAATGCTTGGGAAAACAAAGAATCGGGAGTATTGCCACGCTGCGCTACCAGGCAAAAGCCTGGAATCGGCGCGCCAACCGCGACAAGATTACTGTCAAATGGAAGTTTACCCGGAAGATGGCGCACCTTCAACTTAACTACTCATTCAAGCGGTCGCGGTACTAGCGGTGCGAATCGCGATTATGGCAGAAGTTCGTAACTGGTGAAGACCAGCATCTTGCTGTCGGGCGACCAGGACGGAACGTTCATGGTGCCACGGCCTCCGAGCAGCTTGGCGAGAGTATGCAGCTTCCGATCGACGAGTGGCAGCACACAGATCTCAACATCCTGATTCGCTGGATGACCCTGCGTCCCTGGCTTGTAAGAAAGGAATGCGATCATCTTGCCGTCAGGCGAGATATGGGGAAACCAGTCGCTCGTATCGCTGATCAGGAGTTGTTCCGGTCCGCTCCCGTCTGGGTGCATGCGCCAAATCTGCATGTGACCGGTGCGGTCCGACTGGAAGTAGATCCACTGGCCATCTGGGGAGAACTCGGCCACGTCGCTCTTTGACGCAAGCAAGGTTTCGGGACCACCCGCGACAGGAACCGTATAAGTGTCGAAGTTGTCGCCACGCTGCTTGGTAAAGGAGATGGTTTTGCCATCGGGCGACCAACCATGAAAATAGGCCGGACCACCTGACGTAATACATCTGGGCGTTCCGCCGATCGCGGGGACGACATAAATCCTGGCTTGCCCGTCAGGGTCCTGATTGCCAAACGCAATCAGGCTGCCATCCGGCGATACACCATGGTCTCCATTGATCTTAGTCTCAGGGTTGGTCGGAATGAGCGTTGAGGAAGCGGAGCGCGGAACTGTGCTGTCAATTGGATGAACGCCGTTGTCGAGCACCAGGCGTTGCAGGGTCCCTTCCCGGTTGAAAATCAGAGCCTTGCCATCTGGCGTCCAATTGGGATCTTCGAAATGGATGGGCGCGGTGTAACGCACACGGCGATCGGTGGAGGCAACGATGACCGACTCGAGAGTGCTCTGCTCTACAGGTTGACCGACAATCGGCGGCAAAGGCTCGATCTTGACGTTTGAAAAGATCGCTGTTTCCGTCACCTTCTCGTCATGCGAACAGACACCGAGACCAATGTAGAACTCACCCGTGATGCCGACCCGGATGGCCGCACCCGATGGGACCATCTTGCCAGTTTCGTCGGGAATGGATACATAGGCGTAGTCGCCACGTTTCTCGATGCGCACGCGACGCGGTCCATTGCCGTAGGTTTCTATTTCATGGGTGTCGGCGCCGACAGTGTCGCGGTACTGCAATGAGGTGAGTCCGTCACCGTGGCGGGCGACATCCGCGTAGATCGAATGTGAATCAAGCGACTGACGAATCATCAGCACTGCTTTGCGGTGCGCGTTGCCCTTGTTGCCGACGAAGTCGATGTCTGCAGTGACGGCCGCGTCGCCGGACATCTTCTTCCAGACGAAGTGGAAGTCGTCGATGCCAAACCAGAGGTTGGCGCCACTGCCGGAAACTGTGTAGCTGCCGCTAGAGGCGTCGTAGTGGCCGCTGCCGGGCAGGAGGATGGTGCCCAAGTCCCCCTGATCCTCGAACTGGCCGAGTCGTTCATTGCTGGTTTGCCCGTAAGAGAGAGCAGTACTGAAACAAAGCAGCAGGGTGAGCAACAAACTCCAACTACATTTTCCGACAAAGCTCATGCGTCCTCCATCAAAGAAGACCATCGTCTACGAATGAGAGTAAGATTGGCAAACGCCAAATCACAGATCAATTCCCAGGGGCTTCCCGCAGGCGGAAGCAAAAGCCCTTCCAGTAGCGTCATGCCTTCATCGTCAGAGTTGGGGGCATCTCGGCATAGCGCGCCTCGAAGCTTTATGTCAGGTGAGCCATCTGTTTCCTTTGGGCCCAAGCGGCAGGTTCGGTTGACGAGAATCAGGCCGAGTCACTCTTTGAACCGGAGCCGGCCGGCGGAAAACGGCGTCTTGTGAAACAGCCGGGGCGGAGTTGCCGATAACCCTGCTTTTGCCGGCATCTCGATTGAAGGCTTCTGCTTTGTGGATGAGTACCTCGGTGATGTTTCCCTTACCTGGCCAACGAATGCTTGCGAGTGCGCCTCTGGATCTTTTTCCAAAGATCGGAATCTACCCCCAATACACTCATGCGACGGGTTGAAGAGTTGTAGAAAGCTCCGTGATGGGCGAGTGTGCCGTGGTGAAAGAGCCGCGCAAGCATTGCCAGCGCGCTGGTCGCCAATACCTGATTGATGAAAGGCTCCTGCCGTTCGAGTGCCTCTGTCGCGCTGCAACTGGGCAATGGGTCCTCGCCCGCTTCTGCATCCGCAATCTCCGGGTAGAGCTCTGCAACGGTTCTCAACCGGGTCGTCCTGCGGTGGTTTCCCTTCTGGGAAGGCCAACGCCCTTGAGCGCAGGCCATCGCCGATCCACTCAAGCATTTCATCGGTCGTTGCCGAGATCACACGGGATCGCAGCCAATGCCGTCGATCTGTTC
>Ga0302325_10028495_pt1 | contig 11557 bp, 14 predicted proteins | sample Palsa_T0_2_FD_201948 | JGI IMG/M metagenome (GOLD analysis project Ga0302325, IMG submission 201948) | Peat permafrost microbial communities from Stordalen Mire near Abisko, Sweden - Palsa_T0_2 | ecosystem: Environmental > Terrestrial > Soil > Palsa > Peat permafrost | place: Sweden: Abisko... | reverse complement strand
TCTCGCATATGTTATTCCATATTCATGCCATATCATGTCCTGTCATGTCCTGTAAGGAGGTTCGTCGCTAATCGTCTGTTAAAGGAAAAAGACAAGCACCTCATGCACCTAATGCCTAGCTTTAATAAAGCCAAAAACGAGGTTGCGGATCCACCCCTTATAAAGCGCAGCCCAGCATAATCTGCACGGCCTGGCACACCAATTATTTAAAGCCCCGGGGCCCTACCCTGCATCCACACACCTGCAGCTCTCGTTATCCATGCAAGCGCTCCAGCTCGGAGCGCGCATCCAGCTCGCACCTCGAGCTCCAGGGTAGCGCTCAGATAATATAGTAATGAACAGCTGTTGTATCTTAGCCCCTCCCTTGGGTACATTGAAGGTGGAACTTTTCCGCCGACCTTTTATTTGAGAATTTGCTCTTTGAGCATGGCGGTGTATTTTTTGCCAGCAAACAACCTAGGGAGTGGATACATCCGACGTTGTAATGGTTGGAATTTTTTATTCCAGCAGATAATGCTTGCACTTCATTTAGGCGGCCACGCGTCCTTGTATCCAGTGCCCTCCCACCCCGGCGTGCTCATCTGACGGCGGGAAACCAGGGAGCTTCCTGAAGATAATGACCAAAAGTCCCAGAGGGTTTGTTGCCAAATGAACTTTGACAGCCCAGCTTCGAGACTTCTTGCACACCAACATGATGTACGATTCCGCTAGTGATCTCGTTTGGACTTTGTGACAGCAAACCCAGGGCCAGCACTCGGGACATCAGGATGATGTGCGGATTCTTCTTTCGCGTAAATAATATCCAACCACGAAGTCCATTGTTAAATTTCTTCTACCACACAAGTGGGAAGTTCAATCACCACGGATAGACCAAGGTTTGAGGCGTTCTGTGCTCTCAGATGACATTCGGGGGTCCGTTGGCCGGGTAGACGCCAGATGTACGGAACTTCCCCGCCAAGATCAGCGGTCCAATGGGACCTTTGATTCCCCTCACTCCGGATCCCCACAATGCCACAATACACTCTGCATCACGGCCATCACCACGTCGTAGTCACCGTACTCCAGCAATGCCATCTCTCACAGTCATTGCCGTGTCCCTCACAATCATCGCACTAGCCTGGCTTCTCCGTCCAACTCCCGGGGCCAAACCCCCCCAGCCGCCCGGCCCACCAGGTACATCCCTCCGCGTCGCGCCTCGTCCATGCTCATCGTAGGCCTTCCAATTCTAGGCAATCTATTGCAGATGCCGGAGAAACATTCCTGGCTACTATTCAAGAAGTGGGCGGATGAGTATGGTCCGATCTTTCGGTTCAGGATTGGCACGCAGAATAACGTGGTTGTTTCGACGGAGAAGATTGCGAATGATTTGTTGAGGGAGAGGGGCGGGATTTATTCTTCGAGAGAACAACAGGTTTTTGCGGCGGATTTGATGTCGCATAATCTACGGCCATTATTCCTCCCCTACAATGGTACCCACTCTCCCCGTTCCCTGTTCCCCGTCGAGACCCTCTCCCCTCTCCCCGTTTCCCTCTACAATTTACTAGAATTGTAGCGGGGAACTTGGGCGGACAGAACTGACTTCAGATCTCTGGCGACGGGGACGGAAATTAATGCATCACCTAACAATGACTCAAATGGCCACAAGTTACCAACCGATGCAATCCCTCGAAAGCAAAAAGCTCCTCTACGATCTCCTCCGTTCCCCGCGCTCCTACGAAAAACATTTCGAACGTTACTCCAGCGGCCTAATCTTCCGCATCGGCTACGGCAAAACCGTCGAAACCGGCGACGAGGACTACGTCCGCCGAATCTACCAGATCGACCACACCGTAGAACGCGTCGCCTCCCCGGGGGCATACCTCATCGACACGTTTACCTGGCTAAAGTACCTTCCCAGTTTCCTTGCGCCGTTCAAACGCGAGGCACAAAAACTTCACGACAACGAGATTGATTTATTCCGTTCGCTTCTGATGGACGTGAAAAACGAGATGAGACAGGATGGTACGATGACCGCGACGACGACGTGTTTTGCTCGCACGTTCTGGGAGAATCAGGAAGAGTATGGGCTTTCCGTGGATGAGGCGGCGTATGTCATTGGGACGCTCTTTGAGGCCGGGTCGGGGACCACTGCTGCGGCGATGATGAGTTTTTGCTTGTGTATGTGTTTGCATCCGGAGTGGCAGAGACGGGGACAGGAGGAAGTAGATCAGGTTTGTGGGGACCGCATGCCGGAGTTTGAGGATTTGCCGAGTCTGCCTGTATGCAGAGCTATTATCAAGGAGGTCGCCAGATGGAGACCCGTGACTGCCGGTGGTATCCCCCCTTCTTCCCAGATTGCCGGTCTTTCGTATCAGAAGGAGGACAATAGTAATAATAGGTGTACCCCATCAACTTGTCAAAGATGACGAATACGGCGGGTTCTTTTTCCCCGCAGGAACAAACATCCACCCCAACCAATGGTCCATCTCCCCCACCATTCCCCCCCATCTCCCCTTCAATCAATAGCTAACCCCACGCAGGGCCATCCACCGTGACCCGACCCTCTACCCAGACCCCGAATCCTACAACCCCTCCCGCTGGCTCGACCCCTCCTTCCCAACCTACAAAGCCCCGCTAACCCAGCACCCCACCCTCGTAAACTACAGCATGTTCGGCTTCGGCCGCCGTATTTGTCCGGGCATGAACATCGCCGAGCGCTCGCTGTTTATACTGACGGCACGGCTTCTGTGGGCGTGTCAGATGGGCAGGAAGAGGGATTCACAGGGCAGGGAGATTGAGATCCCGGAGTATGATTATGTGGCGGGGTTTAATACGCAGCCCAAATTCTTTGAGTTTGAGATTATGGAACGCCGGGGACGCGGGAAGGTTGTGGAGGAGATGTATTTTGAGTCCAGGAGGAGTGATCCGTTGAGGAAGGGGACGGGGGACATTTGAGGGGGGATGGCGGGCGGCGGTTCAGAATGTACATATCGGATTGGATCGTGAGGGCATGGTAAGCAGGGCCATGATACGTGAATTCACAGTATCGGGAACAATATATATAGTAGGTACAGTACTTTGCAGTTCACGAGCCAGGGACGTTGCTCGTTTCAAATTTCGCAGACAAATTATTGGAAGATCTCTTTCATATATCCACCAATTCAATCTCATCATCCAAATCATACTACGGTTTCTTACCTCAGTCGTTGAGTATTTCCTCATCCAACTCTTTATACCTTCCTACTTGAATAACATCGTCCTTCTGGTGACCGTTAAACGGCATTTGAGCGTCCCCCCAAAAGCTAATTTAGCCTGATGCTCCCTAAGGCAATACGATAGGATATTTGTTTTCATCGAGTAAACGCATCGCCTTATTGTTTTGATCAATAAACAGTTCGACGACATCGTAGTTCGGATGGTTCGGACCATGGTTTCTCTTTTTCCTTTTGCCCGTCCTATGTATTTCCAACGAAAACCGTTTTTTGAGGACCGGTAACACACGAATCCACATTGACAATATCGTCGTCCTGAATGCTTGAGATTCCGAGTGCATCGTTTCCAATCGTTTCTTGAACTCTTGTGCGCACAGAGAGAATTCGGGACAGTCGACTGCATATTGATCTTAATCAGTACAGATGTGTGATCATGATGAGCTACCGGGAGATGGCAACCCAAGTCAGAATGTGACAACGGCGCAGGATCCTCCGGAGGCTTTGTCTTTACGCCGAAAGCATTGAGTACGACATCGGCGCGACCGTTGTTCGCAGCGGTGACGTGGGTGTTGTATAATCCCATATCAGCGGCTGTCAATCTTGTCTGACCCGGAAGGAGAAGGGTTTGTTGCTGCGGTTGTTGAGGGAGCTGTGCGTAGTTGTTTGGATAAATGTTCGATGTAAAGAGATAGTGCGACGGTATGAGAAGAGTGTGAACTGCAGGAATTGAGCCAGGGGTTCCATAGTAGGGCATCCATCTGTCTAATCGATCGATGCTGGGTGTTCCGGATGCTGAAAGAAGCTAATGAAATGACTGGTGTGGGAAGGAAGCAAAGCCAAGATGAGACCGAAGGAGTCCAGCTGAGGTCCTGAGGAGGGTTTGTGCGGTACAATCATCTGCAAAGAACTCATTTGACAATGTTACCACCGGATCGATAAGTCCAATATCCGCACCAATCGTCTGCTCCAACTCCCCAACAATCATTCCTCCGTGATATCCAGTCGTCGCCCGCACCCGTTGAAATACGTGAGCAGGACATGTTAGTCTCTCCGTACCAACTAAATTCAGGGCGAGGCCAAACTGCTCCATTCCTGATCCGGGATGTTCAATCTCAATTTCATCTTGAGATGGTGTTCCAGAATCTGTGATTTGGCCGTTATCCGGTGTGGCAGCCTCAGTGGCAGGTTCGAGAAGCGGCTTGGCCCTCGTTAACGTTTGACGCCTAGCAGGGACTCGCGGGAAGACGAGATCTGACGGTAGGAGCTTTTGGATCTCCAATTCTGAAGCGACTTCCTGCGCGGCCTGCATTCCAGGGGGGGGGGTGTTGGACGTTCAGACATTCGGTTCAGGTGTCTGCAATGTAGTGAGATGAGATTGTAATATGTATGGAAACGAGTGTAGTATGAGGCTTGAGGTGACCTTTTCGGACGGCAATCCCTGAATCTTCGGAAACCATACCCTCCACCTCTCCGCTACACTCAGGCAAAACACCTGGATGAATCGTGCCCCATTTTTAGCAGCGGCTAAAACGACACACTCCTTATGACGCTCTTGCTCTTCGTCAAGAAGCTCTCCTTGCTGGCTGCGAAGTTCTAGAGTGGCCTGCTCAGTTTCCAACGCTGTAATCTCCGTGCCAAGTTTGGCGATGCTTGTGTCAAGGTCCTAGATTTTCAGGCAACTAGTAGTTGGTGTCGTCGATCTTTAATTCGTTTCCGGATGGACCAAGTTTGGGTTCGGGATTTTGGCATGGCGTGATGCCATCTCCATGATATATTCTCCGTTCACATATCCCAAATTGACTAGGAACCGCAGAGAGGAGAGATTCAAATTCGTCATCAGGGACGGGATAGAGTTCGAATAGTAGCTCTTTGGGGTACGAGGATATGTGTTTAACAATCTTCCCCTGATCATGATCAAACGCGTTTTCAACGGCATAGTTGAATGGATTGAATGCGGGTGGGCGGACGAAGGAAGATTGTCTTTGCGGAAGCCCGGTGGGCGAACGCCCGCTTAGAATGAGTTCTACTGAGCGGGTGGGCCGAGTAGAAGGAGTTGGGAATGATCGAACTCTTGGCAGATAGGTGGCGATGGCGAAGAGTGTCAAAGCTCGATGAGATCTGACGCCGCTTTTCAATCTCGTTCTGTAAATTTCTAGCTTCGCTCTCGTGGACGTCTCGTTGCCAGTTGTTTTCTCTTTCAAGTTCAGCGATTGCGTATTCGACTTTGGCTTTGCCGAGACGTTCTTCATCTGCAACGGCAGTCTGCGCAGGCTGGGCCTGGGCCTCTGGTTTTCTCTTCCCATCTACGTTGCGTGGATTCCAGAACCTCTCTGTCGAGTCACCCCAAAACGATTTCCAAAACGGTCGCCATTCTTGCTTGAATATGTGGCCGGCAACCAACAAGTCGCGAGAGAGGTAGAGCCCGGTGGCAGCATCTGCAATTCCGACGCAAGTGTGGAGATATTTGAATGTTTCAAACGGAACGTGGTAGGGTTGCATAATTGAAGTTCGAGGTTCATGTGCTCGGATCCCCCTCCCCTTGCCTCCCCATGGATAGAGTCTCCAATGGGTCCCCTTCTCCCTCCAGAATGTAGACAGCAACAAGACCGGCGACTAGAATAATCCTGTCCTCGTAACATGGAAGTTCATCCTCAAATCCCAGGACACAACAAGGGAAAATGGCCGATACGGCAGAAAAATTCGTGTACGTGATCAATGTTCCTTTGTTCTTGTTGATCAGGAAATCAATACGAACGCGTTTAATTTCCTAATCCCACAGCGACGGAAAGGGCGTGGATAGATCGCCACTATTTGCTTCCCCCATTCGTCTGTCCTCGACAGGCTCCGGATCCGTCGGCCAAGGAAAGGGTTTTGTTGTTGAATGGAGTGGTTCGCGGAGTTAGAGAAATAGTGTCGCGCTCTCGGCCACTTCTGGATACAGGACACAAAGTGAGAAGCACAGTCAGGAGGTGAAGAAAGTCGCGAGATGTATGTACATATTTAAGTTTCACTTGCGACTGGCGCAGAGCAAGTACATATTGCACATCGCGTCCGAGTTACTTTCCTGCAATGCAACCTCTCGCATCGAAAACATGGAACATAGATGCAGTTGGAGCCCGGCATCTAAACCGGGTGCCTTACACACAGGCTGTATCTCTTCAAAAGAAGGTTCAGATAAGTTTAAGGTCTGTGACTTTAGTGTCTGCAGCCCTTAGTAGAGAAGATTTAAGTGGTTGTGCACATGGTGTGACCTTTTTGAATGTTGAAAAAAAGCGAGCTTCAAAAAACCAATTTTACTAAAGTGGCCCAAAGTTACGACCGCGACTGTAAATAAGCGAAATTTGTGTACGAGATGTACGAGATCGGCCCCTAGATACTTATCTCAGCTAAGACCGGGAGGTAGTCTAAAGGATACATAATCACCGGAAACTTAGACCTCCGTCCTTCATTGACTTCCTTAAAACCTTGAAATAGGGATCGCAATAACTCTCTTGAATGAGCGGGTAGTTCGCCAGGGCTATCAAAGTTCCATGGTTCAATCCCCGGTTGCCTTTTTTCAGGATACAACAGACTATAGATGAATGTCTCCGTGATACAAGCGAGGAAGAGACCGCCCTCGGAGCTTTCTTGCGTATAGAAGCGCTGTATCTGCGGAACAAAACTCATTGCTATGTTTAGTGGTGGCAATAGTAGAAAATACTTTCACCCATTAGTGTTTCAAATTTAGTCAGCGTTTCTCGTGCGATGACTTCATTGAGATTGTTCGGAGTGTCGTAGTAAAACGCCACAACCGGTTTCACATCTCTCTTCACCACCAATACAGACCTACTTTCAGATCTCAATAGCGAGATTGTACCAGAAGGGTCCTTTCCCTTCCCGTCGAGGATCGCTCGCTGGCCTCTTGATTGGGAAGAAGCTGGTAGTATTAGCCACGATATCACCAAGAAACAAACAAATAAGATCTCCTATCCAGGATCGCTCCCATCTTCGCTCTCCACGCTGTCCCGTCTACTGATGTCAGTCGTTGCTATGAAAGTGTAGGACCTTGAACATCCATGCATCTGATTTGCTCTGATTCTTCCGGTGTGACGAGCTGAATCTTCTCCTTCCACGGCCCACGATGAACATGTCGATAAAACAAATCCAAATAGTTGATAACTTCACAACGCCTCGTCAGTACAATTATTATGAACGAAGCTGGGGGACATACACACGCCTTGCGGAGATATCCAATCCTCCCAGCTGTTTGTTTCCTTTTGTTAGGTTGGTCGGAAAGGGGGTTACCGCAGTGTCGAACTTGAGTCGGAGTTCGTTAATGTTGCCGGTGAGTTGCATTGAACCATCGCCGCCGACGATTGCTGTTTCGACTGAGAGTAAGAATGCAAATGGTGGGGAGTTTTGAAATCGATTCACGTTCTGCGGTCCATTGCTAAGGCTGCGTAAGATGGATGGTTTGGGAGGAGGCGGCGGCCGATGTCGTCCCGTCGGAGTCAGTGGAGGCGTCGTCGTTCGCGTAACTGGTGGGAGAGGTAGCGACCTCCGATAAGGTCCGGAGGAGAGCAATTCTTGTTGAATCGTGAGATCAAGCGGAGGGTCTGGTCCCTGAAAAATCATCTGGCTGATAACAGATCCTCTCTCTGAAGTATCGTCGCGAATGGAATCTGCTACTTCTTCATCGTGCCCAATGAAACTGATGAGATCATCATAGCAAAGCCCTCGAGCCCCCAACGGCGCATGAAGAATGGAGTCGAGACAAGGTTGCTTGGCCTCGTCTTTGACTCTTCGAATGATGTGGTCGTTCTCTTCAATGCGCGGGCGCAGTGAGTCCTGAGTCTGTCCTCTATTTCTGTTAGTAATCTGATATATGTTAACGGGAAGGCTACATGGTGACGACAGTCAAGAGAAAATGGATCGAAGCGCAACAGTCTCCCAGTTGCCGCGAACGTTCCTTTAGTGTGCCTTCGTTGTATGTCGTCCTCAATCTTGCCCACCTACTCATGGTTTGTGTGCTTTCGTTCACCATCTTGGCGATTTCATTGTCCAAAGCTGAAAAGATTCGAAAAGCGCCAATAAGGGCATTCTCCATATTCAGCGCAAAATCGAGTTCCTCGCCCGCACGATGGGCGAAGTACCCAGGTTCATCTCGAAGCAACGTTTGAATTCTGGCGAACGCGCTATTCGCTACCGAACATTGCGAGGATAAGTTGCCCAAAAGGATATCCGCGCCTTGGTATTTGCCGATTAGCGAGTTTATTCCGCTAAAAAGTTTGAAGGAAATGGTCACAAGAGTGTTCGTCGCGCTCAAGATGGAGACGGGCTCGATCATGGTGGCTAACAGCGCTTGAAGCCTGGGGCCGCGGCCTTTGAATAGCTGGAAGGAAGGTTCCGTTGACTGTTGGGGCCGTAGGAACCGCGGCGGGCGCTATCATGGGACTGGGAGAACGATAGCATAAGCCTAAAGTTGTACGCCGCCGTTGAAAAGTTGGGCCAGCCGCAACCTAAAACGAGTGCGAGGCCGTGGGATATTATTTTGGGCCAATCAACACCATTTAAGTCTTCAAAGTTTGGTGATCGCTAGCAGTAGACACACTCGCTTCTCGTGGGGGCATACAGACTCGGCTTAAGACAAAAGTTGTACACCTCGCTTTGTCACATGCTCATTAATTTCAATGCGCCATGCGAAGACCACCAGAATGATGCGACGAAGATAAAACAATATGATTATAACCTCTCCATTGCGGCCAACTCCCATTCTGTGGTTTTTATCTTGACGTCTTTCCTCGCTTCCATAGACAAGTTGTGCCAAACGCGCTGCCCGGCGATCAGGAAACCTCTTCCCCCAGCTGCGATAATTCTCGTTAACCAGATTCACGATTTCCGATGCCGGCGAGCGCATAAACGAAGCGAATCTTTTACCTCCTGTGATTGCAATTTCTTTGACCTCGAAGATATCGATATACATCTTTCTTCGCTCGGGAAACTGATCCAACACTTCTGGGGGAGCCATCACGATCCCCCAGGGGAACGAGTCACTCGCCGTCCAATCGATCACGCCCACGATATTGTTGTTATCGTCGTACAAAATATTGCCGTTGTGGATGTCCGGATGATGGAGAGGAAATGGACCCTTGTCCAATTGTCCAATTCAGGGATGAGAAAGTGGGGGATAGACTGCCAGCATAGCAAGGCGAATGCGACCCAATCGTCATCGAGAGGGATTTGGTTTTTCGTCTCAACATAGAACTCTTGAAATCGCGCTGTATATAATTCCGACGCCGTACTGAACGCGTTGCGTGAAGAGAAGTCGAAAAGAGGCACTGTGACACAATAGGACTACCAATGTTGGAATCGCCGGAGATCATGCCAATTTTTGGGAATGTCAACCGACTCAGCGTCAAGACGATCTCGGCCACTTGGCCGTAAACGTGGGCGACGTCGTCCATAGGAGTTGATGGTAGCGGACGTACAAACTTTCCCATAACTCTGTCCATAAGCGTCTATGGGGCCCTGAGGGGGTTAAGGCTTTGAAGTTCATAACTGTGTATACGAGGAAGCGGAATGGAGGTTTTCGTGGCCACATAGCCCATCGTGACGATTTCGCTGTGCATGACTTCGGGGCCGGGGCCCGGGAGAAGAGAGCAGTCATCAGCACCCACTGGAAGGGGTGGTAAAGAGATTCGCGCGACCCAGAATGTCCCGTCCGAAAATTCGAGTTCGAAAACGACGTGTTCGCGACCTGCTGTGAAATGGTCGGTGAGTACTTTGACTCCGGATCCCGGGCCGTCGCCGCTTGGACTTTGTCGAATTGCCTGGGCGGTTTGACCGAGGTACTCGAAATGAAGTCCGTCGAGGAACTTTTGAACAGTCTCCCGCCGGAAAGGCCAGATGCCCTGAAGGCTATACCATTGGTCGGTATTGCGAGTCATTCTCCCCGTCGAGTTTCCATGAGAGGCTAAAACCGGTGCCGGTTCAGCTAAAGCACGAGCCGCCGATCCCACCCCTTAAATTGACCCCCCTTATCCACCATTCCTTGCCTTAATAACCTGCAGATACCCGCGCCGCGGCCGTCAAAGCGCAATCTTCTTTTATCTCCCCTTCGTATTAATTTAACTGACCCGCCGATGGCTTTTCTTTTCGGATTAACCCTCGATCCGTGAGCGACACGAATTCAGTAGAATGTTTGCCATCGCCGCCGACAAGCTGGGGCTTAAGCTTCCAGGGGGGACGAAACGCGGCGGCGCGCGACCGTCGTTGGGGAGTTTATTTACTGGATTATGTTCTATTTTAGGGGGGATTATTATTCTGAGGTATTTGTTGTCGCTAACTTCGTCGTTGTTTGCGGTATGCCCCCCCTTCTCACGTCCCGAATCTCCCCCTCCATTCCTTCCTTATCGCTATTTCCTCACTCCTGTTGTCACTCTCTCAGGCGCGCGGGTTCTCATGCTTTAAATCCTATTGAAGTATTACGCGCGCTAACCTCATGTTTCCCAGCCCTCCACAAAATGGACCCCCTACGCCAAAAACCCCATCCTCCCGGACTTAGACCACACCCAAGGAACAGGCACCATCTTCGACGTGAGTATCCTCTACGACCAAGGTCTCTGGAAACTCTACGGCTCCTGGCGTCCCAAAAACGCGATCTGCTACTCCATTTCAAAGGATGGGTTTACCTGGAACCAGAACCTGCAGATTTCGCTGGGACCAGGGGATCGGAAGGCGAATCCGTGGGAGGGGATTGTTAATAGGCCTTTTGTTATGAAGAGAGCTAGTGGGGAGTATTTAATGTGGTGAGTGTCCTGAACGGGTGTGGTGCTGGTTGGTGGAGGGGTGTTGTGTTGCGACGGGGGCGAGGAGAGGGAGGGTGGTTTAACGTGATTGCTGATTTGAGGTATACAGGACAGGCTGGGGGGGATAAAATGGGCGGCAAGATTGCTGTCGCAGAAAGCTCCAACGGAGTCCAATTCGTCCGATCTGAAGGTCCCGTCTCCCCTTCCTTCCCCTGACCCCCTTCCCCTGAACCTGGTCCCCACGCATACGTTTCTCAGTTCTGACAAATAGGCGTCAACCCAGTATTAGCCGCAACGCTCCCATGGGAACGTTACGACGCAGTAATGACTCCCTGCATCATCGAACTCGCCAACGATGTCCTGCGGATGTACTACTCTGGCGGGGACTCGTATGAGCCGGATGCGATTGGCGTGGCACATTCTTACGACGGCGGAGTAACGTGGGTTAAACATGGTGATCCGGTGTTTTTTCCGGATCCGTATTCGCAGTATGATTCTTATAAAGTCGATTCGCCGCATGTGGTGTTTCATGATGGGTGGTATTACTTGTTCTATTGTGGCTTGAAAGGTACCTCCCAC
>Ga0302325_10028494_pt1 | contig 11558 bp, 10 predicted proteins | sample Palsa_T0_2_FD_201948 | JGI IMG/M metagenome (GOLD analysis project Ga0302325, IMG submission 201948) | Peat permafrost microbial communities from Stordalen Mire near Abisko, Sweden - Palsa_T0_2 | ecosystem: Environmental > Terrestrial > Soil > Palsa > Peat permafrost | place: Sweden: Abisko... | reverse complement strand
TGGGCGGCCGCATCGCGCTGCGCGTCGCGCTGGCCGATCCCGACCGGGTGAGCCGCCTGGTGCTCATCTCCACCACCGCCGGCATCGAGAGTGAGGAGCAACGGATCATGCGGCGGGCGGCCGACGAGGCGCTGGCGCAGCGGCTGGGGCGCGAGCCGTTCGAGCAGTTCGTGCGTCGCTGGCGGGCCCAGCCGCTGTTCGCGGATGACCCGCCGGCGGTCAACGAGGCCGCGCGCGCCGATCAGCGGCGCAACGACCCACAGGGCCTGGCCGCGGCCTTGCGGGGGATCGGCGCCGGCGCACTGACCCCGGTATGGGACCGGCTCGGCGAGTTGGCCATGCCCGCCCTCGTGCTCGCCGGCCAGCGCGACGAGCGCTACGCGGCGATTGGCCGCCGGCTGGCCGACGCGCTGCCGCGGGGCGAGCTGCGGATCGTGCCGGGCGGGCACACCCTCCCCCTCGAGAATCCGCAGGCGGTGGCCGACGCGCTCGACGGCCGCTGACCGTCGCGGCGCGTCAGGACCAGTCGGGGAGGCCGAGCCCCGGCGCCTGCGGCACGGCGATCCTGCCCTCGCGCACCGGCAGGACGTCGAAGTGGTCGGCGAACAGATCGAGGGTGGCCAGACCACAGGCCGGCATCGGGCCGTGCCCGGCGAGCGCCGCGGCGGCATGCACACCGGCGGCGATGCCGATCGGCCCGTCGAAGGTCGACGCGAGATAGGGCTCGGCGCCCGACGCCCGCACGAGCGTCGCGGCGGCGACCAGGGCGCCGATGCCTCCGCAGCGTGAGATCTTCAGGCACACGGCGTCGGCGACCCCGGCGCCGAGCGCGCCCGCCTCGGACGCCGTCTCGTCGATCGCCACCCGCACCGCCACCCGCTCGCGCACCGCCCGCACCGCCTGCAGACCGTGCGTGGGCTCCTCGACCAGCTCGAGCCCGGCCGGAGCGAGCGCCTCGATCGAGCGCACCGCCTGCTCGACGCCCCAGGCCCCGTTGGCATCAAGCCGCAGCGCCACGTGCGGTCCGGCGGCCGCGCGCACCGCGGCCACGCGTCCGGCGTCGTCACCGATGCCGACCTTCAGCTTCAGGCAGTCGAAACCGCGCGACACCGCCGCCTCGGCGGCGCTTGCCGCCGAGGCCCGGTCGCCGCCGCCGAGGGTGGCGTTGACCGCCACCTCCCTCAGCGGGCGATCGCTCAGCAGCGACGCCACCGGCTGGCCCTCGCGCTGCCCGGCCAGATCCCACAGGGCGATGTCAACCGCGGCCAGGGCCTGGGGCAGGTCGTCGATCTGCCGGCAGGCCTCGAGCAGCTGCGGCCCCCGGCGGGTCCCGGGGTCCTCGAGCACGCCCCGGTAGGCCTGCAGCGCGCGCTCGACATGGGCGACGCTGACACCGTCATAGGCGGGCAGCGGCGCCGCCTCGCCGCGACCGGTGCGACCCTCGGCGTCGGTGAGCTCGAGGATGAGCAGCTCCCGGGCGCTCACCGGGCCGTAGGAGGCGCGCAGCGGCTCGGCCAGCCGCAGGGTACGCCGCCACAGGGCGACCCTCAACTGCCGATGCCTCCGCTGGCCAGGATCCCCGCCGACAGCAGCAGACAGAAGGCCAGCTGCAGCGCCCCGGTGGCGGCGAGCGCCCCATTGAGCGACGGCCCGTCCACCCGCGTGCGCACCGTGCCGATGACGCGGACGGCCAGCGGGATGGCCAGCCAGCAGAGCAGCAGCCAGGCGCTCATCGAGCCCAACAGCCACGGCAACGGCGCCACCAGGAAGGCGATCACGAGCATCGCCACGTAAAGCATGCGGGTGCGCTCGCGGCCGAGCCGCACGGCCAGCGTGCGCTTGCCGGCCCGGCGATCGGTGTCCAGGTCGCGCACGTTGTTGACCACGAGGATGGCGCTGGCCAGCAGCCCGACCGGGACCGCCTCGACGAAGGACTGCCAGGGCAGCTGCTGGACCTGCACGTAGTAGGAACCCGTGACGGCGACGACACCGAAGAACAAGAAAACGAAGAGCTCTCCCAGCCCCTCGTAGCCGTAGGGCTTCGGACCACCCGTGTACAGCACGCCGGCCAGAATCGACGCCGCTCCCACCGCGAGCAGGATCCACCCGGCCACGATGATGAGGTACACCCCGCAGAGCACGGCCAGGCCGAACGTCAGGTACGTGGCGTAGAGCACCTGCCGCGGCGGCACCAGCCCGCCGGCGGTGACCCGCACCGGCCCGAGCCGATCCTCGGTGTCGGCCCCGCGACGGGCGTCGGAGTAGTCGTTGGACAGGTTGGTGCCGACCTGGATGAACAGCGCGCCGAGCAGCGCGGCCAGGAAGGCGAACGGGTCGAAGCTGCCGGCGCCGAGGGCGAGCGAGGTGCCGACCAGGACCGGCGCCACCGCGGCCGGCAACGTGCGCGGCCGGGCCGCCATGAACCAGATCCGGCCGGTGGCCGAGGCTTCGGCGCGAGCGGAGGCGGCCATGACTAGGGACGGCGCGGGAAGCGCCCGAAGTCGGGCTGGCGCTTCTCGCGGTAGGCGTTGCGCCCCTCCTGCGCCTCCTCGCTGCCGTAGAACAGCAGGTTGGTGTCGTGGGCGAGCTGCTGGATTCCGGCCAGCCCGTCCTCGTCGGCGTGGAAGCTTGCCTTGAGCAGGCGCAGGGCGAAGGGGGAAAGGGCGAGCATGTCCGCGCACCAGGCGACCGTCTCGGTCTCCAGCCGTTCAAGCGGCACCACGGCGTTGACCAGACCCATCTGCAGGGCCTGGGCGGCGTCGTACTGGCGGCACAGCAGCCAGATCTCCTTGGCCCGCTTCTGCCCGACCTGGCGGGCGAGCACGCTGGCGCCGAAGCCGCCGTCGAAGGAGCCGACCCGCGGGCCGGTCTGCCCGAAGCGGGCGTTGTCGGCGGCGATGGTCAGGTCGCAGACCACGTGCAGGACGTGCCCGCCGCCGATCGCGTAGCCGGCCACCATCGCCACGACCGGTTTGGGCAGGCGGCGGATCTGCACGTGCAGATCGGTGACGTGAAACCGCCCGACCCCGGTGCCGGCCGCCGCGCCGCTCTCGTAGCCGCCGTCGCCCCGGACGCGCTGATCGCCGCCGGAGCAGAACGCATCCGGCCCCTCGCCGGTGAGGATGATCACCCCGACCTCGAGATCCTCGCGCGCCCGCTCGAACGCGTCGGACAGCTCGATGACCGTCTCGGGGCGAAACGCGTTGCGTACCTCGGGACGGTTGATGGTGATCTTGGCGATGCCCGGAGTGTCGGAGCCGGACTTCTCGTAGCGGATGTCGGTGTACTCGGCGGCGGTGAGCCAGGTTTGGGACAAGGGGATGCGGCGCTCCTGTTCGCGATTGTCGGGCCAAGGCTAGCCTGTGGGCCATGTTCGTCGACCCATGGCTACCGCGGGCCGCCGCCGTTGCGCCACGGCGTGTCGCGGTCCACACGCCGGCAGGCAGCTGGACCTACGCCGAGCTGTTGACCACGGCGCGGGACGGCGCGGGATGGCTGGCCCAGCGCGGCGTCGGTGCCGGCCACCGGGTCGCCATCGCGCTCCCGCCCGGTCTGGGCTTCGTCCAGGCGCTGCATGCGGTCATGTGGCTCGGCGCGGTGGCCGTGCCGATCGATCCGCGTCTGACCGCCGCCGAGCGCGAGCGGCTCGGCCGGGGCGCCGCGGCGGTGGTCGAGCAGCCGCTGTGGGAGGGCCCGTCGCCGGGCGGCTCCGCAGGACTGGCCGGTTCGGCGGCACGCTTGGACCTCGAGGCCGCCGCGGTGATCGTGCACACCTCCGGGACCACCGCGGCACCGAGGCCGGTGTCCCTGACCTACGGCAATTTTCTCTGGAGCGCGCTCGGATCCGCGGTCGCCCTCGGTCTGGACCCCGACGAGCGCTGGCTGTGCGCGATGCCGGTGTCGCACGTCGGCGGCCTGTCGATCCTGCTGCGCAGCGTGATCTACGCGACCACGGCGGTGGTGCACGAGCGCTTCGAGCCCGAGGCGGTGCTGCGGGCCCTGCAGGACGAGGACATCACGCTCGTGTCGGTCGTGGCCACGACGCTGGGCCGCCTGCTCGATGCCGGTCTGCGGCGCCCGCCGCGGCTGCGCCTGGCCCTGGCCGGCGGCGGCCCGGTGCCGGCGGCGCTGCTGGCCCGCGCCCGCGAGGCCGGCGTCGCGGTGAGTGAGACCTATGGGTTGACGGAGTCCTGCTCCCAGGCCACCACGGTGCCCGCGGCGCTGGCCGGCGATCCGGGCCAGCATGGCGCCGGAAGCCCCTTGTTCTGCACCCATGTCAGCATCGGGGGGGATGGAGAGATCTTCCTGCGGGGCGCGACGATCGCGCCGGGCGCCGTCGGTGACGACGGCTGGCTGGCCACCGGCGACCTCGGTCGACTCGATGCCGGCGGCTCGCTGCACGTCACCGGACGCAAGGCCGACACGATCATCAGCGGGGGGGAGAACGTCGCACCGGCCGAGGTCGAGGCGGTGCTCGAAGCCCACCCGGACGTGCTCGAGGCGGCGGTGGTCGCGCGTGCCGACCCGCGCTGGGGCGAGGCGGTGACCGCCGTGGTGGTGCCCCGCAACGGTGACGCGCTCGATCCCGAGGTCCTGCGCGCCCACTGTGCGGCCGTGCTGGCCCCGTACAAGGTCCCGCGCCGGGTGCTGCTGGCGGACGGACCGCTGCCGCGGACCCGCTCGGGCAAGCTGCTGCGCCGGGAGCTGTAGACGATGGACGCCGAGGAACAACGCCGCGCCAGCAGCGAGCACTGGGAGGAGGCGGCGGCCGGCTGGGCGCGCCAGCAGGAGGCGATGCGGGCGTTCGGAGCGCCCGTGTCCCACTGGCTGGTCGAGGGCATCCATCCCCAGCCCGGTCACCGCGTGCTCGACCTCGCGGCCGGCGTGGGGGAGACCGGATTCCTGGCCGCCGAGCTGATCCAGCCCGGCGGCACGCTCATCAGCAGCGACCAGTCCGAGGGCATGCTCGACGCCGCCCGGGCGCGAGCCCAGGCGCTCGGCCTGACCAATGTCGAGTTCAAGCTCATCAACGCCGAATGGATCGACCTGCCGGTGGCGAGCGTCGACGGCGTGCTGTGCCGATGGGGGTACATGCTCATGGCCGATCCGGGCGCCGCGCTGTCCGAGACGCGGCGCGTGCTGCGGCCGGGCGGACGGCTGGCCCTGGCGGTGTGGAACGCGCCGTCCACTAACCCGTGGCTGGTGCTGCCCGAGGCACTGATGATCGAGCGGGGGCTGATTGCGGCGCCCCGGGCGGGCGCGCCCGGTCCGCTCGCCCTCGACGACCCTGACCGCCTGCGCGACCTGCTCGAGACCGCCGGCTTCGAGGACATCGAGATCGAGGCCGTCGCGCAGGAGCGACGCGAGGCCAGCGTCGATGCCTTTTGGGACCAGCAACTCGACCTGTCGCGGAACTTCCACGACGCGGTGATGAGTCTGACCGAGCCCGAGAGCGACGCGCTGCGAGCGCAGCTGCAGGTGCGGCTGGCGCCGTTCATCCACACCGACGGCAGGCTCGTGCTGCCGGCCAGCTCGCTCGTTGCGGCCGCGAGTGCGTGAGCAACCCGATACCCTGCCGTCCCCATGATCTACGACGATGACGCGGACCTCTCACTGCTCGACGGCAAGACCGTCGCCATCATCGGCTACGGCTCCCAGGGCCACGCCCATGCGCTGAACCTCAAGGACTCGGGCGTCGACGTCATCGTTGGGCTGCGTCCGGACTCGAACTCGGTGGCCGCCGCCAGCGAGCACTTCGAGGTGGTTCCGGTGGTCGAGGCCGCCAGCCGCGGGGACGTGGTGATGATCCTCCTGCCCGACGAACGGCATCACGACGTGTGGGAGTCCGACATCCGCGACGGCATCGCCGAGGGCAACACGTTGCTGTTCGGCCACGGCTTCTCGATCCACTACGGCGAGATCGAAGCGCCGGCGGGCGTCAACGTCGGACTGGTCGCCCCGAAGGGCCCGGGTCATCTCGTCCGCCGTCAGTACACCGAAGGCAGCGGCGTCCCCGGCCTGGTCGCGGTGGAGCAGGACGCCACCGGCGACGCGCGCGAGCTCGCCCTGGCCTACGCCAAGGGCATCGGCTGCACCCGCGGCGGCGTGATCGAGACGACGTTCAAGGACGAGACCGAGACCGATCTGTTCGGCGAGCAGGCGGTGCTGTGCGGTGGCGCCTCGGCGCTCGTACAGGCGGGCTTCGAGACGCTGGTGGACGCCGGCTATGACCCGGAGATGGCCTACTTCGAGTGTCTGCACGAGCTCAAGCTGATCGTCGACCTCATGTACGAGAAGGGGCTGGCGGGGATGCGCTTCTCGATCTCCAACACCGCGGAGTACGGCGACTACACCCGCGGCAAGCGGGTGGTCACCGACGAGACCCGCACCCACATGAAGGAGATCCTCTCCGAGATCCAGTCTGGCGCCTTCGCCCGCGAGTGGATCGCCGAGAACCGGGCCGGGCAGGAGAACTTCCTGCGCATGCGCGAGGAGCAGGCCCACACGCAGGTCGAGGACGTCGGGCGCGAGCTGCGGTCCCACATGGATTGGATCAAGCCCTCGTTCTAGCGAGGGCCGCGAAGCGGGGAGCGCGATGCTCGCCTACGTCTTCTGGCATCGCCCGTCGCCGGGAGCGGCGGTCGAAGCCTACGAGCGCGACCAGTACCGCCTCCATCGCTCGCTGGCCGCCCGTCCACCCGAGGGCTTCGGCGGCTCGGTCTGCTTCCGGGCGCCGTTCCTGGAGTGGCTCGGCGACGGCTCCGACGGCTACGAGGACTGGTATCTGGTGGATGACTGGGGCGCGCTCGGCGTGCTGCGCCAGGCCGCGGTGGCCGCCGGTCATCACACCGCCCACGACGCGGCCGCCCGTCATGCCGGCGCCGGCGCGGGCGGCGTCTATCGCCTCAGCGAGGGTTGTGCCAGCTTTGACGACGTGACGCTGGCGGTGTGGGTCACCGTGGCCCGCGAGCATCCGGAGGACGCGGTGGCCTCGCTGCTGCTCGGCGACGGACTCGATCGCCGGCGCTCCGGGCTGTGGCGCCGCGAGCTCGCGCTCGGCCCGGCGCCCGAGTACTGCGTGCTCGGCGACGCCGTCCCGGCCGGCGTGCAGGAGGGCCGCCTGCCGGCCGGCTGGACCGCCGAGCGACGCGACCGCGAGCCGATCCCCGCGCCGGTGTGACCCCGTCGCCCTCCCCGATCCTGATCACCGGCGCCTCGAGCGGCATCGGCCGCGCCACCGCCGAGCGGCTGGCCAAGCGGGGCGAGGTGGTGTACGCGACGGCACGTCGTCTCGAGGACCTCGCCGACCTGGAACGCCTCGGCTGTCGGGTCCTGGCACTCGACGTCACCGACGCGGACTCACGCGAGCGGGCGGTCGGCCAGGTGCTCGAGGCCGAGGGCGCGGTGGGCGCGCTGGTCAACAACGCCGGCTACTCGCAATCCGGCGCGATCGAGACGCTCGAGCTCGACGCGCTGCGCCGGCAGTTCGAGACCAACCTGTTCGGCCTCGTCGGCATGTGCCAGCTCGTGCTGCCCTCGATGCGCGCACGCGGAGCCGGCCGGATCGTCAACCTCAGCTCGATGGGCGCGAACTTCACCTTCCCCGGCGGCGGCGCCTACCACGCGACCAAGTACGCCCTCGAGGCGATCTCCGACGCCCTGCGCTTCGAGGTGCAGGGCTTTGGCATCGACGTGGTGATCGTCCAGCCCGGCGTGATCCGGACTCGCTTCGGGCAGGCGGCGGTCGCCTCGCTGCCAGCGGAGCGTGGTGACGCTTCGTATGGCGATTTCAACGCGCGCGTGGGGGAGATCACCCAGGCGGCCTACGAGCGCGGGCCGATGCGGGTGCTGGGCGGTGGTCCCGAGCGGGTCGCCGCGACGATCGAACGCGCCCTGACCGCGCGCCGCCCCCGGATCCGCTACCGCGTCACCCCCTCGGCACACCTGCTCGTCGGTCAACGGAGGGTGATGACCGACCGGATGTGGGACGCGTTCCTCGGGACGCAGTTTCCTCGGCCGGGGTGAGGGGGCTTGGGTGCCGGGTTCGCAGGCGTTTCGACCGGGGTGGCACCATCGCGCGGGGGCGCAGGCGGGGGCCCGCCGGCAGGAGGCGGGCCGTCGATCGTCGCTGGCTTTCCGACCGGGGGTGCTACCAAAACCGAATCCCGCGGATCCCCGGGCGCAAGGACATAGCCCGACGCGAATCGGCGCTCGCTGGGCGCTCTCGCCCACGGCCGGCGGGGGGGTGTGGCGAGGAATCCTCCGTAGTGACGAGTTTCTCGCCACGCCCCTCGGTTGGTGGGCCCAACCCAAGGGGGGTGTGGCGAGGAATCCTTCGTATTGACCAGGTTCTCGCCAACCCCCCCTGGCCCGTCGGGACGAGTGTCACAGCGGTGTGCCGCTGAGTCTCGGGAGCGCTGCGGCACGCAACGCGACCGTCGCAGAACCGGCGGTCGCCCGTCGGAGGGAGGCGGGCCGTCGATGGTCGCTGGCTTTCCGACCGAGGCTGCTTCCAAAACGGAATCCCGCGGATCCCGGGGGCGAGGCCACAGCCCGACGCGTATCTGCGGCCCCGCGCCGCCCGCCCGCGCGGACCCGCCCCGCCCAAGCCCCCCGCCCAAGCGCCCCGGCTACCCTGTCCCCATGCCCGACCCACCCCCGGCGTTTACCACCACCCGCGAGGTCGCCGACGGCGAGTTCGTGCGCATGGAGAGTCGCTTCCGGCGCTGGGTGAGCACCGAACCCGGTGCCGAGTTCCCGGTCGAGCCCGGCCGCTACCACCTGTACGTGTCGCTCGCCTGCCCCTGGTGTCATCGGACCGCGATCGTGCGACTGCTCAAGGGCCTTGAGGACGTGGTGGGCATCTCCTACGCGCATCCGTTTCGGGACGAGCGGGGGTGGGCATTCCCCGGGGGGCGGTTCGAGGACGGCCCGGGCGGCGAGTACGTCGATCAGGTCAACGGCTGGGCGTTCATGAGCTCGGCCTACATCGCCACCGACCCCGACTACGACGCGCGGGTGAGCGTGCCGGTGCTGTGGGACATCGCCACCGGCCAGATCGTCTCCAACGAGTCGGCCGACATCATCCGCATGTTCGACTCGCCCAACTCGCTCGGCGGGCTCGGCAACGAGTCCCCGCGGCTCTACCCGGCGCAGCTGCGGCCCGAGATCGACGAGGTCAACGAGCGCGTCTACGCCACCGTCAACAACGGGGTCTACCTCGCCGGCTTCGCCCGTCGGCAGGGAGCCTACGAGCGCGCGTTCGAGCGGCTGTTCGCCAGCCTGGAGTGGCTCGAGGACCGGCTGGCGTCGCGCCGCTATCTGGTGGGCGACACGATCACTGAGGCCGACTGGCGGCTGTTCCCCACGCTGGTGCGCTTCGACGAGGTCTACCACCTGCATTTCCGCTTGAATCGCCGGCGGATCGTCGAGTACCCGGCGCTGTGGGACTACGTCCGGGAGCTCTACCAGTGGCGCGAGGTGGCCGAGACGGTGGCCATGGAGCAGATCAAGCGCCACTACTACACCACTCACGACGAGCTCAATCCGAAGCACATCATTCCCGTCGGACCGGCACCGGATTTCTGGCTTCCGCACACTCGCGCGGCGCTCGCGGTCGGCGGCTGATTCGCCGACGCGCAGACGGAGTATCTTCCAGTCATCGGGCCCTTCGGTAACGGGGGGACACGCGGCAATGGAGGTCACCATGCAGAGCGTCGACACCGATTACCGGCTGAGTGCGGGCCGCCACGCCACTCCCGACGAGGGACGATGTGCGATGGAGTGGGTGAGCTACCTGGCCGGGGAGTCGCACAGCGACGAGCCGTCGTGCGTCAGTCCGGTGCTGCGCGCGTTCTGCATCTCGTTCAATGACGACCTCGACGACGAGACCCGCCAGCGTCTGCGTCCCTACCTGGCCCGCACGATCGGCACCGCGCAGGACGGCCGGGACGCCGACCGGGCGTGGCTGGCCATGGACTGGCTCGTGCGCGTGCACACCCCGGTCTGGCTGGAGCTCGCCGGCATGCGAGCCCGGGCGGATCGCCTGCGGGGGTTGGCGCCGATCGACGGCCATGACGAGCTCGTGCTGGCCCACGATGAGCTGCTGCTCGCCCGCGCCGATGCCAGGGCCGCCTGGTCGGCCGGGCGCTCGGTGGCCTGGACGATCGCCTGGAGCGCCGGACGCCTGACGGCGCGCGAGATCGGCTGGGCGTCCGCCGCCGCCGCGGCGTGGGCGTCGGCGCGCATCGGGGTGGGGGACATCCTGGGCGTGCGCGTCCGCGCGGCCGCCCGCGCGACCGCCGGTGACGCGGCCGGGGCCTACGTGCGCGGGACCTGCGGGCGGGTGACCCGCAGCGCCGCCCGCGAGGCGTCGCGGTCGGCGCTGGCGCCGACCGTGCTCGAGCTGCAGCGCGGTGGCTTTGCCCTGCTCGACCGGATGCTTCCGACCGTCGGGCTGACGGTGCCGGTTGCGCCCGATGCCGCGGAGGTGTGCACGCTGGCGTGATGGTCCTACGACCTCGCCGCGCGGCGCGGTCGTTCGCTACACTCGCCGAGCCGTCGCGACTGGCGTTCGGGTGGGTTCAACCACCGGGAAGCGACGGAGGCAGATTGACCGCCGCGCGCCTGGGCACCTCCATGCAACCGCCTGCCTGCGTCCCGGCTCCGGGGAACGGCCAGGCCTGACCGCGAGGAAGCTTCCCATGACGCCCAACTCCTCGATCGCCACCGACCTGGTGATCCCCGACGATTTGAAGCCGCTCGACGGCCGCTTCGGCTGCGGTCCATCCAAAGTCCGTCCCGAGGCGCTCGCGCGCCTGGCCCAGGAGGGTGGCGCACTGCTCGGCACCTCCCATCGTCAGGCGCCCGTGAAGAATCTCGTCGGGCGGGTGCGGACGGGATTGACCGAGCTCTTCTCGTTGCCCGACGGGTACGAGGTGGTACTCGGCAACGGTGGCGCCACGGCGTTCTGGGACGCGGCCACCTTCGGCCTGGTACGCGAGCGCGCGCTCCACCTGACCTACGGCGAGTTCTCGGCGAAGTTTGCCCAGGCCACCAACGAGGCGCCGTTCCTGGAGGAGTCGATCATCATCTCGGCCGAGCCGGGCGACGCGCCCGAGCCGACGGCGGATTCCCGCGCCGACGTGGTCGCCTGGGCGCACAACGAGACCTCAACCGGCGTGATGGTGCCGGTCAGCCGGCCCGACGACTGCGACCACGCGCTCGTGCTTATCGACGCCACCTCGGGCGCGGGCGGACTGCCGGTCGACGCCCGCAGCTTCGACGGCTACTACTTCGCGCCCCAGAAGAGCTTCGCCGCCGATGGCGGACTGTGGATCGCCCTGCTCAGCCCGCGCGCGCAGGACCGGATCGCCGAGATCGAAGCGACCGGGCGCTGGACGCCGGCCTTCCTGTCGCTGGCCACCGCGCTCGACAACTCCACCAAGGATCAGACCTACAACACGCCGGCGCTCGCCACGCTGTTCCTGCTGGCCGACCAGATCGAATGGATGCTGGGCGGCGGCGGCCTGGACTGGTGCGTCCAGCGCACCCGCGGC
>Ga0302325_10028493_pt1 | contig 11558 bp, 13 predicted proteins | sample Palsa_T0_2_FD_201948 | JGI IMG/M metagenome (GOLD analysis project Ga0302325, IMG submission 201948) | Peat permafrost microbial communities from Stordalen Mire near Abisko, Sweden - Palsa_T0_2 | ecosystem: Environmental > Terrestrial > Soil > Palsa > Peat permafrost | place: Sweden: Abisko... | reverse complement strand
GCGCAATATTAGCTTGTGTTTGCAGGATCTCGGAGATCGCCGCCGGATCGTCGGAAGGCTTGGTGACGGCGAGACCAGAACTGACTTCCGCCGACGATTGATTGATCTGCTGCTGGATCCCGATCAGGTTGGCTAAGTAGGCTTGGGTGGCTCCACTAATATTCAGTATCATGGCTTTTCCTTAATTAGGTCCGGCTTGGTATCGGATTACCCGTTACCGTCCGGCTGCACAAGATTCATCACGGACGCGGTCATATTGCTGATCTCTGTCAGCACTTGCGCTACCGCCTGGTACGATCGCTGGAAATTGAGCACGTTGACAGCCTGTTCATCCAAAGAGACGCCCGAAGCGTTATTGACCAATGTGGTCGCCTGGGACAGCACTTGCTGCTGACTCGTCTGATTGTCGGTCGCGGTCTGGTTTGCCTGCCCGACGCCGCTGGCGATTTGGCCGAAAAACTGGGTGAGAGTCATTCCGCCCAGCGCCGTCACGGGATCGCTCTCGAGGGCCGCAAGCTGATTGGCATTTCCATTGACGTTTCCGGAGGAATCGACCGGCGCCAACTGGGACGCCGTGATCGCAGGATTCACCTCAATCGTAGCCGCGGCGTTGTCAGGCGTCGAGCTATCGTAAGTGAACAATGCCGTACCGGCAGCGGCCCCAGGGGCCGTCGAGACAGTCCCAGATTCAAGAATCTGGTTGACGGTGTCGGCCAGCGTGGTAGTGAACTGGTCCAAAGTGCCTGGCGCCTGCGAATTTCCCAGCATGGGAGCAAGCACGTTGTTAGACACATTCAGCATTCCGCCGAGTTGGCCGCTAGTAATCTGAGAAGTGATGTCGTTGCCTTGCGAGTCCAGGACCTCGGTTCCCGCCGGCGTGGACGTAGTGCTGATCGAGAATTGCTGGCTGCCGATCACCAGGGGCGACCCGCCGCCGAGCATAACCGTAACGGCGCCATCGGGCGCAGTGACTGTGGTGAAATTGGTCAGTTGAGAGAGGTTGTCCAGGGCGCTGTACAACTGCGCGTCTTGACCGGGGTCGGGAGTAGTCTCGGATGCGCGCTCGACGTTGTACGACTGAATCTGGGCGGCGATGCTATTGATCTGGCTAGCCGTAGAAGCAATATTGGAGCCGAGTTGCTGCGCATTTTGGGAAAGGGAACTCTGTAACCCTTGAATCGTAGATGCGACATTCTGCGCGCTGGCGATCACGGATTGCTCAGCCGAGGGGTCGCTCGGGCTTGCGCTCCAGGCCGAAAAGCTCTGATAAAGGGAACTGAGCGCGGCGGAAACTCCACTTGTGCCGGTTGTGCCGAATAGGCTTTGAATCGAGCCGGTGGCTTGCGCTTCGGCGGTATACTGGCCCAGCGCCTGGGTCTGCGCCTGCACTTGTTCTTCCGCGTATGTGTCGCGTGAATTGTCGAGCCCGGCAGTCGTTACGCCCCCGATAAGGCCGTCGGCTACATCGAGCGGTTGCGCTTCCAGATTCAGGCTCTGGGTCGCATACCCGGGAGTCGAAGCGTTGTTGATGTTGTTTTGAACGACGCTTAATGCCTGCTGGTAAACATCCAGGGCGTTGCCGGCGCTATCCAGCATCGCCGAAAGGGTTGACATGCGGCTTACGCTTGCATTTCAAATGCCGCAACGGAAAGGGGCGCGGTAGCAGCACGGCCTTGAGGCGTATAAGTCAGAGCTGTGCAGCCGAGCCTGATGGAACGGCCCCGGTACAAAGCCGCGCAGCCGTCGACCACGCGAACCAGGCAGGCAACTTCACGCTTCATCAGTTCGGCTTCACGCCGTAGCTCGCCCCGCTCGTTCGATATGCCGGACCGAACCGCGGCTTCGGCCAGACGCATCTCGGACGCGGTGGTCTCAAGCAAATTAAGCGCGCGTTGCAGACGGGCAAGGTCCGCCCTTCCGCAGATCTGCGTCGCGAGTTGAAGATTTGCCCGGGCGGCGCGGATATGCCCGGAGGCCGGCCCCCGCCGCATTAGCTGTCTTCCCCAACCGAGCCGCCGCCCAAGGCGCCGGAAATCAACTTCTGGCTGAGCTGCATGGAATCCACGTGATACTGCCCTTTCGCATAGAGGGCTGTCAATTGACTGACACGGGCAGCCTGCCTGGAGGCTAAGTTGCTGGACGCCGCGGCGATATTGCCGGAAAGCGTGGAGATATCAATTTGGTCGGCTCCGCTGTGCGCGGGCGAGCCCGCCCGCGTGGATGAACCCGGCTTGCCGGCGTTCTCGGCCGGGGCTGTCTGGGAAGTGGCGGCGGAGGCGATTCCGTCGTTCTGAATTCTTATGCTCATCGGAGCGATTGCATCCTCGTATTAAATGCTGGCACGATTAGGGCCGAACTGCAATATCTAATCGGGAATTTCTGAATGGTATCTAAGGTTAGTACTAAGTACCATACCAAAATCGGCCTAGAATCCTGAAACGAGCGATGAGATAAAAATCACATGTCCCAAAAACTGTTGCGGATTCTCGATACGCGTGGTCTTTCCGCCGAAGACGATTGTAGCCAAATCCTGGCAGGATTCGATATAGTTGCCGCTAAGGATCTGACTGAGGCCTGCTGCGCCCTCTCCAGTGAGGAGTTTGACTGCGTGCTGGTCTCCGGACAGCAACCCTATATCAGCGCGGTGGATGCTCTCGAATTGGTTCACGGAATAGACCCGGGGCTCCCGGTAATCTTCTGGAATCCTGAGATGCCTGGCACCGAGGCGGTTCGGTTGATACGCGCCGGCGCCTATAACTGCCTGGGGTACCGAGATAGCCTGGAGACGCTACGCGATTGGCTGGAAAATGCCGTGGAAGAAAGTCGTGGACGGAAACGGGCCGCGGAGCGCGCGGCCAGCAATGAGCCATGGCGCAGCCTGCTGGTGGGCGAGAGCCGCGCGATGGAAGCGGTAGTGGAAACCATTCGCCTCATTGGGGAACGCCGCTGCACGGTTCTGATTGGCGGCGAGACGGGTACAGGTAAGGAGATGGCCGCGCGCGCGCTTCATATGGCCGGCCCGAGGGCCAGCCAGCCCTTGGTGGCCATTAATTGCAGCGCGCTCCCCGAAAATCTACTGGAAGCCGAGCTATTCGGGCATGTGAAGGGCGCTTTCACCGGCGCGATTCAAACGCGCGTGGGACGCTTCGAGCAGGCGCACAAAGGAAGCCTGTTCCTGGACGAGATCGGCGACATGCCGCTGGAACTCCAAGCCAAGCTGCTGAGGGTGTTGCAGGATCGCGAGATCCAGCGCCTCGGAAGCTCGGAAACGATCAAAGTGGATGTGCGCGTGATCGCCGCAACCAACGTCAATCTGCTGGAGCGTGTGCGCCAAGGGAAGTTTCGAGAGGATCTGTACTATCGGCTGAGCGTAGTACCTCTCGAAATGCCGCCCCTTCGAAAGCGCGAAAGCGACATAGTACTTCTAGTAGATCATTTCGTCAAAAAAATCTGCAAACTGGAAGGCATTCCCGTCAAAAAGGTGACACCCGAGGCGATGGAGCGCTTGCGCTGCGGCGCTTGGCCGGGAAACGTCCGGCAACTGGAGAACGCCGTGGAGATGGCGGTTGCGATGACAGGCAAGCGGGAGGTTCTGTTCGCGAGCGATTTCGGCTTAGCGCCCGCCAATAACGTGAAGATGATGCCGTCTGCTACGCCTGGGGCATCTTCATCTCCCATGCCGGAATTAGGCGACTTCGAGGCGGCAGTGAGCCAGTTCGAGCGAACCATGCTCGAGCGGGCGTTACAAAAAACAGCGGGTAACAAAACGGCGGCGGCGGATTTGCTGGGGTTAAAGCGGACCACTCTAATCATGAAATTGAGGAACTACGGTGATTCCATGGCGCTGTGCGCCGCGCGTTAAGCCAACAGGCATTCAGGGCCTACCGCATAAAATCGTCCCCGAAGCGAATCGCTTCGGAACAGTTGTGGGTTTTTTGGTGCTCCTTGCACAGAGTGCGGGCGGCCTGGAGTTTGAGCCTGGCTGCCATCAACAGGCTCCGATGGCCTTCCAGGGATTCCTCATCGTTTCTTCGATAGGCCGCGAGAAACATAAGGTGTAGGCGGTCGTATTCCTCCAATGCGTCCAAGTACTCGATTATCAGAGCTTTTGCCGTTTCGCACATAGCTGGCGCTTGATCCACTCGGATCAATCCTAACGGCCCAATGACCCAGGAGGCAAGGATTGTTCCCGCCATCATTACCTTATCGGCGGGGGGAGGGGGTTTTAGAGAACGTTATTTGCGATTGAGTTCCGCGATATCGTTCATTGCGCTACGGTACTTGGCGTAGGCAACCCGGCGCTTTTCGGCCGCCTCTTCGATCAGGCGCGGGTCCAGTTGAAACGGCGCCGCCGCCGTGCCGTCAAGAACGAGCGCGTCCAGTGAAGCCAGCGACTGTGCATAATCCTGCTGATTTTGTATCAGATCCTGCCAAAGCTCGACTTCCTTCTTCGCCATTGCCTGTCTGGGCATAGTGGGCTCCCCCAGGAACGTGAGTGGACTATTTAGTACGTGTTTTTTAATTGGATACTATCTAGTCATGCTAACCAATACCCTCAAGTGGAGGATTGGACAGGAATTATTGCGGGGAGTCATTAATTATGCAGATCTGAAGTGAATGTAATTGCTGCTCATGGCCTCACAGAGCCGTGGTTTCAGGGGATGGGGCGGAGCCACTATCCAGCCGTTCCCGCCGGCTGGAGATTTCAGTGATGCGCACGCCGTAGTTGCCCTGTACCATCACCATCTCGCCGCGGGCCACAAGCCGGCCGTTTACCAGCACGTCGACGGGATCTTCAGGTCTGCGCCCGAACTCCACGAGGGACCCCGCGTTGAGGCGCATCACATCGGCAAAGGTTAATTGCGTGGATCCGAGACGCACCGTGACGGGTAGTTCGATATCGAGTAGTACGTCCAGTGTTTGCGATTTCATGGTTTTTTCCTAGGTTGGGACGTCCATACTCTTTCCAGGTGGCTGCGAAGCCTCAGAATAGCCTGGGTGCGCAGTTGAGAGACCCGGGAAAGATGCATCCCGATCACCACGCCAATTTCGCGCAGGTTCAGTTCTTCGTAGTAATACATATGCAGAACAGTGCGCTCGATCTTGGGGATGCGCTCGATCGCCTGCGCCAGAATGCGCTCTAATTCGGAACGCTCCAGGAGCCCCGATGGAGAAGACGCTTCGCTATCGGCGATGAAATTAATCAAATCACGCGATGGATCTTCGCCGGGGGCGTGTTCCAGGCGCTCCAGTTCTACGCTCTTTACCTCGGCCAGCCACTTTTGGTATTCGGCCTGGGGGATGGCGAGTTCGGCGGCAATCTCTTCTTCGGCGGGCTCGCGGCCGACGCGCTGTTTGGCGCGATGAATCGCCGCTTCAATCAGCCTTGATTTCTGGCGGACCGCGCGGGGGGCCCAGTCCGTCTCTCGCAGGCCGTCCAGAATGGCCCCGCGAATCTTGCGTTCCGCGTAAGTGTTGAGCTGCACGTCACGTGAGGGATCGAAGTTATCGATGGCAGACAAGAGCCCGACTACGCCCGTGGAGATCAAATCGTCGAGGCTGACATAATCCGGTAGCCGGTCGTGAATTCGTTTGGCGATCAGCTGTACCTGCGGCAGGTGCTGCAGCACCAACGCCTCACGGCGCGAGGCGGCATCGGCATCTGCAGCGGGTTGGTATCCGTAAGTGCTTGTGGCCATCGAAGTAGTCTATGCAGCTGCTCCCAGAACGGTAGGCAATTGCCGTACCAGAGTTTCGACGACCTTCTCTTTCGTCGCCGGCTCCATGTCTTCGGGGATGGACTGGCCGGCGCAAAGGAACGATACGGGTTTGTTGCGCCGCGCAGCCACGCAAAGTACCGCAGCCAGGGAGGATGCCTCATCCGCCTTGGTGAAAAGCAGTTTGGCGGGGCGGAAAGCGCCGTAGAGTCTGGCGGTGTTGTAGAGATCCTCGATGCGCATCGAGGCTGTCAAAACCAGGTGGGTGTCAATATCCTGCCGTCGGCCCAGGAACGCGGCGACCTCGCCGCCCAGGTCATGCAGCATAGCGGCGCCGTAGCCGGCGGTATCGATCAGGACCAGCGCCGTTGCCGGAGCCGCCTCGATGGCTTGTGCCAGGGCATTGGCGCTTTCCACTGCCTGGAAGGCCGCCCCGACAATCGTGGCAAATGCCCGCAGCTGCTCCGCGCCGCCAATTCTGTGAGTATCGGTGGAAATCAGGTAAACAGGGCGGCTCAGGGCACGGCCCTGCTTGATCGCCAGTTTCACCAAGGTGGTAGTCTTGCCGCATCCGGGCGGCCCAACCAACGCAGTAACACGGCCGATTTTGGAATCTACCTCAAAGCGCGAGGAGATCTCCGCGGCTACCTCCGCCAGCAGGTTCTGAGCGCCGGAACCCGTAGCCGGACGGGGGCCGATGCGCCGCACGGAGCGCCGTGCGACGCGCTGGCAAATCGCTTCCTCGACTTCGCGGGCCAGGGCCGGTTCCACGCCGGCGCGGATGAGCCCTTGCGCGACCGCCCCGCTCTTGTCGCACCCGGCCGAAACAGAAGAAGCCGTCGCGCGAACCAGCGATTCGCGGATCTTCTCCACCCTCCGCAGGAGCGTCTCCACTCCGGCCTGGTTCACCGCGGGCGGGGTCGGCGGGGCAGACGGGACCTGCTGGGGGTGCGGTTCCGAGCAAGCGCCGAACACAACCTCGTACTTACCTAGATGCCTCGCCTCCGGCGGGGCTTCGCGTGAATTGATCAATAGAGCGTCCGTGCCCAATTCCAAGCGCGCACGCGTCATGGCAGCCTGGATGGACTCGGCGAAAAACGACTTCACGAAAGTAGATGGATTCCCGGTCGGCATACTATTGGATGACTCCTAACGAGACGATTTTGACTTCCATGGGGATCTCGTTATGGGAAATGAAAAACAGATTGCGCATGGTTGGTTCGACCATCTGGCGCAGGAAGTAGCGCGATCCCGAACTGACAATGGCCAGCACCGGAGTTTCCGGGGCGCCAACTTTTTGGTTAACCTTCTGCAGTAGATCCCGAATGGAGGGCGGAGCGAGAGTAGCATGACTGTTCTGCTCTCCGTGTTGCACGGATGATTCCACAATTTGCTCGAGCGAGGGGTCAATCAGATAACCGGGCAGATTGCCCTGCGCGTCCAAGTACGGCTTGACTACGATCCGGCGCAACGCCTGGCGGACAAATTCGGTGAGTAACACGGGGTTTCGCGTGGTGGCAGCGGCTTCGCTTAGAGCTTCCACGATAGTTACCGCGTCGCGGATGGCAACGCGCTCGCGCAGCAGGTTCTGCAGCACCCGTTGCACGGTGGCCAGCGGCAGAAGTTTGGGGACGAGCTCTTCGACGACCTTGGGCTGCTCCTGGGCCACGCGATCCAGGAATTTCTTGGCATCGGCGCGCGAGAACAGTTCCTGGGAATAACGCCGGATGATCTCCGTGAGATGGGTGCCGAGGACGCTGACTGAATCTACGACCGTGAATCCGGCGCGGCGCGCGGCGTCGGCCTGTTCGCTCGGCACCCACCAGCCGGTCATGCCGAAAGCCGGCTCTTTGGTCTCGATACCTCCCGCCGGAGGGCTGGACTTGCCCACTGGGATTGCCAGTTCGCAGCCCGCGGGCAGCTCGTAGCGGGCGATTTCGGCTCCCTTGAGCGAAATGACGTATTCGGTCACCTTGAGCGCGACATTATCGACGACGCGGACGGGACCGAGAACAAAGCCCAGTTCAGTAGCCAGCTGCCTGCGAATTCCCCCAATGCGCTTGATTAACGGCGATTCCTGCCCGCCACCGACAAACTTCACCAGGCCGAGGCCCATTTCAATGGCCAACGGCTCCACCTTCAAGAGACTTTCGATATTCTCCTTGGCCGATGCGGGTTTGGCGGCGGTCTCGATCTTGCGCGCCGCCATCTGCTTTTTGCGCAGGTTCCAGGCTCCGGCTCCGATTCCCGAACCCATCAGCAGAAACGGAATGGTGGGCAGCCCCGGGAACGCCGATAGGACGATCAGAACGCCGCTCGCCAGAAAAAGAGGCTGCGCGTTAGCGAAGAGCTGCTTGCTAAAATCGGCCCCTAGGCGATCCTCGGAGCTGGCGCGAGTGACGATGAGACCGCCGGAGATGGAGATCATCAAGGCGGGGATGACGGTGACCAGGCCATCGCCGATGGTCAAAACCGTATAGGTCTCGATCGCATGGCGGAGGTCCATGCCGTGCTGCAGGACGCCGATCAGAAAGCCGGCTATGATATTGATGCTGGTGATCAGGATGGCGGCCACGGCGTCGCGCTGAGTAAATCGGGAAGCGCCGTCCATGGCGCCGTAGAATTCCGCTTCCTTGGCTAGATCCTTGCGGCGCTTGCGCGCTTCCGTTTCGTCGATCAGGCCGGAGCTCAGATCCGAATCGATGGACATCTGTTTGCCGGGCAGAGCGTCCAAGGTGAAGCGGGCCGTGACTTCGGAAATACGCACCGCGCCGTGGTTGATCACCACATATTGGATCGCGATCAGGACCAGAAAGATCACCGCGCCGATGATGTAATTGCCGCCCACCACAAAATTGCCGAACGACTGAATCACATCGCCGGCGGCGCTGGTTCCCACATTGCCGTTCATCAGAATGAGTCGCGTGGCAGAGATGTTGAGCGCGAGGCGAAAAAGCGTCAGCAGCAGCAGCGTCGTGGGAAAGACGCTGAATTCCACCGGTTTGCGAATATACATCGCGACCATCATGACCACCACCGACATCATGATGTCGGTAACAATCAAGCCGTCCAGCACGATGCCGGGCAGGGGAGTGATCAGGGCGATTACGATGCCGAGGACGGCGATCGGTACGGCCAATTCCTTCCAGTTCGACAGAACTGCCGCCGGAAGCAGTCTCCATGGTGCGGGTGCGGCGATGGCTCTTGATTGCGCCAAGTTAGTGACTCCTCGTTATGTGGCAGCCGGCTTTCAGCCGGCGCCTTCGTGGCGCCAAGACTCGCGCTTGGCCCGAAGAGCCGCCTGGAAAGGCGGCTGCAGGCAAGATCGCCGCAATTAATGCAGCGATGCGAGGTGAAAAATTAAGTGACATTGCGCCAGAGTAAGTGTTCCTCTTCATGCAGGTCGCCTGCCATTCATCAGCTTGAAAATGTAAGCCAGCACTTCGGCCACGGCGCGGTAGAAATTGCTCGGGATCTCCTGGCCCACTTCGACGCTCTTGTATAGCGCCTGCGCCAAGGGCGGATTTTCGATGATCGGCACCTGGTTGTCGATGGCTTTTTGCTTGATCCGCAGCGCCAGGTAGTTCTTTCCTTTCGCCACCACCCGTGGAGCGCCGGACGTATGCATGCTGTATTTCAGCGCCACCGCGTAGTGGGTTGGATTGACGATAACGGCGGTGGCCGTGGGGACCTCCTGCATCATGCGGCGGCGCGCCATGTCGCGGCGGATTTTGCGGATCCGCTGCTTCATGATCGGGCTGCCTTCCACTTCTTTGTACTCGTCGCGGATCTCTTGCTTGCTCATCTTGAGATCCTGGTTGTAGCGGCGCTTCTGCCGCAGCAGGTCGACTGCCCCAAAGACCACAAAAACAAAAGAAGCTTTCCACAGCAGCGCCTGGATGGAGGCGGCTACGTGAGACGCGCCCGAGGGCACGCTCCGCAGTGGAAGCAGCAGATAATTTTGGAAATCGTCCTTGACCAGAAAGTAAACGCAGGAGAAGAAGACGGGGATGATGATTGCGGCTTGCAGCAGAGACGGCAGATTCTGTTTCGGCAATTGGCGCAGTTTGGAGAGCGGGTTGAGCCGCTGCAGGTCGGGCGTGAGTTTCTTGAGGCTGATGCCGATGCGCGTCACGCCGAGTTGCACCGAAATCGTGATTACGATCAGCACCGCTCCCAGCAAAGCCACGGGGATCAGGGTATGCTGCATCAGCTTCAGGCTGATGCTGGTGACTTCCTGTCCGCTCAAGTGAGGGTCCAGAGCGTGTTGAAATACGGACGCCATGCTGTCGCGGATCGTCTGCAGCCATTCCATTCCCCAGGCGTGGATCAGGCTGACGAAGGCCAGGAACTGGAGCGCGCCGACGAAGACGCGGGCGGTGGGAAAGTTGCCCTCTTCGCGCGCCTTTTTGAGGCGCCGCTGAGTGGGTTGCTCTGTCTTTTGATCTTGCTCCGCCATATCTCATCGCGCAATGAGGCCTTGCATAGCGGCAAAACTGGTGCTCATCCCGGCGCGGAAGAGAGTGGGCAAGAGCAACAGCAGCCAGCCCAGCAGACTCATTCCGATCATCATCTTGACGGGAAACGCGATGCTGATGAGGTGGAGTTGGGCGTTGACGCGTCCCAGGAGAGCGATTGAAATATCGACCATCACCAGGATCCCGATCATGGGAAGCGCGAGGCGCAGCCCGGTGCTGATCATGGTCGATCCAATCATGAGAATCTGTTCCGCCGCGCCGCGCGTAAGCACGAACGTACCGGCCGGCCATGTCTCCAGGCTCCGCGCGAAGATGCGCAGAATATCGCGGTCGAATCCGGTCGCGAAGAACAAGAGGCCCGCTGTAAGCTGGGAGAAGATTACCAGCACGGTGGAATCGGCCTGGGTGTTTGGATCGATAGTGGCGGCGAAACCGTAGCCGGCTTGCAGGCCCATCACCTGCGCTCCCACGCCGAGCGATTCGCCGACAAAGGCGACGGTCAAGCCGATGCCCAGGCCCAACCCGGCCTCCACCATGACCCACAAAAGGAACAGACCGGCGGAAGGAATAGCCGTAATCCGCGGCCACTCGGGAAACAGGGCGAGCGTGATCCCGAGAGTAAGAACCACCCGCGCCGGACTGATGACGCTGTTAATGCCGGGCAGAGGAATAAAAATAAACACGCTTCCGACGCGGATCAGCGTCAGCATGAACCCCAAGAGAGTGGCGATGGAAAGGACCAGCTCACCGCGCATAGCGGCTGAGGTCTCCCAGGGTGAGGACCGTGTACGCGGTCATCTTCTGCAGCATCCAGGGCAACGCCAGAATGAACGCGGCGAGGAACGCCATCAGCCGCGGGATGGCGTTGAATGCCGAATCCTGAATGGAGGTGAGGATCTGGACGAGGCTCATCACGATACCAATCACGAAGCCAACCGCCAGCAGAGGCGCGCTCAGCCAAAAGGCGGTCATGAGCGCTTCGCGGACAATCTGAATTACGAATTCGGGAGTCATGCGTAGAAGCCTTTCATAAGAGAGCCAATCACCAGGTTCCAACCGTCGGCCAGAACGAATAGCAGAATCTTAAAAGGAGCCGATATCATCACCGGAGGCAACTGCACCATCCCGATGGAAAGCGTGACGGAAGCGACCACCATGTCGATGATGAGAAACGGCAGGAAGAGCACCGCGCCAATCTGGAAACCCGCCTTCAGCTCGGAAAGAATGTAGGCCGGAATGAGAACTTGCAGGCCGAGATCGGCCGGACTATGCGGCGCGGGCGCGTGCGATATTTCAACGAAGAGCTTGACGTCTTTTTCGCGGGCGAAGCGGGTCAGAAAGGTTTTCAAGGGCTTAGCGCCGG
>Ga0302325_10028492_pt1 | contig 11558 bp, 11 predicted proteins | sample Palsa_T0_2_FD_201948 | JGI IMG/M metagenome (GOLD analysis project Ga0302325, IMG submission 201948) | Peat permafrost microbial communities from Stordalen Mire near Abisko, Sweden - Palsa_T0_2 | ecosystem: Environmental > Terrestrial > Soil > Palsa > Peat permafrost | place: Sweden: Abisko... | reverse complement strand
GCGCGGCTTGCGCAAGGACCGGGTGAAAGCCGCCGCCTACTGGAAGCAAGGCGCGGTCGCAGTGCACGAAACCTACGACGACTGAATTTTCGCCGCGCCTGCGGGCAGGTGCATCAACACCCGCTGATGCTGCGCGATACTACGGTTTCTTCCGTAGCGTGGAAGCTCGCGCCCGGCGAGGCCAGCGACCATGTTGGCGCTTGTGACAAGCGCAGCCGCCACGCGGCGGAGAGCATCCCTGGGAGCACACGTGAGCACAAATTCGCCGGTGTCAGGTCCGCGCATCTTTTACGGATGGTATGTCGTCGCGGGCACCTTTGCCGTTACCTTCGTCGGTTTCGGCTGCGCCTATTCGTTCAGCGCGTTCCTGATTTCGCTGCAACATGATTTCTCCGCCTCGCGCGGATCGGTGTCCCTGGTGTTTTCGCTGGCCGGCTTTTTTTACTTTGGGCTTGGCGTCGTGACCGGACCGCTTGCGGACCGCTGGGGCTCCCGGCGTCTCGCTGTCATCGGCATGATCCTAACCGGGATAGGGCTGGGTTTTGCCAGCGTGGCGCGGACCCTGATCGAGGTTTACGCGGCTTATGGGCTTGGTGTCGGGTTAGGCATCGGCTGCTCCTACGTTCCGGCCGTCGGCGCCGTACAGCGATGGTTCGTCAGGCGCCGCGGCTTTGCCTCCGGCCTGGCGGTGAGCGGCATTGGCGTCGGCACGTTGGTGGTGCCCCCGCTTGCTGCGTTTATGATCGAGACGGTCGGATGGCGCGAAACCTATCTCGTCCTCGGCGCTTTCGCAGTCGTCATTGGCGCGGGAATGGCGCTCCTGATCGAGGACGATCCGCGTGGCCGCAGCTTGAGTCCTGACGGCGATCCTTTGCCGCCCGGCCAATCGCTTGCGGCGGCGACGGGCGTCCCGATCGGTAAGGCGATCACATCGCGGCGTTTCCTCGGACTTTACGCCGCTTGCGCAATCTGTTCGTTTGGGCTGTTTGTACCGTTTGTTCACCTCGTTCCTTATGCGCTCGACCATGGCGTGTCGCAGTCTGCGGCCGTCCTGCTGGTCGGTGCGATCGGCGTCGGCAGCACTGCGGGACGCTTCTTTCTCGGCGGCCTCGCCGACCGGCTGGGCCGGCCGCTGTCTTTTCTGGTGATGTTTGTCGGCATGGGGCTTTCATTCGTAATTTGGCTGTTCTCGACGAATCTTTGGCCGCTCGCCGCGTTCGCGTTTGTCTATGGCGTGTTCTATGGCGGCTTTGTCGCGCTCGCACCGGCGGTCGTCATCGACTATTTCGGCGGGCGTTATGCGTCGAGCATCATCGGCATTCTCTACACCAGCGTAGCGTTCGGCACGCTGATCGGTCCCAGCGCTGCAGGTTTCGCTTACGACGTAAGCCGCAGCTACACGCTACCGATCCTGGCCAGCATCGGCGCTTACGTCATCGCGACCGCCATTCTCGCTGTGACGTCGAAATCTGCCATATCGCGATAGGCGGAGCATTGGCCGCTCGAATGTTGCGGCATGGCTCTTGACGGCACACTACGGCCGGGAACGAAACTTTCGGACGTGACTATGGCCGAGCGCGCCCCTTAAGTTGGGGGCGTGATCGAATTGGCGCTGACATTCATCCTTGCCGGCATCGTCAAAGGCGTTACCGGCATGGGACTGCCTACGGTCGCGATGGGCGTGCTCGGATTGCTTATCCCACCCGCACAGGCGGCGGCACTCATCATCATTCCGTCGTTGGTCACCAATGTCTGGCAATTCATGGCGGGACCCGACTTGAGGGCCCTGTTGCTGCGAACCTGGCCAATGCTGCTTGCGACGGCTGTTACGACCTTGCCGGCCGCGGCGCTGTTGACCGGAGGCCTGGCCGAGCACGCTGCAACGGCTCTGGGATCGGTGCTGATCGTCTACGCCCTTGTGGGTCTCGCCAACGTCCGCCTGTCGGTGCCGAGGCGTAGGGAATTTTGGCTTGCGCCGCTCGCCGGCGTGGTGACGGGCATCCTGACCGGCGCCACGGGCGTTTTTGTGATTCCCGCCGGCCCTTACCTCCAGGCCATTGGATTGGAAAAGGAGGAATTGATCCAGGCGCTCGGTCTGTCGTTCACCGTTTCCACGGTCGCACTTGCCGCCGGATTGGCTGGTCACGGTGCCTTTCATGCTGGCGCGGCCGGAGCCTCGCTCCTCTGCACCGCTCCAACGCTGGCGGGCGTTTTTGCCGGCCAGTGGATCAGAAGCAAGATCGATCCGGTGACTTTTCGCCGCTTGTTCTTTCTTGTTCTTCTCCTGTTGGGCGTCGATCTGGTTGGGCGGTCGCTATTCTGACGACTGCCCGCTTGCGCGCCGGCTACGCGAGCGCGGCGTAGACGAGATTACGGAACAATTGGCGGAAATGGTCGCGTTGCCGCGGCGCTTGCACCATCATCAGCGCGATCAGTTCTTCCTTTGGCGCGACCCAAAAATAAGTGCCGGCCACGCCGCCCCAGAAAAACTCGCCGGGGGTGCCGGTCGTCGGGCCCATTCCGGGTTCAAGCCGAACCGCGAAACCAAGCCCGAAGCCATGCCCGGGCTGGAGCAGGGATGGCGTTCCGATGCGGACGCTCGGTCCAAGATGATTGGAGGTCATGAATTCGAGGGTCTTCCGTCCGATGATGCGCGTGCTTCCGACGCTGCCGCGGAGGTAAAGCAATTGCGCAAACCGCGCGTAGTCGTCCATCGTCGAAAACAGTCCGCCGCCGCCGGATTCGAAACGCGGCGCCGTTCGCATCTCGACGAGTTGCACCGGCGGTCCGCCGTCTGGATCGGCCGGGAACGGCGCGGCAAGACGTTCATATTTCTCCGCAGGCACGAAAAAGGCGGTATCGCTCATACCCAGCGGCTGCAAAATTCGCTCACCGAGAAACACGGCCAAACTCTTCCCGGAGACGAACTCGATGACACGCCCGATCACATCGGTGGAATGGCTGTAGTCCCACGATTCCCCCGGCTGGGCGATCAGCGGCAGCTTGGCGAGCTCGACGACGAATTCGGCGTTGCTGAGATCGCGCGTCAGGAAGTCTTTGGCATTGGCGGGGTCGCCGGCAAACAACTGTGCTTCGCCATAACGGCGCTGCACGGCCGAATTGCCGGTGAATGCGTATGTCAGACCCGACGTGTGGCGCAGCAGATCCTGGATCGTGATGGCCCGTTTGGCCGCGACCAGTTCGAGCTTGCCGTCGTTCTCCACGCCAACCTTTACGTTGGCCAGTTCAGGCACGAATTTCCCGATAGGATCGGCGATGAACAGCTTTCCTTCCTCGACCAGCATCATGAGCGCAATCGAGACGATCGGCTTGGTCATCGAGTAGATCCGGAAGATGGCGTCGCCGCGCAGCGCCGGGCCGCCGGGTCGCAACGCGCCGAAATCGCGCCGATAGCCGACCTTGCCAGCCCGGGCGATCATCATCGAGACGCCGGGCACATGCCGGGTATCGACCTCGCGCTGCATGACGGCCGATAGCCTGTCGAGGCCCGAGGTGGTGAGCCCAACCTCTTCGGGGCCATCGGCAGGCAGCGTCTGGAAGCGCGGCTGTTCGTTCATGGTCGGTCCCGGCGAAAGCATGCGGAGAGAGAGATGAAACCCTGCCTCAGTCCGGACCTTCATGCAATGCTGAGGATGCCGAGTAGCCGCTCGCAAAATCGGTCATCGTCGTCAGGCCGACGAGCGCCGGCGTCATCGCAAGATGCCACGCCGAGATACGCATGTAACTCGCGACGCGAAATTCATGGTCGGTGTCCGCCGCGACGGATGGCCGGCCTCCGAGGAAGCTGAAGACCAACTTGGCGAGGCCCTTGCCGGACCGGGTCACAACGCGCCTGACGACTGATCGAGCCGCCTTCTTCGCCGCGCGAACGGCCAATGAACTGTAAGTCGTCAGACCGCAACTCTACTTCGTAGTGAGGAACATACTGAGGAACGGAATTTCATCGGCTATAACTTATGCGGTTGCTTATTAATTAGGCCACCAGTACAATTTTTGGCTCTATGAATTATGAGTTGGTTTAATGTCGCCGGTCTCCAGTTTTCTGGTCGAAAAATTTCACGTCCTCGGTCTTGAACTCCAGAACTGGATGGTTGTCGTAGCCGTCGGGGCGCTGCTCTACGGGCTCGGCTATTGGCTTATGACGCGCGACCGGAATGCGGGCTAGCGGATGTCGCGTTCAACTCGAATATTTTGGAAGTTCGAGGATTTGTTTTCGGTAATTGCCCGGCCTGCGAGCGTAATGAGGCGGTAGCGTGCCTCCTATGGGCCGGACAACATGATGCCGGCCGTTATTGGAAGCCCGGTTTCCGAGCGCGCGCGCCGAATTCCGACGTTGAGGCATGGCGCCGGCCGGAAGACCGCATCGCTAGAACGTCGCCGGGACGAAGTGGTTCAGCAGCGCCAGTCCGACAAGAAGGACGAGACCGATAGACAGGCTCCAGCCGATCAGTTTCTTCTCGATCGGCAACAACGGCTCGATGGGAGCGTTGCGCAATTCCTCGCGAATGTCCGATTGAGTCATGATTCTCTCCACTAATTCTGTGCGTCTAGCTTGCCAACGGCGGCGTGATACCGCCAAAGAATATCCACGAGATCAACAAGCCGACCCAGACGACAAAGCCAAACAAGCTGATGAGATAAACCGCGGCGAGCTTGCCGAAGCCCTCCTGCCACAGCGTCTTGAAGTTCGAAAGCACGCCGATAGAGAAGAAAGTAAGAATAAAGAAGATGACACGGAAGGTATTGGCCTCGCCGATCGCCGCCGGCACGTTTTTCGCGATATCCGCCGGCGTGCCGAGCGCGAGGTAGAGGCCGACGACGAACGTCACCAGAAAGCCGATGATGAACTTCGGAAACCGTTGCCAGATTTCCTTGGCCTTCGCCTTTTCCCGGTCGGGCGTGACGTTGATGTGGTTGGTCCAGATGTAGCCGAGGATGAAGGCCCAGATGCCGATGAAGATGTCGATGAACACCTTGATCGTCGCCGCGGTGCCAAGAATCCAGCCCGGCTGATAGTTGACGCCTTCAGCCGCATTTTTTGCCAGGATCAGCGACTCGGTGATGCCGCCGGCGGCAACGGCGGCGCCGTCGGTTTTGACGGCGAGACCCATCCAGGCGCCGGCGACCAGCGGCTCGTGCGACAGAAACGCCTGCGCGATGAACGGCAGGATGAGCACTTCGACCACTGCGAAAATCACGACCAGCGAAGAGACCAGCACCGGCACCACCGGCCGGGCGCGGATGGCGCCGCCGACCGCGATCGCCGCGGACACGCCGCAGATCGAGATGCCGGAGGCAAGCGGCGCCGCCCATTCGCGGCTGAAGCCGAACCACTTGCGGGCGACGAAATACACCACCGCCCAGTAGATGAGATACGCCTCGACGATTGCGGCGACACCACGCAGGATCAGGGAACTCGCGAACCCGAGCTTTCCCGCCGCCGTTACAGCGAATACGCCGCCGAGAATGACGATGGCGACCTTAATGTATAGCTCCGGGCGGATCGCATCCCTGATCGCTTCGGCGAAGCGCGGAAAGAAATTGGCGATGATCAGTCCGGCGACGAGCGCGAAAATATAGCCGCCTTCATTGGTGAGCTTCAGCGACCAGCTAATGCCGAATTTCTGTTGTTCGGCGGGCGTGGATGCCGCGAAATGCGCGAAGTTGCCGATCACCCAGCTCGCATAGGCGATCCAGAATACCGCGGTAAAGGCAAGCGCAAACCGCGTCACGTTGCTCTTGAGCGCGACGGCGGTGCCACTGAGCACCACCAAGAGCGCCACGTAAGTTGCGACCAAGGCGCCGACGCCGCCGAGCGAGGAGAAATCCTTCGAGGTGGTACGCAGCGCCTGGCCCAAATTGCTCCAGACCGAAGTGGTAACCACCCAGCCAATCAGGTCGACATGAACCAGCGCGGCCAGGGCGAGAACGAAAATCGCCAAGCCGAGAACGACGGCGAGCCAGTCCTCATTGATCGGCGCGGTTACCGCGTCTGCGCGCCGCGCAGGAATGACGTTAAGAGTCGTGTCGGACATGTCATTTTCTCGCCGGCAAAGGCGGCCCTTCTGAAATGAAATCGATGAAGGAGGGCCGGAAAGTCAATGCAGCGAGCTAAAATAAGAGAATCTTGGTTGAGTAGCTTGGTTTCAAGCGAATGAAACTCGCTCAAAATGGCCGCGCCATGAAACAAAGCTTTTGCGTGGCCTGCCGATTGATTTGCCCGGCCCTGGCGGGCTAGGCAGCTGCCTGGCTGGTAAGGCGGCCCATCTCGCGCTGCACGAGCTGGCGATAGAGCCCGTCGCGCCGCACCAGGAGATCGGGTGCGCCGTCCTGCACGACCTTGCCGAGCTGAAGGACAACGACGCGGTCGAAATTCCTCACCGTCGAAAGGCGATGCGCAATGGCGACCACGGTGCGTCCGTGCATGAGACGGCCCCACGTCTCGCGGATCGCTTCTTCCGACTCGCTGTCGAGCGCGGATGTCGCCTCGTCGAGCAACAGCAGGGGTGCGTTCTTGAGGAACGCGCGCGCAATGGCGATACGCTGGCGCTGCCCGCCGGAAAGTTTCACGCCGCGTTCGCCGACAAGGGTGCGCATGCCGGCCGGCAGGCGTTCGATAAAGTCGCAGCGTGCCGCGAACGCCGCATCGAGCACCTCTTCGTCCGAGGCATCCGGCCTGCCATAGCGGATGTTTTCCATGACCGAGCGGTGGAACAGGGAAATGTCCTGTGGCACCACGCCGATGGCTTCTCTCAAGCTTTCCTGGGTGACCCGCGCAACGTCCTGTCCGTCGATCAGAATCCGGCCGTCCTGCACGTCGTAAAAACGCTGCAGCAATGCGAACAGGGTCGACTTGCCGCCGCCGGAATGACCGACCAACCCGACCCGTTCGCCCGGCTTAAAGCTCAGGTTCAAGTTCTCGAAGATTTGCTGCCCGTCGCCGTAGCGGAAGTAGACGTTCTCGAACTTGACGCTGGCGCCGCGCCGGACCAGCGGTGCCGCCTCGGGATGATCGCGCAGCTCATGCGGCAGCAGAAGCGTCGACAGGGCTTCCGACAGCCGCGCAACGTGCTGCGTGATGTCGACGAGCGCCACGGCGAGGTCGCGCGTCGCATGCAGCACGGAAAGTCCGAGAGTGCAGATCAACACCACGTCGCCGGTCGTCGCCTCGTTCCGCTGCCACAGCCCGATCGCCCAGGCCAGCAAACCGAGCGCCAGGACAATCGTGACCACGGCGTGAAAGATGCGCAGCTTCTCCAAGTAGTACAGGCTGCGCCGGCGTGCGTCCATCTCGCGCTCGACGGTCGCATCGAAACGGCGATGCTCGCGAAGAAAGCCGCCGAACGCCCGCACCAACGGCATATTGGTTACGACATCGGTCATTTCGCCGTCGACCGCCGCCGCTTTGCTCGCGAAGTCATGATGCAACGGCCGGCCGGCGGCCGCCAGGCGGAACATGATGCAGACCATGACGCCGGCGACGACGGTCAGGCCCAGCGCCATCATCAGGCTGACGGTCTGCACCAATATGATCGCTGCGACGGTCGCCGCGCACGGCGGCAGCACGTTCCAGACGAACATGTTCTCGCCGGTGAACACGGCATTGGATGTTGCGGTCACGCGGCTTGTCAGCGTCCCGGGCAGGCGCTCCGCGAAATAGCCGGGAGAGTGTCCGGTAAGATGGCGAAACAGGTCGCGCCGCAGGTCTCCCGTGACGCCGACGAATGTGAAATTTGCGATCCAGCTCGCCAGCCGCCACAGCAAATTGTCCGCCGCGATCAGCGATCCGAGGAGTGCGAACGCGATCCACACGCCGGCGCTGTTGTGGCTGGACAGCACGTCGACCAGATATTTGACGCCATATTGTGTCGAGACCGAGCACGCCACGGCGCCGAGTACCGCCGCGAAAATGATGGCGTGAGACATCGGGCGCAGCCGTACGTAGCGAAAGATGAAGGCGAGTGGGCGACTGACGTAACTACACAGATCGACCATGTGCGTTTGATCTCCGCGCGCAATGCTGACCGCTTCCCCCTTCGTCACAACGCCGACGGGGCCAAATCTATCCGCCCCGAATTGTGACTTTTTGCGGTTTGACGAGCACGCGTTTCGACGCCGATCCGCGTGATAACGTAGACGCCCCAACGCGCGAAAAGTTCCTTGCGCCGCACAAAAATAAGTTCCCTCCCGCATCTGAAACATTTGGCCGGTTACTCGTTCTTAGTCCTGTGCCGGGAACTCACGGGAACGACGGGACGGTCCCCAGAAAAGGTAAAAATCAATGCATATCGCCCAGATCGCGCCGTTGACGGAGGCGATCCCGCCCAAGCTTTACGGCGGGACCGAACGGGTCGTGTCGTGGCTGACTGAGGAGCTGATCGCGCTCGGTCATGAGGTAACGTTGTTCGCGAGCGGGGACTCGGTCACGTCAGCGCGGCTTGAAGCGATGTGGCCGCGCGCCTTGCGTCTGGATGGCGCGGTGCGCGATCCGAACGCGCTGCACATGATGATGCTGGAACGAGTCTATCGGCGCGCTGCCGATTTCGATTTTCTGCACTTCCACCTCGACTATTATCCATTCTCGCTTTTCTCCCGGCAGTCGACGCCGTTCGTGACGACGCTGCACGGCCGGCTCGATTTGCCCGAGCACCAGCCGGTCTTCGACGTGTTCTCCTCGATCCCGGTGGTGTCGATCTCCAATGCCCAGCGGCGGCCGCTTCCTCAGGCACATTGGGTGCGGACGGTGCACCACGGCTTACCCGAAAAGTTGCTCACGCCGAAGCCGGTCACTCCCTCCTACTTCGCCTTCCTGGGCCGCATCGCACCGGAAAAAGGCATCGACCGCGCCATCCGTATTGCCGAACATTGCGGCGTGCCGCTCAAGGTTGCCGCCAAGGTCGACGTCACCGATCGCGAGTATTTCGACGCGAAGATCGAGCCGATGATCAGATCGGGAAATGTCGAGTATATCGGCGAGATCAACGACAAGGACAAATCGGAGTTCTTGAGCGGCGCCATTGCACTTCTGGTCCCCATCGATTGGCCCGAACCGTTCGGCCTGGTGATGATCGAAGCCATGGCCTGCGGTACGCCGGTCATTGCCTTCAATCGCGGATCGGTGCCGGAGGTGATCGACGACGGTGTTACCGGCTTCATCGTCGAGGACATCAACGGCGCCATAGGCGCGGTCGACCGGCTCGGACAATTATCGCGCGAGAAAATCCGGCTGCGCTTTGAGGAGCGCTTTACCGCGCGGCGAATGGCACAGGACTATCTCGCGGTTTATCGGACCATGATGGACCGCGTTGAGCCGCATCTGCGGCTTGTCGTCGACGACGCGCCGGCTTTATAAGGTCGGTACTACGCGACCTCGGCGGCATCGCGGGTTTCCGGCATCAAGAACCACGCGGCGATGAGGCCGACGAAAGCGATCGCCGCCAAGCCCGCGAAAGCCGCCGGGCTGCCGAGACGGTCGGAGATGTATCCCGCAAGGGTGGCGCTGAGCGTTGCGCCAATGCCAACGAACGTGCCGACGATCCCTTGTCCGAGGTTGAAGCGTCCCGTGCCCCGCGTGATATCGGCGATCACGAGCGGCACCATGACGCTGAATACTGCGGCGGTCACGCCGTCGAGCAACTGCACGATGACGAGGAGTTCCGGATTCGTCACCGAGGCAAAGAGAATGCCGCGAATGGGCAAGGCGGCGAAGCCGATGAGCAGCAGAGGGCGGCGCCCCCAGATCTGCGCGCGGCGGCCGACCCACGGCGACAGCGCGGCGACGATGAGTTGCGGCACGACAATGCACGCCGCGATCAGTACCGTCGCCCAGCGTGCCGAACGCATTGTGACGACGCTGCCCATCAAGGGCAGCATTGCCGCATTGGCCAGGTGAAAGAGCAGCAAACAGCCGGCGAAGATCAGAAGCGGCCGGTTGTGCATCAGGTCACCCGGCTTGACCGGCGGTTTGTCGACGCGCCGCCGCGGCGTCGCGCCGTGGGCTCGCTCGGGATCAATCTCGGTGGGCGCAATGCGGCGCAGCGCGAGCAGAGCCGGCACGAGTAAGATGACAGTAACGACGAAAACCGCGCGGGCGGAAATGAGATAACCGCACGCGCCCATCGCCGCCGCGGCGAGCCCGTTGCCGATGGAAGCAAAACGGGCATTGCGTCCAAGCCGCTCGCCAATCGCCGCGTGACCGACCAGACCGAGACTGATGGCCGCAATGGCCGGGCCAAGCACGCAGCTTGCCAGCGAATGCAAGATTGCCGCCGCCAGCACCATCGGAAAGACCGGAAGAACCGCGAAGCCGAGTGCGCTAAAGCAGATGGCCGCGATAGCGATGCCGCCGACCCGGCGCTCGGAGCGTGCGGCATCGACCAGCGCTCCGCCAGGCATTTGCCCGATGAGGGAGACGAAACCGGCGGCTGAGAGAACGAGGCCGATATCGATCTGCGTCCACTTTTGGGTGGTGAGAAACACCGAGACAAACGGCCCGAAGCCGGTTTGCACGTCTGCGACGAAAAAGATGAACCAATCAAGTCCGCGCAGGCTGCGCGGGGAGGGAGTCGATGGTGGCTCGCTCCCGTCCGTGCCTTGGCGAGCGGGTGGCGGGGGCTCGTCCGCGGCCCCGTGCAAGTCTCCATTGTCGCCAAGGCGGCGTAACGGCTCCGCTGACAGACTACATCTCCACCACTGTTGCTATTCGGGCAGCGGTTCGAGCTTGCCGAGTGCGCCGAGAACAACCACGGGCTTGCCTTCCTGGTATTCAGGTGCCGCCTTGACCTGGTCGCGGGTCAACTCGAGCGCGATGCGTCCTCCCTTGCCGGGCTGAGGAAAATGCAGCGCGCTCCAGTCCACCGCGATCTTGCGGCTGCCGACGCCGAGGAAGCCGCCGAAATCGATGATGGCCGCGCGCACTTCTCCGGCGCGGTCGACGAGGACGTCCGCGATCCGGCCCATGTCCTCATCGGCGGCGCTGCGAACCTCGCGGCCGAGTACGCCCTCGACCTCATGTTTGTTGAGGATGGTGACTTCCGGTGTGGCGGGCGGAGCAGCGGGACTAGCGGCTGGCGGCACTACCTTGTCGGCGTCATTCTCGGCAACTGCCACGGATGCGGCGATGCCCAGCGCCAACAGCGCAGCCACCGCCACCGCCGGTCGATGGTTCACGCGCATGCCGCCTCCAGACGATGTGTCCACTCCACCAAGCCGAGGAACTCGCTCTGGTTCCACTTGAAGGGGGCGGCGTGATCGGTGCGCTCAAGACGAGTGCACGATCGAAACTCGAATACCGCCGCTGATCCGGGGCGTTTCAAGCGACACGGTCTCATTGTGGCGCTGGACCCGCAGATCGACATACGACGAGCCGAGCTGCAGATTCCGCAGCACCACTTCATCCAGAAATGCCGGCAGCCGGGGATTGCTGAGTCTGATTTCGTTCGTAAAGGGATCGAATTCGAGGCCGAGAGAGGCTTGCAGGAGTGCAAACGGGGTAGCGGCGGCCCAAGCCTGGGGCGTGCACGCGACAGGATAGAGCG
>Ga0302325_10028491_pt1 | contig 11558 bp, 15 predicted proteins | sample Palsa_T0_2_FD_201948 | JGI IMG/M metagenome (GOLD analysis project Ga0302325, IMG submission 201948) | Peat permafrost microbial communities from Stordalen Mire near Abisko, Sweden - Palsa_T0_2 | ecosystem: Environmental > Terrestrial > Soil > Palsa > Peat permafrost | place: Sweden: Abisko... | reverse complement strand
AGCGCGTCACGCAGCGTCCCGACGTCGTCGGGGAACGGAGCGAAATCACGGAGCCAGCTGAGCGGTGCGCGCACGGGGGACTTTCTCGTTGTGGGGCGAGGTCAGAACTGCGAGAGGAAGCGGATGTCGTTCTCGAGGAAGGAACGCATGTCCGGGATGGCGTGACGCATCTGGGCCAACCGGTCGATGCCGAACCCGAAAGCGAAGCCCGACCACACGTCGGCGTCGATGCCCACGGCGGCGAAGACGGCAGGATCGACCATGCCGCAGCCGCCGAGCTCGATCCATCCCGTCTGCGAGCAGGTGCGGCAGCCCTCGCCGAGACAGACCGTGCAGGTGATTTCGTACTCGGCCGACGGCTCCGTGAACGGGAAATAGGCCGGACGCAGGCGTGAGCGCATGCCCGGTCCGAAGTAGGCCTCGGTGAAGGCCTGAATGGTACCGGCGAGGTCACCGAAGGTGATGTCCCGGTCAACCACCAGTCCCTCGATCTGATTGAACACGGGAAGGTGGCGGGCGTCGGGCGTGTCGAGCCGGAAGCACTTGCCCGGCATGACGGCGTGGATCGGCAGGGAGTCGTGGCGCACCGCCGCCTCCATCAGGTGGATCTGCACCGGTGACGTATGGGTGCGCAGCAGCACGGTCTCGGGCTCACCGAGGTCGAGGTACATGGTGTCGTACATGCCACGGGCCGGATGCGCCGGCGGGATGTTGAGCGCTTCGAAGTTGTACCAGTCCGTCTCCGCTTCGGGGCCCTCCGCCACGGTGAACCCCATGCCCACGAAAACGTCCTCGAGCTCGGCCCGGGCCTGGCTGGCGGGGTGCAGGTGCCCGCGCGCCGGCGCCGAGCGCACCTGGTCCGGGATGACCTCGGTCAGGTCGAGCCGATCGGCCAGGAGGGCCTCGGCGCGCTCGGACTCCGCCAGTTCGGCGCGCCGCGCCGCCAGCAGCGCCCTCAGTTGCCCCTGCGCCTCACCCAGGCGGCGGCCGGCATGCCTGCGTGCCTCGGGGTCGAGGCTCCCCAGGGCGCGGTGGGCACGGGTCAGGGCCGAGCGCTTGCCCAGGAAGTCGGTGTCGACCTGGTTCAGGGCCTCCGTCGAGGCTGCACCCTCGATGGCGCGCGCGCCGTCGGCGATGATGCCGTCGATGTCGAGGTCCACGTTGTCGGTTGCCATGTCGTCAGTCACCAAGTCAGTCCGAGCCGCCACCCGCGATGCTACGTGGCGCGGCACCGCCGCCCCGTCGTTGGCGAAACGCCTCGAAGCAGACCACGGCACACGCCACGCCCACGTTGAGCGATTCGGCTCGCCCGGCCATCGGGATGGCCAGCGCGCCCGAGAGCGCACCGGCCAGCTCGGGATGGAGCCCCGACGACTCGTTGCCCAGAAAGACGGCCGTGGGGACGACCCAGTCGATTCCGGCGTAGTCCTCGCCGTCCCGCACGACGGTGGCAAGCGTGCGAAACCCGCTGCTCGACAGCTCGGTGGCCAGCGCCCGGGCATCGGGGCGCACCGCCAGGGGCACGTGGAAGAGCGAGCCGGCCGAGGAGCGCACCGTCTTGGGGTTGTAGGGATCGACCGAATCGCCTGCGTAGACCACCAGCGCGGAGCCCGAGGCGTCGGCGGCGCGCAGCACGGTGCCGGCGTTCCCCGGATCGCGCACGTCGACCAGGACCACGACCAACGCGCCGTCGTGGGCCGACCACGGCTCTGTGCCGGCCGCAGGTTCTTCGAGCATGGGAAGCACGGCGAGCACCGGCTGGGGCGTCACCGTGTCGGCGACGCGTTCAAGGACACCGGCGGCCAGAGGGAACACCCGCACGCCGCCCGCTTCGGCGCGCCGGCAGACCTCCTCGACGCCACGATCGTCGGCGCCGTCGGGCGAGACGTACATGGACTCGACGGGGACATCCGCATCGAGCGCGGAGCGAATGAGCTCGGCCCCTTCGGCCACGAAGGCGCGTTCGGCCCAACGCGCCGAACGCTTTTGCAGCAGCCCGCGCAGCCGACGGACGCGCCGGTGCGAGAAGGCCAGCCGCTGGGTCAGGAAGCGACCTCGGCGACGGGCGCGTTGGACAACGCGTCGCGCGCGGTCGCCACGAGCGCACCGAATGCCTCGGAATCGCTGACAGCCAGGTCGGCCAGGACCTTGCGGTCGACTTCGACGCCGGCCAGGTGCAAACCGTTGATGAGCCGGCTGTAGCTCATGCCGTGCTGCCGGGCCCCCGCGTTGATGCGTTGGATCCACAGCTTGCGGAAGTCGCCCTTCCGGGCACGACGGTCGCGGAAGGCGTACTGCATCGAGTGCATGAGTTGCTCGTTGGCCGCACGGTAGGAGCGGCTCTTGTTCCCGTAGTACCCCTTCGCCTGCTCGAGGACAGCGCGATGGTGCTTGCGGCCGTGAACTGACCGCTTCACTCTGGCCATGGGGGTGCTCCTCTCATCAAGATTTTCGGTGGGTCAAGTCGGTGTGCGCCGCAGCGCGTTGCAGGTCGCCTGGGCTCAGATGCCGAGCATCCGGCGCGTCGCCCGCTCGTCCGCCTTGGAGATGTCGGCCTCTCGGCCGAGCCGACGGGTGCGGACGCTGCTCTTGTTCTCCAGAAGGTGCGCGCGGAATGCCTTGCGCCGGCGCAACCGGCCGGAGGCGGTCACCTTGATGCGCTTGGCGGCGCCCCGGTCTGTCTTCATCTTCGGCATTAGGTCATCCCTCTTCGGCTGATGCTGCGATGTCGCTGACTCCGTTGCTCCCACCGGCTGCCGGCGCATTTCCGTTCCCCCCGGGAGGGGCGGCCGGCGCCTCACTCGCCCCGTTCCCGGCTGCCGGATCGGCAACGGTTCCCGGAGAAGCATTGGCGCCCGGCTTCTCGGTGCGCTGCTGGGCCTTTTCCCTGGACTGGGCGGCCTGGCGCGCCCGCTTGTCGGGAGCAAGCACCATGATCATGTTGCGGTTGTCGAGTTTGGGCTCGGCCTCCACCTTGGCGATGCCCTCCATCTGCTCGGCGATGCGGTCAAGAATCCGCTTCCCGTGCTCGGGGTGGTACACCTCTCGGCCTCGGAACATGATCGTGATCTTGACCTTGTGTCCCTCGCCCAAGAACTTGGCCACCTGCCGGGTCTTGGTGTCGAAGTCCCCCGGGCCGATCTTCGGCCGGTACTTCATCTCCTTGATCCCGACGTGGACCGTCTTGCGGCGGCTCTCCTTGGCCCGCTGGGCCTCGTCGAACTTGAACTTGCCGAAGTCCATGATCCGGCACACGGGCGGGTTGGCCATGGGGGCGACTTCGACGAGGTCGAGATCGAGCTCCTTGGCGATCGCCAGGGCCTCGGGGAGCGGTTTGATGCCTAGTTGCACACCATCGGGGTCCACGAGCCGGACTTCACGGGCACGGATTCGGTCATTGATCCGGTGCTCTGTTGTGGTTTCAGCGACGATGCGACATCACACCTCTCACTCGGGCCGGCGGTCCTTCCGCAAGCCAAACGGTGGAGCGAGGCCGACCTGCGGGCAGAGCCCGCACCCGAGAGGAGATCGACCTGGCGCACGCTGCGCCCCGAGTGGGCGGGGTGGTGGCCAGGTGGAGGCCGCTCAGTGGGGGCCCCGCTTCCATGTAGTCAAGGAGCATAGGGTACCAGCATGAGCAGCCTGTGGACACCGTCAGGAGAGCATTTCCCCAAGAAGGAGGGGAACGACGACACCTCTCCGCCCGGCGACCCGAGGGACGACACCGACGACACGCAGACGTCGCGGGAGGCCCCCCTCACCGGGGAGCAGGCGGCGGCCCAGGCCGAAGTCGAGGCCATGCGGGCCCAGCTGGCCCACACACCGGCCGAGGTCGTGGTGGCCAACCACTGCTACGGGCTCTTCGAGCTGGCCGCCATCTACCTCTCCCAGACCCCGCCCCAACTCTTCCAGGCCCGCCTCGCCATCGACGGTCTCGGCGCCCTGCTCGAGGGGTTGCAGGGCCGCCTGGGTGAGACCGAACCTGCGCTGCTGGAGTCGCTCTCCCAGCTCCGCCTGGCCTTCGTGAGCCTCGAGGGGGCCGAGAAGAGCAGCGCCGAGGGCGCCGCCAACGCCGGCCATGACCTGAATTAGGAGCTGCGGGCCCGGTCAGCGGCCGCGGCCAGCCCCTCCACGGTCCGACCGATGAACTTGCCCAGCTCGCGGCGGTAGAGCCAGCCCGTGCCGGGCACCTTGGGTCGGAACGTCGAGCGCCAGTTGATGGCGGTGCCCTGCGGCGACGACGTCAGTGTGACCACCGCCCTGTACTCCCGCAGGGGCAGCCCCGCCTCCAACTCGTACGCGAAGACCTGCCCGGGCTGGCATGTCACCACCCGCTCGCGGCTCTTGTGGCGACCCGTGGTGAACAGCCGGACGGCGCCGAGGCCCTCGGGCGTCCCGCTCCCCGGTGCGATCAGCTCGAACGAGCCGATGGGTGACCACTCGGGCCAGGTCGAACCGTCCGCCAGGAGCGCGTACACAGAGTCCGGATCCGCGCCGGTCGTCACGGTCACGTCGATCGCCTGTTGGGCCATGGCTGTCCTCCCACCTGCCGGTCTCCGGGAATGTACCATCTGGTACATGGCTGGACAAGCAGGTCGCGGGCCGACGGGGGGGGACCCTGCCGGGCACCAAGAAGCAGAGGCGACCGCTCCCCGGCAACGCCTCCTCGACGCAGTGGTCACGCACTTCACGGAGGAGGGGCTGGCCGACCAGAGCCTCCGCCGCATCGCCGAGGCGATCGGGACGAGCCATCGCATGCTGCTGTACCACTTCGGATCCAAGGACGGCCTCCTGCTTGCGGTCGTCCGCGAGGTGGAGGCCAGGACGCAGCGGCGCCTCCGGGACCTCCGTGAGGACGTGCCCGGCGAGGGCGACGCGGTGATCCGCCGCATGTGGGCCTATCTGTCCGATCCGGGGCTGGGCGACTTCGAGCGCCTGTTCTTCGCACTCCACGGGCGGGCCCTGCAGGGTGACGAGTCGATCCGGTCGCTCCTCGACGACGACGTGGCCCACTGGCTCGACGCCAACGTGGCGCTGACCGCCCCCTGGGGCCTGCCGGCAGACGTTGCCCGGACCCATGCCCGTCTCGGGCTGGCGGTGACGCGCGGGTTGCTGATGGACCTGCTCGCCACGGGCGACCGTGCCGGCGTGGAGTCGGCCCTGGAGCTGTTCGCGGCCGGATACGCCGGGCGCTGGTGGGAAGACCCGGTCAGCGACGACGCGCCGTGAGCCCGCTCGCCCTGGTCGACTTTCGCGCAGCTCAGCGCGGACCGGCGAGCCGGGCAATAGGCGTCAGCGAGCGCGCCTCGTAGAGGCCGCGATGGCCAGGTGAGATCGTGAACACGACGGGCGCGCCGACCTGAATGCGCCGGCTCCCGTCTGCGATGGCGGTGGCGTGGAACCCGTAGCTCGTCCCGTCCTCGTCGTCGACCTCCCCGAGGCCCCGTCTCGGGTCGAACGACGCGACGCGCCCCCGGTGTGGTCCGGTGGACGGGACCGGGCCGGCCACCTCAGTGGACGATCTTGGACAGCGGGATCTCCAGAATGTCGCTCGCTCCCTGGTCGCGCAGCGCCGGGATGAGGATGTTGATGTCGGCCTTGGCCACCACGGCCTCGAGCGCGAAGGCGCCACCACTGGAAAGCTCCGAAATGGTCGGCGCGCGCATGGCGGGCAAAACGGCGATGACCTTGTCGAGGTTCTCCGCTTCGACGTTGAGCTTGACGAGCACCTTGCCGCGCGCCTCGAGCGTGCCCTGCAGCAAGGTGAGGATCTGCTCCATGGCGTGCCGCTTGTCCGGGTCCGCCGCCGCGGCCGGATTGGCGATCAGCTCGGTGTGCGACACCAGCAGCGTTTCGATCACCCGCAGCCCGGCGGCCCGCAGGGCGCTGCCGGTCTCGGTCATGTCGACCACGGCGTCGGCGATATCGGGCACCTTGGCCTCGGTCGCACCGTAGGAGAGCGCGATGTCGGCGTCGATCCCGTGGGCCTCCAGCGCCCGGCGGGTCAGCTCGGGGTACTCGGTGCTGACGCGCAGACGGCCCGGGCGCTCCGCGACGGAGGCGGCCAGCTCGGCCAGCGTGTGCGCCGGCGAATCCGCGCCCACGGCGAGCACGACCCGGGCCGGGTTGGCGGTGGCCTTGGAGTAGCTCAGCTCGCCGAGGGACACGACCTCGCTCCCCCGCTCCTCGACGCAGTCGCGCCCGGTGATGCCCAGGTCGAACAGGCCGTCGGCCACGTAGACCGGGATCTCCTGCGGACGCAGGATGCGGACCTCGTCGATACGGGGGTCGGCGATGCTGGCACGGTAGGCCACGTCGGAGGCACGACTGACGGCGAGGTCGGCGTCCTCGAAGAGCTGCATGGTGGCGCGTTCGAGCGAGCCCTTGGGCAGAACGAGGCGGAGCATGGGGGTAGATCTTCGCAGACGCGCCGGCGTGGTCGGCCCCGAGCCGCGCCCATCGGGCAAGCTGGGTCGGTGCCGCCCCCCTACGATGCCCGCAACTTCCTCCAGCTCCTCGGGATCGACCTGCCCCTGCCCGACGAGGAGCGTGATCCGGTGGCGCGCCTGACCGTCACCCATCCGCTGATCGCCGGCACCGGGTTCCTATGGGCGCCGGTCGTCGTCGCCATGGCCGACGCCCTGTGCGCCTTCGGCGTCAGCCACCACTGGCCCGAGGGGGCGCGCAGCTTCACCACGGTGGACTGCTCGGCGAACTTCATCTCGAGCGCACGGGAGGGCGAAGAGGTCACGGCCACGGCGGCGCCGCTGCATCTGGGACGGACGACGCAGGTCTGGGACGCCACGGTGACGAACGAGACAACCGAGCGGTTGATGGCGTCGTACCGCTGCACTCAGATCATTTTGTACTGAGGAGCTGGTCTCCTTACTCGGCGCCGCGGAGGGTCGTTACGTCGGACAGCTCCGAGGTGCTCGCGGCGGCGCCTTCGAGGTCGGCCTCGGAGGCCCGGTTGCCACGCCGGAGGCGATCGCGCCACGTGCCCTGGTCATAGCGTGCGGGCTGAGAGCGCTCGATGAACTCGCACAGCACGCGCACGAAGCGCGCCGGGTCGGTGTGGTGCGGAAAGTGCCCCGCCTCGTCGAAGATCTCGAACTCGCTGCCTGGCATCACCGTGTGGATCAAGCGACCGTGGCCCAGCGGGATGATGGCGTCGCGCCGCCCCCACACGACCAGCGTCGGGATACCCTCGGCCAGATAGGCCCGATCCACCATGGTGATGACCTGACCGTTCCAGTCGACGCTGGAGCGGAGCGTGCGCAGAATGGCCATGCGGGCCTCCACGTTGGGCAGGGCATCGAGGACGGCCAGGATCTCCTCGGCGTCGCGGCCGAGGGCGGTGTCGAAGATGCGCAACAGGTCGGCGCCCAGGCGGCTGACGAAACGGATCGGGGGGAGCCCGAGGAACGGCATCAGGACTTCGATGCCCGGTACCGCGGCCACACGGAGCAGGGGGCTGACCGTCCGCCCCACTCCCCCGCTGCCCACCAGGACGAGCCGCTCGCAGCGATCGGGGAACTGGTACGCGAACTGCGCTGCCACGCCGCCGCCCAGCGAGTGCCCGACCACGGTGACCCGGTCGACCTCCAAGACGCTCAAGAGGTCACGCATGCCGTTGGCGAAGCCCGCCACCGAGTAGTCGGCCCTGGGCTTCTCGGATCGCCCGTGGCCGAGAAGATCCGGGGCGATGACCGTGTAGTGCTCGGAGAGCTGCTCGACGACCGGTCGCCACGTGTCGGAGCTGTCGCCGATGCCGTGGATGAGGAGAAGGGCCGGCCCCGACCCGGCCTTGACGTAGGCGCGCCGGTAGCCGTGGATGGTGACGTACTGGACGGTGAAGGCGCCCTCGCGACGGATGCCGGGCCGGTAGCGGATCTCCGCCGGGTCGACCGGACCGTCCGGACAGAGACCGTCCCTGCCCGTCGGGTTCGTCGTCTCCGCCCTGGGCGCGGTCTCACCCATGCCGATCTCCCATGCTGGTCCTGTCCATGGCCACGCTACGAGGCGGACGTGTCCGCGCAGTGTCGACCCTGTGAACTGCCGATGAATGCCCTGGCCGTCCCGGCCGCGGCCGCTTAGGACAGCGGTCCGCTCCGGAGCAACCGGACCATCTCGATGCCCGTCAGCGCCGCTTCTCGACCCTTGTTGGACTCGTCGGGCAGCGAACGGACCAGGGCCTGCTCGAGGGTGTCGGTCGTCAGGACACCGAAGACGACGGGCACGCCCGTTGCCAGCTGTACCTGTTGGATCCCGGATGCGCACTCCCCCGCCACGAAGTCGTAATGCCCCGTGTCACCCCGGATGACCGCCCCCAGACACAACACGGCGTCCACCTTGCCGGCGTGCGCGAAGGCCCGGGCAACCAGAGGCAGCTCGAACGCGCCGGGAGCCCAGGCCACCGTGACGTCACGACGGTCGGATCCTGCGTCGTCCAGCGCACCGAGCGCACCGTCGAGCAAGCGCAGCGTGATGCCGCCGTTGAATTCGGCGCTGGCAATGCCGATGCGCAGCCCGGTGCCGTCAGCCGAGCCGTGCACGCTGACGCCGACACGCGTGGCGACATCGTCGAGTGCGCCGGTCGGCAGCGCCACCAGGTCGGCTTCGGCCATCAGTGTCGAGGGGTCGTCACAGGACGTCGTCGAGCCCGTGCAGCAGATGGCCCATGCGCTCGCGCTTCGTGCGGAGGTAGGCGATGTTCTCCGGGTTGGCGGATGTCTCCAGCTGGACGCGCTCGGTGATGTCGAGGCCGAAGCCCTCGAGCCCGCCGTACTTCACGGGATTGTTCGTCATGAGACGCATGGTCGTGACGCCGAGGTCGACCAGCATCTGCGCGCCGATGCCGTACTCGCGGCTGTCGACCGGGAGGCCCTGCTGCAGGTTGGCGTCGACGGTGTCATGCCCCTCCTCCTGCAATTGATAGGCGCGGATTTTGTGGCCGAGGCCGATGCCGCGGCCCTCGTGGCCCCGCAGGTAGATGAGGACGCCTCGCCCCTCCTGCTCAATGAGATCGAGCGCGGCCTGCAGCTGGGGGCCGCAGTCGCAGCGCAAGGAGCCGAAGACGTCGCCGGTCAGGCACTCGGAGTGGACCCGGACGAGCACGTCGTCGGTGCCGGCCACCTCGCCCATGACGAGCGCCAGGTGCTGCTCGTTGTCCAACACCGATTCGTAGACGTAGGCCCGGAACTCCCTGTTCTGGGCCGGGATGCGGGCCTCGGACACGAGGCGGACGAGCTTCTCGTTCTGGCGGCGGTAGCGGATGAGGTCGGCGATGGAGATGAGCGGGAGGTCGTACTTCTTGGCGAAGCGCTCCAGGTCCGGGAGCCGGGCCATCTCGGACTTGTCCTCGGTCACGATTTCGCAGAGCACGCCCGCCGGGGAGAGCCCCGCGGCCCGGCTCAGGTCCACCGTCGCCTCGGTGTGGCCGGCCCGCTTGAGGACACCGCCCGTGCGGTAGCGCAACGGGAAGATGTGTCCGGGCCGGTTCAGGTCGTTGGGGCGGCTGGCGGGGTCGATCAGCCCGGCGATCGTCGCCGACCGGTCGGCCGCCGAGATGCCGGTGGTGGTGCCGTGCCGATAGTCGACGCTCACCGTGAACGCCGTGCGTTGCGCCTCCGTGTTGGCCGTGACCATGAGGGGCAGGTCCAGCGCGTCGGCCCGCTCGGGCAGGAGCGGGACGCAGATGACTCCCGAAGTGTGAGCCAGGAAGAAGGCGATGTTCTCCGGCGTGGCCGCTTCGGCCGCCATCACGAGGTCGCCCTCGTTCTCGCGGTCCTCGTCGTCGACCACGACGGCCATGCCCAGACCCTTGATGGAGTCGATGGCCTCCTGCACGGTAGAGAAGCCCATCAGGCGGCCATCTCTACTCGGAGATCCTCACCCAGCTGCTCTATCGACACCAGCCTGCCTTTCCACACGTCACCAATTGTGCCAGCCCCGGGGCCCGCGAAAATCGGGCGGCCGTCGTCACCACCGAAAAGCAGCGGTGCGAGGTACAGGACGTAGCGGTCGACCAGGCCCGCGGCGTGGAAATCATGGGCCACGCTGGCCCCGCCCTCCACCAGGAGCTGGAGCACGCCCCGGCGTCCCAACTCGGTGAGGACGTCGCCCAGGTCGCCCGAGAGCTCGAGCACCGGCTGTGCCTTGGCGTCGGCCGGTGCCTTGCCGAGCACGACCCGGAGGGGCTGCTCCCGTTCCATCCCGTCGTCGAGCCGCACCGTGAGCGCTGGGTCGTCCGACCGCACGGTGCCGGCCCCGACCAGCACGGCGTCCGACCGGGAGCGCAGCCGGTGGACGTCCCGGCGCGCCGCCTCCCCCGTGATCCAGCGGCTGGTGCCGTCGGGCGCCGCAGTGCGACCGTCGAGGCTGGCCGCCATCTTGAGGATCACCCAGGGCTGCCCCGTCGTGCGGTGCTTGCGGTAGGGAGCCAGCTGCTCGGCGACCTCGTCGGCCGCCACGCCCACGGTGACCTCCAGTCCGGCCGCACGGAGCGCGGCCAGGCCGCGCCCGGCGACCCGGGCATCGGGATCCTCGATGCCGACGACGACACGGGCCACGCCGGCCTCGATGATGGCGTCGGTACAGGGCGGGGTACGCCCGTGATGGGCGCACGGCTCGAGCGTCACGTACAGCGTGGCGCCCCGGGCGGCCTCGCCCGCCTCGAGGAGCGCGGCCGCCTCGGCGTGAGGCCCTCCCGGAGGTGCGGTCGCTCCGGCGAACACGGCGCCGGCGTCCGCCGCCGAGCCCGGCGGCACGATCACGCAGCCCACCCAGGGGTTGGGCGCCGTGATCGAGCGGACTGTCGCGGCCTGCGCCAACGCCCGGCGCATGTGCTCCAAGTCGTCCATGGGTCAGATCCTTGCTCGGGGTGGATCCCCGGCTCTGTGCCGCCAATAATAGAACACGTTTCAGTTTCTGTCGAGAGTGCCTGGTCAGTCGATCGAGCGGTCGACCGTCATGCCTGGCCGAGGACCGCGATCAACCTCGTCACGTCGGCGATGACCGCCGTCGGCGAGGCGGCGGCGAGCGTGGCCTCGTCGTGGGCCCCGCTCAGGACGCCGATCACCGCACCGGCCCCGGCGGCGTGCCCCGCCTCGAGGTCGCTCACGGTGTCGCCCGCCACCGCCACCGCGCCCGGGTCCGCCACGCCGAGACGGTCCATGGCGCCGAGGATGAGGTCGGGCGCGGGACGACCGCGGCCCACGTCGGCCGGAGAGAGCACCAGGTCGATCTCGGCGCGCCAGCCCAAGGCATTGAGCACTGCGTCCCGGGTCGAGGGGGCGAATCCCGTGGTGAGGCAGACCCTGACTCCCTGCGAGCGCAGGTCGCGCAGGACCTGCAGGGCGCCGGGGATCTCGCTGACGTCGCCGGCCGCGACGATCGCCTCGTAGGCGGCGGCGAAGGCGGCCGTCGCCTCCCTCGCCTCGTCGGCGTCGAACAGCTCGGCGAACACGTCCGACTTCGACCAGCCCATCGTCCGGTGCACGACGACCTCGGCCTCCTCGTAGAACCGGCTGCCCGGCGTCACGCCCACGGCGGCCAGG
>Ga0302325_10028489_pt1 | contig 11559 bp, 17 predicted proteins | sample Palsa_T0_2_FD_201948 | JGI IMG/M metagenome (GOLD analysis project Ga0302325, IMG submission 201948) | Peat permafrost microbial communities from Stordalen Mire near Abisko, Sweden - Palsa_T0_2 | ecosystem: Environmental > Terrestrial > Soil > Palsa > Peat permafrost | place: Sweden: Abisko... | reverse complement strand
AGGGCCCTGGAGAGGACAATGCTTCAAGCGGGTGAGCTCGCGAGCTGCCGACAACATTGAGCACATCTCGGCTTTTGTGAGGTCACCGAACATATCCATCTGTAACTCAGATGGCAATTTGGGGGGTGCGAGAGAACCGGAGGCACACGGGGTAGCGCATGGGGTAGACGAACGGCGCTTATTCGGGAGATGTTCATTTCTGACAACCGGATCGGATTCATCCTCAAGCATCTGATCGGAAGAACGTTTGGTAGGCATATAAACCGGAGATCTTGGGCGACGGCCGGGACGACGTTTCATACGCTCTTCTTCCGGTTCCGTCGGGAGACATTCTTTTACAAAGCTGGGTCCAAACAATGGGGCAAGATATCGTCGGATCTTGTAACATTTTTGGAGGCAGACTTTGCGAGCGAGATCGTATGGGATCCTACATATCAGGATTGTTTGAGCGGCAGGCGCACCATGAACCTTGGACTTCGATTTGTCCTCCTCGGATGCGAACGATCTGGTCATCATATCCTTTCAGGAATTCAGACTGCGCAGGTTAGATGAGCGAGTGGGATGAAGAACCATCTTTAAATTCTGAATCAACAGCGCCTTTCCGATGTTTGTAATCTGGACATATCCGTTGTCTCTGCCCCATCTGATTTTGAGGGATGTATCTGGACACTTGGCAGTCTCCTTGACAGGCGGCCACATCCTCTTAGGGAGTTCATATTCCCATGCTACCTGTTAACTTTGCCAAGGGTGCAGCAGATACTTCTCAATGTTCCAGATGGGTCATGCTTGACTTGATGCTCGACGGCGGTCGGCCTGGGGACGTCGAGGCGGTCGTTTAGCCGGTCGTAGTGATGCATGTATTTGTGTGCCGAAGCATCAGGCTCGAGCACAAAGAGCTTTGTATCGTCGGAATTTGCTCGGATGCTGGCGGTGTGTGAGCCTCGGGAAGGTTTTCGATAGGGCGAGGGACGAGCTTCGACAGGCGACATGGGGCGAGAGTGGAATGGAGATTGTGTGTCCGATTTTGGAGGCGTGGGCAATGGGGTGGATGAGGGCGGTGACCGAGAGTCCAAGTCGAGAGGTGCCGGTCGCTGCATTTAAATAAGTGCGTGGTTTCTTTGGTCGAGAGGGATTTCGTGTGGACAGCAAGGGAGGGAGGGAGGGAGGGAGAGACGGCGGCGCGGTGACTTTGTGCGTCTGAGACTAGTCGGGACTAGGCTCTCTTTCTTTCGAGATGGCAGCTGCCTTTGTGCCCGGAGATGATGGACGGCGTGGAGGTGCGCGCTGCGGCGATGGGTCGAGCTGTGGAGGACAGGGGATTTTTCCCGGGGGAGCAGCCTGGGCGGTGTTATGACTCGGCGAACGATCGTCCGTCCGTATATTTGTCGCTTGCCAAATATTACCAAGCTGCAACAGCGCACGCACTAAAAAGTCGGCTGTGAGACGCTGCGCTGCTGCTGGGAAACTTTAATTTCCACAGCTACAAGATTTAATAAAAGGGAAGGCTCTGCAACCTTAATGGTAATGAGAAAAACGTAAAGGCGTAAAATCTTTGATGCCCAGGCGGCGGTGTGTACGAATTGGCGTAAATTGTAATGCACAGACGCTTTGTCCCGCTATTGTGCAAAGAACAGGTCTGAAACACAGCCTTGGTCCCTCCGTGCGCAGCTTTTGCTTTTATAGACCGGTATTGAGCGCTCGGCTTGTCGGGGGGTGCTAGCGGGATATGCTGTCGAGGATTCTTTCACAAGCTTCCAAGCGTTTCCTCGACAAGCGAGTCCCGTCTCCGATCAGACCTCGGCGTGAGACCTCGAGACAGCCCCACGTTAACTATCTTAGACTTCCAAAAGTTCCCTTACCAGCAGCCAATCATCCTCATGTGTTTAGGTAAGGACGCGTCAGAAACTTTAACTTTCGAGCCAAGTAAAAATGAATTGGTTGCGACCCGAATAGCGACAACCAATCGCCGCCTTATCCCACGCACAATTGCTCGTCGTTCAACGTCTTCGCGCGAGGAATTTTTAGCTTTTGTCCACCAATCACCTTAAACTGATACATACAATGCTGCAACGCACACACCCCTGCCCTTCGCTACGCAGTCCACCAAACAGGTTCTCACGGTCTGGACACATCCGTGCCCAGCATTGCCTCCTCAGCTGCCAGCAAAACGCGCTTACCTCATTCTTCTCCAGACCACCCCCACGCATCTCAACTCCCCCGTTTTGGAATCTTTTACGAAATAAATATGTACCTAAAATGCCGGAAAGTTACACTTTTTCTCATGCGCTCCGGCGCAATGCAGGGGACCACTGGCCGAGATCGAGGGCGCATTAAAGCATTCATGGTAACAAGGTTGCTAATCTAAGTAAATGCTCCGCCCCTTTTCCAAGCCTTATTGCGCTGCACAGTCCGGCTGCTGCTGGCTGTGCCGAGACCTTTAAATGCGCTACTATCGCCCGAGACCTTATCTCTCGGGCTGACTGATCACAAGACAGTCCTCTCGGCGAGACAGTGGCGAGACAGCAGCAATATCGTTCGGAGCGGGTGCGATTTGCGATATGCGGAAGATATGCATGATGATACGCATCCTGCAGGAGCTCGTTCTTGGCCCTGCTGCCAGCATCGGACCCATCGGTTACATCCGTTCCGTTACCGGATCGTCTCTCATTCTGGAATTAGAGTTTATTCACAAGAGGTCAAGGAGCAGCCACCCCCTTGCACAATTACACACCATTTCATCGCACCACCTCGGAGACGGTTAAGGCGCCAATAAGGTATTGCCACGACGGAAAGGGTTGGGTGAACTCGGCTAGTGGGCCAATCTCAATTGCAGTCTAGGACATGTCTCCGTTCGGGCCTCGTTTCACAATCCGAGTGACGTGGAGATGACTTTGGTTGGAACTTGGAAGAGGTCTAAATTTACCTTCGAATCCGACATTCACGCTGCGCATTTTCGTAGCATAATTTCCAAGGACAAGTACTTACGTACAGTATGTCTATTTTAACCAACGTCTTTTTGATGTCCGTGTCGACATGACCTTGCACAGTAAATTATTAATCCCATCCCGCCGATCGTGGAGAGTTCGGTGGCATAATAACCGATTGGCGAACCGAACGAGTTGCCGTAAAATTGCCCCAATCAAGTAATTTGTTTTCACCCATTGGCCCATCTCAACTGCCTCAGTCCGATCATCGAATGAGCGCTCCGATCCGAGGCACTTGCCAGGGCCCACACCTGTCACTCCAGAGCCGGCCCGATACGCAAAAATTTGGGGCACCCTGTCGTTATCAGGTCACTCATCACCATGCGAACAATGCAACTTTTCCTGGCTCAATTGGTGTTTGCTTCGTATGCGCTTGGATATCCTGCTATCTCACGGGGGGTGGGACAATTCCGCAAGCGTGTGTACGAAACGTATGCTTCCGATAAGGTTCGCGGAGGTATTTACTACTGAAAAACACACCTCCCATATTATCGAGTCGGGTGGGGCTGATACTGTTTGTATAGTCAATTTAGGAGGATGGGGAATTTTGGAGCCGTGGATTACTCCTTCTATCTTTGAGAATGTGGATCAATCCCTCGGCATTGTCGACGAATTCACCTTGACCCAAAAATTGTCTGTGGAAGACGCTTCGGGGATATTATACTCGCATTGGTCAACCTTTTATACGTCCGAGCCCCTCTCTGATCTGATCTCATTTTAGTCTTGCGGATTTTCAAGCCATTGCCGCTACTGGAATCAACACTGTTCGAATCCCCGTTGGTCGTCCTCATCTGACCCTCTTCTAACACATAGGCTACTGGGCATTTGTTCTTGTTCCTGGCGATCCATACATTCAGGGATTCGCCCAATACCTCGATCAGGCAATCACATGGGCCCAACAATGTGGTCTCACCGTGTGGATTGATCTCCATGGTGCACCCGGTAGACCTTACTTCTCTCTCAACTGACGACAGGGTCTCAAAACGGGTTTGATAATTCTGGCCGACGAGGTCCAATTCTGTGGGGCACTGGCCAAACAATAGATTATACACAGCAGGCTCTTCAGGCGATTGTGAGCAAGTACTCTGTGGCGCCCTATGCGGGCACCGTGGTTGGGATTGAGCTTCTCAACGAACCGAGCGGCTATGTCATAAGCGAGTACATTTCCTCCTCAACATTATTAATCGAGGCAAACGATCAAGAACTATTACACCTACGGTATTGAGTTGATTCGTCAAGCGAACAGTGATATGATATTTGTCATTCATGATGCTTTTCTCTCTCTCTTTGATTGGACATCTTTCCCTAGTCCGCAGGAGATCGCCAACGGCGTCCTTGATACACATCATTATGAAGGTTCTCAACTCCCTCTTATAATCTCTGACAAAATAGTTTTTGGAACAACCTTTGATCTTGAAGGTCAGATAACGGATGTTTGTAACTTTGGGACCTATTCTCTCATCGGTGCCGAGGCCAGTATTGCCACCGTTGTAGGAGAATTCAGTGGCGCACAAACGGATTGTACCGCAACCTATCTATCGGATGGCTCATGATAGGCACTAAGTATCTCAATGGGTATGACACCGGGGCTCGTTACGACGGGTCTTTTGACGGTGCAGTAAGATCTTAATTGAAGGCATCTACTAATAGGAAGGAATATGTCGGTGATTGTGCCGCAACGAATGTGAGATCCGTTGAGGATGTATGTGTTCTTACGTCTAGGAAAACGGAGAGATCAGTGAGTGGACCGATACCCAACGAAGCAATACTCGTCGACTTATTGAAGCCCAGTTAGATGCATACGACAATGGTACGATTTAAGCAAACACTGAGATAACTCACGATTAGGCGCGGGCTGGATTTTTTGGACCGCGAAAACAGAAAGCTCGCCGTATTGGGATTTTCTCCGACTTGTTCAGGGGGGGATATTTCCTCAACCGTTCAACGAAAGGCAGTACCCCGGACAGGTAGCGTCTCCCACACATTTGAACAGATTCTAATGACAGTGTGGTTACTGAAGTGACTTTTTGGCCATCCCCTTTCGAGAATAAGAGTACGGATGCACGGACAATTGACAGTGTAAAAATGTTCCAGACTAGAGACAGACTATTTTGAGAAGTATACAACTAATGTTATTTACTTAATTGGGTTTCTGCACAATTCCATGATATTGATAATATACAACCGGGAAAGACAACCATAACCAGCCCCATCCTATCCAGGGATAATCTCTACTCCTCCTCCTCGTCATCGTCTTCGTCAAAGTCAGCCCCGTCATCTAATTCATCGTAGACGTCGTCGCTAGTCAAGACGATAGCCCGCGCCTTGGATGCCGCTGCTCTAGCAGGACGACGTTCGCCGGTAGCTGCCAAAACAGGTTTATCGTCTGCCATGAAAGCAAATGAATCATCCTCATCTTCACTCTCCACCTTCCGTTTCGGTGCTTTCGATTTCGACACAGCGCGCGGTTTGGGCGCAACCTTTGTGGAAGGTTTCTTGAGTCCAGGGATCGTGAAAGTCTTCTTTGGTTTGACTGCCGTTGATGGAGACAACAAATCGATTGTGGTTGGTTTTTGCTCCGGACGAATGCCTTTGATCAGAGCCTCAAATTCATCATCGTCGTCGATAGACATGATGGGAGTAGCTTTTGAGATATCCTCCTTTTTGGGGAGGGTGAAACCGGCCTTGTTGACAGATGTGAATGCTGCTGTGTGCATTGACTTGGCTCCCTTCGGCTCAGTAGGCTTAGACGCGAAGCTTGTAATTTTGCTTTGTGTCGTTTTGGTGGGTGTCGAATTTGCTTTGGTCTTTGCAACCTTGGGTTTCTTCTCGAGGTATTCTCCATCAGCGGCATCGCTAACGCGCTTCCTTGAGGCCTTGGCGAATTTACTGGCTGGCTTTTTCTTGCGACTGCTGCCATCTGCTTTTAAGGAGTTTTGATCGTCCTCGAGGACGTTCTCCCATTCTATGGCGAGATCATCCAAGTCATGATTCCAAAGATCTTTGGCACTCAGCTTGAGGAACTCCTTGAGCTCTTCTTCTTTGTCTTTGCGTTGGACGTTCAGTCTCTCCACTTTCTCTGAAGTAAGACTGTAAATTTGCATCTGATGATTAGATGAGGTCGAAAATAGTGACTTACATGGAGAAGATAATCAAAGCCCGATGCCTCTGTACTGTCTGCCTTGTCTTCATCTTCAGCGCCATTCTCCTCCGGTTCTGCGTCCCCAGCCGCAGCCACCTTAGCAACCTTCGCAAAGGTTTTGAATCCTTTCGCCGTCAAATCCTGCAAGATATCTTTTTTCTTTCTTCCCGATACATTCAACTCTTTCTTGATAATCATTTGAATGAATCTGACTTGATTTGTAAGCTTCTCAACTTGCATAGTGAGATCTTGGATTTGATATTCCTAGGGATAAGCATCGCACTGGAGGAGACTACCTTTCGCTTTTGATAATACTCCAACCGCAGGTGGAAGAAGTCAGTCAGAATCTCCTCCGGAGAGTTGTATTTTCGAATCCTTCCTCCAGCATCGAAAGCGACCATGTTGGTGGTATTGATATAGCTGACCAGCTTGAATTTGTTCTCCAAACCTTCCGCTAAGGCCTGTGCCATTCCTTTTTCAGTCAACTGTACTTTGAAATGCACAGTAGAAACCAAGTGATGCTCCTCATAGTCCTTGACAATCCCAGGCCCTTTGTCGGTGCCCATGATTTCCTTCTCAAGGTACTCTTTCATTTCTTGGGTCCACATTCCAACGGGCAGCTCAGTGATCTCAACAATATTATCCTCCAGGGCTTTGATGATGCCGGAGACTTTGTAGCGCCCGGGTTTATCGGTAGTTTCGATAGGCCCTGTGAACCCCCGATACCATGGGAGCATAGGCACGACTTCCTCTCCCTTAAGGAGGCGACGGATATTCTCAATGATGTCTTTGGGATTGTAATTTGGAATTTTGCTACTCCAACCTATTGTGAGCGAGATAATGCATTGTCAGTGTACCTGTGCCAATGCCATCGGCACCATTGACCAAAACCATCGGAATGATTGGCATAAACCATTCCGGCTCAATCTTCTTTCCATCTTCATCCTGATACGCGAGAAGCGGATCATCGCCGATCGGGAAAATTTTACGGGCAATCTCAGTAAGATTCGTGAATATATAACGAGGCGATGCCGCATCGGATCCTCCTTGAGCACGGGTGCCGAATTGTCCATTCGGGGCCATCAAGTTGATGTTGTTCGATCCCACATAAGTTTGCGCTAATCCGATGATGGTGGAGTACATACTGGCTTCCCCATGATGGTAAGCCGTATGCTCACCAATATAACCACCGAGTTGCGCAACCTATCTGTAAGATACGTTTCAGTTTAAAATACCTTGATTTCCTGATGTAACCTCCTCTTGAACGAACCGAACAAAACCTTTCGCTGACCGGGCTTCAGACCGTCCACCACTGATGGTATCGATCGAATATTATCGGCCATACTGTAAAGGATAAGTTCTTTGTTGATGAAATCAGAAATTGGAATTTTGTCAACAGTGTGATCGAGATAAAGCCCAGGCTTGAATTAGCGATATCCTCGGGGAACATACTCTATATGTTCTTAGCCATTCTTTGCGATCATCGGCTTTCTTTTTGGAGAATGCTAATTCGATTAATTCTTTGTCCCCGGTTTGCATTGCATGAAACTCTTTCAAATGCTTGTCGAGATCATTGAAGTATATTTTAGCGTCGTCAGCTGTGCTTGTTCCCAAACCCTTTCATTAGCCGTATATGAAAGTGATATACTTTGAAGTACTTGAACTTCCATGTTTTGTGATTGGGAGTAGTCTCTTTCCAGTACTCATACTCTGGTAAAGTGAAGAAGGAAATAGCCTGGTGGCCGCCCTTCCAAACACGAACAATGGGGGTGATAAATTCGATGAGGAAGCCAGGGATGGCCAATAAGCTCGGATAGAATGTTTCGAAGAAATTGATGATGAGGCCCTTGATATGACTTCCATCGTGATCCTGATCGGTCATTATCATCAAATGACCGTATCGGAGGGATTTTGTATCCTCGTATTTCTTCCCATGCTGCAATCCCATAATCTGCCGAATCGCAGTGATTTCCGCATTCTTCATAATCATATCATGCGTCGCGTCGCGAACGTTGAGAAGTTTCCCACGCAAGGGGAATACTACAGTAAGCCCAATATCAGGATGTGCCATACCGCCGTAAAGATCACGTCCAACAATACTCAAACCGGCTGTGGTAAGTGCCTTCGCTGAATCTCCTTCTGTGAGGATCAAAGTGCAACGATATCCGTCCTTTGTTCCAGCTTTGCTCGCATCGTCGAGCTTCATATACCCTGTCAATCGAGAGCGCTTGCTCCCACTTGTCTTTGCCATTGCTTGGTCCGCTTTAAACTTGGCAAAATCAAGGACATTGTCGACAACACCAGACTTTAGCACTAGTAGATTTAGCCTTTCCTATAAAAGAATGAACCTTTCTTAATGAAATCCTCGCTCAGATTGCATTTTGACCCGAAGGCACTTGGCCTCAATGTCATGTATTCTTTGGTTTGCGAATCGAATGCAGGGTTTTCGATAAGACAGTTGACGAACACCCACAGATGTTGCTTAATCTGATGGGGTTTAACTGCAGCGGCTTTATTCTTCTTCTTGACTTCGTCAACAAGTTTCGTTATAATTTGCTGAGCGACGTGCTCCACATGAGTGCCGCCTTTAGTAGTAGCGATACTGTTGACAAAACTGACTTGATTGAATTGACCATCGCTCATGGTAAAGGCCACTTCCCATCGGTCGTTGACAATTTGATGAACGAGGGTAGGCTTAGGTGCAGACTCGAGGACCTCCATTCCTTCATTCACTTCCTTCTTAGCATTTGAATCAATGTACATTTCGACGTATTGCTTGAAGTTCTTGATCTTGATACGTTCACCGTTGAGATCAACTTTGATTCCTTTGACACAGCCAGCAAGATCGTAAACACGACGTTTCACTACGGCTTCGAAGTCGGCATCGAAGCTTTCCATACCGAAACGCCTGAGATCTGGCTTGAAGGTGATCTGTGTATATTCTTTGCCGACCTTGTTGGACGTGATCTTGGCCTTCCCAACAACGCTCATATTCTTACTCCATGTTTGAATATACTTTTGGTGAGTTGTCTTGTCTGCAGTGTCGATAGTGAATTCACTACTGAAGATATTGGCGAGTTTTGCACCGTATCCGTTTCGGCCCCCAACAACCTTCTTCTCGTTGTCGTCATAATTGCTGGACGTAAGAAGATGGCCGAAGATCAGTTCCGGAATGTATATCTTCTCTTTCTGCTTATTAGTTATCACTCGGAAGCAAATTTACCTCATGAATTTCAATTGGAATTCCACGACCATTGTTGTAAATAGAGATCGTGCCGTTTTCGCTATCAATGTTTACTTTGATATTGTCCATGGTAGGGTCGCGGATCTTGTTATCTGCGGCATTGACTAGAATCTCGTCAAAGATTTTGTAGAGACCAGGAACAATTTTGACGTCCCTGCAAGTTAGACATGGAGGTGGAGTCATCGAACCTGTAAACCATGATTTCCTTCTGAGAATCGTAAACCCACATTTGCTGGTTTTGAGCTTCGGTCGACCCAATATACTACAAATTAGCGCAGAATGCCAATAAGTTCTACTGTATCCGGACGCACAAGGACATGTTCGAGTTGTGTCAGCTACCGATTAATCTTCGTTGTATCTCGGGCTACCTTCTGATAAGTCTCTGATGCGTTTTTCTTCGAGACTCCGGCGTTTTGTTCTTGCAAAACTGGAGGGCGAGGCGGGCTAGGATCACCGGAAGAGGATGCTTGTGGCGTAGCCAATACATCAAACGGTTCATCCATTTGAAAAGACATCTCCACATCTGTATCCTCCTGGACCTTCGGCTTCTTTGCGCGCGGCTTTGGCGGGGCCTTAGGTTTGTCGCTTTTGGCGACTGCAGTTTTCTTTGGAGCAGCGGTCTTTGCCTTCTTTGCTGGCGCAGTAGCCTTCTTTGCGGCGGCCTTCTTTACCGGCTTTTCTGGCGTGAAGGTGTCGCTGTCATTGTCGACGAAGTTGTCCAAGCTGTCGTCAAATTCGTCCATCGCGTAAGACAGCTGAGCTTTCTTGCTGGGCGAGGTTGTTCCGAAGCAGCGAATAGCTGTTGTTTGAACCGATGACGGGCGTGTCGATGCAGGAGACCTACGTAGATGGTTGATTCTGGCCTTGGATAAGTTGGTGCGCGTCAAATTCAAATGACTTGTCTGTAAATAAACAAATCCCCCCAATGTAAACACACGGTAAATTTACCGGTATAACCAAACAAACACGGGGCAAAGATACCTTACAACCAGGCCTTTTGCTCGCGGAACTGCTTCCCGGAACAATCTTGCACAACCGTAGGTCTTAGAGACCAGCATTCATCGTGCTTTTGTGGTCGTTTCGATGAAAAGCGCGAAAACGGGTCCTCCGAACTACTCAAAATTGCTATAGCCGGCTTCTTGCGTAAGTCCGGCCGGCTCCAGCTGGAACGTAGTGGGACGCTTTCCGATTGGAGTGCCTTGATCTAGCGCAAATCCTTGAAAAATTAAATTCGTAAATATCACCCAATTTAACGCTATACCCACGACAGAAAGCAAACTGCCAGCAGATTGCTCTGCTCTATAAATCCCCTCAAGATACTCTGTAACCCCCAGCGAACAATTGGATATCCTAGTTGGCGGAAATGAAGACCACCAATAAAACATACGCTAATGCAAAAACCTCAATACTCAATTTACCGAGAGCCACGATGGCCTTGGTTATTTCCCCTCCATTCCTTCATTAATTCCATCGCTCTATCATCCTTCCAAACCAGCCTTTCTTCTTCCATAGCCCCTGGAAATAGTGCTTCCCTCGAACTGTGTCATCAATCTCCTCGCCATCCAATGTGCCCAAACTTCTTCGAGGCAGTACCAATACATCTTTGATCTGTTTTGGCTGGGAAATCCGATGTAGACTGTCCCTTTCGTTCTCACCGATATAGTCCGTTACACAGTCGGTCCAAATACCAGGACCTGTCCAGTCCATGATGATCTCCTCGATATTTGTGTGTGGCGTCCATTTCGGGATATAGAACTCCGTCCGATCTTTTACACGCTTGAGTGCGCACAGCAGGACCTTATGCTTAGGCACCGAGGCAATGGTCCAGGATTCAAACTGCAACCCTCGTGACAATCCAGTGAGCGTATTATCTCCTTCGATTCCGACAATGACCGACGCATCGTATTCTTGTAATTCCGGCCACGGGAGTGGATGTATCAAGCTGACATCGAGATCCGAATAAATTCCACCGTAGACGTACAGGACGGCATACTTGAAAAAATCTGTTTTGAGAATCGGAGTCGGGAGCGATAGAAAGGTAGGAAGAAATTCGGGGAGATGAGTTTTGAAGAGCGTTAATGCGGCAGCATCAGTATAGAAGGCATAAGCGAATTGAGAAGTCTGCCACGACAATTGATACTTTGATGGTCGGTATCGAGCAGGATTTGCACCGGCTGCGAAGAAGAAGT
>Ga0302325_10028488_pt1 | contig 11559 bp, 12 predicted proteins | sample Palsa_T0_2_FD_201948 | JGI IMG/M metagenome (GOLD analysis project Ga0302325, IMG submission 201948) | Peat permafrost microbial communities from Stordalen Mire near Abisko, Sweden - Palsa_T0_2 | ecosystem: Environmental > Terrestrial > Soil > Palsa > Peat permafrost | place: Sweden: Abisko... | reverse complement strand
TCGTGCGCGGTCCGTTCTTACGCACACCCAAGCCGATCCGCAGATTTTCCTCCACCGTCAGATGCGAAAAAATCTCGCGCCCCTGCGGCACGTACCCAATCCCAAGCTTGGCGCGTTGTTCAGCGGGGCATTTCAGCAACTCGGTCCCTTCGAATGTAACCCCGCCTGAGCTAACCCCCTGCAGACCCATCACGCATTTGAGGAGCGTGGTTTTGCCCATGCCATTGCGGCCCATCAGGCACATGCGCGACCCTGCGGTGACGGCAAGATCCACATCCCACAACGTGTGGCTACCGCCATAGAACTGGTTAAGGCCTGTGATTGTCAGCACGCTCACACTCCCAGATAAACTTCGATCACGCGCGGATCCTTTTGCACTTTGTCCATGTCACCTTCGGCAATGACGCGTCCCTCATGCAACACCGTGACGCGCTGCGCAATTGATCGAACGAACGACATATCATGCTCGACAACCACCACCGAATGCTCGCCCGCCAACGACCGCAGCAGTTCGGCCGTGCGCTCAATTTCTTGCGGCGTCATGCCCGCCACCGGCTCGTCCACCAGCAGCAACTCCGGATTCTGCATCAACAGCATGCCGATTTCCAGCCACTGTTTCTGCCCGTGCGCGAGGATTCTGGCCGTTGAATAACGCTGCGCCGAAAGACCAATGATCTCCAACACCTCGTCGATTCTCTCTCGTTGCGACGGGGTGATTCGGGCTCGCAGCGTTTTCAGAAAGGAACGCGTGCCCGCCAACGCCAGTTCAAGATTTTCGAACACCGTCAAGCGCTCGAACACAGTCGGTTTCTGGAACTTCCGCCCGATTCCCACGGCCACAATTTCGGCCTCAGATAGCTTGAGCAGATCAATGGCGTCGCCAAAGCGCACCGTCCCCGAATCGGGGCGTGTTTTCCCGGTGATGACGTCCATCATGGTCGTTTTGCCCGCGCCGTTCGGGCCGATGATGCAGAGCAGTTCTCCGGGATCGACTTTGAGCGTGAGCTGATTGAGGGCTTTAAAGCCGTCGAAGCTGACGGTCAGATCCTCCAGCGAGAGTCGCTTGTCGCGAACGCTCATTTGTCTTTAACCCGTGCCTGCACAAGGCCCACAATCCCGCGCGGCAAAAACAGTGTCACCAATACAAATAGCGCGCCCAGCGCAAACAGCCATACCTCTGGGAACGCGCCCGTGAGATAGGTCTTAGCGTAGTTCACCAGTACTGCGCCGGCGATGGCGCCGTAGAGGGTGCCCCGACCTCCCACCGCCACCCAGATCACCGCTTCGATCGAATTGATGGGAGCGAATTCGCCTGGGTTAATGATGCCGATTTGCGGGACGTAGAGCGCGCCGGCGATACCAGCGACCACCGCTGAAAACACGAAGATCCAAACTTTGAACGATTCAACCGGATAACCGAGGAATCGGGTCCGGCTCTCGGCATCGCGAATGGCGTGCATCACTCGCCCGGCTCGCGATTCTACAATAGTGCGGCAAGCCAGGTAGCTGCCCGCGAGCGCGACGGCGGTGACAACCAGCAGCACCACGTGTGTGCTGTCGGAATGCAGGTCGAAACCCAGGATGTCTTTGAAATCGGTGAAGCCGTTATTGCCGCCGAACCCCATGTCGTTGCGGAAAAACGCCAGCATCAAAGCGTAGGTCAGCGCTTGCGTGATGATCGAAAAATACACGCCGGTGACGCGCGATCGAAAGGCAAACCAGCCGAATACGAAGGCCAACAAGCCCGGCGCCACCACCATCATCGCCAGCGCGAACGGGAAGTGGTTGAAGCCGTGCCAAAACCAGGGGAGAGACTTCCAATTCAGAAACACCATGAAGTCGGGCAAGATAGGATCGCCATACACACCCCTGGAGCCGATCTGTCGCATGAGATACATGCCCATGGCGTAGCCGCCGAGCGCAAAAAAAGCCGCGTGCCCCAGACTCAAAATGCCGCAATATCCCCAGATCAGGTCAATGGCCAGCGCCAGCATTCCATAACAAAGGTATTTGCCAATGAGGGTGATCCCGAAGACCGAGAGGTGAGTAGCGGAGCTCACGGGCACAAGTTGGTTAAAGACGGGCACTCCGATGGCCACCAAACCGAGCACAGCCAGGAGCCAAGTGCCGCCGCGATCGCCGCTCGCACTCGGATACCAGAGAGTGACACCTTCTCGCTTGTTCTGCTCCACTACTTATCCTCCGACGCGCGGCCAGCGGGCGGGAACAGTCCGCGCGGCCGGATCTGAATGAAAAGAATCAGTGCGACGAGCACGAATATCTTTGCCAGTACGGCACCGGCGTAGGGCTCCAGCAGCTTGTTGAAAATACCCATCGACATGCCGCCAATGAGCGATCCCCACAGATTCCCGACACCGCCAAACACAACCACCAGGAATGAGTCGATGATATAGGCCTGCCCCAGATTAGGACCCACGTTCGTCAACTGACTCAGCGCGACCCCTGCCACTCCGGCGATGCCCGATCCAAGCCCAAACGTCATGGCATCTACCCACTCAGTCCTGATGCCCATCGCCTTGGCCATCGCTCGATTCTGCGAAACCGCGCGAATGTCCAGACCGATTCGGGTGCGCCTCAACACCAGCATGACAACGGCGAACACGATCAGCGTGAAGATCACGATGTAAAGGCGGTTGTAAGTGATAGCCAGCGCATCGTTCAGCCGAAGTGAGCCACTCATCCAGTCGGGTGTCACCACCGACCGGTTGAGCGCCGAAAAAATCGAACGCACCGATTGCTGCAAGATGAGACTCACGCCGAATGTTGCGAGCAGCGTCTCTAACGGCCTCCCATAAAGAAAGCGGATGATGGTGCGCTCCATGAGTACGCCCGTCAACCCCGCAATGACAAACGCCGCTGGAATCGCCGCCAGGATCGAGATGCCGATGTGTCCGGGCATCGCCACCTGCACCAGATAGGTCGTGTATGCGCCCAGCATCATCAACTCTCCGTGCGCCATGTTAATAACTCCCATGACGCCAAAGGTAATTGCGAGTCCCATGGCGATGAGAACCAGTACTGAGCCGAGGCTCAGGCCGAAGAATAACGTCTCGATGCCCGAGTAGAAGGCGCGCGAACGGTCGATGCTTGCCACCGCGGTGGCAGCGGCGCGGCGTACCTGCTCGTTGGTCTCAACGAACCCTCCGTCAGGAGATTTGTCGAGCAAAAGCGCCAGCCTGTTCCGCACATCCTGACTGACACTGTCTTTGAGAGTAGCGATTGCCTGCAGCCGAGCCTTGGTATCTGTGCCATCCAGCGCGGCCAGCGCCAAGCCCGTAGCGATCTCCTTTTTGACGCTTGAATCCTTCTCCACCGCCATCTGATGGCGCAACAGCGCCACAGTCGGTTCATCCAGCGATTGCATCATCTCTCGCACCGCATCCAAGCGCACCGACGCGTCCGGGCTCGCTAACCCAAAGTGCGCCAATGCCATCCTGAGAACGCGCCTCAAACCGTTGTTTGTGCCAATTTGAGTCAGTTGATCCGCGGCGGTCGACCCAGCAGACTTCAGCGTCAGCGGGTCGATCAAACTCAGTGGATCTTCGCCGGCTGTCTTGACAATAAAAACTTTCTGATCGCTATTGCGGAAATAGAGTCGGTCTTCCAACAGCGCTGTGAGAACTGCGCGCCCACTCGGGTGGCCGCTCTGGCTCAACCGTTCGACAATGTTCTCCTTGTCCGAGTAGCTCGCCTCCCGTAACTCGCCGAGAGTCGACAGGAAGGTGGCGTCGTTGGGAGATTGAGCAGTCGCCGGCAATACGGCCCAAAGGGCGAGCAGCGGCAAGAGCCACTGTGCGCCCCGCAAGAGCCGTTTCATTACTTGTAGTTCTGTCCTGAACACTTCTTGGTGACCTTGTTGTAATTCCCACAGTTTAGCGTCACCCAATCCGCTTCGATGTCCTTGCTCCCCGGCAGATAGTCCGACCAAGCGTCGCCCGGCACCTCGCCTGCCGATTTCCAAACCACGTTAAACTGTCCATCGGCCTTCACCTCGCCGATGTAAACCGGTTTGGTGATGTGATGATTCGGCAACACCTTAGCAACGCCGCCGGTGAGGTTCGGCGTCTCAAGGCCGGGCAGCGCCGCGATCACTTTTGTCACGTCGGTTGTTTTGGCTTTCTGCACTGCTTTCACCCAAAGGTTGAAGCCAATGTAGTGCGCTTCCATCGGATCGTTGGTTGTCCGTTTCGGGTTCTTGATGAAAGCATGCCACTGGCTGATGAACGCTTTGTTGGCCGGCGTGCTGATGCTTTCAAAGTAATTCCAGGCCGCCAGCTCGCCAACCAGCGGTTTGGTGTCCACGCCCGATAGCTCCTCTTCACCCACCGAGAAGGCCACCACCGGAATATCCTCCGCCGAAATTTTCTGGTTTCCCAGTTCTTTGTAGAAGGGCACATTGGCATCGCCGTTGATGGTCGAGACCACCGCTGTCTTCTTTCCCGCCGAGCCGAACTTCTTAATGGCTGCCACGCGCGTCTGCCAGTCGGAGTTACCGAAGGGCGTATAGTTGATCGAGATATCTTCGGGCTTGACGCCCTTCAATTTCAAGTAAGCCTCAAGAATCTTATTCGTCGTGCGCGGGTAGACGTAATCCGTCCCTTCCAGCACCCAGCGCTTCACACCAACTTCCTTCATCAGATAGTCCACCGCCGGGATGGCCTGTTGGTTCGGCGCGGCGCCGGTGTAGATAACGTTCTTAGACGACTCCTCGCCTTCGTACTGAACCGGGTAAAAGAGCAAGCCGTTGTCCTTCTCAAAAACGGGCAACACCGATTTTCTGGAAACCGATGTCCAGCATCCAAACACCACCGCCACCTTGTCCTTTTCCAGCAACTGCGCGGCCTTCTCCGCGAAGAGTGGCCAGTTAGACGCCGGATCGACAACCACCGGCTCCAGTTTCTTGCCCAGCAATCCGCCCTTTTTGTTCTGGGCGTCAATCATCATCAGGATGGTGTCCTTCAGCGTCGTTTCGCTAATGGCCATCGTTCCTGAAAGCGAATGCAGCACGCCCACCTTGATGGTGTCCTGCGCCACCGCGCCTTTTGAGAATACATGCGCCGCCACCAGTAGGCACGCAGTTGTAAAAACTGATTTCGATTTCATAAAGTAACTCCTTAGTTCACTCGTTCATGCCTTACATCTGGATCTGGAGGCCAACGCCCGCCTGCCAGAAATTCGGTTCCACTTTGTTGAATCTTGTGTCCTTGTAAAATGTCATCACGCGCGCCTTAAACTGCTTGATGACGTAGTCGAAGTTGATTTCCGTGGTCTTCTGATCGAAGGCCGGGTTTGGAGTTAGGCCTTGGGTAAAGTCGGCCTTAGCATACTTGCCGAGGATCTCGAACTTACCTTTCAACTTACCAATGGGGACTACCTTGGGAAAGATGTAGCTGGCCAACCCATACGCCCCCTGGCTCTCGGCATACAGCGCCTCGTAACCTCCCAGTCTGTTGTAATCGGCGTATTCGCTTTCGATGGTAAACACGCCGGCGTTGGGCAATTTCTTTTCGAGAAGGAAATCAATGGTTGACGCAACGCGCCCGGCTTGAATCTGCGTGGCGCCCCCGAGCGCTAGCAGGTTCTTATCGCCGTAGTAGGTCCCGTTCAGGTAGTAGCCGTCCTCCGGGTCCCAAAAATCAATCTGCACGCGCGCGGCCTCCACGAGTTTACGATTCCCGGTCGCCGACCCTCCGTCGAAAATCCCCGCCGAGATTTTCACTTTCTTGGCAAACGTTCCCCAGTAGGCGATGCCGTTATCGCGGCCTTGAAACACCGCCGGATAGCCATCCTGCACGCCGTCTGTATACACAGCCCACTCATTCGAGTAGAAAGGGCCATATAGATTCGCGCGGTCGCTCGGCGGCAGGAAACGGCCCACCCAGAAGTTGACTTGCGGCGAAAATTCAAATTGCGCCACCGCGTCCAATATTTCGATCTTGTTGGTGACGCTGTCGTAGTCGGTATTGAACATGAATTTGATGTTGTCGGTGACAGGTCCGTTCACGTACAGACGGAGGTGGTTGAGCTCGAACTGGTTGGTATCAGGGGCGCCATCCGTGTTGGTATGGTCGAAACTGGCTTGCAATCCGGCCCCTACAGTAACGGGGCCCAGGGTAAGCTGGGCGTGCGATGGCAAGGCCAACACAAAAAGTCCGAGTACGAAAAGCAATATGCGGGCACATTGTCGCGCCGTCGACATCCCTTCATTGCGGACACATCTTCTAGCCATGAGCAAATATCTCCTCTGGGCGCACGAAGCACCTTTGATGAATCTGGTTTGTCTTACAAATGAGCCAGCTTGATCTCCCGCTGCGGATTTGGTCGTTCCAAATCGGCGGGAGAAGGCTAGGTCGTCGTGCTTCCTTCGAACTGGGAATAGTACTCAGCGTTGAATACTAGTGACTTTCAACCGTACTAAAAAGAATCGGTTAGTGTCCAATCAATTATTTCGATCCGATTACAAAATAAAATGATTTGTCAAATCGTGACGACCAAGCAGACAACGGCACGCGTAGTTTCCATTTGGTCAAACGATACACTACACTCCAGGACCCAGTCATGTTCACCGCCACCGCCAATCTAATTCTTCCTAGCACCACCACCGGCTCATTCCCGCGCCCCCGCTGGTTCGACGTCAGCATGTGGGGGCGTCCGCTCGACACTTGCATGCTCGACATCCGCTTCCGTGAAAAATTTCAGGATGCGCTCGCCGTTGTGATCAGCGATCAGGAGCGCGCCGGTCTCGACATCGTCACTCACGGCGATTTCCACCTGGATGAGGACATGGCTGGCCGCGCCTGGCACCATTACCCGCTGCAGCGTTGGGCCGGCTTCGAAGGCGATTATCTCCAACCGGAAGAAACCACCGCGCCCTGGCTCCACTATCCGCCCGGCACTCTGCTCAATGAGATATATACCGGCTGGCGCTGGCCGCATGTCACCGGCAAAATCGAGCACCGCCCTCTCGATTACCCAAAGCTATGGCGTCTCGCGCAAGCCAAGACTCCGAAACCAGTCAAATTCGGCACCTGCTGCTCACAAGTGATGGCGCTCTTTCTCGACATTCACACGCCCGCCTACACAGACAAGCGCCAGGTGATCTGGGACATGGCCGAGGCCATGAACAAAGAGTTGCTGGCCCTGCGCGACGCCGGTTGCCGTTGCATCCAGATTGAAGAGCCCACTTTCCACTTCATGGCCAACACCTATGGCAAAGATCACGAAGAAGTGAAGTTTATGATCGATGCGTTCAATCGCGAAGTACAAGGCTTGGACGACGTGGAGCTCTGGATTCACACCTGCTGGGGCAATCCCAACATGCAGCGCGTCATGGAAAACACCAGCTACGCCAATTCCATCGAAATCTATCTCGAGCGCTGCCGTGGCGACGTTTGGACCCTCGAAATGAAGGATCGCAATCAACAGGATCTGGAGCTATTCGAGCCCTTCAAGCACGATCTCAAGAAGAAAATCTGCATCGGCGCCGTCAGTCATCGCACTCTCCAGGCCGACCGGCCCGAAGAAGTCGCCGGCGAAATTCGCAAAGCCCTCAAATACATTCCAGCCGAGAGACTCATCGTTTCGAGTGACTGCGGTTTTGGCCGCCAAGGCTGCAATCGCGATATCGCCTTCTACAAAGCCAGCGCCATCGCTCAGGGTTGCAACATCGTGCGCGCCGAACTCGGCTTTCCGGTTCAACCCGTGCCGGCCACCGATCCCAAACTGCAAATCGACGTGATCCCCGGCCGTAAATAAGAGCCAAGGCCCTACCCGCCATAGGCGTTAAAGTAACGCCCGGGATTCAGCTAGGTACCCTACGCAACGTAGTGCCCGGCCGTTTTCGGAAACTGTCACGAGCTTTACGAGCCTTCGTCACAGGTTACGAGCTCTGAATCAAGGCCGACGCCCCCCTTTTCGTTCCTATGCCGGGTGTCCCAGTCATAGCGGGTCGTACAAGGCTGAATCGGGCACAGACCCTTGGGCACCCAATCTAACTGGCGCCTAGCAATTCCTCACCCTTTGCGAAGCTACGGGAAGGGCGCAGTCGCGCTTGCATAGTGCCGCACACGCCGATTCGAGGTAGGTACCGTTGGTCAGTGGTCACTCCGCATCGAAGAAATGCGACTTTGGCCGCCGGATTGACGGGAATGTGATATTCTTCCGGTCTAAGAACATGACGGCGTACCTTGCAGCGGATTTTTCCTCGGAGCGATTTAGTGGCGAAGTTCCTTTTTGTGTCGAAAGAAGGCGCAATCCCAGACCTCGCGTTTACGGTCCGCAACGAAGGCCACAATGTGCGCATGACGATTGAAGATCCACATGAGCAAGAGGTAGGGAACGGCTTCGTTAACAAGATTCCGTGGGACCAGTGGCGAGATCTCGCCGCAGAGTGGGCGGATGTGATCGTCTTCGACTATGACGGGTACGGTGAGGACGCGGACAAACTGAGAATGGAGGGGCGATTTGTTGTCGGCGGTACGCCCTATACCGACCGGCTCGAGAGTGATCGCGAGTACGGCCAAGGACAATTGCACGAGGTCGGCTTCGGACACCCTTAACAGGTGGTCCTTCAACTCATACGACGACGCGATCGAGGATTTAAAAAGGAAGCCCAGGCGCGTCGTAGTCAAACCGAGCGGCAGCGCCCAGTCCGAGAAGGTGCTCACCTACATAGGCGAACACGACGGAGGCACGGATGTAATTGCGTTGCTCAGCAAACTAAAGGAAGGATGGAAAAATCAGGTTCAATCATTTCAATTACAGGAACACGCCACAGGTGTCGAGGTCGCTGTCGGAGCATTTTTTAATGGGAAGAGGTTCATACTACCCGCCTGCGTAAATTTTGAGCATAAGCGAATGTTCCCTGGAGAGATAGGACCCACAACTGGTGAAATGGGGACACTCTGCTTTTGGGATTCCCAGAGCCGTCTGGTTGTAAAGGGCCTGAAACCGATGGAGAGGAAGCTAATAGAAGTCGGATATCGAGGTTATTTTGATATCAATTTCATCGCGACGGAGGATAGGCTGCGACCGCTTGAGTTCACGTCACGATTTGGGTATCCCACGATCAACCTGCAAATCGAAGCCCTAACGAATCCTTGGGGGGACCTTCTGCTCGGGCTTGCCAAGGGCCAGGACGTCACTTTGCGACCAAAGCCCGGATTCCAGGTGGCCGTGGTGGTTGCCGTGCCGCCTTTTCCGTTCAAGGACGAGGACGCCTTCAAAAAATACTCAAAAGACGCGGTCGTTTTGTTCAAGAGCGATCAAAACGGGGTGCATCCAAACGACGTCAAGCTGGTAAACGGAGATTTGACCGGAACAGCCGGATATGCCGTGGTCGTCACGGGCAGTGGAGACACGGTCGACCACGCCCGAAATCAAGCTTACGAAAGGATCCGCAATCTCGTGATCCCGAATATGTTTTACCGGACGGACATCGGGGACCGATGGCGGAGAGATGCGGACCTTCTTTATTCCTGGGGGTATCTGAAGCCACACTAGCCTTCCTTCTCCCGGCTGCCAAACGTAGACGTCGCCCTGCGACAATTCGGCAAACCTAGCGGCAAGTTCGGAACAACCAACGTCTTCGCGCTTCACGCCTTCGGGGACTCAAACGTCAGATTAGATCGCATCCAGACCAACTCCGGATCGTTCATAAAGAGTACGCTAACGGTCACGCGCCCGATGGCAGTGAGAGCCTGGATCTCCGCACCATTCCAGGCGAAATGCCGGTGCCACTCGTCAGTTCTCGGATGAAACAGTCTGGTCAGTTCTCCCGTGTCCGGGTCGATCCCCGCAATGTTCGGGCCCTTGTACCGATTGCAGTGGATACATGCCAACGCAAGGTTATCGGGTTCATGCGCGCCGCCGTGCTGTTTCGCAATGATGTGGTCTGTTTGGAATGGCGCCGGATGCGTGGACGCAAGAAGCTGACAGTATTCGCAGCGTCCCGCAGCCCGTACACGGACCTGCCGAGCCGTTTCGCCGTCCACCGTAGCTATTCTTCCGTCGTGTGCAAAGACTGTCTTGCCTTCGAGCGTATTACTGCCAGCAGATTGCTCACATGGATATAGCTATCCAGTTCAGCTGCCTCAACTCCGGACAGCGAACCGCTTCGTGCCATCTCGCTCAGTTCGTTCATCCGCGATATATCACGCTCGTCGAATTGCAGGGAAAGAAGATACTCAGCCGCATCGCGCGATAAATCGTCTCGCCTGGTTTGGATTAGGCGCGCGAGTATGCCGGTCTCGGTATTTTGCCCGAAAATTCTAGGGTTCGTGGCCATAGCCACCTTTTATTCTATCCTGCTGACTGAGGCGTGGGAAATAGATCTACCGTGGCCGGCAAGGGGTATTCTCGGTCACTTGTCTGCATAACTCGCAAACCGCGGATTTGAATTCTCCGACACTGTCCCGAAGCCCCTCTGGGAAGTCTGGCACGGCAACTCGTTATTTTAGCGCTTATAGCCGCTACGCCCCTTTGGGTAATCGAGAGGGCCGTGCTCGATTTTGCCGGCTGCTGCTGCATCCAGATTGAAGAGCCCACTTTCCAGCAATTCTTCGCTGGTCGATTTTTGGCCTGGGTTCAACACCACGGTTCTAATTCTTCCCAGCACCACCACCGGCTCATTCCCGCGCCCCCGCTGGTTCGATTGTGCGCGCCGAACTCGGCTTTCCGGTTCAACCCCTGCCGGCCACCGATCCGAAGTTGCAAATCGACGTCATCCCCGGCCGCAGATAAGAACCGGGTTTTTGCCCAAGCGAAGCGGATATTGGAAGGATGCGCGGTGATACTCAACCTCTGTCCCTGATCGGCTAAGTCCCGAAAGAATCGCGCGAATCACGACTCAGCGGCTACAATAAAGGCGTCATGGCACGCCGGCTCGAAGCTGTTTACGAACAGGGGATCTTGCGCCCGCTTAAGCCGCTTGATCTGGCAGAGCACCAGCGCGTCCACTTGACTATCGATGAAGGGGCTGCCCGATTGAGTTGGGAATCGCCAGAACCCATGAACGGGCGGCGCGAAGAGCTGCAGTGGCTCGCCCAGGAATCTGCTGCGTACGCAGGCGAGTGGGTGGCGCTCGATGGGCCTCGCCTGGTCGCGCATGGCGTGAAACTGGCAATCGTCAGCGCGGCAGCCAAGGCAGCCGGCGTCATCGAACCGTTCTTCGCCCGTGTTCCCAGAGACAGAGATAACCCGTTCGGCGGCTGGTAGGGCATGTACCAACTGGAATTCACGCGGGCCTACGACTATTCTGTTGAGGATGAAAGCGTCGTGATACCGGTAGTGCTTCGCGCGGGAGCGAACCAAGTTCCCGTCGCTGCAAGCCTTGATACCGGAGCCTCATTCTGTCTATTCGGAGCCGAGATCGCTGAGGCTCTTGGTCTCGCTTTGACCAGCGGAATCCGCAAGGCGTTTCCGGACCGCTAACAGTGCGTTTGAAGCCTACGGCCACGAGGTCGAACTCCACGCTCTCGGTGTCGCGACGCACTCTTTGATCTACTTCTTTGCCGATCCGACGATCGACAAGAACGTATT